>Ga0210067_1000011_pt1 | contig 23636 bp, 29 predicted proteins | sample RushMan_ThreeSqB_2_FD_185559 | JGI IMG/M metagenome (GOLD analysis project Ga0210067, IMG submission 185559) | Wetland microbial communities from San Francisco Bay, California, USA, that impact long-term carbon sequestration - RushMan_ThreeSqB_D2... | ecosystem: Environmental > Aquatic > Marine... | reverse complement strand
GCAGCCGCGCCACCTTCTCATCCAGGTGCTTGGGCAGGGTGTAGACGCCTACCGGGTACTTCGACGTGTTCGTATACAGCTCGATCTGCGCAATGGTCTGGTTGGCGAAGGACGAGCTCATCACGTAGCTCGGATGGCCCGTGCCGCAGCCCAGGTTCACCAGGCGCCCCTTGGCGAGCAGGATGATCCTCTTGCCTTCCGGAAAGATTACGTGGTCCACCTGCGGCTTGATTTCTTCCCATTTGTACTGCGACAACGAGGCGACCTCGATCTCGTTGTCGAAGTGGCCGATGTTGCACACGATGGCGTTGTTCTTCATCGCCTTCATGTGCGCATGCGTGATGACGTTTAGGTTGCCGGTGGCGGTGACGAAGATGTCCGCCTGCGACGCAGCCTGTTCCATCGTCACGACGCGGTAGCCTTCCATCGCCGCCTGCAGCGCGCAGATCGGGTCGATCTCGGTCACCCAGACCTGGGCCTGCAGGCCGCGCAGGGCCTGCGCCGAGCCTTTGCCGACCTCGCCGTAGCCGCAGACCACCGCGACCTTGCCGGCGACCATGACATCAGTCGCGCGCTTGATGCCGTCGACCAGCGACTCGCGGCAGCCGTAGATATTGTCGAATTTCGACTTGGTCACCGAATCGTTGACGTTGATCGCCGGGAACATCAGCTGGCCGTCTTTCGCCATCTGATACAGGCGATGCACGCCGGTCGTCGTTTCCTCGGTGACGCCCTTGATGTCCTTCGATGTCTTCGAGTACCAGCCGGGCTGCGCCGCGAGGCGCTTCTTGACTGCCGCAAAAAGCGCCGTTTCTTCCTCGCTCGCGGGCTTGTCGAGCATCGACGCGTCCTTTTCCGCCCTGACCCCGAGGTGCATGAGCAGCGTGGCGTCGCCGCCGTCGTCCAGAATCATGTTCGGGCCTTTGCCGCCGCCGAACTCGAAAATGCGGTGGGTGAACTCCCAGTACTCGTCGAGCGACTCGCCCTTGTAGGCGTACACCGGCGTGCCGCCCGCGGCGATCGCCGCCGCGGCGTGGTCCTGGGTCGAGAAGATGTTGCACGAGGCCCAGCGCACGTCCGCGCCGAGGGCGTTCAGGGTCTCGATCAGCACTGCGGTCTGGATCGTCATGTGCAGCGAGCCGGCGATGCGGGCCCCCTTGAGGGGCCTGGATTTGGCGTACTCCGCGCGGATTGCCATCAACGCCGGCATCTCGTGCTCGGCGATGGTCATCTCCTTGCGGCCCCAGTCGGCGAGCGCGAGATCGGCGACCTTGTAGTCGGTGAATTTCGGGTTGGGTGCGTTCATGGCGAGAAGCTCCTGTCGAAAGATGACGTCCGGGGGGAGCCCCAAAAACAAAGCGCCCGCACCGGATTCGATGCGAGCGCCGTTGATTTCGCTGAGCCTGACCCCCGCTGACCAGGGGATGCAGCGCTCCTCAGCAGGGTGCGATTATAGCCCCCCTTTCAAGCCCCTAGGCGGCTTGCTTGAGGGCCAGCGCGCGGTCGGTCGCCTCCCAGGTGAACTCCGGCTCCTCGCGCCCGAAGTGTCCGTAGGCCGCTGTTTTCTCGTAGATCGGGCGCAGCAGGTCGAGCATCTGGACGATGCCTTTTGGACGCAGGTCGAAGTGCTCGCGGACCAGCGCAGCGAGCTTGTCGTCCGACAGCTTGCCGGTGCCTTCGGTGGTCACCATGACCGAGGTCGGCTGCGCCACGCCGATCGCGTAGGACACCTGCACGAGGCATTTTTTCGCAAGGCCCGCGGCGACGATGTTCTTCGCGACATAACGGCCCGCGTAGGCTGCCGAACGGTCTACCTTGGAGGGGTCCTTGCCCGAGAATGCGCCGCCGCCATGCGGCGCCGATCCGCCGTAGGTGTCGACGATGATCTTGCGGCCGGTGAGCCCGCAGTCGCCTTTCGGGCCGCCAATCTCGAACGCGCCGGTTGGATTGACCAGGTAGCGCACGTCGCCCTTGATGAGGTTCTTCGGCAGCACGGGCTTGATGATTTCCTCGATGACGCCTTCGGCGAGCTGCTCGTGCTTGATGCCTTTCGCGTGCTGGGTCGAGATCAACACGGTTTCGATCGCATCGGGCTTGCCGTTTACGTAGCGCACCGTAACCTGCGACTTTGCGTCCGGCCGCAGCCAGGCAAGACGCCCGTCGCGACGCACCTCCGATTGGCGCTCGACCAGGCGATGCGCGAGATAGATCGGCAGCGGCATGAGCGACGGTGTTTCGTCGCAGGCGTAGCCGAACATGAGCCCCTGGTCGCCGGCGCCCTGCTCGTGATCGAGGCCCTGGTCCTCGTTCACGCCCTGCGCGATGTCGGGCGACTGCTGTCCGTACACCGTGAGGATGGTGCAGGTGTCTGCGTCGAAGCCGAGAGCAGGGTCGGTATAGCCGATGCGGCGGATCGTCTGGCGCACGACGTCCTGGTACTTCACGTCCGCGGTGGTGGTGATCTCGCCGGCGAGCACCACGAGATTGTCCTTGACCAGGGTTTCCGCGGCGACACGGGCGCGCGGGTCTTTGGCTAGAATGGCATCGAGTACTGCGTCCGAAATCTGGTCGGACACCTTGTCCGGATGCCCCTCGGACACGGACTCCGACGTGAACAGGAAATCGCTCATTGCGTATACGCCTCGTATGAATGACAGGCCGCGCCGCGTCGGCGGCTGGCGGTTGCGCGAAGGGCGCAAGGATACCAAAGAATGTTCACCTGCTCTCAGGCGCGGCCCGCATGCTGCATCCGCTGATGCACTCGGCCGCGCGGCGCCTGCGCGACCGACCCGACACAGTCAACGGGCTGCAGGGGCGCTTGCGGATGCGCCCGCAGGGGAAGGCGGACTTCACCGCATGAGGACCCGGACATGACGATGCTGCGAACGGCGGTGATCGGGGTGGGCTACCTCGGGCGTTTTCACGCCGAGAAGCTTGCGGCGATGCCGGGCGTGCGGCTGGTGGCCGTGGCCGACACGAATCTCGAGCGCGCGCAGGCGGTCGCCGCGGCGCACGGCTGCGAGGCGCATGCGGACCACCGCGCGCTGCTCGGCGCGATCGACGCGGCCTGCGTCGTCGTGCCGACCGAGCTGCATCATGCAATCGCAGGCGATTTTCTGCGCGCCGGCGCACACGTGCTGGTCGAGAAGCCGATCGCGCGCACGCTCGCGGAAGCCGACGACCTGGTTGCCCTGGCCAAGGCGCAACGGCGCGTGTTGCAGGTCGGGCACCTGCAGCGATTCAACCCGGCGTTTCGCGCCCTCGAGCGATCGATCGGCCGGCCGATCTTCATCGAGACCGAGCGACTCGCCGCCTTCAAGCAGCGCGGCGTCGACGTCGACGTCGTGCTCGACCTGATGATCCACGATCTCGACCTGGTACTGACGATGACCAAGGGCGACCCGGTTTCGGTCAGCGCCTGCGGCGCCCATGTGATGACCGACTCGATCGATCTCGCCAATGCACGCCTCGAGTTCGCCGATGGCTGCGTGGCAAATCTCTCGGCGAGCCGCGCCAGCCAGAGCGTGGTGCGCAAGCTGCGCGCGTTTCATGCCGACGGCTATCTCTCTGCCGATCTTCAGGCGGGTCGGCTGCGTCTGGTCAAGCGCGGCGCGCAAGCGGGTGCCGTCATCCAGGAGGAGACCGTGTTCGACGAGCGCGACGAGCTGCGGCTCGAGATCGAGGCGTTCGTTGCGGCCATCTCCGGCGCCGGGCCGGCGCTGGTGAGCGGCGACGAGGGGCGCCGGGCGCTGGCCCTGGCGCTCGAGATCGGGCGCCTGGTGGGCGAGCGCGCGGCGCGCTTCGCCGCGGCTCAGGCGGCCGCACGATGAGCGCGATCGGCATGCTCGATCTGCGCGCGGAGTACGCGGAGCTGCGCGGCGCGATCGATCAGGCGATGCAGCGCGTGCTCGATTCCGGGCACTTCATCCTAGGACCGGAAGGCGAGGCGCTCGAGGCGGAAATCGCGGCACGGGTCGGCGTGGCGCATGCAGTCGCCGTCGCTTCGGGCACGGACGCGCTGCATCTGGCACTGTGCGCCGCCGGCATCGGCCCGGGCGACGACGTGGTGCTGCCTGCGTTCACGTTCATCGCGACCGCGGAAGCGGTGTCGTACACCGGCGCCCGGCCGGTGTTCGCCGACATCGACCCGGCGAGCTTCAATGCGACCGCGGCGACGCTCGAGGCGGCATTGACGCCCGCGACGCGCGCGGTGATCGTCGTGCACCTCTACGGCCAGTGCGCGCAGATGCCGGAGATCGCGCGGCTGTGCGAGGCGCGCGGCCTGGTTCTCATCGAGGACTGCGCGCAGGCAATCGGCGCCGACTTCGACGGGCGCGCGGCGGGCGCCTGGGGCGCCTACGGCTGCTTTTCGTTCTATCCGACCAAGAACCTCGGCGCCTACGGCGACGCCGGTCTGGTCGCGGTGCGCAACGCCGACGACGCGGCGCGCCTGCGCATGCTGCGCCATCATGGCAGCCGCCGCACTTACGAGCACGAATGCGTCGGCTACAACAGCCGGCTCGACGAGCTGCAGGCCGCGGTGCTGCGCGCGAAGCTGCCGCAGCTCGCGCGCTTCAACGACGCGCGGCGCCGCGCCGCCGCGCGCTATCGCACCGGGCTCGCCGGGACCGATCTCGTCCTTCCAGCCGAGCACGGCCGCGGCGCGCACGTCTATCATCAGTTCACGATTCGCAGCGCGCAGCGTGATGCGCTGCGTGCGGTGCTCGGCGCGGCGAAGATCGCGAGCGCGGTGTACTACCCGATTCCGCTGCATCGCCAGCCGGCCTACGCCGCGCATGCCGCGTGCCTGCTGCCGGCGTCCGACGCCGCCGCAGCGAGCGTGTTGTCGCTGCCGATCCACCCTTACCTGCGCGATGCGGATGTCGATCGCATCTGCGCGGTGCTGCGCGACGCGAAGCCGTAGAATCGCGCGGTGTTCGTGAACCCGCCAGACGCCGCCGTTCGCGCCTGCCTCGCGGGCGCACGCACGATCGCGGTCGTCGGCCTGTCTCCGCGGCCCGATCGGCCGAGTCACCGCATCGCCCGGCGCCTGCAACGCTGGGGCTACCGCGTCATTCCAGTGCGCCCCGCGGTAAGCGCGGTGCTCGGCGAAAAGGCCTATCCGCGGCTGGCCGACGTTCCCGAGCCGATCGATCTGGTCGACGTGTTCCGCACGGCGCGCGAGATCGGGCCGATCGTCGAGCAGTGCATTGCCTTGAACATCCGGGCGATCTGGATTCAGCAGGGCATCGTGAACACGGCGGCCGCCGAGCGTGCGCGCGCGGCCGGATTGTTCGTCGTCATGGATCGCTGCATCTCGGTGGAGCGCCGCCGGCTGATGCCCGAGCGGCAGGCGAGCGTCGGGTAATGCGCCTCGCGTTCACCAAGATGGAGGGCGCGGGAAACGACTTCGTGGTGTTCGATGCGACGCGTGCGCCCTTCGACCTGAGCGCCGCGCAGCTTCGCCGGATCGCCGATCGGCACTTCGGGGTCGGCTGCGACCAGATTCTCGTCGTCGAGCGCAGCACGCGGCCCGACGCCGACTTCCGCTATCGAATTTTCAACGCCGACGGCGCCGAAGTGGAGCACTGCGGCAACGGCGCGCGCTGCTTCGTTCGCTTTGTCCGTGCGCGCGGCCTGACCACCAAGCGCGAGATTCGCGTCCAGATCGTTTCGGGGATCATCGTGCCGCGGCTCGAGGACGACGGCGAAGTCTCGGTCGACATGGGCGCGCCGATCCTCGATGCGGCACGGGTTCCGTTTGCGACGGATCAGCCGGGCCTGGTGCAGTCGCTCGAGCTCGAAGGGCGCAGGCTCGAGCTCGCAGTGCTCTCGATGGGCAACCCGCACGCCGTGCAGGTCGTCGCGGACGTCGACACGGCGCCGGTCCAGACCGAGGGCCCGCGAATCGAGCGCCACGCGCGCTTTCCGAAACGCGTGAACGCAGGCTACATGCAGCTCGTCGATCGACACCGCATCCGCCTGCGGGTGTGGGAGCGCGGCGCCGGCGAGACGCTCGCCTGCGGCACGGGCGCCTGTGCTGCGGTGGTCGCCGGCATCGCCCGCGGGCTGCTCGACTCGCCGGTGCGCGTCGAGGCGCGCGGCGGCGCGTTGACCGTGTCTTGGGCAGGCGGCGACAATCCGGTCTGGATGAAGGGCCCCGCGACGACGGTCTTCGAGGGAACGATGGAGCTGACGGAACAATGAACGAGGAAGACATCGCCGTATTTCTGCGCAGCCACCCGCAATTCTTCGACCAGCACCCCGAGCTGCTGGAGAGCATTCGCGTGGCGCATCCCTACGGCGGGCGGGCGATCCCGCTGGCCGAGCGCCAGATGGTTTCGTTGCGCGAGCGGGTGCGGGCGCTCGAATCGAAGCTGAGCGAGCTGATCCGGATCGGCGAGGAGAACGACAGCATTGGCGAGCGCGTGCACCGACTGGCGGTGGCGTTGCTCGCGGCGAACGACTTTCAGGCGTTCGCGCAGGCGCTGTACTTTCACCTGCGCGAGGATTTCTCGGTGCCGCACGTGGTGTTGCGCGTCTGGGGGCGAGCGCTGCCGCGCGAATGCGTCGAGGCGGGCGCGGTGAGCGACGCGCAGCGCCAGGCGGCCGAGACGATGGGCGGGCCGCAGTGCGGTCCGGCGGCCGCCAGCCCGTTTCTCGACTGGTTCGGAGAAAGCGCTGCGCATCTGCGCTCGCTGGCGCTCGTCCCGCTGGGGGGCACTAGCCTGTTCGGCTTGCTCGCGCTCGGCAGCGAGGATGCCGAGCGCTTCTACCCCGAGATGGGCACGCTGTATCTGCGACGTATCGGCGATCTCTGCGCCGTGGGCGTCGGCGCCCGCGGCTAGCGCGGCGCGCCTGCGTGGCGGCGCAACCGACCGGCGCACACCCGGACGCGCGGCTCGTCGCGGACTGGCTCGAATTCCTGAGCGTGCAGCGCCGGCTTTCGCCGGCGACGATCGGTAACTACAGGCAGGCCGCGACGGCGCTGCTTCTGCTCGCGGCGCAGACGCGGCTCGACGCGCTCGACCCGGCGCAGATCCGGCGCTTTGTCGCCGCGCTGCATGCACGCGGTCTTTCAGGCCGTACGCTCGCGCTCACGCTTTCTGCCTGGCGCGGGCTGTATCGCTGGCTCGCGCGTCAGCGCGGCTTCCGCAACAACCCGGTCCAGGGCGTGCGCGCGCCGAAATCGCCCCGCGGACTGCCGAAAGTGCTCTCGGTCGAGCAGGCGCAGCGGCTGCTCGAAATCGAGGCCGGAGCCCTAGACGACGCCGCGGCGGTGCGGGACGCCGCCATGTTCGAGCTCCTGTATTCCTCGGGCCTGCGCCTGAGCGAGCTCGTTTCGCTCGACGTCGGCGACGGTCGGCTGGACTTGGTCGCGGGCGAGGTGACGGTCACCGGCAAGGGCCGCAAGACCCGAACGGTTCCGGTTGGTGCGCGTGCGCGCGAGGCGCTCAAAGGCTGGCTCGCGCGGCGTGTGGGGCTTGCGCGCTCGGGCGAGACAGCGCTGTTCGTCGGCGCGCGAGGCGCCCGGATCGCTCCGGGGACGGTGCGCACCCGGCTGAGCGCATGGGCGCTGCGCCGGGGGATCGATGCAGTACACCCGCACATGCTGCGGCATTCCTTCGCAAGCCACGTGCTGCAGTCTTCGCAGGACTTGCGTGCGGTCCAGGAGATGCTCGGGCACGCGAGCATCGCGACCACGCAGGTCTACACGCACCTCGACTACCAGGCGCTGGCCAAGGTCTACGACGTCGCGCACCCGCGCGCCAAGAAGAAGTAGCCGCCGCCGGCGGGACGCGCGCCGGTCGCGCCTGCAAGTAGAATGCCGCGGTGGCACCTCCCTCAGTGAAGCAGGCCCGCGCGGACGCAATGCGCGGCCCCGGACCCGTGACCAGCCCCTGGGCTGCCTAGACCGACATGGTGCTTGCCTCGATCATTGCGGCGAATCTTGCCGGCGGGCTGCTCTCAGTGCTCGCTGCGGCCCTCATTGCGTTCGCCGTGCTCGAACGCTGGGTGCCGCGATTGGTGAGTTTTGCAGTCGGCGCCTTGCTCGGTGTCGCGCTGCTCGACCTGCTGCCGGAGGCGATCGAGTCCCAGGCCGGCGCACACGCCGTGTTGGCGACCCTGCTGGTCGGCCTGCTGGTATTTTTCCTGCTCGAAAAGCTCGCGCTGTGGCGCCATTCGCATGGACCGAACGAGCCGGCCCACACACACCCGGCGAACCACGCCCACGCCCACGCGGGCGCCGGCAGCCCGCAAGGCACGCTCATCGTGCTCGGCGATTCGCTGCACAATTTCGTCGACGGCGTGCTGATCGCGGCGGCCTTCCTCACCGACTCCGCCCTCGGTTGGACGACCGCAGTCGCGGTCATCGCGCACGAGGTGCCGCAGGAGGTGGGCGATTTCATGGTCCTGCTCGACGCGGGGTACACACGACGGCGTGCATTGATACTGAATGCGCTGTCGAGCCTCGCGTCAGTGGCCGGCGGCGTGCTGGGCTATTTCGCGCTCCATCGCACGGAGGATGCACTACCGTATATTCTCGCCCTCGCTGCCGCGGGGTTCATTTACATCGCGGTCGCCGACCTGATCCCGAACCTGCATCGCCGGTTCGCGGTCAAAGACGCGCTGTCCCAGGTGGCATTGATCGTGCTCGGTGTTGCGGTCGTGGTCCTCGCCGGGCAGGGACACGGGCACTAGCACGCGAACTCGCATGGGAGTCCAGGCATGAGCCAGCAGGAGATGGTCCCGGTCACGATCCTGACCGGATTCCTCGGCAGCGGAAAAACGACGCTGCTGAACCGCATCCTCCAGGAGGATCACGGTCACCGCATCGCGGTGATCGAGAACGAGTTCGGCGAGATCGGCGTCGACAACGAAATCATCGAAAAGTCCGACGAGCAGATCGTCGAAATGAACAATGGCTGCATCTGCTGCACGGTGCGCGGAGACCTCATTCGAATCCTGGGCGATCTGAAGGAACGGCGAGAGAAGGGAACGCTCCGATTCGACCGCGTGGTGATCGAGACCACCGGAATGGCCGACCCGGGCCCTGTGGCGCAGACTTTTTTCACCGACGAGGAAATCGGCGGCTACTATCTGCTCGACTCGATACTCACGCTGGTCGATGCCAAGCACGCCGAAAAGCAGCTCGACGAGTTCCATGAGGCACAGGAGCAGGTCGGGTTCGCCGACAAGGTGCTGATGTCGAAGACCGACCTGGTGAGCGAAGCCGAGGTCGAGCGGCTTGCAGAGCGCATCAAGCGGATGAACCCTCGGGCGCCAATCAAGCCGGTGCACTTCGGACACGCGCCGCTCGAGGAAGTCCTGGATCTGCGCGGCTTCAATCTGAACGCCATTCTCGAGATCGATCCCGAATTCCTGACCAGCATCGCGCACGAGCACCACGACGAGGTCGAGTCGTTCGTGTTTCGCAGCGAGAAGCCCTTCGACGGCGACAAGCTCGAGCAGTTTCTTTCCGGCATGATCCAGGTCTACGGTCCCGACCTGCTGCGCTACAAGGGGGTGTTGTGGATGAAGGGCAACCCGCGCCGCGTCGTGTTCCAGGGCGTGCACATGATGATGGGCGGCGACCTCGGCAAGCCCTGGGCCAAGAAGGAGAAGAAGGGGTCGACCCTGGTCTTCATCGGCAAGAAGCTGCCCAGAGACTTGTTCATCGCGGGGCTCGAGCAGTGCCTCGCGGGCTGACGGGGCGACGTTGATGGAGCAACTGCACGGCACCACGATCCTGTCGGTGCGCCGCGGCGCAACGGTGGCGCTCGGCGGTGACGGACAGGTGACGCTCGGGCAAATCGTGCTCAAGGGGGGTGCGCGCAAGATCCGCCGCCTCTACCAGGACCGGATCCTCGCCGGGTTCGCCGGCGGCACGGCCGACGCATTTACGCTCTTCGAGCGTTTCGAGGGCAAGCTCGACAAGCATCAGGGCAACCTGATGCGCTCGGCGGTGGAGCTCGCCAAGGACTGGCGCAGCGACCGGGTCCTCAGGCGCCTCGAGGCGATGCTCGCGGTCGCCGACCGCGAGCATTCGCTCGTCATCACCGGCTCGGGCGACGTGCTCGAGCCGGAGTACGGCATCGTGGCGATCGGCTCGGGCGGGCCCTATGCGCAAAGCGCAGCGCGTGCGCTCCTCGAAAACACCGCGCTGGACCCGCGCGAGATCGTCGAGCGTTCGCTCGCGATCGCCGCAGACCTGTGCATCTACACCAACCATCAGCGCTCGATCGAGGTCTTGGAGTAGGGCAATGTCGTCGATGACGCCGCAGGAAATCGTCCACGAGCTGGACAAGCACATCGTGGGCCAGGACCGCGCCAAACGCGCGGTCGCAATCGCCCTGCGCAATCGTTGGCGCCGCCAGCAGGTCGCCGATCCGCTGCGCCAGGAGATCACGCCGAAGAACATCCTCATGATCGGACCGACCGGAGTCGGCAAGACGGAGATCGCACGCAGGCTGGCGCGGCTCGCGGACGCGCCTTTCGTGAAGGTCGAAGCGACGAAGTTCACCGAGGTGGGCTACGTCGGCCGGGACGTCGACACCATCGTGCGCGATCTCGTCGAGACCAGCGTCAAGCAGACCCGCGAGCAGGCGACGCGCCGGGTCCGCACGCAGGCGCAGGATGCCGCCGAGGAACGCATTCTCGACACGCTGCTGCCGCCGGCGCGTGGCGCGGGCTTCGGCCCGGCCGAGCCCGCCGGCGAGGAATCGGTGACGCGGCAGAAGTTCCGCAAGAAGCTGCGCGAGGGCGATCTTGACGACAAGGAAATCGAGCTCGAAGTTTCGGCGGTCTCGCCGCAGATGGAAATCCTGGCGCCGCCCGGCATGGAGGAGCTCACCGCGCAGATTCAGGGCATGTTCCAGAACGTCGCCGGTGGGCGGCGCAAGCTGCGCAGACTCAAGATCCGCGAGGCGCTGCAGCTGCTGACCGACGAGGAGGCTGCGAAGCTGGTCAATGACGAGGACCTCAAAACGCGCGCGCTGGCGAACGCGGAACAGAACGGCATCGTATTTCTCGACGAGATCGACAAGATCGCCTCGCGCAGCGAGCTCTCGGGCGCCGACGTCTCGCGCCAGGGCGTGCAGCGCGACCTCCTGCCGCTCGTCGAGGGGACGACCGTGTCGACAAAGTACGGCATGGTGAAGACCGACCATATCCTTTTCATCGCTTCGGGCGCGTTCCACCTGTCCAAGCCCTCGGATCTGATTCCCGAGCTGCAGGGGCGCTTTCCGATCCGCGTCGAGCTGGACTCGCTGTCGGTGGACGACTTCGAGCGCATCCTCACGTCGACGGACGCGAGCCTCGTCAAGCAGTACCGGGCGCTCCTCGAAACCGAGGGTGTGACGCTCGAGTTCGAGCCTGCCGCGATCCGGCGTCTCGCCGAGCTATCGTTCCAGGTGAACGAAGGCACCGAGAACATCGGCGCGCGGCGTCTGTATACGGTGCTCGAGAAGCTGCTCGAGTCGATATCGTTCGAAGCCGGCACGCGCGGCGTCGGACGGATCGTCATCGACGCGGCCTACGTCGACACGCGTCTCGCCGAGCTCGCAAAGAACGAGGATCTGGCGCGCTACGTGTTGTAGGTGTTCAAGGTGTTCAAGGTGTTGCAGGTGCCGCGGCCGCTGTAGCGCCGGACCGCCGCGTTAGGCGCCCGGCGCAGGCCGCGCGACGGCGAGCGCCGCGCGCAGGCAGGCCGGACACAGGCATCCCTGACCGGAAACCGGATCGAGCGGCGGCAGCGCGGCACACCAGCAGGGCGCGGTGCCGGCCTGCATGCCGCATTCGAAGCGCGCGCCGCAGCGGGCGCAGGCGCTGGCGCCGCGCGGCGCGGCCTCAGGCGGGGTGCTCATCCTCGGCGCGGGCGAGCTCACGCACCGCCTGGCGCAGCTGCGCCATGTGGTCCTCGAAGGTCCGGCAGCCTCTGCACATCAGAAAGTGCACGCGCAGCGCGACCCGCTCGCCGAACCCCAGTTCGCGGTCGAGCCCCTCGGACACGAGGCGCGTCACGTCTCTGCATGAAGGCATCATCATTTCTTTGTCGCCGTCCCTGCGCGTGCTCCGCTCTCGCTCCCGAACCAGCGCTCGTTGAGGCACGATCGCAAGGCCATGCGTGCCCGGTAGAGCAGAACCCAGCAATGGGTCGGGGTGATCTCGAGATCCTTACAGATCTCGTCGGTGTCCAGCCCCAGGTGCTCGCGCATCATGAACACGCGTGCCGTCTTCTGCGGCAGGCGCGCGAGGCATTGCTCGAGCACGTCGAGGAACTGCTTCTGCTCCAGCGCGCCGTGCGGCTCGTCCCAGGCGGCGGGCCGTGCTTTCCAATGCCCGTTTGCGCGGAACAGGTGGTCGAATTCGGGGCTGTCCTGCAGCTCGGCACCCGCCGTCGGTTCGCGCGCGGCGCGCCGGATGCTGTCGACGATCTTGTGCTTGAGGATGCCGGTCAGCCAGGTGCGCAGGTTCGAACGGCCGGCGAATTTCGCCTCGCCGGCGAGTGCCGCGAGGAGCGTCTCCTGAACGGCATCCTCGGCGACGTTCGCGTCGCGCAGCTGAAGCGCAGCAAAGCGTAGCAGGTACGGGCGTTGCTGCTCGAGCCGCATCCGGAAGTCGCTTTTCTCAGGCCGGGGATCATTCACGCTCGGGTACTTTAGCGGCGTGCGCGATCCCGTACAATCGAGCCGCGTATGAGCAAGCCCAATCCCGCGACCGAGAAAGCCCGCACGCTGGCCGAGGCGCTACCCTATATCCGGCGCTTCCACGGCAGGACCATCGTGGTCAAGCTCGGCGGCAATGCGATGGTGGACGAGGCGCTGCAGGCGGGCTTCGCGCGCGACGTCGTGCTGCTCAAGCTGGTGGGGATGAACCCGGTCGTGGTGCACGGCGGTGGGCCGCAGATCGAGAAACTGTTGACCCAGCTCGGGATCAAGAGCGAATTCGTTCAGGGCATGCGGGTCACCGATGCGGCGACCATGGACGTCGTGGAGATGGTGCTCGGCGGCGCCGTCAACAAAGACATCGTGACCCTCATCAATCAGGCGGGTGGCCGGGCCGTCGGCCTGACCGGACAGGACGGCGGCTTCATCCGCGCGCGCAGGCTGCGGATGCCGGCCAAGGACCGGCCGAACGAGTTTCTCGACATCGGCCAGGTGGGCGAGATCGAAGTGATCGATCCACGCGTCATCGCGACGCTGGAGGAAGGCGGCTTCATTCCGGTGGTGGCGCCCATCGGCATGGGCGACGACGGCCACAGCTACAACATCAATGCCGATCTGGTCGCGGGCAAGCTCGCCGAAGTGCTGCGCGCCGAGAAGCTGATCCTGCTGACCAACACGCCCGGCGTGCTGGACGACAAGGGCGCTTTGCTCACCGGCGTGACCCCCCGTGAGATCGACGCGATGGTGGCCTCGGGCGCACTGTCCGGCGGCATGTTGCCGAAGATTGCCGCCGGGCTCGACGCCGCGCGCAGCGGGGTCAAGAGCGTGCATATCATCGACGGACGCGTGCCGCATGCGCTGCTGCTCGAAGTGCTGACCGACCAGGGCGTCGGCACGCTCATTCGAAGCAAGTGAGCGGCGCCCGCCCGCGTCGTCGGGTCGCGCACCGGGCGGGCAACGCCTAGCGCATGCGCATCGCCAAGCTGCCCCCGCATCGCCGGGTCTGGATCTTCGATCTCGACAACACGCTGCACGACGCCAGCGTGAAGATCTTTCCGGCGATGCATGATCAGATCAATGCCTACCTCAAGCGTCACCTGGGCGTCGACGACGCGGGTGCGAACGTCTTGCGCCAGCGCTTCTGGCGGCGCTACGGGACGACGCTCAAGGGGCTCATGCGTCACTACGGCACGGATCCGCACCACTTCCTGCGCGAGACGCATCAATTCCCCGAGCTCGAGGGCATGGTCGAGCACGAAAATGCACTGCACCACGCGCTCGCCCGGCTCGGCGGCCGCAAGCTCGTGTTCTCGAACGCACCGCGTCACTACGTCGAGGCCGTGCTTCGCGTGATCGGTGTGGCCCGATGGTTTGACCGCGTCTACACGATCGAGAGCACCCGGTTCCGGCCGAAGCCAGCGCAGCAGGGATTCCATCTGCTGCTGCGTGCGCACGACCTCGACCCCCACCGCTGCGCCTTCATCGACGACGTGCTCGAGAATCTGCGTACCGCGAAGCGCCTCGGCATGTCGACCGTCTGGGTCAGTCGCAGCACGCGGCGCGCACCGTTCGTCGACCTGCGGGTGTCGTCGGTGATCGACTTGCCGCGCAGCGTGTTCCGGCGCGGTTGAGCCCGGAACCGGCGGTCCGGGGCAAACGCCGCGCGCGGCCGATCGCGCTAGAATCGTCGCCGAACCCTCCGCTCATGACATGCCCCGCGTAAAAGGCGAACGACGCCTCGAGATCCTGAAAGTGCTCGCGCTGATGCTGGGCGAGCCACGCTGGGCCCGGATCACGACCGCTGCGCTCGCCGAGCGTTTGCAGGTTTCCGAGGCTGCGCTGTATCGGCACTTCGCTTCGAAGGCGCAGATGTACGAAGGCCTGATCGAGTTCATCGAGCAGAGCGTGTTCGGGCTGGCCAATCGGATCAGCAGCGAGGAACCCGAAGGCCCGGGGCAGGCGGTCGCGCTGCTGCAGATGCTGTTTGCGTTCGCGGAGAAAAACCCGGGGCTGGTGCGCGTAGTCACCGGGGACGCGCTGGTCGGCGAGCACGAGCGACTGCAGACGCGCGTGAACCGGTTTTTTGACCGCTTCGAGGCGACGCTCAAGCAGTCCCTGCGCCTTGCATCCGATGCGGATGCGGTCGCGCGCGCGGGGGTCATGCTGCGCTACGCGATCGGCAGCCTGCAGCTCTATGCAAAAAGCGGATTTGTGCACTTGCCCAGTGAGGCGTTCAGCGCGCAGCAGCGACAGCTGATCGCGCCTGCCGACTAGGCTGGGCCGGACCGCGCCTCGGGGCCACCGCTGCACACCGGGCAGCGCGGATCTTTTGCAATGCGCACGATGCGCGATTCCCCGTGCAGCGCGTCGAGCAGGAGCAGGCGGCCCGCGAGCGGCTCGCCGATGTCCGCGATCAGCTTGATTGCCTCGATGGCCTGCATGGCCCCGACGGTGCCGGTCAGCGGCGCCAGCACGCCCATCACCGCGCAGCGCAGCTCCTCGGCGTGCGTGTCCTCCGGGAACAGACAGGCATAGCAGGGCGCGTCGGGCCTGCGCGGATCGAAGACCGCGAGCTGCCCGTCGAAGCGGATCGCCGCGCCGGATACGAGCGCTCGCCCATGCCGTACGCAGGCGCGGTTTACCGCGTGGCGTGTCTCGAAGTTGTCCGAGCAATCGAGTACCACATCCGCTGCGGCGACTGCGTGCTCGAGCGCCGTGCCTGCGAGCCGGATCGGGAGTGCCACGACCTCGACGTCAGGGTTGACGTCGAACAGGGCCGTGCGCGCCGACTCGGCCTTCGGGCTGCCGATCGAATCGCTGCGGTACAGAATCTGGCGCTGCAGGTTGGTCGGGTCGACGACGTCAGGATCGGCGATCGTCAGGCGCCCGACGCCGGCCGAGGCAAGGTACAGCGCGGCCGGGCAGCCCAGCCCGCCAGCGCCGACGAGCAGTACCCGCGCCGCGCGCAGTCGCGCCTGACCCTCGACGCCGAGTTCCGTCAGAAGAAGATGGCGACTGTAGCGAAGGAGTTGCTCGTCGTTCACGGCAACCAGCGCCTGATTTTGCGTCGGGCCTGCGCCGTGCGCGCGCCTGCCCTTGCTCAAGCCAACCTAACGCACCGGCTTGCTTTGCGCGACCGTCTTCTGCGGCTGCTCGGCGAGTACCGGCAGGCCTTTGAGGTACGCCAACGCCTGCTGCAGCTGGAAATCGTCCTTCGATCCCAGCTCGATCGGCTTGCGCTGCTCCGCGCTCTCCGGCGCCGGGATCTTTTCGGCGGGGGCGGCCGGCCCGGCCGGCTTGGGCCCGCCTGCGGCCGACTTTTTCTCCTGCTCGCCCTCGAGGTGGCGCTGCAGGTCCGCCTCACGAATGCGGTCACCCGGTTCGCCCGGTTCCTTGACGTTGACATCGGGCGTGATCCCCTTGGCCTGGATCGAACGACCGCTCGGCGTGAAGTAGCGCGCGGTCGTGAGCTTGATCGCGGTGTTGTTGCCCAACGGCATGATGGTCTGCACCGAGCCCTTGCCGAAGGTCTGCGTGCCCATCACCGTCGCACGCTTGTGGTCCTGCAGCGCGCCGGCGACGATTTCGGATGCCGACGCCGAGCCCCCGTTGACCAGCACGACCATCGGTACGGTTTTGATCTCCGGCGGCAGATTCTTGAGCACGTCGTCGCGCCCGCCGCGGAGGTAGTCGTCCGCAGTTGCGTAGTACTTTCGCTTCGCGTCGCTGGTACGACCGTCGGTCGATACGATCAGCGCGTCGGCAGGCAGGAACGCAGCGGAGATTGCGACCGCACCGTTCAGCAGTCCGCCCGGGTCGTTGCGCAGGTCGAGCACCAGGCCTTTCAGCGGCCCCTGCTTGTACAGACCCGCCAGGTGACGCACGAGATACTCCGGACTCGACTCCTGGAACTGCGAGACCCGTATCCAGCCGTAGCCCGGTTCGATGATCTTCGACTTGACGCTGCGGACCCGGATGATCGCGCGCGTCAGGGTGACCACCACCGGCTGCGTCGCACCGCGGCGCGAGATCGTCAGTACGATCTGGGTACCGGGCTTGCCGCGCATGCGCTTGACCGCGTCAGAAAGCGTCATGCCTTTGACCGGTGTATCGTCGATCTTGACGATCAAATCGCCCGGCTTGACGCCTGCGCGGAACGCCGGCGTGTCCTCGATCGGCGACACGACCTTGACGAAGCCGTCTTCCATGCCGACCTCGATGCCGAGGCCACCGAACTGTCCCTGGGTGCCGACCTGCAGCTCCTTGAACGCCTCTGCGTCGAGATAGGCCGAGTGCGGGTCGAGACCGGTCAACATGCCGTTGATCGCCTCGGTAATGAGTTTCTTGTCTTCGACCGTTTCGACGTAGTTCTGCTTGATCGCGCCGAACACTTCGGTAAACGCGCGCAGCTCCTCGACCGGCAACGGCTCGCGGCCGGCGCGGTCGGCGATCGCCTGGAAATTGAGACTGATCAGCACGCCGGCCACGGCGCCCGCCAGGACCAGTCCAATGTTGCGAAACTTGATGCTCATGTCGCGTTTTCCTCGACGGCGATTCACGCCGCGGTCATTTCGTCCCGACCCAGGCCATCGGGTCAAAGGTCTTACCCAAGTGCCGCATTTCAAAGTATAAACCCGATTGCTCGCGGCCTCCGCTCGACCCCACCATCGCGACGCGCTCGCCCATCGCAACGGGGTCGCCGACCTGCTTCAGCAGCGCCTCGTTGTACGCGTAGATCGACAGATAGTCATCGCCGTGGTCGATGATCAGCAGGTTGCCGAAGCCCCGCATCCAGTCGGCAAACACGACCTGCCCGTAGGCGACCGCGTGTACCGGCGTCCCCTCTTTCGCGCGGATGAACAATCCCTTTGCTGCCGCACCGGACGCCCCCATTGGAGCGCCATAACGGCCGATCAGTTCCCCGCGCACCGGCAGGCGCAGGCGTCCGCGCTGCGCCGCGAGAGCGCCACCCCCGGCGGCGCCGGCCTCGGTCCCCTTGATGATCGTCACCACGCTCGCGCCCGGCCGAGCCGCGAGCAGGCGCCCGATTTCCTCGACCAGCTTGGCCAGCCGCGCCTCGTCGGCGCGCAGCACCCGGATCTCGCGGCGGTTGCGGCGAATTTCGACGGCGACGTCCTCGAGCACGCGCCGGCGCGTCCGCTGTTCGGCCAACAAGCGCGCCCGGTCTTCGCGCTGCCGGCCCTGCACCTGGCGCAGGCGCTCCGCTTTGGCGTCCGCCTCGTTGCGCAGCGCTTCGAGCTCGGCGACGTCGCCGCGGTAGGACGCAACGATGGCCGCGCCGGCGCGTGACAGCTGGGACAGGTAGTAGAGCTTGCGTGCGACCTCCGCAGGATCGTTTCCCGAAAGCGCGAGGCGCAGAGCGTCCGGCGCACCTGCCGCGTGGCGCGCGACGAGCAATCGCCCGATCGCGTCCTGCTGTAGGGCGATTTCCGCCTGCAGCTTGCGCCGTCGCGCATCGATCGAACCCGTGGCCTCACGCAAGGCCTGTGCCTCGGACTCGCGTGTCGCGAGCGCGCGATTCACTTCCGATATCGCGCGCTCCGAGTCGCGCAGCGCGTCGCGTGCCTCGCGCTGTGATGCCTCCTTCTTGTCCAGTGCGGTTTTCAGCGCGGCGATCCGCGCGCGCAACTCGGCCAGGTCGCGTGCCTTGGCGTCGGCCTCGGCCTTCGTTCGCGGCGCTTCGGCGGCGACGCGATGTACCGGGACCGCCACGCACGTTAGCGCGGCGAGCAGGAAGATGGCGGTCCGTGCGAGCCTCAGGCCTTCGCCTTGCCCTGTGCGGAGACCGCGGCGATGCGCTGCGCGATCTCGTCGGCGTCGCCGAGGTAGCGATGCCCGCGTGGCCGGAGCGACGCGTCCAGCTCGTAGACCAGGGGCACGCCGGTCGGGATGTTGAGGCCGACGATTTCAGCCTCGCCGATGCCGTCCAGGTACTTGACCAAGGCGCGCAACGAGTTGCCGTGCGCCGCGATGAGGACCTTGCGGCCGCGACGGATCGATGGCGCGATGGTCGACTCCCAGTAGGGCATGACGCGCGCCACCGTGTCCTTGAGGCACTCGGTCAGCGGAAGCTCATTGCGCGCGAGCCCCGCGTAGCGTGGGTCGCCCGCCGCATGGCGCGGGTCGCCCGCGTCCAGCGGCGGCGGCGGGGTGTCATAGCTGCGCCGCCAGCTGAGCACTTGCGCATTGCCGAACTTGGCCGCCGTCTCCGCCTTGTTGAGACCCTGCAGCGCGCCGTAGTGGCGCTCGTTCAGGCGCCAGCTCTTTTCGACCGGAATCCACATCAGATCCATCACGTCGAGCGCGAGCCACAGCGTGCGGATCGCGCGCTTGAGCACCGATGTGTAGGCGAGGTCGAAGCGCAGCCCTTCGTTGCGCAGCAGCTCACCCGCGGCGCGCGCCTCCTTGACGCCGGCCGGGGACAGGTCCACATCGGTCCAGCCGGTGAATCGGTTCTCGCGATTCCAATCCGACTCGCCATGGCGTAGCAGCACGAGGGTGTGAACGGGGGCAGGCATGATCCGAGCGTCCCGGGCGATACCGTATTCTATAATGCGCCCTTTGACGTCGGCGGGCCCATGAAGCGCGAAGTCGAAGGTTTCGATCTGATCGAGAAGGCTGAGCACATCGAGCTCGCCGCCCGGGCCATGAAGGCGATGGCGCACCCCCTGCGCCTCAAGATCCTGTGCGTGCTCGGTGCGAACGAAGTGAGCGTGCAGGACATCGTCGATGCGGTCGGCACTTCGCAATCCAACATTTCCCAGCACCTGGCGATCCTGCGAGACAAGGGCGTCCTGCGCGCGCGCAAGGAGGCCAACCGGGTGTACTACCGCGTCGGCGACGAGCGGACCCTGCAGCTGCTCGGCATGATGCGCGAGGTGTATTGCGGCGATCCGCTGCCCTGAGGCGCGGCGTGCACCACCTCAGCCTGAATGCCTGAATGATCGAGTTCGCACGCGACAACATCCTCCTGATCGCGGTCGCGGTCATCTCGGGGGTGATGCTGGTTTTGCCCGCTCTGCGGCGCGGTGGTGGAAGCCATGCGGTGGACACGCTGCAGGCGACGCAGCGCATCAACCGCGAGGACGCGCTGGTGATCGACGTGCGCGACGCCGCCGAAGTCGCGCAGGGCAAGATCCTGGGTGCGCGCGCCGTGCCGCTCGCGCAGCTCGCCGAGCGTGCCCCGGCGCTGCGCAAGAACAAGGAAAAGCCGATCATCGTGTACTGCGGGCGCGGCAATCAGTCGCAGCAGGCGGCGGCGATCCTGCGCAAGCATGGTTATGCGAACGTATTCAATCTTTCGGGCGGGTTTGCCGCGTGGCAACAGGCGGGTCTGCCCGTCGAGAAGTAACATGGCGCGGGTCCTGATGTACTGCACCGCCAGCTGTCCCTACTGTCACTCGGCCGAGCGCTTGCTCGACAAGAAAGGCGTGCGCGACATCGAGAAAATTCGCGTCGATCTCGAGCCGGCGCGCCGCGCGGAGATGGTGCAGCGCTCCGGACGGCGCACGGTTCCGCAAATCTGGATCGATGCGCACCACGTCGGCGGTTGCGAAGAGCTGTACGAACTGGAAGCCGACGGCGCGCTGGACGCGATGCTGGCGGCCTGAACGCGACGCGGGGCGCGGCGGCGCCATCGCCACTCGATTTGAACCGAATTGAACCATTGCCGGCGAGGAGCTTCACCATGAGCGACAGCGAACCGACTTTCCAGATCGAGAAGATCTACGTCAAGGATCTCTCTCTCGAGCTGCCGAACGCGCCGCAGATTTTCATGCAGTCGGATCAACCCCAGCTCGAAGTGCAGATCGCCAACGAGGCGACGCGGGTTGCGGAAGGTGTTTTCGAAGTCACCGTGGGCATTACGGTGACCGCGCGAGCGGGCGAGCGCACGGTGTTCTTGGTCGAAGCGGTGCAGGCCGGGCTGTTCCAGATCGCGGGCGTGCCTGACGAAGAAATGGGACCGCTGCTCGGCATCGGCTGTCCGACGATTCTTTACCCCTACGCGCGCGAGACGGTGTCGGACATGGTGACCCGCGCCGGTTTTCCGCCGGTGCTCCTCGCACCGGTGTCGTTCGAGGCGATCTACGCGCAGCGCGCCCAGGAGGGCGGAGACGCGTCGCGCATCGAGATTGCGAGCTAGGGCCATGCGCACGCTACTTGCCGCACTCGGCGTGCTGGCGGCGCAGGCCGTGGCGGCGGCCGATTTCCGCAGCGTCGCCGACGAGACCGCGGTGCTCTACGACGCGCCCTCGCGCGCCGCCACGCCGCTGTGGGTCGTCTCGCACGACTATCCGCTCGAAGTGATCGTCGATCTCGAGGCCTGGGCGAAAGTGCGCGACCAGACCGGGACGCTCAGCTGGGTGGAAAAGCGCCAGCTCTCCGGCAAGCGTACCGTGCTCGTCACGACACCGACGGCGGAGGTGCATCAGCGGCCCGAGGACCAGGCGCCGCTCGCCTTCGTGGTCGCGCAGAACGTCGTGCTCGAGGTGATTGGCAGCGCGCCGGGCGGATGGCTGCGTGTACGTCATGCCGACGGCGCCAATGGCTATCTACGCGCGACCCAGGTGTGGGGAGGCTGAACCGCCGGCGCCATGGCTGAGGCGGCAAAGCGGGTCGCGGTCCTCGGCGCCGGGGCGTGGGGCACGGCCCTCGCGAGCGCGCTCAGCGCGCGCGAAACGACGGTGCTCTGGGCGCGCGACGCCGAGCAGGCCGAAACGATGGCCCGCGCGCGGCGCAACGACCGCTATTTGCCGGAGGTCGGTTTTCCCGAGGGGCTCGCGGTCGTTGCGGACCTTGCCACTGCAGTCGCGGGCGCGGACTTGCTGTTTCTTGCCAGTCCCGTCGCCGGCCTGCGCGACCTGCTCACGCGGCTTGCGGCGCTTCGGCTGGCTGCGATGCCGGGACTGGTGTGGCTGTGCAAGGGCTTCGAGCAGGAGAGCGGACGCCTGCCGCACCAGATCGTCGCGGAAGTTCTCGGCCCACAGGTCCGCTGCGGCGCCCTGTCGGGCCCCTCGTTCGCGCTCGAGGTCGCCCGGGGCCTGCCCTGCGCGCTCACGCTGGCCGCGCACGATGCCGCGTTTGCGCGGCGGGCGGCTGCGCGGGTGCACGGCGGCCGGATCCGGGTGTACTACAGCGACGATCTGATCGGTGTCGAGCTTGGCGGTGCGCTGAAGAACGTCATTGCGATCGCAGTCGGACTCTGCGACGGCCTCGCGCTCGGCCAGAACGCACGCGCCGCGCTCGTGACGCGCGGGCTGGCGGAGATCACGCGGCTCGGACTCGTGCTCGGCGGCCGCGCGGAGACCTTTCAGGGGCTCGCGGGTGTAGGTGATCTGATATTGACCGCGACGGGCGACCTGTCGCGCAACCGGCGCGTCGGTCTCGAGCTGGCACGCGGCAAGACGCTCGATGCGGTGCTCGCCGGGTTGGGACATGTCGCCGAAGGCGTACGCAGTACCCGCGAAGCCTTGCGCCTTGCCGCTGCGCAGGCGGTCGACATGCCGATCACGGCGGCGGTATGCGACGTGCTCGAGGGGCGGCTCGGTCCCGCCGACGCCGCCGAGCGTCTGCTCGCGCGCGACGCGCGCCGCGAGGGCCTCGAGGACTAGCCTCCGCCGGCCGGCTGTGCCGGGTCGTCCTGGGCGGAGACGAATCCGAGCTGCCGCCACGCCTCGAAGACCACCACGGCGACGGCGTTCGAGAGGTTTACGCTGCGATTTGCGGCGCGCATCGGCAGCCGCAGCTGTCGGGACGGATCGATCTCGGCCAGGATCTCGCCCGGTAACCCGCGCGTCTCGGGGCCGAACAGGAACACGTCGTCCGCCGCGTAGGCGACATCCGTGTAGCGGTGCGACCCGCGCGTGGTCAGGGCAAACAGGCGCCGATCGCCGAGTACGCCACGGCAGGCAGTCCAGGAGCGGTGCACGCGCAGCTGCGCGAGGTCGTGGTAGTCGAGGCCGGCGCGCTTGAGCTGGCGGTCGTCCAGTGAAAATCCGAGCGGCTCGACCAGATGCAGCCGAGCGCCGGTGTTCGCCGCCAGGCGGATGACGTTGCCCGTGTTGGGCGGAATCTCGGGCGTGACGAGGACGATGTCGAACACCCTCAAGCCTCCGTTGGCGGCAGTGTGCGTGCGACGACCCAGTTCAGCACGCGCGCAGCCCCGGCGCGCTTCAGCGCCGCGGCCACCGCATCGAGCGTCGCGCCGGTGGTCATCACGTCGTCGACCACCGCCACCGTTTCCCCGTCGAGCGCGCGCGCGCAGTGAAACGCATTGCGCACGTTGCGCACCCGCGCGGCCCACGGCAGATCGCTTTGCGCGCGCGTGTCGCGTACCCGGGCGCAGAGCATCGCGGCGAGCCGGAACCGCCCGGGCAGCGCGCGCGCGATCTCCATTGCCTGGTTGCAGCCGCGCTCGCGCAGGCGCGCCGCGGAAAGCGGCACCGGCAAAACGACATCGACCCATTCATCGGCGGGCAGGACGCCTGCGAGCAGGCCTGCGAGGAGCGGGGCGAGCGCGAGCTCGCCGCGATACTTGAGCGCATGAATGAGGGCGTCGGCCGGAAAGCTGTATTCGAGCGCCGCGAAGCTGGCGTCGTAATGCGGCGGCTGGGCCAGGCAACGTCCGCACAGCGCGCCTGCCGGGCTCGGCAGCGCACAGCGCGGGCAGCGCGGCCCGCGAAGGCGTGGCAAGTCGGCCAAACAGGGGGCGCACAGCACGGCGCCGCGCCCGGTCGCGCCGCGGCACAGAAAGCAGCGACCGCCGAATAGGGCGGCGGCGAACTGGTGGACGGCGTGGAGCCGCATCGGGAAGGCGTTGGCGCGCGAACAGTGCCTGATTATGCGTCAGCGCGGTACGGACGCGCCGACGCGCGCCTTGACGTTTCTGCGAGGCACCCGCGAGAATCCTCTGCACCGGAGTACGCCAGAGTACGCCAGTACGCCACC
>Ga0210067_1000010_pt1 | contig 23879 bp, 25 predicted proteins | sample RushMan_ThreeSqB_2_FD_185559 | JGI IMG/M metagenome (GOLD analysis project Ga0210067, IMG submission 185559) | Wetland microbial communities from San Francisco Bay, California, USA, that impact long-term carbon sequestration - RushMan_ThreeSqB_D2... | ecosystem: Environmental > Aquatic > Marine... | reverse complement strand
CGGGTCGTTCGAGGTGACATGTTGCAGTGCCTCGAGCGCCTCCGCGTAGCGCCGGGCGACGAAGTAAGCGCGCCCCAGGTGGCTCCAGAAACGCGGCGGGTGGAACGGATTGAGCTGCATCGCGCGCTGAATCCATTCGACGCCCTCGTCGGCCTGTCCGAGCCAGGTCAGCAGCTCTCCCTGCTGAACGACGATCAGGTCGTCGTTCGGATTGAGGCCGAGCGCGCGGCTCTGGTGATAGCTCGCCTGGTCGAAGTTGTTCTGCGTCAGGCTCACCGCGGCGAGGATCCGGTGGACGTCGCTGTCGTTGTCGTCCAGGCCGAGGGCGACGCCGAGCTCATTGGCGATGTCCTGCTCGAGCGCGGCGCGGTCATCGGTCCAGTTGTAGATCCAGCGCTGGCCGAGAATGCAGGCGCGCCAGGCGTGCGCATGCGCGTATTTCTGATCGAGGGCGATCGCGCGCTCGATCAGATCGAGCGCCTTGTCGTTCTCGGCACGGTCGGAACGGTGGTGCAGGACCTTGGCGGTGATCACGCATTCGTAGGCCGCCATGTTCTCGGTCGGCTTGCGCGCGGCGCGCTCGCGCGTCGCAGCCTCCATGCGCCCGGGCAGGGTCGCGACGATCGCGGTCGTAATCTCGTCCTGGATCGCGAAGATGTCGGCAAGGTCGCGATCGTAGCGCTCGGCCCAGATGTGACGGTCCGACTCGCCGTCGATCAGCTGCACGGTGACGCGTACCCGGTTGCCCGCGCGGCGCACGCTGCCTTCGACGACGTACTGCACGCCGAGCTCGCGTGCCACCTGCTGCACGTTGACCGGCTTGCCCTTGTACTTGAACGCCGTGTTGCGCGAGATGACGAACAGCTCGCGAAAGCGCGACAGGTCGGTGAGGATGTCTTCGGTCAGTCCGTCGGCAAAAAATTCGTCGTCCGCCGCGGCGCTCATGTTGGTCAGCGGCAGGACGATGATCGACGGCTTCGCCGGGCGCGCCGGCGCTTCGGATTTGCGCGGCGCGCTGCTGCGCGCGGCGGGCGTCACCCCCGGCACCTCGATGCGATAGACGCGCACCGGTGTTGCGATGTTCTTGAGCGAGTGCTCGCCGAGATCGACGAAGTTCAGCTCGAGCTTGTGGTGCACTTCCTCGTACACCTTGCCGGAAATGCAGATGCCGCCGGCCTCGGCGAGGGCCTCGATGCGTGCCGCGGTATTGACGCCGTCGCCATAGATGCTCTGCCCCTCGCTGATGACGTCGCCGAGGTTGACGCCGATCCGAAACGCCATGCGCCGGTTCTCGGGCAGGCGCGTATTGCGCCCGTCGAGATCGGTCTGCATCGCGATCGCGGCCTGGACGGCGTCTACCGCGCTGCCGAATTCGGCGAGCACGTTGTCGCCCGGCATGTCGACCACGCGACCCCGGCGCGACTCGACCACGTCGGTGATCAGGCGGCGCGAAGCCGCGAGGGTCTGCACGGTGGCGAGCTCGTTCTCGCTCATCAGTCGGCTATAGCCCTGAACGTCGGCGCTCAGGATGGCGGCCAGCCGGCGTTGCACGTGGTGTTCTCCCGGTTAAATGCGCGATTCAACACCGCGCAGGCAGGACTCCGCAAGTCCGCAGCGCCTTGGGGCGCCGCGCGTCGCGCGCGGATCGCGCTTGCTATGCTTCGACCCGAGGCCGCGGCAGCGGTGCTGCACAGACAAGGAGCGTGAGGTGGCGAAACGCCAGATCAGCACCGACCGGCTGCGCCCGCCGAGCGGCCATTTTTCCCAGGCGACGGTGATCGAGGCGCGCGGCCGCATTGTATTCGTTTCCGGCATGACCGCGCGCCGGCCCGACGGCACGATCGCGGGCATCGGCGATGTCGAGGCCCAGACCCGGCAGGTACTCGAGAACATCAAGGCTGCGATGGAATCTGCGGGGGGAACGCTCGACGACGTGTGCCGCGTCGACGTCTACATCCGCAACATGGAGCACTTCGACGCGATCCACAAGGTGCGCCGCGAGTATTTCAAGCCGCCGCTGCCGGCCTCGACCATGGTCGAGGTGACCAAGATGGTGTCGCCCGACTACCTGATCGAGATCAGCGCGATCGGCGTCATCGCCGACGTCTGAGCCGTACACCCGACTAGGAGCGTTCGGCGGGGGGCGGGACCGCCTGCCCCGAGACGAATACCGTAATCCGGTTCAGTGCGGCGATCTGGAGCGAAACGTCCATGTAGTAGTACTGCAGGACGGCGACCATCAGAAAGAGCACGAGCAGGGTTTCGCGCAGCAGCGAGCGGCCGGTTGCGGGCCGGGCCTGCTTCGCCGCGGCCTGCGTCGCGAGAAACGCGTCGATGGCGGCAGGTGAGCGCAGAGACCTCCCGGCGCGCTTCTCGAGGTGGCGCAGCAGCATCTCGGGGGCGTTCCCCGCCTCGGCGCTGCGCGCCCGATCAGCCGGTGCGGGCTGCCCGGGCGGGCGGCCGCGTCTGGCGTCGATCGTCGTTTCGTAAAAGAGTTTGAGCGCGTCCATGACTGATCTGCCAATGTCTGCCGAGTCGGTCCAAAGCGCAAGACGTCGCCGCGTTGCGACTATGGCAAGCGCTGCCGCCGTGCCCAGCACACGACGGCGGCGATCCACGCCGCCGGGCCGCGGTCGGGCGCGGGTGCCGCGGCCGGTCCGGGGACCTCGCGAGCATCCGCGTCGGCGGACACGGTGCCACCGGGCAGCGCTTCGGCGCCGAGCCAGCTGCTTTCGACCTCGTCGGTCGGTCCTCGGCCCCTCATCGCGGCATTGCGTGCGCGCATGGGCTCAAATTGCGCGGTGCTCGGCAACGCGGGGCGGCGCGTCTCGCGATTGCCCCAACCCCAGCCTGCGCTGCGCGCACAGCAGGAACCACTCGAGCTCGAGCAGCTCGGTCGGCGGCTCCAGGCCGCTTTCGCGCAGAGCCGCGCAGTGACGGTGGACGTCGCGCGAGACGTCCTCGATGTGGGCCGCGCCTTGCACCGGAACGGGTTGCTGCTGCGCGTCGAAAGGCGCCCAGCCGGCGTCGGTGCGCTGCAGGCGTGCGACGCGCTCCGCCGGCCAGCTGTCGAGGTAGTTCCGAATCGTCTCGAGGACCGCGTTCGTCCCGCGCGCCGCGTAGAGATGATGGATGTGGCGATGCACCGCAAACCGGTTCTTGCCCCCGTACGCTGCCTGTCCCATGGCATCCTCCCGTTTCAATGGCAGGTTCTCGCAAGGCAATTGGACGCCTGAGGGCGGACAGGGTGTGCAAATGATTGCAAGGTTTGCCGTGTGCCGAAACGCCCGCGCGACGACGCGGGCGCGCGTCGGGAAAAAAGGTGCCGCATGAGGCTGTCGATGCATCAGAACTCGCTGTTCGCGCTTCTGCTGCGCTCGCCCTGGTGGATCAGCTTCGCCGTCGCGTTCGGCCTGTTCGCGGTGGCGCGGATGTTCGTCCCGGAGACCTACGCCGTGGTGGTGCCGATCCCGATCCTGGTGGTCGGTTGCGTCGCGGCCTGGCGCCAGCTGCGCACACCGAATGCGGCGCGCGTCGCCGAACGACTGGCGGCGCTGCGGGCGATGTCGTGGCGCGAGTTCTCGGGCGCGCTCGAAGCGGCGTACCAGCGCGAGGGCTACGCGGTGAAGCGGGTTCCGGGCGAGGCGGCGGATTTCGAGCTCACGCGCGACGGAGAGCGCACGCTGGTCAGCGCGAAGCGCTGGAAGGTCTCGCGTGCGGGCATCGAGCCGCTGCGTGTGCTGGCGGCAGCCGGCGGCAGCGACGCGGTGATCGTCCGGCGATTCATCGCCGCGGGCGAACTCACTGAACAGGCGCGCGCGTTCGCCTCCGGCAAAGGCATCCGGATCGTCGAGGGCGCCGAGCTGGCAGCGCTGCTGGCGCGCGCCGCGCGGGCTTGAGCGGCCCTGAGCCCGTCGCAGTTCAGCGCTCGACGCCCGGCAGCACGTCCAGCCCGCGCACGTCCTGGCCGCCGTAGCGCCGCAGACGGATGTCGGCCTGCTCCTTGTGTCCGGCGAAATGCTCGAGCGCGCACAGGCGCGAGCAATACTCGCCAACCTTGACCGAGGCTTCCTGCGTGACGCGCTGGTAGGTGCAGGTCTTGATGAACTTGCCGACCCAGAGGCCGCCCGTGTAGCGCGCCGCCCTGCGCGTCGGCAGCGTGTGGTTGGTGCCGATGACCTTGTCGCCGTAGGACACGTTCGTCTCGGGGCCGAGGAACAGCGCGCCGTAGTTCGTCATGTGGTCGAGGAAGTACTGCGGATCACGCGTCATGACCTGTACGTGCTCGGCGGCGATGACGTCTGCGACTTCGACCATTTCTTCAGCGCTGGCACAGACGATCACCTGGCCGTAGTCGCGCCAGGCCTGGCCGGCGGTTTCACCCGTCGGCAGGATCTTGAGCTGGCGCTCGACTTCGGCAATGGTCGCGCGCGCAAGCGCTTCCGAGTCGGTGAGCAAAGTGGCGGGCGAGGTCGGCCCGTGCTCGGCCTGGCCGAGGAGGTCCGCGGCGCAGAGCTCGCCGTCGACCGTGTCGTCCGCGATCACCAGCGTCTCGGTCGGCCCCGCGAACAGGTCGATCCCGACCCGGCCGAAGAGCTGGCGCTTCGCTTCGGCGACGTACATGTTGCCCGGCCCGACCAGCATGTCGACCGGCCGGATGCGCTCGGTGCCGAGGGCCATCGCGCCAACCGCCTGCACACCGCCGAGGCAGTAGATCTCGTCGGCGCCGCCCAGATCCTGCGCGACGACGATCGCCGGATTCGGCCCGCCGTCGTACGGCGGGGCGCAGGTCACGATGCGCTTCACGCCCGCGACCTTGGCGGTCACCACGCTCATGTGCGCCGAAGCGACCATCGGGTACTTGCCGCCGGGCACGTAGGACCCGATGCTGTTCATCGGAATGTTCTTGTGCCCGAGGATTACCCCGGGCATCGTTTCCTGCTCGACGTCGCGCAGCGCGGCCTTCTGAATCTGCGCAAAGCCGCGAATCTGCGCCTGCGCGAATTCGATGTCGGCGCGCTCGCGCGCGCTCACCCGCGCGTAGCAGGCGTCGATGTCGGCGCGGCTGAGGCGGAATTCCTTCGGCGACCAGCGATCGAGACGCGCCGAGTACTCGCGCACTGCGGCATCGCCGCGTTGCTCGATCTGCGCGAGCATGTCCTCGACCGTCTTGCGCACTTTGGCATCGGCGTCGGCCTTCGCATCCTCGCTGATCCCGGTCTTCAGGTATCGGGGCACGGCCTGCTCCCTAACGGTGGAGAAAGCCGGTATCGTAGGTCCCGTTTGCGGTTCCGACAAACGCCGCACAAGGAGGCGCGCAGGCATCGTGGGCACGAAAGCGCAGGCACAGACGCGGCCCCTGTGGGCGCGCGGCATCGAGGGCCACAGTGCGCTGGTGACCGGCGCCGGGCGCGGGCTCGGGCGCGCCTGCGCGCTTGCCCTGTCGCAGGCCGGGGCGCGCGTGATCGCGGTCGCGCGCTCGGCCGAGGACCTCGATCGTCTCGCCGCGGACGCGCCGGGGCCGGTCGAGGCCTGGGTCGAGGACGTACGCGGCGACGGCCTGCTGGCGCGGATCGAGGCGCTCGCGCGGCTCGACGTGCTGGTCAACAACGCGGGCAGCAACCGGCCGCAACCGTTTCTCGAGGTCACCGACGACGCGCTCGACGGTCTTCTCGAACTGAACGTGCGCGCCGCCTACCGCGTCGCACGCAGCGCCGCGCGGGTGATGGCGCGGTCGGGGCAGGGCTCGATCATCCACATGAGCTCGCAAATGGGCCACGTCGGTTCGCCGCAGCGCAGCGTCTATTGCATGACCAAACACGCGATCGAGGGCCTCAGCAAGGCGATGGCCGTCGAGCTCGCGCCGCTGGGCATCCGTGTCAACACGGTCGCCCCGACCTTCGTCGACACGCCACTGACCCGGCCGTACTTCGAGAATCCGGCATTCGCGGAGTTCGTGATGCGCATGATTCCGGCCGGGCGCCTCGGCACGCTGGACGAGGTCGCGGCGGCGGTGCTGTATCTCGCTTCGCCGGCTTCGGGTATCGTGACCGGCACGAGCCTCAGGCTCGACGGCGGCTGGACCGCCCACTAGGGACGGGGCTGGAGACGGGGGAGAGGACCATGATCGTGGCGCGACGCAGAGTTCAGCAGGGCCTGGGGCTCATCGGAACCCTGATCGTCATCGCGCTCGCGGCCGTCGCCGCGTACTACATCTACCAGGGCGTGACCGGCGAGGATGCGACGCCGACCTGCAAAAGTGCGCTCGAGCACTGCATGCAGGCCTGCCGGCGCTCGAGCACCGACACGAACGCGGCGCAGGCTTGCCAGAAGAGCTGCCAGCGCGAGGCCTATCTGTGCGAGGGCATGAAGCAGTAGGCGCGCGCGCGACGTCGCGCGAGGCCCCGTCCGGCCTACGCGGAACGGTAGCGAAAGCGAAACGCGTTCCCCGCGGATAGAACCTGTCCCATCGAGGGCTGGGGGAAGTGCGCAGTCATCACCACCGTGTCGGTGTCGGCGTGTTTTTCGAGAAAGCCGCGCCGCGTCCGCGCCGACAGCGCGCGATCCCAGTCGACCCGCGGGCTCCATTCCGGAAAGGCGAGTTGCAGCGGCGAGTGGATCAGATCGCCGGACATCACGCCGCGCGCGCCCTTGGAGGCGAGCGCGACGGCGACGTGCCCTGGCGTGTGCCCGACGGTGGGCTCGAAGCGGATGCCCGCATCGATTTCGTGGTCGAGCTCGACCAGCACGGCCTGACCCGCCTCCATCACCGGCAGCACGTTCTCGCGAAACACGATGCCGTTGCCGGCGGCGCTCGCCTCGTACTCGGGCTTGGCAAAGAGATACTTGGCGTTCGGAAAGGTCGGCACCCAGCGGCCGTCGACCTGGCGCGTGTTCCAGCCGCAGTGATCGACGTGCAGGTGCGTGCACATCACGGTGTCGATGTCCTCCAGGGCGACCCCGGCGGCGCGCAGATTCGCGAGCCAGGCTTCGTCGCTGCGCCCGCCCCAGCCGGGAAACGCGTTGTGCGATTTGCGACAGCCAACGCAGGTATCGATCAGCAGGGTATGCCGGCCGCTTCGCACGAGGTAGGACTGCACGGGCAGGTTCATGCGCAGCTCTTCCGCGGACAGCGCGCCTGGCGCGAGCCAGTCCAGATGCGGCTCGAGCGCTTCGCGCGAGGCATCCGGGAACATCTGCATCGCGGTGAGGAACGGGCCATCCCAATCGACGATGCGGTCGACACGGATTTCTCCGAGTTGCAGCGACGGCATGCAAAGCGTCCTTTTCGGGGGAGGCTGCGCGCGACTGTAGCCGGAATTCAGGCGCCCGGGGGTTCGCGCCCCCTTGCAATCGGCCGCGCAGCCCCCATACTATCGCTGTCGAATTCGGCCTTGAGTTGTCCGACTCGGCCCCGATGGATGCGGTGCCCGGCCTTCTCGAATAGACGAATAGACGCCCCTCCCCCTATTGGCCGGGGCGACGCGAGACTCGGAGAGTGACTGCATGCCTACTGGCACCGTGAAGTTTTTCAATCAATCCAAGGGCTTTGGCTTTATCCAACCCGATGGCGGCGGAAAGGACGTGTTCGTCCACATCACGGCCGTGCAGCGTGCCGGACTGACCGGGCTGAGCGAGAACCAGAAGGTCTCGTACGAGCTCAGGCAGGGGCGCGATGGCAAGACGTCCGCGGACGATCTGAAGGCGCTTTGATGGCGAAGGAAGAGTTGATCGAAATGCAGGGCGTGGTGAGCGAGGTCCTTCCCAACACCCAGTTCCGGGTTACGCTCGACAACGGCGTGGACGTTCTTGCCTATGCTTCGGGCAAGGTGCGCAAGCACCGCATCCGCATCCTCGCGGGTGACAAGGTCAGCCTGCAGATTTCGCCTTACGATCTCACCAAAGCGCGCATCAGCTTTCGTCACAAGGACGAAAGCGCGCCGCCGCCGCGGCACGCGCGCCCGCAGTACCGGCGGCGCTAACCGGGTCGCCGCGCGAGGCGCCTGTTTTGCAGCAGACTCGGCTTAAAGCGCTGATTTCTCTAGTCATCGCGACTGATTCGCGCTAGAATCGCTGTTCCCCGTCGCGGCTTCGATGTGCCGTGATCCGGCGGGGCAGGACGCAGGACTTCCGGGTGGTCGACGGCACGCCATTCGACCCCCAGTCGCGTTGTTGTCGGAGTTCGGGCCACGCACGTCGAGCGCCCCGGTCGGCAATGCATTCTGTGACCCTCGGAAATTTCGACGACAGGAAAGCGAGACACCCGTGAGCATTCCAAAGGCCGAGCGCATGCAGTTCAAGGTTGGAAAGTACGACGTCATTGCCCAGCCCATGAACGGCTCGGCGCACATGCTGCGCTACACGGTGCGGCTGCACGGCAAACGGATCGGTGCGCTGGCCAGCATGCCGACCGAGTCGGACTGCAAGTTCATGGAGTCGCCGCCGCCGGTTCCGCCGCTCAAGCCGTTCGTGTACTACCGTCCGGGACGACCGAAGAAAGGTGCTGCGCCCACCGGTGCTGCCGCCGAGGCCGCAGCGAGCAGCGGGCCGCGCGAAGACCTGCCGAGCGACGCCATTCCGGACGCGCTGCGCGCCCGGATCGACGACTGAAAGAGCAGCAGCGCACGCTCACCGGGTGAGCCTGCCGCGCGCGACAATCGCGCGCATGGCGGTGTTCTCTGTGCAACCGGCCTTGCGGCCGTCGAGTACCGTGGCGCGCGAGCCCGCGCCGCATCTCCGCTTTTTCCGCCCGTTCTGGGAATCCGATCCGCAGCGCAACTGCCGCAGCTGCCGCCACGCGATCGGTTGGGACAGCGTGCACGTGTTCTGCCAGCGCGCCGCGATCGTGCCGGTGTACCCCTGCGGCCACTGGGAACGCGAGGCGGGCTGCGACTGATCGCTTCGCCCGCGCTCGCTAGACGAGCTGCGACATCGGCTTGAGGGTCACGCCGGCCTTGACCAGCGCCGCGCGCAGCTGCCCGGCCATCGCGACCGCCGCCGGGTTGTCGCCGTGCACGCAGATGGTGTCGATCTTCACCGGCATCTTCTTGCCGCTGACGCTGGTGACCGCGCCGTCTTCGAGCATGCGCAGCACGCGCTCGGTCGCCAGTGCGGCGTCGTGGATCAGCGCGCCCGGCTGCTTGCGCGACACGAGGTTGCAGCTGTCGTCGTACTGACGGTCGGCGAACACTTCGCGCGCGACGCGCAGGCCCGCCTTTTCGGCGGCGCGCTCGGCCTCGGTGTTGGGCATCGCCACCAGGATGAGGTTCGGGTCGGCCGCCTTCGCGCCGCGCGCGACCGCGAGCGCGGCATCGAAATCGACCGCCGCAAGGTTGCCGAGCGAGCCGTGCGCCTTGACGTGCGTGACGCGGTGGCCGACGGCGCGCGCGATCGCCTGGATGGCGCCGATCTGGTAGATGATCATCTTCTCCAGATCTTCGGGGCGCTCGCCCTGGATCGGCCGCCGGCCGAAGCCCCAGAGGTCGAGGAAGCCGGGGTGCGCACCGACATCGACGCCGTTCGTCTTCGCCAGCGACACCGTCTTGTGCATGACCAGCGGATCGCCGGCGTGAAAACCGCAGGCCACGTTGGCCGATGTCACGATGCCGAGCATCGCTTCGTCGTCGCCCATCTTCCAGGCACCGAAGCTTTCACCCATGTCGGAATTCAGATCGATGTTCGCCATGGCGGATCTCCCCTGGGTTCGCGCGGCGGGCGCGCATCAAATGGCATACTCGGTCCATGCGGACCCTGTCGCGGGCGATTGTAACGGCTGCAACGGCGGTCACGGCGCTGGCGCGCGCCGTCGCGAGACGATGAGCCGGCCCAGGCGCCCGGCCGGCGCGCCGGCAACGTCGCCCGGCTGCCGCATCCTGCAAGCCGGCGATCAGGCACTGGTGGTCGAGTTCGGCGACGCGATCGACGCGCGCCTCAACCGGCTCGTGCAGGCGCTGGATCGCCGCGTGGCAGCCGCAAAGATTGAAGGCGTGATCGAGAGCGTGCCGACCTACCGTTCGCTGATGATCGTCTACGATCCCTTGCGCATCCGCGCAGCGGCGCTGCGCAGGCGGATCGAAAAGCTGGTGCCGAAATCGGCTGCCGCAGAGGCGCCGGCGCGACGCTGGACCCTCCCGGTCGCCTACGGCGGCGCCCACGGCCTGGACCTGGAGGACGTCGCGCGTGCGCACGGTCTGTCGACCGACGAGGTGATCGCGCTGCACAGCGGTGCGGAGTACCGCGTCTACATGATCGGTTTCTCGCCGGGGCTGGCGTACCTTGGCGGGTTGCCCGAGCAGTTGCATACGCCACGCCGGAGTTCGCCGCGCCTCAGGGTGCCGGCGAGCAGCGTGTCGATCGGCGGGATCCAGGCGGCGGTGTTTTCGGTGGAGATTCCGAGCGGCTGGCATCTGCTCGGCCGCACGCCCGAGCGCTTGTTCGATCTGCGCCGCCCGCAGCCGTTTCTGCTCGCCGCAGGCGACCGCGTGCGATTCCTTCCGATCGCGCCCGCCGAGTACGAGCGTCTGGCGGCGATCACCGCGCGCGGCGAAGTCGTCGCCGAATGCGAGACGGGCGCATGAAACAGGCGTCGACCGGCGTGGTCTTGCGCGTGATCAACCCCGGCGCGCTCGCGACGCTGCAGGATCGGGGCCGCATGGGCTACCAGCGCTACGGCGTGCCGCAATCGGGGGCAATGGATACGCTGACCTTCGAGATCGCGTGCATGCTGGTCGGCAACGAACCGGAGGAAGCGGCGATCGAGTTCACCCTGACGGGCGGCAGCTACGCGCTCGAATCCGGCCGCTGCCGCGCGGCGGTCGCCGGCGCGTTCACGGTGACGCTGAACGGCGCGCCGCTGCCGCCGTACCGCGCCATCGAGCTGCGTGCGGGCGACATGCTGCGCATCGGCGCGGGCACGGTCAGCCACGGCAGCGCGCGCGGCTACCTCGCGGTTGCCGGCGGATTCGACGTCGCGCCGGTGCTCGGCAGCCGCTCGACGCATGTGCGCTCGGGCATTGGGGGTGTCGACGGCGCCGCGCTGCGCAGGGACCAGTGGTTGCAGCTGCGCGCACCAGCGCCGCCCGACAGCCTGCCGCTCGCGCTCGACCCGCGTCTCGCGCGGCACGACCCCGGTCCGATTCGCGTGCTGCCCGGCCCGCAGGACGATTACTTCGACACGGCGGGCTGGGACCGGCTGCTCGGCGAGAGCTGGCGCATGAGCCCGCAATCGGACCGCATGGGCATGCGCCTCGAGGGCGCGCGCATCCCGCACAAGGGCGACTACAACATCGTGTCGGACGGCGTGCCGCATGGGGCGATTCAGGTGCCGGGCGACGGCCAGCCCATCGTGATGCTTGCCGATCGTCAGTCGACCGGCGGCTATCCGAAGATCGCGACCGTGATTTCGGCCGACCTGCCGCGCCTCGGCCAACTGCGCCCCGGCGACGGCCTGCGCTTTGCGCGCGTGACGATCGACGAGGCCGAGACCGCCGCGCGCGAGCTCGCCGAGCGCGTCGCGTTGCTGCGCCGGGCGCTGCGCCCGGCTGGAATTCTCGGCTGAGCGCCCGCGGCCATGCCGCTGTGGAAGAAGCTCTGGCTGCTGTTTGCCGTGATCTGGGTCTTCGTCGGCCTGCTGCACGTGGCGACGATCCTCGCCCTGGCGGATGCGGCCGAGCGCGGCAAGGTCTGGACGCCGATCGCGTTCACCCTCGTCGTGCCGCTGGTCGGCTACGCGCTGGCCTGGCTGGTGGCCTGGCTGCGCCGCCGCGGTGGGTTCGAGGATTGAGCGGATGGCCGAGCGGTTGAACGCGCCCGCGGCCGAGGCGCCCGCCTGGCATGCGATCCCCGCCGAGGAGGCGCTGCGCGCGGTGACGAGCGCGCGCAGCGGTCTCGACGCGGACGAAGTCGCGCTGCGTCGGGCGCGCGTCGGACCGAATACGCTGCCGCCGCCGGCCCGGCGCAGCGCCTGGCTGCGCTTTCTGCTGCAGTTCCACAACGCGCTGATCTACGTGCTGATCGGTTCGGGCGTCGTCACCCTGCTGCTGCAGCACTGGGTCGACAGCGGCGTCATTTTCGGGGTGGTGGTCATCAACGCACTGGTCGGTTACGTTCAGGAAGGTCGCGCCGAGCAGGCGCTGGACGCAATCCGCAACATGCTGTCGCCGAGCGCGATGGTGCTGCGTGCGGGCCGCCGGCGCGCGGTGCCGGCGGCCGAACTCGTGCCGGGCGACATCGTGCTGCTCACTGCGGGCGACAAGGTACCTGCGGATCTGCGCCTGCTCGAGGTGCGCACGCTGCGCATCGAGGAGGCGGCGCTGACCGGCGAATCGGAAGCGGTCGACAAGTCGGTCGCCCCGGCCGCGCCGGACGCGGTGATCGGCGATCGCCGCTCGATGGCCTATTCGGGCACGCTCGTCGCGTACGGGCAGGGCGTCGGCGTCGCGGTCGGCACCGGTCCGGCGACCGAAATCGGCCGCATCAGCGCGATGCTCGCGAGCGTCGAGCAGATCACGACGCCGCTGCTGCGCAAGTTCGAGCAATTCGGGCGCTGGCTGACCCTCGCCACGCTCGGCCTGATGGGATTGACCTTTGCGCTCGGCACGCTGTGGCGCGGCTATGGGGTCGCCGATACCTTCATGGCGGCGGTTGGCATCGCGGTGGCGATCATTCCGGAGGGACTGCCGCCGATCCTCACGATTACCCTGGCTCTCGGCGTGCGGCGCATGGCGCGGCGCAATGCGATCGTGCGCCGCCTGCCCGCGGTCGAGACGCTCGGCGCGGTCACCGTGATCTGCTCGGACAAGACCGGCACGCTCACGCGGAACGAGATGACGATCGTGCACGCGCTCAGCGCGGAGCGCTCGATCGAGGTCGAGGGCAGCGGCTATGCGCCCCACGGCGCGCTGCTCGAGAATGGCGTGCCGGTCGCCGCGCATGCGGATGCGGCGCTGCTCGAGCTCGCGCGCGCGGGACTGCTGTGCAACGACGCGGTGCTGGTGGAGCGCGACGGCGCGTGGCGCCTGGAAGGCGATCCGACCGAGGGCGCGCTGGTCGCCTTCGCACGCAAGTGCGGCCTCGACCCGGAACCCGAGCACGCGGCGCGGCCGCGCCTGGACGAGATTCCTTTCGAATCGCAATACCGATTCATGGCGACGCTGCATCAGGTGGGCGATGCCACGCGCCTCTACGCGAAAGGCGCACCGGAGCGGATCCTCGCGATGTGCACGGCCGAGCGCACCGCGCAGGGCGAGCGGCCGCTCGACGCGGCGCTGTGGCAGGCGCGCATGCATGCGATCGCCGCGCAGGGCTTGCGCGTGCTCGCGCTCGCGGCGCGCGAGGGCGACGCTGGCCAGCGCACGCTCGAGTTCGAGCGTGCGCTGGACGGTTACTGCCTGCTCGGCATGGTCGGGATCATCGATCCGCCGCGCGCGGAAGCGATCGAGGCCGTCGAGCGCTGCCGCGACGCCGGCATTCGCGTCAAGATGATCACCGGCGACCATGGCGCCACGGCGCGCGCGGTCGGCGAGCGCCTCGGCATCGGCGGGGCCGGCGGGGTGCTCACCGGCGCCGAGCTGGAGCGGCTTTCGGACGACGATCTGATGCGCCGCGTGCCGCACGTCGACGTCTTCGCGCGCGCGAGCCCGGAGCACAAGCTGCGCCTGGTGCGGGCGCTGCAGGCGAACGGCGACATCGTCGCGATGACCGGCGACGGGGTGAACGACGCGCCGGCGCTGAAGCGCGCGGACGTCGGCATCGCCATGGGCCACAAGGGCACCGAGGCGGCCAAGGAGGCCGCCGAGATGGTGCTCGCCGACGACAACTTTGCCTCGATCGAGCACGCGGTCGAGGAAGGGCGCACGATCTACGACAACCTGAGGAAGGCGCTCATCTTCATCCTGCCGACCAACGGCGGCGAGGCCTCGTCGCTGCTCGCAGCCATCCTGTTCGGGTTCACGCTGCCGATCACGCCGGTGCAGATCTTGTGGGTCAACATGATCACCGCGGTGACGCTGTCGCTCGCGCTCGCCTTCGAGCCGGGCGAGCCCGGGGTCATGCGACGCCCGCCGCGCGATCCCGCGGCGCCGATGCTCGACCGCCTGCTCGTGTGGCGCATCGTCTTCGTCTCGCTGATCCTGCTCGGTGGCATCCTCGCGCTGTCCTTCTGGGAGATGGGGCGCAGCGGCTCGATCGACGCCGCGCGTACCGTGGCGGTCAACACGCTGGTGGTCGGGGAAATTACCTACCTGTTCAACAGCCGCCACCTGGCGGCGAGCTCGCTGAATGCCGAGGGGCTGTTCGGCAATCGGGTCGCGCTGCAGATGATGGGGCTGCTGCTGGCCGCGCAGATCGCGTTCACGCACCTCGAGCCGATGCAGCGGCTGTTCGGCACCCGGGCGATCGACGCGGCGGCGTGGTCCGCGGTGCTGGCCTTCGGCGTGCTGCTCTTCCTGCTCGTCGAGGCGGAAAAGGCCCTCATGCGCACTTGGGCGCGGATGCGGGCGGCCGGCTGATGCGGCGCGCGGGCCTGTGGCCTTGCCTGGCGTTGGCGGCCGCGTGTGCAATCGCGCAGCCTGCGCGGGCCGATGACAGCACGATCTGGCGCGGAAACTTTCTCGTCGGCAAGGCCGGCGCCCAGTTCAATCCCTGTCGCACGGGCGACCGGTTCGCGCTCGATGACGCGACCCCGGGACGGGCGCTCGAAGCGGCCTACCGTACGCTCGCGCGGCGGCCGGGGCGCGCGATGTTCGTCGAATTTGCCGGCCGGCGCACGCGGAACGGCATCACCGCGACGCGCTTCGAGCGTGCCCTGACCGACGGGCCCGGCTGTCGCGAGGACCTGCAGGACGTGCGCCTGCGCGCCTACGGCTTCAATCCGTTCGTCCAAGTGGAGGTGCGCGCCGCCAAGGTGCTGCTGCGCCTGCGGCCGTCAAGCGCGCCTGCCGCGTACGCGGGCGCGACGCTGCGCGTCGAGCGCGGCGAGGCGCGGCTCGAGGCGGCGAGCGCCGAGTCGGTGCTGCATCTGCGCGTGCGCGCCAAGCCCTGTCGCGAAGAACTGTCCAACGGTTTGTTCAGTTACGAAGCGACCGTCGAGGTCGGCGGGATGCCCCGCGCGGCCTGCGCGTACTGGGGAGACCTCGGTCCGATTCCCGAGCTGCCGCGCTAACCCGGCTTGGGCGGCGCAGCGCGCCTGCGCCGCGCGGCGGGAGTCAGGCCGCGCGCTGGCGCCGTACCAGAGAGGCCGCGAACGCCTCGAGCTTGCGCGCATCGGCGTCGAAGCGGCGGATCCCCTCCGACAACTTTTCGACCGCCATGGCGTCCTCGTTATGCATCCAGCGGAAGGCCTTCTCGTCGAGCGCGATCCGCGCGAGGTCCTGGCGCTTCGCGTCTTCGGGCGACAGCCGCCGCGCAACCGCGCCCTGCGCCACGCGCAGCTGCTCGAGCAGATCGGGCGCGATGGTGAGCGCGTCGCAACCGGCCAGCGCGATGATCTGCCCCGCCTTGCGGAAGCTCGCACCCATCACCTGGGTGGCATGGTCGAATTTCTTGAAGTAACGGTAAATGCGCACCACCGAGGCAACCCCGGGATCGTCCTCGAGGGCGATGTCGTCGACCTTGCGCGCCTGCTTGTGCCAATCGTAGATCCGGCCGACGAATGGCGAGATCAGGGTCACGCCCGCCTCGGCGCAGGCGACGGCCTGGGCGAAGGAAAACAGTAACGTAAGGTTGCAGTGAATCCCCTTCTTTTCGAGACGCTCGGCGGCGCGGATCCCCTCCCAGGTGCTTGCGACCTTGATCAGCACGCGCTCCGGACCCACGCCGGCCTCGCCGTACAGAGCGATCAGGCGCTCGGCCTTCGCCACGGTGGCGTTGCTGTCGAACGAGAGTCGCGCGTCGACCTCGGTCGATACCCGCCCGGCGATGTGCTTGAGGATTTCGCGGCCGAAGCCGACGAACAGCTGGTCGATCACCGCCTGCGGGTCGCTGCCGGCCTTGGCGAGCGCAGCGTCGACCACCGGGCGAAAGCGCGCATCCTGCGCCGCGGCGAGCAGCAGCGACGGGTTGGTGGTCGCATCCTGCGGTTTCCAATGCGCAATCGCGTCGATGTCGCCGGTGTCGGCGACGATGATCGAGTGCTGCCTGAGGGCATCGAGTTGGGAAGCCATGGTGGTTGAAGAATACCGTGACAAATCCTTATAAGGGAGATGGGAACGCCATTCTTATGGCGATTCCGTGCTGAAATTGCGACGGATGTGCGGAAGTTCACCTAGCGTTTTGAAATCACAGGCTTTCCCTCGGCTGTGGTCGAGGGTAAACTGTTTGCCACGCAAACGATTCGGGCGCACGAGGTGACGCAGAGGCGTCACCCCGAAAGGCGGCGCACCGCGGAGACAGGAGTTGCAGCCCACCGACATACGCAATCCCGATTACTTTCATAAAGTCGTTGATTGCCAATGGGCCTGTCCGGCACATACGCCGGTGCCCGAATACATCAGATTGATTGCCGCGGGGCGTTATTCCGACGCCTATCTCGTCAACTGGAAGTCGAACGTCTTCCCCGGGATTCTCGGTCGCACCTGCGACCGCCCCTGCGAGCCGGCGTGCCGGCGCGGGCGTGTCGAGGACGCGCAGGCGGCGAAGCCCGAGCCGGTCGCGATCTGTCGCTTGAAGCGCGTCGCCGCCGACTACAAAGAGGACATCCGGCCGCGCCTGCCCAGGCCCGCGGCGACAAAAAACGGCAAGCGTGTCGCTTGTGTCGGCGCCGGCCCGGCGTCGCTGACCGTGGCGCGCGACCTGGCGCCGCTCGGCTATGCGGTGACGGTGTTCGACGCCGACCCGAAGGCCGGCGGCATGATCCGCAGCCAGATCCCGCGCTTTCGGCTGCCCGAGGAGGTCATCGACGAGGAATGCGGCTACGTGCTCGACCTCGGCGTGGAGTTCCGCGGTGGCATGCGGATCGACTCGATGAAGCAGCTGCTCGGCGAGGGCTACGACGCGATCTTCGTCGGCTCGGGCGCGCCGCGCGGCCGCGACCTGGACATTCCGGGCCGCCAGGAAGCTGCGCAGAACATCCACATCGGCATCGACTGGCTGTCGTCGGTGTCGTTCGGCCACATCTCCAGGATCGGCCGGCGCGTCATCGTGCTCGGCGGCGGCAATACCGCGATGGACTGCTGCCGCAGCTCGCGCCGCCTGGGCGGCGAGGACGTCAAGGTGATCGTGCGCTCGGGCTTCGAGGAGATGAAGGCGAGCCCCTGGGAGAAGGAGGACGCGATGCACGAAGGCATCCCGATCCTCAACTACCACGTGCCCAAGCGCTTCGTGCTCAAGGACGGCAAGCTCTGCGGCATGACCTTCCAGATCGTGCGTGCCGAATACGATGCGAGCGGCCGTCGCAAGCTGGTGCCGACCGGTGATCCCGATGCGAGCTTCGAGTGCGACGACGTGCTGATCGCCGTCGGCCAGGAGAACGCCTTCCCCTGGATCGAGCGCGACTGCGGCATCGCGTTCGACGAGTGGGGGCTGCCGGTGCTCGACGCCGCCTCGATGCAGTCCACGCTGCCGCAGGTGTTCTTCGGCGGCGATTCGGCGTTCGGGCCGAAGAACATCATCTGGGCGGTGGCCCACGGCCACGAGGCTGCGGTCTCGATCGACAAGCTGCTCTCGGGCGAGGATCTGCGCGAGCGTCCGGCGCCCGGGGTGACCCTCGTGTCGCAGAAGATGGGCATCCACGAGTGGAGCTACGACAACGACGTCGCGCTGGATGCGCGCTACAAGGTGCCCTGGCGCGACATCAAGGAAACGCTGAAGAGCGTCAAGGCGGAAGTCGAGCTTGGCTTCGACCTGGCGACGGCGTGGAAGGAGGCGCAGCGCTGTCTGAACTGCGACGTGCAGACCGTGTTCACCGCCAAGCTGTGCATCGAGTGCGACGCCTGCGTCGATATCTGCCCGATGGACTGCATCAACTTCCTGCGCAATGGCGAGGAGCAGGGCTTGCGCGCGCGGCTGCGCGCGCCGGCCGAAAACCCGACCCAGGACCTGTACGTGCAGGACGCGCTGAAAACCGGCCGCGTCATGGTGAAGGACGAGGACGTCTGCCTGCACTGCGGGCTGTGCGCCGAGCGCTGCCCGACCGGTGCCTGGGACATGCAAAAGTTCCTGCTCGAGCAGACCCAGGCCGGGCCGGGCTGCCGAACGCCGCAGCGCAAGGCGGCATAGCCGAGAACGGAGGGAGTCAACGTGAAACATGCTGCCCGCAGATCGAACAAGGTCGCGCCGCTCGCGCGGCGGCTGGGAATGAACCCGAAGGAGTGGGCGCTGCGGGTCGATCTCGCCGCCGCGTATCGCGTGGCCGCGCACCTCGGCTGGTCGGAGCTGATCTACGCGCACATCACCGCGCGCGTGCCAGGGCCGGAGCATCACTTCCTGATCAATCCCTACGGCCTGCGCTGGGACGAGGTGACGGCGTCGAACCTGGTGAAGATCGACGTCGACGGCAAGCCGGTGGACGAGCAGCCCTACGGCGTGAACACCGCAGGCTTCGTCATCCACAGCGCGATCCACATGGGCCGCGCCGACGCGACCTGGGTCTACCACACGCATACCCTTGCGGGCATGGCGGTCTCGACGCAGGCCTGCGGCCTGCTGCCGATTCACATGTACGCGCACAACTTTTACGAATCGCTCGGCGTACACGACTATGAAGGCCCGAGCATGCGGCTCGGCGAGCGCGAGCGCCTGGTCGCGAGCCTCGGACAGAATCCGGCGCTGCTGCTGCGCAACCACGGCCTGCTCACCGTGGGCCGCACCGCGGCGGAAGGCTTCATCCGCATGTGGCGGCTGGAGCGTGCCTGCCAGATCCAGCTCGCGGCGCAGGCCGGCGGCGCGCTGATCGAGCCCAGTCCGGAGATGTGCCGCCAGTCGCAGGCGCTGGGCGAGGAATTCCTCACCGACCAGGCCGCGCTCGGCGAGCTCGAGTTCGCCGCGCTGGTACGGATCATCGAATCGCAGGACCCGGATTACAAGGCCTAGGCGGCAAGGAAGGACGCAGGGCGTGAAGCGCATCGAGGCAGTCAACGATTTCGTCATCAAGTTCGCGAACGTGAACGGCTCGGGCTCCGCCTCGGCCAACGAGCTGTTCGCCAAGAGCTTTCTGCGCATGGGCATCCCGGTGAGCCCGCGCAACATCTTTCCGTCCAACATCCAGGGGCTGCCGACCTGGTACGAGGTGCGGGTCACCGAGACCGGCTGGCTGGGGCGGCGCGGTGGCGTCGACCTCATGGTCGCGATGAATCCGCAGACCTGGGACAAGGACGTGCGCGAGATCGACCCGGGCGGGTATCTCTTCTACGACAACACCAAGCCGCTGCCGCCGTCGAAGTTCCGCGAGGACATTCATGTGGTCGGCATGCCGCTGACCGAGATCTGCAATGCGAGCTATACGGACGCGCGCGAGCGCCAGCTGTTCAAGAACATCATCTACGTCGGTGCGCTCGCCGCGCTGCTCGGCATCGAGCCCGGGGTCATCGCCGAGCTGATCGGTGAGCAGTACAAGGGCAAGGAGAAGCTTCTCAAGCCGAACCTGAACGCGTTCCAGATGGGCTATCACTACGCCGAGGAGAAGCTCAAGGACGCCGTCGGCCTCAAGGCGCAGCGCGCCTACAACGTCGGCGACCGGATCTTCATCGACGGCAATTCGGCGGCCGGCCTGGGGATGGTCTACGGCGGGGCCACGGTCTGCGCCTGGTACCCGATCACCCCCTCATCCTCGGTTGCGGAAGCCTTCCAGCGCTATTGCGCGCGCTTGCGCGTCGACAAGGAAAGCGGACGCAACCGCTTCGCGATCGTCCAGGCCGAGGACGAGCTGGCCTCGATCGGCATGGTGGTCGGCGCGGGCTGGAACGGCGCGCGCGCGTTCACTGCGACGTCCGGGCCGGGCATCTCGCTGATGACCGAGTTCATCGGCCTGGCGTACTTCGCCGAGATTCCGGTGACCATCATCGACGTGCAGCGCGGCGGCCCGTCGACCGGGATGCCGACGCGCACCCAGCAATCGGACATCCTTGCCTGCGCCTACGCTTCGCACGGCGATACCAAGCACGTGCTGCTGTTTCCCGAGGACCCGCACGAGTGCTTCGAGCATGCCGTCGCGGCGCTCGATCTCGCAGACCGCCTGCAGACGCCGGTGTTCGTCATGACCGATCTCGACATCGGCATGAATCAGCGTCTCGCAAAGCCGTTCACCTGGGACGACGCCCGGCGCTACGACCGGGGCAAGGTCATGAGCGAAGCGGCGCTCGAGGCCGGCAGGGAGTTCGGGCGCTACCTGGACGTCGACGGCGACGGAATCGGCTACCGGACCTACCCAGGCACCCACCCGACCAAGGGCGGATTTTTCACCCGCGGCACCACCAAGGACCGCTACGCCCGCTACAGCGAGGAGGGCTCGGTCTACGTCGACAACGTGCAGCGCCTGCTGCGCAAGTTCGAGACCGCCAAGGCGCTCGTGCCCCAGCCGGTGCTGCGCGGCTGCGGCAAGAAGACCCGCTTCGGCGCGATCTACTACGGCTCGACCAGCCCGGCGATGGACGAGGCCTACGCCGCGCTCGAGGCCGCCGGCATCGGGGTCGATACGCTGCGCATTCGCGCCTTTCCGTTCGGCGATGCGGTAAGCGATTTCATCGCCGAGCACGATCAGGTCTTCGTCGTCGAGCAGAACCGCGACGCGCAGCTGCGCGCGCTGCTCGTGAATGAACTGAACGTCGACCCGGCGAAGCTCATGCCGGTGCTGCATTACGACGGCACGCCGATCACCGCGCGCTTCATCACCACCGAGATCAGCGAGCGGGTGCGCGTATTGAACGTCGAGCCACTGAAAAAAGGTAAAGCGGCGTAAGGGCCGACATCACGATGACGTTCATTGCCAAACCGAAACTGCACCATCCGACGCTCAAGCCGAACCGGCTCGGCTACACGCGGCGTGACTACGAGGGCAAGGTCTCGACGCTGTGCGCGGGCTGCGGCCACGATTCGATCTCCGCCGCGCTGATTCAGGCCTTCTGGGAGCTCGACATCGAGCCGCACAAGGTGGCGAAGCTCTCGGGCATCGGCTGCTCGTCGAAGACGCCGGATTATTTTCTCGGCAACTCGCACGGCTTCAACACCGTGCACGGCCGCATGCCCTCGGTGCTGACCGGCGCGAATCTGGCCAACCGCGAGCTGATCTACATCGGGGTCTCGGGCGACGGCGACTCGGCCTCGATCGGCCTGGGGCAGTTCGCGCATGTCATGCGGCGCGGGGTCGACATGGCCTACATCCTCGAGAACAATGGCGTGTACGGCCTGACCAAGGGCCAGTTCTCGGCGACTGCGGATCCCGGCTCGCGCTCCAAGCGCGGTGTCGAGAATACGGACTCGGCGGTCGATACCGTCGGGCTCGCGCTGCTGATGGGCGCGAGCTACGTCGCGCGCGGCTTCTCCGGCGACAAGGAGCAGCTGGTACCGATCCTGAAGGCGGCGATCGCGCATCCGGGTGCCGCCTTCGTCGACGTCATCAGCCCCTGCGTCGCGTTCAACAATCATGCGGGCTCGACCAAGAGCTACGACTACGTACGCGAGCACAACGAGGCGGTCAGCCGGCTCGACTTCTGGCCCTCGCGCGAGGCGATCACGGTGTTCTACGAGGAGGGCGCGGTGATCGAGGTGCCGCAGCACGACGGCTCGGTGCTCAAGCTGCGCAAACTCGACGGCGCCTACGACCCGACCGATAAGATCGCCGCCATCAACGCGATTGCGCGGGCGGCGGCAGACGGCGAAGTGCTGACCGGTCTGCTCTACGTCGATCCGTCGGCCGACGACCTGCACGCGCACCTGTCGACCGTCGAGCTGCCGTTCAATCGGCTCGGCGAGCAGGAGCTCTGTCCCGGATCGGCGATGCTCGACCGGATCAACGCGAGCCTTCGCTAGGGCGCCGGGCTACAGCGTTCGCCGCTCCGGCTGGGCGAAGGTTTTTTCATACACGCGCTGGCATTCGATGCAGCGCTGTGCCCCCGGCTCGACCTTGAGCCGCGCGAAGCCGACCTCCAGCCCGCAGTCGATGCAGTCCCCGTAGCTGCCCTCGGCGATACGCTCGAGTGCGGCCTCGAGCGCGCGCAGCTCGCTGAGGTCACGCGACAGTTCGGCGATGTCGAGGTCCGCGAGCAGATCGGCAACCGCCTCGTCGCCCTCGTCCGGGACGCCGCCCGCGAGCTCGGCGTAGCTTTCGCCGCGCGCCTTGTCTGCGTCCGCGTGCACTTCCGCCTGCAGTGCCGCGCGGCGCGTCTCGATCAGGCCCCTCAGTGCGTCAAGCTCTTTTTTCGCCAATGTCATCGTGTGCCTCCTTCAATCCATGCGCAGCAGGTCTTCCGCAGGCAGATCGGTGCCGTAGCGCTCGATGAGCGCGTCGATCTCGGCGACGATCGCCTGCGCCTCGTCCGACTCGAGCAACCCCTCGCCCTCGAGCGCGGCCAGCAGGCCTTCGTCGATCGCAGCACGCACGTCTCCGAGGAGAACTTCCTCGTCTTCGTCGCTGCGCTCGAGAATCGCCTCGATCAGCTCCGAGAGCGCCTCGCTTGCGCTGACCGTGACGAAGTCGCTCGCCAGCGCATCGTCGCCGAATTCATCGATCAGCGCTTCCAGCTCCGCGAGCAGGGTCTCTTCGCTGCCCACCAGGCCATCCTCTTCGCGCTCGGCATCGGCAAGGCTGTGTCGCAGGATCTCGCGCACCGTTCCCAGCGTCGCCGGCTCCGGCACGTCCGGATTGTTGAGGAGAACGTCCATGACCTCGGAGAGTTCCGGGCTGACTCGGGTATCGGGATCGATGGGGATCGTCATGTCGGCGGCTCCAGGAGTTCCGGCGATGGCGCGCCGCGTCGGTTGGCTCATGCTGCCGAGCGCAGGGCGCGGCGGATTGACATGCGTCAAGCCGCTGTCGGATGTGCCGCCCACCGGCCTGGCGAACGGCGCCTGTCACCTTAGGCCAACGCGCGCACAGCGGCAACCCCGTCGCGCAGGCGCTAATCGCAGTACTGCTGCACAGCGAGCGCAACGGCGAGCCGGTCGCGCACACCGCGAACGACGCGGCGCCCGTGTCGGAGGGCGCCTTCAGGCGGTGCCGAGGCGCCTCGCCCGTACTGTCGGTATGATCCACGCATGAAGTGCGGGGGCTGTGCCTTCGAGGCGCCGGCCGATTTTTCGTTCTGCCCGAAGTGCGGCCGCAAGCTCGCCGCGCATTGTCCTGCCTGTGGCGCCGAGTGTTCGCCCGAGTTTGCGTTCTGCCCGCGCTGCGGCGGATCACTGGGTGACGCGGCGGCGCGCGTGCCGGCCGCCGCGCCGAGCGAAGCCGAATCCGACCGGCGCCTGGCGACGATCATGTTTGCGGATCTGTCGGGGTTTACGTCGCTTTCCGAGGGACTCGACCCGGAGGACGTGCGCGCACTGCAGACCGATCTGCTCGATACGCTGCGCAGCACGCTGCTGCGCTACGACGCCTTCGTCGAGAAATTCGTCGGTGACGCGGTGATGGCGGTCTTCGGCGCACCGACCGCGCACGAGGACGATCCGGAGCGCGCGCTGCACGCCGCGCTCGAGATGCACGAAGGCGTCGACGCGCTTTCCCTGCGCTGGGAAAAGCGTCTGCCGCGGCCGCTGCAGCTGCATATCGGCGTCAATACCGGCCGTGTTGTCGCCGGGCATATCGGATCGGCCGAAGGCGCCGCCTACGCGGTGACCGGAGATGCGGTAAACGTCGCGGCGCGATTGCAGTCGGCAGCGGGCCCCGGTCAGACGCTGGTCAGCCGCAACAGCCACGCGCTGACACGGCACGCATTCGAGTTCGAGTCGGGCGG
>Ga0210067_1000009_pt1 | contig 25591 bp, 22 predicted proteins | sample RushMan_ThreeSqB_2_FD_185559 | JGI IMG/M metagenome (GOLD analysis project Ga0210067, IMG submission 185559) | Wetland microbial communities from San Francisco Bay, California, USA, that impact long-term carbon sequestration - RushMan_ThreeSqB_D2... | ecosystem: Environmental > Aquatic > Marine... | reverse complement strand
CACGAAGCTCTGGCTGATCAAGCCCGATGGCAAGGGCGGCTGGCAGGCGAAGGACGTCGCCACCATCGGCGATCCGGCGAAGATTCCGCTGCCGGTGGACATCAGCATCACCGCCGACGGCAAGGGGCTCTGGGTCAACACCTTCATGGACGGGACCACGCGCTACTTCGACCTATCGAACCCGGAGGCGCCGAAGCAGACCTACGCCAAACAGACCGGCCGCCAGGTCAACATGGTCTCGCAGAGCTGGGACGGCAAGCGGGTCTACATCACCAGCTCGCTGCTCGCCAACTGGGACAAGAAGGGCGCGGACAACGAGCAGTTCCTCGCGCTCTACCACTGGGATGGCAGGGAGCTGACCGAGCAGTTCCGCATCGACTTCAATGCGGAAAAGCTCGGACGCGCGCACCACATGAAGTTCAGCGCCAAGCCGAGGACCAAGCAGGCCGCGGCGCCGATCGAGGTCGCGGCGCAGCGTTGAGGCTGCGATGAGCGCGCGGCGGACCGCGGCGGGCCTCTGGCTCGCCGTGCTGCTCGCGCTCTGCGGCACGGCGAGCGCCAGCCGCGACGCGCAGCGGCCGGTGGCCGAGCGGCCGACGATGGACTATGTGCCGCCCGCGGCAGGCAGCTACGCGCTAAACGTCATCCAGCCGGCGCCCGAGGGCCGCGTCGTCGGCTCGGACGGGCGCTTTCATCCGCTGTCCGCCTACACGCGCGGGCGGGTGACCCTGTTGTCGCTGATCTACACCTATTGCACCGAGCCGACCGGCTGCGCGCTCGCCTACGAGACCGGGGTCGAACTCAAGGCGAAGATCGTCGCCGACCCTGCGCTGCACGGCAGGGTGCGGTTCGTGAGCCTGTCCTTCGACCCGGTGAACGACGACTATCAATCGATGCAGGCCTACGGCGGCAGGAACGCGCGCACGGACGGGCCGCTGCCCTGGTACTTCCTCGCGGCCCGAAACGTCAACGAGCTCAAGCCGATCCTCGAGGGCTTCGACCAGGACATCGAGATCGAGGTGGACCCTCGCGGCAGCGCGTTCCGGACGATCAGCCACATGCTCAAGCTCTTTCTCATCGACCGCGACGGCATGGTGCGCGAGATCTACTCGACCGCGTTCCTGCAGCCCGAGGCCATGCTGAACGACATCAAGACGCTCGTCATGGAGGAGGATGCGCGCCGCTAGCCGCGCCATGGTCGTCGCCGCTGCGCTCGCAGGCGCAGTGCTCGTCGATCGGGCATGCGCGGCCGCACCCGGCGCGGCGCTGGGCTTGCCGCAGTTCGTCGCACCAGCCGACAACCCGATCACGCCGGCAAAGGTCGCACTCGGGCGCAAGCTCTTCTTCGACCGGCGCCTGTCGCCGAACCGCACCATGTCCTGCGCGATGTGCCACATCCCGGAGCAGGGCTACACCGCGCACGAGCTGGCGACCGCGGTCGGCATCGAGGGGCGCAGCGTGCGCCGCAACTCGCCGACCGTGCTAAACGTCGCCTGGCAGGCGCGCCTGTTCCACGACGGACGCGAAATCTCTCTCGAGGACCAGATCTGGGGGCCGCTGCTGGCATCGAACGAGATGGGAAACGCGTCGATCGGCTACGTCATCGAGCGCATCCGCGCGCTGCGGGATTACGCCGGGCTGTTCGAAGCGGCCTACGAGGGCAAGGGGGTGAGCGCGCAGCGCATCGGCGCGGCGCTCGCGAGCTACCAGCGCACGCTCGTCGCCGGCGACTCGCGCTTCGACCGCTGGCGCTACGCGGGCGAGGCGAACGCCTTGAGCGAGACGGAACAGCGTGGCTTCAAGCTGTTCATCGGCAAGGCACGCTGCGCCGCCTGCCATCGCGTGGGCGAGCGCGACGCGCTGTTCACCGACCAGGGCTTTCACAACACGGGCATCGGCTGGCGACACAGCCAGCAGCTCCCCGAGCGCACGCGCGTCGAGCTTGCGCCGGGCGTGACCACCGAGCTCGACCGGCGCACGGTCGAGTCCTTCTCCGAGCCGCCGCTCAAGGACGTCGGTCGCTACGAGATCACGCGCGATCCGAAGGACCGCTGGGCCTACAAGACGCCTAGCCTGAGGAACGTCGCGCTGACTGCGCCCTACATGCACGACGGTTCGCTCGCGACGCTGGAGGCCGTGATCGAGTTCTACGATCGCGGCGGCATCGACAACCCAGAAAAGAGCCCGCTGCTCGCGCCGCTCGGCCTCGATGCGGCGGACAAAGCTGCGCTCGCGGCATTTCTGCGGGCGCTCACCGGCAGCGGCGTCGAGGCGTTGCTCGCACGGGAGGCGCAGACGCCGATCGGTCAGTAGGACTGGAGCGCGATTCCCGCTCCCGAACGCGCTGCGAATCCCTGTATCCTTTGACGCCCGCGGGGCCGATGGCCGGGCGGTGACGACAAGGAGCGATTCGTGAGCACAGACTTCAAACCCACCGCGCGCTCGCGCGTCAAGCGTCTTTACAAGCGCGCGCACTACGATCGCGAAACGGTCTACGCGATCCTCGACGCAGGCTTCATCTGCCACGTCGGGTACGTGATCGACGGTCAGCCCTACGTGACGCCGACCGCCTACTGGCGCGAAGGCGATCACGTCTACTGGCACGGCTCGGCGGCCTCGCGCATGCTGCGCCACCTCGAAAAAGGCGCCGAGTGCTGCCTGACGGTGACCCACCTCGATGCGCTCGTCCTCGCGCGCTCGGGCTTTCACCATTCGCTCGACTATCGTTCGGCGATGCTCTTTGGGCGCGCACACAAGGTAAGCGACCCGGACGAGAAGCTCGCCAAGATGGCGAACTTCGTCAACCGCATCGCGCCGGGTCGTTGGGACGACTTGCGTCCGGTGAACAAAAAGGAGCTCAAGGCGACCACGCTGCTCGGCATGGAGATCACGGAAGCCTCGGCCAAGGTACGTGCCGCTGGCGTGGTCGACGACGAGGAGGACTATCAGCTCCCGATCTGGGCAGGCGTGGTGCCGGTGCGCATGGTCGCCGGCGCCGCACGCGATGACGGCCGGCTCGCGCCGCGCACGCGCCGGCCGCGGAACATCGATTCGTTCACGCACCTGGGGCTCAAGCTGGAATGAGCCTCGGGTTCATTGGCCTCGGCGTCATGGGCGAACCCATGTGCCGCAATCTGGTGCGCAAATCGGGGCGTGCCGTGATTGCGTTCGATGCGCGGCGCGAGCCGCTCGAGCGGCTCGCCGCCGACGGCGTGCGTACGGCGGCGAACGTAGCCGAGATTGCCGAGGGCGCGGAAACGATCTTCCTCTCCCTTCCCGGCGAGCCGGAGGTACGCGCGGTCTGCCTCGATCGCGGCGGGTTGCTCGCGCATGCGCGCAACGGCCAGACGCTCGTCGACTGCAGTACCGCTCCGGTGACCCTGGCACAGGAGCTCGCGCAGGCCTGCGCAGCGAAAGGCATCGATTTTGCGGATTCTCCGGTTGCGCGTACCCGCCAGGCGGCGATCGACGGCACGCTCAGCCTGATGGTCGGGGCCTCGGCCGAGGTCTTCGCACGCATCGAGCCGCTGCTGCGCTGCATGGCGAGCGAGGTGACGCACTGCGGTGCACCAGGGGCGGGGCAGGCGGTCAAGCTGCTCAACAACATGGTGCTCGCGCAGACCGTGGTGGCGCTCGCGGAGGCGCTCGCCGTCGCCAAGGCGAGCGGCGCGGTCGATCCCCGGGTGCTCTACGAGACGCTGGCGAAAAGCTCCGCCGACAGTTTTGCTCTGCGCAACCACGGCATGAAGTCGCTCCTGCCGGAGAGCCACCCCAAGCAGGCGTTCCCGGTCACCTACATGCTCAAGGACGTGCGCTACGCGATGGCGCTGGCGAACGCCGCAGGCCTCGATCTGCAGGGCGCCGGGACGACGATCCGCCTGCTCGAAGAAACCGCGCAGCTCGGTTACAAAGAGGAGTACTACACCGCCGTGCTCGAGGCGGTGAGGAACCATCGATGGGGTCAGACCCCCTTGGATGATTGAAGCGGCCAATTAGGCAAAGGGGTCTGACCCCTTTTTCTCTTCCTATTCTATTTTTTTGATACCCTTCGCGCGGGGTCCCGGTGCTCGGGGCGGAGGGAAAATGAGCAGCATCCTCGAAGTCCGGGATGTGTCGGTCAACTTCGGCGGCATCGTCGCACTCGACGGCGTGTCGTTCGACGTGCCGCGCGGCGGCATTCTCGGCCTGATCGGCCCGAACGGCGCGGGCAAGACGACGCTGTTCAATTGCTTGAGCCGGCTCTACGTGCCGAGCGCGGGCGATATCTTGTTCGACGGCAGGACCATCCTGTCGACGCCTTCGCACCGCATGGCGCAGATCGGCATCGGCCGCACGTTCCAGAACCTCGCGTTGTTCAGCCGCCTGACGGTGCTCGACAACGTCATGGTGGGCGCGCATTGCAGCAGCGGCACCGATTTCCTGTCGAATGCGCTGCGTCTGCCCTGGGTTCGGCGTGACGAGGCGCGCCTGGAGGAAAAGGCCTGGGGACTGCTCGAGTACCTCGAACTGACCGATGTCGCGCACCTGCCTGCGGCGGGACTGCCCTTCGGCACGCAGAAGCGGGTCGAGCTCGCGCGGGCCCTGGCGAGCGACCCGAAGCTTCTGCTCCTCGACGAGCCCGCGGGCGGGCTGAACCACGAAGAAGTCGACGATCTCGGCAGGCTGTTTCAGAAGATCCGCGACGACAAGAAGCTCACGGTGCTCCTCGTCGAGCACCATATGAGCCTGGTGATGGCGATCTCCGAGCAGGTCGTGGTGCTCAATTTCGGACGCAAGATCGCCGAAGGCACGCCCGCGCAGGTGCGCGCCGACCCGGAAGTCGTCCACGCCTACCTGGGGACCAAGCACTGATGGCGCTGCTCGAAGTCTCCAAGCTCGAGGCCTTCTATGGCCAGACCCAGGTCCTGCGCGGCCTCGATTTCAGCCTCGAGGAAGGCGGCATCACGACCATCCTCGGTGCCAACGGCGCGGGCAAGACGACGACGTTGCGCGCGCTCTGCGGCATGGTGCGCACCCGGGGCCAGATCAGCTTCGCTGGCGCGAAGATCGCCGGCGGTGCGACCGAGTCGATCGTGCGCCACGGCATCGCCCACGTGCCCGAGGGGCGTGGCACCTTCTTGCGTCTGTCGACCGAAGAGAACCTCCGTCTCGGCGCCTATACACGCAAGGATCCGCAGGCCGTCGCCGACGACCTCGATCGCGTATTCGAGTATTTTCCGCGCCTCAAGGAGCGGCGTCGTCAGCAGGCCGGCACGCTCTCGGGCGGCGAGCAGCAGATGCTCGCGGTCGGGCGCGCGCTGATGATGCATCCGCGCCTAATGCTGCTCGATGAGCCATCCTTCGGCCTCGCCCCCAACCTGACCGAGGAGCTGTTCGACATCCTCGGCGCGATCAACAAGGAGGGCCGGGTCAGCATGCTGGTGGTCGAGCAGAACGCCTCGCTCGCGCTGGCGATCGCAGATCACGCTTACCTGCTCGAGACCGGGCGCATCGTGATCAGCGGCACCGCCACAGAGATCGAGAAGGACGAGACGGTGCGCAAGGCGTACCTCGGATACTAAACAGGCGGCGGATGGAACTTTTCCTGCAGCAGACGTTTTCCGGCCTGGCTTTCGGTGGCGTTTACGCCTGCATGGCGCTCGCGGTGGTGATGATCTACCAGGCGACCGATCACCTGAATTTCGCCCAGGGCGAGATGGCGATGTTTTCGACCTACATCGCGTTCACGCTCCTAACCCTGGGGATTCCGTACTGGTGGACGTTCCTGCTCGCTACGGCGATCTCCTTTGTCGGCGGCGTGTTCATCGAGCGCATCATCGTGCGCCCGGTGGAAGGCACCTCGGTGCTGAACGAGGTCATCGTGTTCATCGGCCTGCTGACGATCTTCAACTCGCTTGCGGGCTGGATCTGGGACTACACGATCAAGCCCTTCCCGAGTCCTTTTCCGAAAGACCCGCTGTTCGGCAACAATTTCGTCGGCACGCACGACCTCGGTGTGATCGGCGTGACACTCGTGGTGCTGTTCGGCGTTTTCCTGTTTTTCCGCTTTACCCCGGTCGGGCTGGCGATGCGTGCGGCCGCCCAGGACCCGGCGTCCGCGCGACTGGTGGGGATTCGCGTCGGCTGGATGCTCGCGCTCGGCTGGGGCCTCGCCGCGGCGATCGGCGCGGTCGCGGGGATCCTGGTTGCTCCGATCGTGTTCCTCGAGCCGAACATGATGATCAGCATCCTGCTCTACGGATTCGCGGGCGCGCTGCTCGGCGGCATCACCAATCCTGCGGGCGCCGTGTTCGGCGGCTTTGCGGTGGGCGTGCTCGAGACCCTGATCGGCGCCTACGTGCCGTTCATCGGCAATGAGCTGAAGCTCTCCGTCGCGCTGGTGCTGATCATCGCGGTGCTGGTGTTCCGTCCCAGCGGCCTGTTCGGCCGTGTCGTGGTGAAGAGAGTCTAGAGCGATGAGCGTGCAACCGAACCCCAAGCTGCGCGAATACGCCGCGCTCGCGAGCGGCGCCAAGCTCTCGGGACTGCAGTGGGGCGGCATCGCGGCGGTCATCGTCGTCGGCCTGCTGCTGCCGCAGTTCGTGAGCGACTACCGCACGTTTCAGTTCACCCTGGTGCTGGTCTACGCGATGGCGGTGCTCGGCCTGAACATCCTGACCGGGTTTAACGGCCAGTTCTCGCTCGGGCATAGCGCGTTCTACGCGATCGGCGCCTACACCGCGGCGATCATGATGGACCGGTGGGAAATCGCCTACTTCTGGACGCTGCCGGCGGCCGGCGTGGTGTGCCTGGTGGCGGGCTTTCTATTCGGACTGCCCGCGCTGCGCCTCGAGGGCCTGTATCTCGCGCTCGCCACGTTTGCGCTGTCGATCGCGACGCCGCCGTTCCTGAAGTACGACCGCTTCGAAAAATGGACCGGAGGCGTGCAGGGCGTGACGATCATCAAGCCCGACGCGCCCTTCGGCCTGCCGATGTCGCAGGACAACTGGCTGTACTACTTCAGCTACGCGGTCATGCTGCTGCTGTTCTTCTGCGCCTGGAACCTGCTGCGCGGGCGCACCGGGCGCGCGCTGAAGGCGATCCGCGACAACCCGATCGCGGCGCGTGCGATGGGGATCAACACCGCGCTCTACAAGTCGCTCACCTTTGGCGTGAGTGCGCTCTACACGGGTGTGGCGGGCGCCCTTGGCGCGATCGCGATCCAGTTCGTCGCCCCGGACAGCTTCACCTTCTTCCTCTCGGTCGCGATCCTGGTCGGCATGGTGATCGGCGGAATCGGGTCGATCCCGGGAGCGATCTTCGGCGGCATCATCATCGTGTTCATTCCGAACGTCGCCGAGCAGATCTCGAAGGCGGCGCCCTGGGCGGTCTACGGCACCCTGCTGATCCTGTTCATGTACTTCATGCCCTTGGGGATTTGGGGATTTATCAGAATGGGGTATGCTCGCCTCACGCGCAGGCAGAAGGCGATTGAATAGGCCAACCCGGCGCCCCATTTTTCGCGTGCTGCAGAGCACCAAACGATCCAAAGGAGGAAACATGCTGAATCGGAGGAACTTCGTCGTCTCGGCCGCGGCCCTGGCGATCGCGCTTGCGTACGGACCCGCGAATGCGGCGGGCAAGTACGACCCGGGCGCGAGCGACACCGAGATCAAGATTGGCAACACCAATCCTTACAGCGGGCCTGCATCTGCCTACGGCACGATCGGCAAGGGGATTGCCGCATACTGGAAAATGGTCAACGCCGAGGGCGGGATCAACGGGCGCAAGATCAATTTCATCAGCCTGGATGACAGCTACAGCCCGCCGAAGGCCGTCGAGCAGATCCGCAAGCTGGTCGAACAGGAAAAGGTACTGTTCGTCTTCCAGTCGCTCGGCACGCCGACCAACACCGCGATTCACAAGTACATGAACGCGAAGAAGGTGCCGCAGCTGTTCGTCGCGACCGGTGCGAGCAAGTGGGGTCAGCCGAAGAAATTTCCTTGGACCATGGGCTGGCAGCCGACCTATCCCAGCGAGTCGAAGATCTACGCCACCTACCTGCTGAACAACAAGCCCGACGCGAAGATCGCGATCCTTTACCAGAACGACGACTACGGCAAGGACTACCTGAACGGCTTCCTTGAGGGGCTCGGTGCCAAGGCGAAGACCATGGTCGTCGCCAAGGCGTCCTACGAGACGAGCGACCCGACCGTCGATCCGCAGGTGATCAAGCTCAAGGCGAGCGGCGCGGACGTGTTCTTCAACATCACCACGCCGAAGTTCGCCGCGCAGGCGATCCGCAAGGTGGCCGACCTGGGCTGGCAGCCGCTGCACTTCCTCAACAACGTCTCGACGTCGATTCCAGGGGTGCTGAAGCCCGCCGGCCTCGAAAAATCCGTCGGTCTGATTACGACGGGCTACATCAAGGATCCGGGCGATCCGCAGTGGGCGAACGACGCCGACGTCAAGGCGTGGAACGCATGGATGGACAAGTACTATCCGGAGGGCGACAAGAAGAGCAGCTTCAATGCCTACGCGTACGCGGTGTCCTCGACGATGGCGGAAGTGCTGAAGCGCGCCGGCGACAATCTCACGCGGGCCAACATCATGAAGCAGGCCGCCAGCCTGAAGGGTCTCAAGGTACCGCTGCTGCTGCCGGGGATCACCGTCGACACTTCGCCGACCGACTTCTATCCGATCCAATGCGCCAAGCTGCAGAAGTTCGACGGCGCGAAGTGGGTGTTGGTGGGCGATACGATTTGCCCGAAGTAATCGCCGCAGGCAGCGCCGGATCAAAGGGCCGCCGGATTCCGGCGGCCTTTTTCTTTTGGGGCGTTTCCTTTTTGTGGGGTCAGACCCCTGCGGGGTCTGACCCCCGGTTCGCGCCTAACAGCCGAGGCGGTCCGCGAGGGCGCCGAAGTCGTCGACCACGATGTCGTGAATCGGGTTCGGCTTTGGATCGGGCGGTCCCGGCGGGCCCCACTCGTCGGGGCGGCGCACGAAAGCGGTCTTGAAGCCTTCCTTCTTCGCCGCGTCGAGATCGAAGTTGTGGCAGGCAACCATCAGCAGGTTCTGCGGCGGGATCTGCAGCAGCTTCGCGGCGGTCTGGTAGGCCTCGGGGCGGGTCTTGTATACGCCCCACATCTCGCAGGACAGGATCGCGTCCCAGCGGATGTCGTTCAGACGCGAAACGTCGATCGCCAGCGCGGTGCTGAGGATCGTGTACGACACCACGAGATACTTCTTGCGCAGGCGCTCGAGCGCGGCCGGGAAGTCTGGCCAGCATTTGAGCGCGTGCCAGGTCTGCCAGACCGCGTCGCGGTCCTCCGTGGTCAGCGCGTCGAGCTTATGCTCGCGCAGCAGCGCGTCGAGCACGCTGCGGTGCACGTCGTCGATGTTGAAGCGCGTGCCGACGGTGTTGACCATCGTCTGCAGCGAACGCTTGCGATACGCGTTGGTGATCGCGACCCAGTCGGCCGTCACGCCGCGGCGCTTGCCCGCCGCCTCGAGCGCGCTGCGGATGCCGGCATGCCAGTCGAGGATCGTGCCGCCGGTGTCGAAGGTGAGCGCGCGGATGTCATTCATGGATGTTTCCTCCTGAGTAGAGTCGAAACGGGGTCAGACCCCATTCGACTAACAAGAGACGTCGATTGTCGAAAAAGGGGTCTGACCCCTATACCGGCCTCACCCGACACAGTAGCGATTTCAGGTTGGTCTGATCCGAAATCGGATCGCGCTGGTTCTTGTCGGTGAGGAAGTTGACCGAGCGCCAGGGGTGATAAGGCTGGCGCTCGCCCCAGCCGATCGGGACGAACACCGCTGTTTCGCGGATCCCCGCCTGCACCCAGGCCACCGCGTCGATCGCGCCGTGCGCGGTCTCGACGCGTACGCGCGCGCCGTCGGCAATGCCGAGCGTCGCGGCCTTCTGCGGATGCATCTGGCAATACAGATCCGGCCACATTTCCTGCGCCTGCCAGAAGTAGTGCGTCAGGCTGTGGAAGTGTGCCGCCGGCGGACGCCCGGTGACGAGCTCGGTGTCGAAGCCCTGCGCGCGCAGCGTCGCGCCCGGACCGTCGGGGGAGGCTTCGTGAATGCGGCCGCGCGCGCAGGACGTATCGGGGCGGCAGAACGGCGAGATCACGCCCTCGTCGGCGTCCGTGTCGAGGAGCTCCATATAGGGCAGGTCGACGAGCTGCTCGCGCTCGGAGTAAAACTCGGGGAGCGCCGACAGGCCGAGCTGCGCGAATTTCGCCTCCAGGGCCTCGGTCCAGAATTCGAGCTTGCCGCTCGGCGTCGGGAAACGCCGCCCCGGCGGCGCGCCCGGGGCGGTGGTGCCTTCTAGGTACAGCGTCTCGATCTCGGGGGCATCCTCGCTCGCGACCGGCTGGCGCACCCAGCGCCAGGGCACCGAGTGCAGGCGCTTCTGGGTCACGCCACGCAGAAACTCGTTGTCGATGCAGACCTCGTCCCAGAACACGCGCGGATCCTTGTAGTCCTCCTTCAGTACGTCGTCGAACCCGAGGCGCTTGCCGAGCTCGATCCAGATCCAGGCATCGGCCTTCGCCTCGCCCGGCGGCTCGATCATCTTGTCGATCCAGACGATGCGCCGGTCGTCGTTGGCGCGGCCGATCTCGCCCTTCTCGATGCCGGTCGCCGCCGGCAGCACGTAGTCCGCGAACGCGGAGGTCTCGTTGGCAAACAGCTCGATGTGCACCAGCAGGTCGAGCGCCTGGAACGCTTCGCGCGCCTCGGCCTGCCCCGGCCACAGCGCCATCGGGTTGTTGCAGGCGATCAGCGCGCGGATCGGATACGGCCTGCCGTCGCGCATCGCCTCGGTCCAGCCGGTCGGGCTGCGCCGCACGCGCGGGCGCGCGGGCTTCACGCGCCGCTCGGGCGGCGCGTTCGGCGCGATCGGCGTGCTGGCGCTCATGTTGAAGTAGGCGCCGCCGCGCCGACCCCAGTTGCCGGTGATCGCGGCGAGGAACATGAGCACGCGGTTGGTCTGGGTGCCGTTGGAATGCTGGTTGATGCCGCGGCTGGCGAAGAGTACGCAGCCGTCGGCGGCCGCGATCTCCGCGGCCAGACGCCGGATCTCGCCGGCGTCGATGCCGGTGATCGGCGCGGCCCAGTCCGGGCCGTAGCCGCGCGCGAGGATGAAGTCACGCCATTCGGCGAAGCCGAGCAGCCAGTCGGCGCAGAAGCGCGCATCGTGCAGGTTCTCGCTCAGGATGTGGTGGGCGAGCGCGAGCCCGAGCGCCATGTCGGTCCCGGGGCGGACCGCGAGCCAGCGGTCGGCCTTCGACGCGGTCGCGGTAAGTCGCGGGTCGACGACCACCATGCGCGCGCCGTGCTGCAGGCGCCAGCCGTTCAGCAGGCCGAAATACACCGGGCGGGTCTCGGCCTGATTGTCGCCAAAGTAGACGTAGAGCTGCGCGGTGCCGAGGTCGCTCTCGGTGTAGCTGTTGCCGCTGCCGATGCGGCCCTGGGTCAGCTCGAAGGCGACGTTCTTGCTGCTCGCGCAGAACGGGTCGGTGCCCTCGTGGTTGGGCGTGCCCCAGAGCTGCGCGAACAGCCGCGTCGTGCCGAGGTAATCGAGCATGCCGGTGCGCGTGCCGATGAACAGCGCCAGCGCCTCGGGTCCGTGCGCCGCGCGCAGCGCCTTCAGGCGCTCGGCGATCTCGTCGAGCGCCTGGTCCCAGGAAATGCGCTCGAAGCGCCCCTCGCCGCGCGCGCCGACCCGCTTCTGCGGGAAGCGCAGGCGATGCGGGCTGTCGTAGAGCTGCAGGGTGAGCTGCGACTTGGGGCAGACGCGTCCCTGCAGGATAGGGTCGGCGTCGTTGCCGGTGATGCGCACCAGGCGCTCGCCGTGGAAGTGGAAGGTCGCGCTGCAGCAGTTGAAACAGATGTTGCAGCCGCCCGGAACGCTGCGATCCGACGCAGTTGCCGCGCGTGTCTCGCCGTAGGGAAACGCCGGCGTGCTGCGCTGTACGACGGCCTGCGCAACGGGCGCATCCATGAACGCCGGGCGGTGCAGCGTTGCCAACGGGGCCGCCGTGCCGAGGCGCTCGAGCGTGACGGTCGCCGGGCCGAGCAGAAAATCGTCGTTATCGCGCACCACGCGGCCCTCGTCACGCGCCTGCGCGAGCAGCGCATCGCGCGGACCGAAGCGAATTGCGCGCGTCGGGCAGACGCTCGCGCAGGCTGTCGTCTCGCCGCGCCCGCGCCGGTCCGCGCACAGATCGCACTTGACCGCGTGGTGGCCGCGCGCGTCGAAGCCCATCGCGCTGTAGGGACAGGCGATCACGCATTCGCCGCAGCCGGTGCAGCGCGACTCGATCACCCGAACCACGCCGGTCAGCGGATCTTTTTCAATCGCTCTGGGATTGACCGGGCAGGCGCGCAGGCAGGCGGGACGCTCGCAGTGCTGACAGGCCAGCGTGAGAAACGACAGCCCGGCGGGATCCTGCGCGCCCAGCCAGAGCACCTTGTTGCGCGCCTCGCCCGGGCCGAGGCGGTGCTCCTGCTTGCAGGCCGCTTCGCAGCTCTTGCAGCCGGTGCAGCGCTCGGTATCGATCAGCAGTGCGAGGCGCGCCGCCGCGGGCGCCGCAGTCGCGCTCATCGCTTCGCCGTCCCGTTCGGGTTCACCATGCGCTCAGGTGCCACCAGCCGATCGGGCCGTAGTCGGCGACATAGCCGGCGAAGAACGTCACCGTGAGGACGTGAACCGTGATGCCGCCGATGAAGGCCCAGGCGAGCGCGATGTGCAGCGGGCGCCAGCGGGCCTGCGCGGCCGGCACGGCGTCCCGCGTGCCAAGCAGCCGCGTTTCCTCACGCTCGAGCGCGCGGTAGGCGAAGGCGGCGCCCGGATTGCGCAGCAGATGCGGCAGGTTCACGGAGAACGTGCCCTCGTTTGCTTCCGGCGCGAGCGCGGGCAACAGCGCGCGCTTGCGCTCGATGATGCGCTGCAGGCGCGCGCGCGTCGGCGCGTCGGGCGGGGTGAACGCGCGCATGTTCGAGCCAACTTTCGATCCGAAAGTCGCCGCCATGAGTCGCGCCGCGCGCAGACGCGCCCACACGCCGAGCACGCCGAGCGCCGTGAGCGCCGCGAGCAGCAGTGCCGGCGGACGGCTGAGGTGGCCCGCGGAATGGATCGCGATCAGCACTGCGCCCAGGCAGGCGCAGAGGACATGGGCGTTGAACCAGGCGACCGGGCGGCTGCTTCGGCCGCCGCGCTTGGCAAGCGCGAACGCCCCCGGCACGAGCAACAGCAGCGCGCCGGCGACGCCCATAAGGTAAAGCGGCGGGCTGCCGGGGGTGCGCCAGGCGGGCGACAGCGCAGCGCGCAGCAGGAACCAGCACACAATCGCAGCGAGCGTCGCGCTCACGATCGCGACGAGGGCGGCATTGCTCAGCTTGAACGGCGGCATCCGGTTTGCGCTGGACGGCGGGATGGTGGGACGGGCAATTCTCGCACCGATCGCGCCGCGTCTCGGCGCGAGCCGGCCTTGGCTTCGCGCTACATCGTGCCGATCGCGAGACCGGCGGCGAAGGTCGCGCCGAGCGTCTCGCAGGCCTCGGCGATCGCGGGCGTCAGCGCCTGCACGCAGACGATGGCCTCGTGCGCCTTGCGCAGGCGCAGCCCGGTGACGATGCGCTCGACCGAGGTCTGCGCGCCGCTGCCGTCCTGTCCGGCGCCGACGAACAGCGCGTACGGCCGGCCCTCTACCTTGCCTTCGCAGGGATAGAAGACGCGCTCGAGGAAGTCTTTCATCATGCCCGACATGTAGCCGAAATTCTCAGGCGTGCCCAGGATGAGCGCATCGGCGCCGAGCACGTCCTCCGCGCCGGCCTCCGCGCAGCGCTTGACGACGATGCGCACGGCGTCCTCGGACTCGGCTTCGCGCAGCGCGGCGCGTGCGCCGCGCGCGACGGCATCGGCCATGCGCGCGGTCTTGACGCCATGCGTGTGAAACACGATGAGCAGGGTTTTCATCGCTGCCTGCGCCCGCCCGGATCCTGGCGGTAGAACAGCCGCAGCTGCGCGTAGACGTCCGGGTAACGGCGCCGCGTCTCCTCGGGCCGCTCGAAGAACGCTTCGCTCAGCACCGCGAAGAACTCGGAGGGGTGCTCGGCCGCGTAGGGATCCAGCCAGGTGTCGCGTCCACGATCGAGCGCATCGCAGAATCCGTCGTACGCGACCTGGAAGGCGGCGTGCCACGCCTGGCGGTCCATGTCCGCATGCAATGGCGGCAGGCCGTCGGCCACACCATTGCGCATGTCGAGCTTGTGCGCGAATTCGTGGATCACGACGTTCATGTCGGTCGCGTGCGCGGCGCTGTCCCAGGACAGGACGACGGGCCCGCCGGGCATCGCCTCCCCGGCCAGGGCGTCGTCCCATTCGTGCACGACCCCGGATTCGTCGATGTCCCGGCGCCGGACCTGGAAGTCGCCCGGATAGACCACGATACCGACCCAGTCGTCGTAGCAGTCGAGCCCCAGGTTGAGGACCAACAGGCTGGCCTGCGCCGCGATTGCAACCCGCATGGCGTCGGTCAGCGCCAGGCCCCGCGCCGCGCTGAAGGCCTTCTCGGCTAGAAACAGCAGCGTCAACTCGCGCAGGCGCACGGCGTCGTCGCGCTCGAGCTCGCCCAGAAAGGGCAGGCCGAGCACGGTCCGGCGCCACAGCGTCTCGTCGATCCCGTGGCGCCTGAGCACGCGGCGACGCTTCCAATCCGTCCACCATTTCATATGCGATCGCTAGAATAGCCCCATGGTTTCGGTCGTCCAGCTTCATCCCCAGAACGGCGCTGCCGCGCTCGAGCCGCTGGCCGAGGGTCTCGGCGCGGCGGATCGCGCCCTGGTCGCGCGTGCGCTCGCCTTCGCAGAGCCACTGTATGCCGGACAGGCGCTGTCCACCGGCGAGCCGGTGTGGCCGCACGCGCTGGGACTCAGCGCGAGCCTGGCGTCGATCGGGATCGACGCGGCAGGTCGCGCGGCGGGCGTGCTGTTCGCCGCACCGAAGCATGCGCGCGAGGACGACGCGCTGCACGCGGCCTTCGGCGCCGAGGTCGCGGCGCTCGCCAAGGGCGTCGAGAAGCTGTACCAGCTGCGCGTCGCGACGCGCCCCGCGTCGCGCGCCAGTGCCGGGACCGGGACGAAGCGCGATCTGCGCGCGGAGCAATCCGAGACCCTGCGCAAGATGGTGCTCGGCATGGTCGAGGACATCCGCGTGGTGCTGATCCGGCTGGCGAGCCGCACGCAGACGCTGCGCTGGTTCGCCAAGCAGCCTTCGGCGGAGCGTCGCAGCTACGCCGAGGAAACGCTCGACATCTACGCGCCGCTCGCCAACCGTCTTGGCGTCTGGCAATTGAAATGGGAGATGGAGGATCTGTCATTCCGTTTCCTCGAGCCGGAGCTCTACAAGCGGATTGCGCGCATGCTGGACGAAAAGCGCGTCGAGCGTGAGCAATACATCGCCAACGCGATGGCGCAGCTGCGTGACGAGCTGCTGGCGGCGGGCGTGCAGGCCGAGATCGCGGGGCGGCCGAAGCACATCTATTCGATCTGGAACAAGATGCGCTCGAAGGCGCTCGATTTCGACAAGGTCTACGATGTTCGCGCACTGCGCGTGATCGTGCCTGACGTCAAGGACTGCTACACGGTGCTCGGCGTGGTGCACAACCTCTGGCAGCCGTTGCCCCGCGAGTTCGACGATTACATCTCGCGCCCCAAGGGCAATATGTACCAGTCGCTGCACACGGCGGTGATGGGGCCGGGCGAGCGTGCCCTCGAAGTGCAGATCCGCACCGAGGAGATGCACCGGCACGCCGAGTTTGGTGTCGCCGCGCACTGGCGCTACAAGGAGGGCGTGCGGGCGGCGCGCGCCGACAGCGCCTTCGACGACAAGATCGCCCTGCTGCGCCAGCTGCTCGCCTGGCGCGACGAGGTCGCCGACAGCGCGCAGTGGACCGAAAAGATGCGCGCCGCCGCGCTCGACGACACCGTCTACGTGCTCACGCCCCAAGGCAAGGTGGTCGATCTGCCCGCGGGCTCGACGCCTGTCGATTTTGCCTATGCCTTGCACAGCGACCTCGGCCACCACTGCCGGGGTGCGAAAGTGGACGGGCGGATGGTGACGCTCGACACGCCGCTCGCGAGCGGGCAGCGGGTCGAAATCGTGACCGCCAAGAGCGGCGGACCGTCGCGCGACTGGCTGAGCGCAGAGCGCGGCTTCGTGAAGAGCCACCGCGCGCGCCAGAAGATCCGCCAGTGGTTCAACGCACAGGCACTGGCCGAGACGGTTGCGACCGGCCGCGCGCTGGTCGAGCGCGAGCTGAAGCGCGGCGGCGCCGGCCAGGCGGGGCTCGAGGCGGTTGCCGAAAAGCTGGGGTTCGGGAAAGCGGAAGACCTGTTCGCGGCGGTCGGTCGCGACGAAGTCAATCTGCGCCAGCTGCAGCTGGCGCTACGCGAACTGAAGGGCGTCGCGCCGCGCCAGGCGCCGTCGTTGCCCGCGTCGGTCGCGCCGAAGCGCGCGCGGCGGCAGGGCGCGCGTGGCGCAGCGGATGGCGGTGTGCTGGTGGTGGGCATGGATCGACTGCTCACGCAGCTTGCGCGCTGCTGCAAGCCGGTGCCGCCCGACGCGGTGCGCGGCTTCGTGACGCGCGGCAAGGGCGTCACCGTGCATCGCGAGGACTGCGACGGTCTCCGGCGGCTCGCCGAGCGGCACCCGGAGCGCATGATCGACGCGCAGTGGAGCGGCGCGGGCGGAAGCTACACGGTCGAGGCGCGCGTGACGGCGACCGACCGTCCCGGCCTGCTGCGTGACATCGGCGACGCGTTGGCGCGCGAGCATATCAACGTCACCGCGGTGCGCACCCAAAGCCGCGACGAGCTCGCATTCATGAACTTCACCTTCGATGTCGGCAACCTCGATCAGCTGAAGCGCGCCTTCATGACGATCCGCGAAGTCAATGGGGTTATACGCGTCGCGCGCGGCTAGCGGCGCGCGACGCCGCGCGCGCTGCTATCGCACGTGCCCGGATTGTGCTTACACTGCGCCCCTTCGGCCGCCGATCCTCGGCCGCCGCCCCATAAGGAGGGCACGTCATGAAGCTTTATTACCATCCCGCATCGACGACAAGCCGCATCGTGACGATGTTCGCCGCCGAAGAGGGCGTGCAGCTGGACCTCCAGGTTGTCGACCTGTTCACCGGAGAGCAACTCAAGCCCGAGTTCGCCAAGATCAATCCGAACTGCCTTGTCCCGGTTCTTGAGGACGGCGACTTCAGGCTCACCGAAAGCGGGGCGATCGTCAGATACCTTGCCGACAAGGTGGGTTCGCCGGCGTATCCGAAGGATTTGAAGGCGCGCGCGCGGGTCAACGAGATGATGGACTGGTTCAATTCCAACTGCTACAAGGACATCGCCTACGGCCTGACCTATCCGCAGCTCTTTCCGCACCACAAGCGTCCGGGCGACGCGGTGCAGGCGGGGACGCTGACCTGGGGCAAGGAGCGCGCTCAGGGCTGGCTGAAGATCCTCGACAAGGACCTGATCGGACCGAACAAGCGCTTCCTCTGCGGTGACCGCGTCACGCTCGCCGACTACATGGGTGCCGAGATGGTCACGCTCGGCGAGGTGATTCGCTGCGACTACTCGGCCTATCCCAACGTGCAGCGCTGGCTGAAGAACATGAAGGCGCTGAAGAGCTGGCCGAAGGTTCACGAGGTCATCGAAGGCTTCGCGGCGTCGGTCAAGGAACAGCCGTTCGTCGCGGTCTGAGGGGCGACGCGTCTAGGAGGACATCACATGATTCGCAAGCTGCACCACAACGCCTACCGCTGCCGCGATTCGGAGGCGACGCGCAAGTTTTACGAAGATTTTCTCGGCATGCGCCTGGCGGAGACGCTCGAGATCAAGGAAACCAAGAGCGGGCGCAAGACCCAGACGCTGCACACCTTCTACGCGCTCGACGACGGTTCCTACCTGGCGTTCTTCGAGGCGCCCGACATGCCGTTCGAGTTCAAGAATCAGCACGACTACGATCTGCACATCGCGGTCGAGGTCGACCTGCCGACCCTGCATGCGATGTTCGCGAAGGGCAAGGCGGCGGGGATCGAGACGCGCGGCATTTCCGACCACGGTTTCATCGACTCGATCTATTTTCGCGACCCGAACGGCTACGTCATCGAGCTGACGGCGAAAAAGCCGGGTCACGACGCGGCGATGGATCCGGCCAAAAACGGCGCGCGCGGGAAGCTCGATCGCTGGCAAGCGGCGAAAACCGAGAGCGCCACGGTCCGCTGACGCGCGCCGCCGGCATCGAGGGAGGCAATTGCAGGACTTCTTGGCGCACCCCGCGGTGCAGGCGGCGGTCGTCCCGCTGCTGGTCGGACTGGTCGTCGCGGCAGTGCTGCTGCCGCTTCGTCTGTCGGGCTTGGCGGCGGTGGCGGGTTTTCTCGCCGCTGTCGTTCTGATCGGCAACTTTTCGTTCGCCACGCTGACCGCGACCCGCAAGCTCGTGCTGTTGGCCTCGGCCGCACCGCTGCTCGGCGTGATTGCCGATTTCGCGTTCAAGCCGGCGCGGTTGGCAGGCCTCGTGCTGGGCGTGATATTCGGGGCCGCCGGGCTGTGGGTGTTCTGGGCCGTGCTCGTGCAGCAGCCCTTCGTCCACGGACTGCGCCTTGCCGTCGGCGTCGCGGCGCTTGTTGCCTGGACCGTTGCCGCGATGATGCCGCTGCATGGCGATCCGGTCCGCGCGGGCGCTGCCGGCGTCGGCCTCGGGATTGGCGCTGGCGTGGGCGCGGTGCTCGGTGCCTCTGCACTCATCGGACAGTACGGGATCGCGCTGGGCGCCGCCTCGGGTGGCTTTCTACTCGTGGTCATGCTGCTGGGCCGGCGCGCGCGGGCCGGTGCGAGCCTGGTGTTGACCATTTCGGTCACTGCGACGCTGCTGGCCTGCGCGGCAACGCTGCTCGCGCAACTGCCATGGACGGCGGCGGCTGCGCTCGGCCTCGTACCGCTCGCGGTACGCTTGCCGCTGCCGGATCGAACGCATGCGGGAATAGAAGCGGTGATCGCAGTGTTCTACGCCCTGGTACCCGCGGCTGGCTGCTTGGCACTGGCCTGGGCTGCGAGTCGTGCAGGCGGCTGAGTGCAGCCGGACATTGCAGTCTTTCAACCCAACCCGAATCGGGAGGAGAACTAATGAATAACCATGCCTCGTTTGCTGCGCTGGTACTCGCCATCCCGCTTGCCGCGACGGCGGCGCCCGAGACCTATGACATCGACCCGATCCATAGCTTCGCTTACTTCGCGATCGACCACCTCGGCGTCTCGACCGTCAGGGGCCGTTTCGACAAATCGAGTGGCAAGTTCACGCTCGACCGCGCGGCGAAGACCGGGTCGGTCGAGGTCGTCATCGATACGGCGTCGGTCAGTACCGGCGACAACGTCAAGGGCGCACGGCCTCGCACGCGCGACGAGCACCTGCGAAGCGCGGACTTCTTCAATGTGGCCGAGTTTCCGCAGATGACTTACAAGTCCGCGGCCGTCAAGTTCAACGGCGACGCGCCGGCCGAGATCGACGGACAGCTGACGCTGCTCGGCGTCACCAGGCCGCTGACGCTGAAGATCGAACGCTGGACCTGCAAGGACCATCCGATGAGGAAGAAGCCGATGTGCGGCGGCGACGCCTCGGGAACGTTCAAGCGCACCGACTTCGGCATGAAATACGGCGTGCCCGCAATCGGCGATGAGGTCAAGATCTCGATCAATATCGAGGCGTACAAGCAGTAGGCTGGCGCTTCTGCGCCCGACCCGCTCGGTCGGCCGGCGACCGGGCGCGCGCCCGCTAGCCGATCAGCACCAGCAGCCAGACGAGCGCCGCGTTTAACAGCGCCAGCATCACCGCGGCACTGCCGACGTCCTTGGCGTGTTTCGCGAGCGGGTGCTGCTCGAGCGAGATGCGATCCTGCGTCGCCTCGATTGCCGAGTTGAGCAACTCCACAATCAGTACCAGAATCAGGCTCGCAATCAGGATGGCGCGCTCGATACCGGTTTCGCCCAGCCACAGCGCAAGCGGTACCAGCACGACGGTCAGCAGCAACTCCTGCTGGAACGCCTGCTCGTGCTGCGCTGCATGACGCAACCCATCCAGCGAATAGCGCGTCGCGTTGATGATCCGTCGCAGACCCGTCGCGCCCTTGTGCGGACTCGTCATGGCGCGGCGGACTTTAGCATGCTGCGTCGCCCGCCGCCGTCTGTGCGCCTCGCCGCGCGCGCCGTTATGATCGCGGTGCATTCCGCACGCATTTCCCTAAGAGGAGCAATGGCCGAGTGAGCACCTCCAACCGTACGCGCAACCCGCAGCTCGCGAAACTGATCGCAGGGGCGGCGGCGGACCCGGTGCGCCGCGTCGTCATCAAGGGCGGCGTCGCGACGTTTCTGCTCTCGATGACGTTCCGGCAGTTCGCCGGTCGCGCCACGGCGGCAACGCCCGCGCAAACGCCGCCTGCGCGCGCGCTCGGATTCGCCTCGATTCCCGTGTCGACCGACGATTCCGTGCAGGTGGCCGCCGGCTACCGCGTGAGCGTGTTGTACCGCTGGGGCGACGAGACCGGCATCGCCGGCGCGCCGCCGGCCCCGTTCAAGCCGGATGCGTCGAACAGCGCGGCCGAGCAGGCGCTGCAGGCCGGCATGCACCACGATGGGATGCATTTTTTCCCGCTGCCGAAGGGCTCGAGCGCCTCGGACCACGGCCTGCTGGTGATCAATCACGAGTACACCGACGATGGCCTGCTGCACCCGGACGGGATGAAGACCTGGTCGCGCGCCAAGGTGCTCAAGTCGCAGCACGCCCACGGCCTGTCGGTGGTCGAGCTGCGTCGCCGCGGCGGGCGATGGCAGGTCGTACGGCCGTCGCGCTATGCGCGGCGCATCACGGCCCGCACGCCGATCGCGGTCGCTGGCCCGGCTGCCGGGCATGCGTTGCTGCGTACGCAGGCCGATTCCACCGGGCGGGAGGTGCTCGGCACGCTGAACAACTGCGCGATGGGCTGGACGCCCTGGGGTACTTACCTCGCCTGCGAGGAAAACTTCAACGACTACTTTCATCGCAGCGGCACGCCGACGCTCGCGGAAAAGCGCTACGGCCTGCGCCGCTTCGGGCTGGGCTACCGCTGGAACGAGCACGACGAGCGCTTCGACGCCGGCCTGCACCCGAACGAGCCGAACCGTTTCGGCTGGGTGGTCGAAGTCGACCCCTTCGATCCATCGTCGAAGCCGGTCAAGCGCACCGCACTCGGGCGTTTCAAGCACGAGAGCGCGACGGTCACGCTCGCAGCCGACAATCGCGTTGTGGTGTATTCCGGCGACGACGAGCGCTTCGAGTACATCTACAAGTTCGTCTCGCGCGGGCGCTACGACGCCAAGGCCGGGGCGGCGAACCGTAGGCTACTCGACGAGGGCACGCTGTATGTCGCGCGCTTCGACGCAGCAGGGGATGGGCAGTGGATCGCGCTCGAGCACGGGCGTAACGGACTGGACGCGTCGAGCGGCTTCGCCGATCAGGCCCAGGTTCTGGTGCAGGCGCGCGCCGCCGCTGATCGGGTGGGCGCGACCAAGATGGACCGGCCCGAGTGGATCGCCGTGAATCCGCGCACGCACGAGGTCTACGCAACCCTCACCAATAACTCGCGCCGCGGCCGCGCCGGGTTTCCGGGCGCCGATGCAGCGAATCCGCGCGCGCCGAATGTGTACGGGCACATTCTGCGCTGGCGCGAACGCGACGGAGACGCGGCGGCGGAATCCTTCGACTGGTCGGTGTTTCTGCTTGCCGGCGACCCGGCGCAGCCCGATCCGGCACAGCGCGGTACGACCGGTCTCGCGTTCGGCGGCCCGGATGGATTGCACGTCGACGGCCGCGGCATGCTCTGGATCATGACTGACGTTTCCGCCTCTCGCATGGAGCGCGACGCGTTCGAAAACCTGGGCGCGAATCAGCTGCTGGTCGCCGATCCGGCGAGCGGCGAGCTGCGTCGCTTCCTCGTCGGCCCCGTCAACTGCGAGATCACCGGCCTCAGCCAGACGCCCGACGGGCGAACCTTTTTCCTCAATATCCAGCATCCCGGCGAAGTGCCCGACGCGCGCGCCGACCCGGCGAAGCCGGATCGGTACAGCCGTTGGCCGGACGGGCGCCCAGGCGCCCGTCCGCGCTCGGCGACGATCGTGATCGAGCGTGCAGACCGCGGGGTGATCGGAAGCTGAGCGGCGCGAGACGCTAGGAAACCGGCGCGGTGGCGGGCGCGGCGGCCGGCGCGGCGATCGGCGCGGGTGCCGGTACGGGCGTCCCGAGCGACGACATCAGTTCCTCCTGCGCCGCGCGGCGGCGGCCGCGCCGCGGCTTCGCCTGCTCGTAGGTCCCATCGGACTTCATTTCCCAGGCCTGGCAGTTGTCGTCCAGGTAGGTCTGCAGGCCTTCGCGGATGACGCGGCGCTTGAGCGCCGGGTCAAGCACGGGGAAGCACAGCTCGATGCGCCGGAAAAAGTTGCGGTCCATCCAGTCGGCACTCGCCAGATAGACGTCCTCGGCGCCATCGTTCTGAAAGTAGAACACGCGGGTGTGCTCGAGAAAGCGCCCGATGATCGAGCGCACGCGGATCTTGTCCGACAGTCCCGCGATGCCCGGCTTGAGCGCGCACACGCCGCGCACGATGAGGTCGACGCCGACGCCCGCCTGCGAGGCGGCGTAAAGCTCTTCGATGATGTCGGGCTCGAGCAGGGCGTTCATCTTGGCGATGATTCGCGCAGGCCGGCCTTCGCGCGCCAGTGCCGCCTCGCGACGAATCGCCGCAACGGTGCTGCGGTGCAGGGTGAACGGCGACTGCCAGACATGCGCCAGCTTGCTTGCGCGGCCGAGGCCGGTGAGCTGCTTGAAGACTTCGTTTACGTCGGCGCACAGCGCCTCGTTCGCCGTAAACAGACCGAAGTCGGTGTACAGGCGCGCAGTGCGTGGATGGTAGTTTCCGGTTGCGAGGTGCACGTAGCGCTTGAGAACCGTGCCCCGCGGTGTTTCTTCGCGACGCACGATGAGCGCCATCTTGGCGTGGGTCTTGTGGCCAACGACGCCGTACACGACGTGCGCACCAACCTCCTCGAGACGCGCGGCCCAGTTGAGGTTCGCCTCCTCGTCGAAGCGCGCCATCAGCTCGACCACCACCGTCACCTCCTTGCCGCGGCGCGCGGCGTCGATCAGGACTTCCATCAGCTCCGAGTCGGTGCCGGTGCGATACACGGTCTGCTTGATCGCGAGGACCTGCGGATCGGTGGCAGTGGTGCGGATGAAATCGATGACCGGTGCGAACGACTGGTACGGGTGATGCAGCAGCACGTCCTCACGCGCAATCAGCCCGAACAGATCGCCGCCCTTGCCGAGCGCAGCGGGCAGGCCGGGCAGGAACGGCGGGAACTTCAGGTCTGCGCGCTCGACCTGGCTGGGCACCTCGCGCAGACGGTAAAGATTCACCGGGCCGTCGACGCGGTACAGGTCTGCGGGCTCGAGCGAGAACTGCTGCAGCAGGAACTCCACCATCGAGGGCGAGCAGTTGTCCGCGACCTCGAGGCGCACCGCATCGCCGAAGTGGCGGTGCAGCAGCTCCCCTTGCAGCGCGATGCGCAGATTCTTGATCTCTTCCTCGTCCACGAACAAGTCCGAGTTGCGCGTCACGCGAAACTGGTAGCAGCCGAGCACCTTCATGCCCGCGAACAGCTCGTCTACGTGCGCGTGAAGCACGGAGGACAGGAACACGAAGGCGTATTCGCCGTCGGAGATCTCCTGTGGCAGGCGGATGATGCGTGGCAACGCGCGCGGGGCCTGCACGATTGCGGCGCCCGAACTGCGCCCGAACGCGTCCTTGCCCTCGAGCTCGATCGCGAAGTTGAGACTCTTGTTCAGAACTCGGGGGAACGGGTGCGCGGGGTCGAGGCCGATCGGGGTGAGGACCGGAAGGACTTCGCGCAAAAAATAGTCGTGGATCCACTCGCGTTGCGCGAGGCTCCAGTCGCTGCGGCGCGGAAAACAGATCCCCGCGGCGGCGAGCATAGGCAAGAGCACTTCGTTCAACAGGCGGTACTGCTCCGCCACGAGGGCGTGGGCTTGCACCGTCACCTCGGCGAGTATCTCCTGCGGCCCGCGCCCGTCCGGCCCGGGTTCCGGAATATCCAGCTTGATCTGTTCCTTGAGTCCGGCGACGCGGATCTCGAAGAACTCGTCCAGGTTCGACGACACGATGGTCAGGAAGCCCAGCCGCTCAAGCAGCGGTACCGCATCGTCCGCGGCCTGCGCGAGCACGCGACGGTTGAACTCGAGGATTCCGAGTTCGCGGTTGAGAAAGTGAGCGGCCAGGGGGGCGCTGCGCTTTGCCCCGGTTGGCGACCGGGTCGCAGAGGTCGGCATGCGTGTCAGTGTACCGCGACCGTACACACAACCGGCGGGACGCATTGGGCGGGCAACAAATCTGTCACATTCGGACCGCATCGGAACGCGCCAAAGCGCCGCGATTGCCGTTCCCTGCGCGAGGGCCTACAGTCGCGGCTGCGATGCCGCAACACGAAACACTCGCCGCGGTCGACCTCGGCTCGAACAGCTTTCACCTGCAGATCGGGCGCGTCGTCGACGGCCAGATCTATCCGCTCGACGTCCTGCGCGAGGTCGTGCGGATCGGCGCCGGCCTCACCGCGGACAAGCGCATCGACCGCGCGACCCAGGTCCGCGCGCTCGAAGCCTTGCGCCGGTTTCGCGAGCGGCTCAAGGGCTTTCCGCGCCATGCCGTGCGGGCGGTCGGCACCAACACGCTGCGCGTGGCCAAGAACGCGCCGACCTTTCTGCGTGAGGCGCGCGAGGCGCTCGGCTTCCCGATCGAAGTGATCGCGGGCCGCGAGGAAGCCCGCCTCATTTACGTCGGCGTGGCGCACGCGCTGCCGCCCTCGCAGCACCGGCGTCTGGTGGTTGACGTCGGCGGCGGCTCGACCGAGTTCGTCATCGGCACCGGGTACGCGCCCGAGCTCACCGAAAGCCTCTACATGGGCTGCGTGAGCTACAGCCTGCGCTATTTTCCAGATGGGCGTGTCGACAAGGGTCGCATGAAGCGCGCCGAGCTCGCCGCGCGGCAGGAGCTCGCGACCATGGTGCGCGCGTATCGCGCCATGGGCTGGAAGGAGGCGGTCGGCTCGTCCGGCACCGCGCGCTCGATGGAAAGCATCCTCGTCGAGAACGGCTTCACCGACGAGGGGCTGACGCGCGAAGGGCTCGATCGCCTGCGCAGCCTGCTGATCAAGCACGCTGCGGCGGACCCGAACAAGATCGCCGGGCTGCGCTCGACCCGCGCGCCCGTGCTGCCGGGGGGACTCGCCATCATGGTGGCCGCGCTCGATGAACTGGGCATCGAGCAGATGCGCGTCTCGGAGGCGGCGCTGCGCCACGGCGAAGGAAAGCTCGCGCTGCACGTCGAGGGCGAAGCGGAGCCGCGACGCTTCAGCGCCGCGCTCCACTGCGCGGCCTGCGACATCGCCTACGCCGACCCGTCGCCGGCGCTGTTCTCGTTCAACCACC
>Ga0210067_1000008_pt1 | contig 27889 bp, 25 predicted proteins | sample RushMan_ThreeSqB_2_FD_185559 | JGI IMG/M metagenome (GOLD analysis project Ga0210067, IMG submission 185559) | Wetland microbial communities from San Francisco Bay, California, USA, that impact long-term carbon sequestration - RushMan_ThreeSqB_D2... | ecosystem: Environmental > Aquatic > Marine... | reverse complement strand
GGCGAGCCACTCGGTGAGCACCTCCAGCGTGAGGTGCTTGTGCCCGCCGCCACCGAGCGGCTTCCAGTTCTGATCGGCGACGATCACCAGCGGGTGCTGGACGCCGCGGTAATAGCGCCGCTCCTTCTTCAGCTGCTCGGCGACCGCGGCGTCGACGAGACGGTCCTCGACCAGCCAGTCGAGGACTTCAGCGATGGTAAGCCGGTGTTCGGCGACCTGAGGTTGGACTGCGGCCATGCCAAGTGGTTGAGTTTGCGGCATTATGCCTGTCGGTCCCGCCATCCCACAATGACCGAATGCCCACTTCCCGTCCGCGCGCCCTCGCCCATGACGTCAAAGTCCGTGAACTCTGGGCCTGGAGCATGTATGACTTCGCCAATTCGGGCTACACGACGGTGGTCATCACCGCTGTGTTCAACGCCTTTTTCGTCGCCGCGGTCGCCGGCAACGCCGACTGGGCGACCTTCGCCTGGACCGCGTCGCTGTCGCTGTCCTACCTCGCGGTCCTGATCAGCGCGCCGCTGGTCGGTGCCTGGGCCGACGCCCACGCCGCGAAAAAGCCCCTGCTGCTCGCCGCCACGGCCGGCTGCGTGGCGTTCACCGCGCTGCTCGTGTTCGCCTCGCCGTCGACGCTCGCGCTCACCATCCTGTGCGTGGTCGTGTCGAACTTCTTCTTCGCGACCGGCGAGAACCTGATCGCCGCGTTCCTGCCCGAGCTCGCCGACTCGCGCGCCATGGGACGCGTCTCGGGCTGGGGCTGGAGCTTCGGCTACCTCGGCGGCATCGTCGCGCTCGGCCTGTGCATCGCCTACATCTTCTGGGCCCGCGCGCAGGGCCAGACGGCGGAGCAGTACGTGCCGGCCACGATGCTGATCACCGCGGCGCTGTTCGCGCTGTCCGCGACGCCCACGTTCATCTGGCTGCGCGAGCGCGCGCAGCCGCAGCGCGTGGCGGTCTCCGGCGCGCTGCGCGAGGCCTGGGCGCGGGTGCACCAGACCATGCGCCACGCGCAGGAGTACCGCGACCTGCGCCGCTTCCTGGTGTGCATCGTGTTCTACCAGGCGGGGATCATGGCGGTGATCGCGCTCGCCGCAATCTACGCGCAGCAGGCGATGAAGTTCACTACCCTGCAGACGATGATCCTGATCTTCGCGGTGAATTTCTTCGCCGCCGCGGGGGCGTTCGGCTTCGGCTACCTGCAGGACCGCATCGGCCACGTGCGCGCCATGGCGCTGGTGCTCGGCGGCTGGATCGTGATGATCGGGCTGGCCTACGTCGCGGTCGACGCCCTGCTGTTCTGGATCGCGGCGATCCTCGCCGGCCTGTGCATGGGCTCGGCGCAGGCCGCCGGCCGCGCGATCGTCGGCTACCTCGCGCCGCCGGCGCGGCTGGCGGAATTCTTCGGCCTGTGGGGGCTCGCGGTGAAGACCGCGTCGATCTTCGGCCCGCTGACCTACGGGGTGGTGACCTGGGTCTTCCAGGGCAACCACCGGCTGGGGATCCTCGCGGTCGGCGTCTACTTCGTGGTCGGGCTGGTGCTGCTGGTCGGCATCGACATCGAGCGCGGGCGGCGCGCGGCGCTCGGCGAAGCCTGAACCGCATCGGCGGTCGGAAGGCGGTGTCCGGTGCGCGCGCTTCGGTTACGATTTGCGTCCAGGCCATAACCCCAGGAGGAGTAGGACAATGACGATCAAAGTTGGCGACCGCGTCCCCGACGGCAAGCTCGCCGAATCGACCGAATTCGACGCCGCCTGCCCGGTCGCGCCGAAGGACGTGAGCGTCGCCGAAGCGGTGAAGGGCAAGAAGATCGCGGTGTTCGGCGTGCCGGGTGCGTACACGCCGACCTGCTCGGCGAAGCACGTGCCGAGCTACCTGTCGAACCTCGACAAGCTCAAGGCCAAGGGCTTGGACGAAGTCTGGTGTGTCGCGGTAAACGACGGCTTCGTGATGGCCGCCTGGGGCAAGGATCAGGGCGGAATCGGCAAGATCCGCTTTCTCGGCGACGGTGCCGCGGCCTGGACCAAGGCGCTCGGGCTCGAGCTCGATCTGAACGCGCGCGGCATGGGCACGCGCATGCAGCGCTTCTCGATGCTGCTCGATAACGGCGTGGTCAAGCAGCTGAACATCGAGGGGCCCGGCAAGTTCGAGGTCTCCGGCGGCGACACGATGCTCAAGCAGCTGGGCTGACCGGCTAAAGCGCCGCGCAAGGTGCAAGGGCTGGAACCTTGCGCGGCCTGCAGTATCTAAGCGGCGTGTCCCGCACATTGTTCTTGCGCATCCGGTGCGCATTTTTTTTGGCGCTCGCGCTCTTTGCCCTGGGGGCGCAGGGCGCCGAGCTGCCGCGCAAGGTCGCCTCGTTCGAGGGCGTCACGGAATACCGCCTCGACAACGGCCTGCGCGTGCTGCTCGTGCCGGCACCGGGTGTCGACACGGTCACCGTGCACATCACCTACCTGGTCGGTTCGCGCCACGAGGACTACGGCGAAAAAGGCATGGCGCACCTGCTCGAGCACATGCTGTTCAAGGGCACCAAGCGCCATCCCGACGTCAAGCAGGAGGCCGAGGCGCGCGGCGCGCATTGGAACGGCACCACGTCGTTCGACCGCACCAATTACTACGAAACGCTCACCGCAAACGCCGACAACCTCGACTGGGCGCTCGGCATGGAAGCCGACCGGATGGTCAACGCGTTCATCGCCAAGGCCGATCTGGACAGCGAGATGACCGTCGTGCGCAACGAGTTCGAGATGGGCGAGAACAGTCCCGGATCGATCCTCTACCAGCGCATGCAGCGCATCGCATTCTCCTGGCACAACTACGGCTTCGCGATCATCGGCTCGCGCTCGGACATCGAGCGCGTGCCGATCGAGAGACTGCAGGACTTCTACCGGACCTGGTACCAGCCGGACAACGCGGTGCTGATCATCGCAGGTCGTTTCGACGAGGCCCAGGCACTGCAGCGGGTCGCCGAAACCTTCGGCGCGATCCCGCGACCGACGCGCAAGCTGCCCAGCCAGTACACCGTGGAGCCGGCCCAGGACGGCGAGCGCTCGGTGACGCTGCGCCGCACGGGCGATACGCAGATCGTGGCAACGATGTACCGCGTGCCGGCGGCAAGCCATCCGAGCTATCCCGCGATCGACGTGCTGGTACGCGTTTTAGGGAGCACGCCGAACGGCCGTTTGCACCGCGCTCTGGTGCAAAGCGGCCTGGCGAGCGCGGCCTGGGGCGCCGAGCGCGGCCTGCACGATCCCGGGGTCATGTTCTACGGCGCGCGCCTGGACAAGAGCGCCTCGCTCGACGCGGCGCGCAAGGCGATGCTCGCCACGCTCGAAGGCATCGCGAACGATCCGATCAAGCCCGAGGAAGTGACGCGGGCGAAGACCGAGCTGCTGAACGATTTCGAGCAGACTGAGGCCGACGTGCTCTCGCTGGTGCAGGCGCTGTCGGAGTTCTCGGCGCTCGGCGACTGGCGGCTGTATTACATCTACCGCGACCGGCTGCGCAAGGTCACCGCGGACCAGGTACAGGGTGCCGCCCTCGCCTACCTCAAGCCGGAGAACCGCGTGCTGGGCGAATTCATCCCGACGCCGCGGCCGGACCGCGCAGCCATCCCGCCGGCGCCCGATCTGCGCGCCGCGATCGAGGCGCTGCAGGAGACCGAGCAGGTCGTGCACGGCGAGCTGTTCGACGCGTCGCCGAAGAGCATCGAGGCGCGCGTGATCCGCCGCAAGCTGTCCAACGACATCGAAGTGGCGCTGCTGCCGAAGAAGACACGCGGCGCGCGGGTGAACATGGCGCTCAATCTGTACTGGGGCGACGAGCAGAGCCTCACCGGCCGCGCGCTCGCCTGCAGCCTGGCCGGCGACATGCTGATGCGCGGCAGCCGCCGGCACACGCGCGGCGAGCTGAGCGATGCCTTCGACCGCCTGAACGCGTCGGTCAGCGTCAGCGCGGACGGCGCGGCACTCGAAGTGCGTGGCGACCGTCTTGCGCAGACTCTCGCGCTGATCGCCGAAGTGCTGCGCGAGCCCGCGTTTCCGCCCGCCGAGTTCGAAGAGCTCAAGCGCGCGGCGATCACCGGCACGGAGACCGAGCGCAAGGATCCAGGCACGGTCGCGGGCATCCGCCTCAACCGCCACCTGAGCCCCTATCCCGAAGGGCATCCGCTCGCCGAGCGTACGATCGACGAGCGGGTGCGCGATCTGGGCGCGGTCACGCTCCCGGCCGCGCAGGGCTGCTACCGTGACCTCGTCGGCGCGACCGGCGCGACGATCGCCGTCGTCGGCGACTTCGATCCGGACGCGGTGAGCGAGCAGCTCGAGGCCCTGTTCGGCACGTGGAAGAACCCGCGCCCCTATACGCGCATTGCGTCGCGCTTCTTCGACGTTGCGCCGATCCAGCGCAGCGTCTCGATCGGCGGCAAGGCGAATGCCAGCCTGCGCGCGGGCCTGTCCATTCCAATGCGCGACGACGACCCGGAATTCCCGGCCATGGTGCTCGGCAACGCCCTGCTCGGCGGCACGTCAACGTCCCGGCTGTCTGCGCGCATCCGAGAGAAGGAAGGCCTGTCCTACAGCGTCTACTCCTGGTTCCAGGCGGGTCGCCGCGACAAGGTGGCGCGCTTCGGCCTGGCGGCAATCTTCGCGCCGCAAAACCGGACGCGCGTCGAGTCCGCGGTGGGCGAGGAGCTCAAGCGCGCGCTTGCGCAAGGCTTTACGACCGATGAGCTCGAGGCGGGCAAGACCGGCCTGCTGCAGGCGCGGCGCATTGCGCGCACGCGCGACGCCGCGCTCGCGCGCCGGCTGGCCTCGTATCTGCACCTCGGGCGCAGCTTCGAATGGGATATCGCCTTCGAGGCGCGCATCGCGGCGCTCACGCCCGAGGAGGTGCTCGCGGCGCTGCGCCGCCATCTCGACCCGCTGCGCCTGTCGATGGTCGCTGCGGGCGACTTCCCGCCCGACTGAGTGCTCAGCGCGACTTGAGCAGGTCGCGGATCTCCTCGAGCAGGACCTCCTGACGCGGCGGCGCGGCCGGGGCGGCTTCGACTTCAGGTTGCGCGCGCTTCACGCGGTTGATCAGCTTGACCGCGAGGAAGATCACCCAGGCGATGATCAGGAAGTCGACGCAGCTCTGCAGGAACTTGCCGTACTGGAGGCTTGCCGAACCGACCTTGACCGCGAGGCCGGTGAAGTTCACGCCGCCGAGCAGCACGCCCACCAGCGGCATGACCAGGTCGCCGACCAGCGAGCTGACGATCTTGCCGAACGCACCGCCGATGATCACCGCGACCGCGAGGTCGACCACGTTGCCCTTGACCGCGAATTCGCGGAATTCCTTCATCATGCCCATGCCGGTTCTCCCGTCAGTCGATCGGTGGGTACTGCACGTCGAGTATCTCGAGCCGCTCGCGTCCCGCGGGTGATTGAAAGCTGACTTCGTCTCCGGCGCGCGCCTTGAGCAGCGCGCGCGCCATCGGCGCGATCCAGGAGATGCGCCCGCGCCCGGCATCGACCTCGTCCGCGCCGACGATCGTCAGCCTGCGCGCCTCGCCGGCGGCGGAGCGGAGCTCGACGGTCGCGCCGAAAAACACCTGGTCGGTGTCGCGCCCGGTGTTGTCGACCACCTCGGCGCCTTCGAGCCGCTTGATCAGGAAGCGCACGCGGCGGTCGATCTCGCGCAGGCGCTTCTTGCCGTAAAGGTAGTCCCCGTTCTCCGAGCGGTCGCCGTTCGACGCCGCCCAGGACACCGTGCGCACGACCTCGGGCCGCTCGACTTCGACCAGCTGCTTCAACTCGGCCTTCAGCCGCGCGTAGCCCGCGGGTGTGATGTAGTTCCTGCGGCCCGGCGGCGCCGCCGGTTCGGCTGGCGCCAGCTCGGGCTGCGGCGCGTCGTGTTCCCGTACGAATGCTTTTGACATGCCCCAGCGTCGGTTCTGTCGCTATTGTCGGTTTTGCCGGTTTTGGCCTTCTGAGCGATTCTAAATTGTTTACCCCCCCGCGTGCACTTGCCAGCCCTGCCTAAGGTCATCAAAATCAGAGCGATACGCACGCGCTAGCGCGGCGGGAGCCCCGAATGCCCAGCGAGAAGATAGATTTCCTCACCGGACTGCGGATTCGCGATCTGATCCTGTTCGGACTGATCACCATCACCGCGGTGCTGGCCAACCTGCCCAAGGAGTACGTCGAGGAAACGCTCGGCATGAACCCGAACGCGCTGCTCGCGGTGCTCGGCTGCGCGGTCATCTTCGGCCTGTTTCTCTACCTCAAGTTCTTCTTCTTTCTTGCGGTGGTGCTGCTCACCGTCGGCGCGAACCTGCCCGAGCAGATCGCCAGCGGCCTGGAGATCTCCAAAGTCCCGCTGATCCTCGCGCTGGTGACCCTGGTCGGCGTCTCGCTCATCAACTACGTCGTCAAGATGCTGCCGACCGGCCTGGAGCCGAAACCGAAGGAATCAAGCCCCGAAGCGATCTACGCGATGTTCTACGGCATCGAGAAGAACAACGTCGCCTACGCCGCGAAGGTGCTGTCGATGAACTTCGACCCCAACATGTACAACGACAGGGGCTACACGCCGCTCGCCTACGCGGCGATGAAGGGCAATCCGCGCATGGTCGAGCTGCTGCTGCGCAGCGGGGCGAACCCGAACCTGCAGACCAGGGAAAGTGACACGCCGGCCGAGCTGGCGCTGCGCTTCGGCCACGTCGAAATCGCCGATATGCTCAAGCGCGCGCGGCTCGACATCGAGGCGCGCGCGGCGGCCGTGCCGGCGGTCTAGGGCGCGCGCAGCGCCGGACGCCGCCAAGCGGGGCGCGGTCGCCGGCCGGGTTGCAGCGCGGACACATCGACTGTATATTTATACAGCCCTAGGGGTGGGTCCGCCGGCTCGCGACGGGCGTCGGCCGCATGCCCTGCGGCGCAGCCCTTGCAGCGCGCAAACTCGATGAGCCGCTTGGTTTTTCAAGCCTTGCGCCAGCGTGCCGTGGTAGACCCGATGACTGCGCAGACCTACTAGATCTAGTGCTTCTGATGTCTCGCAGGACGAAATATTGTGTATTCAACAGGATACCGATGACACTTGACGAACGACAAGAAATCGACAAATCTGCTCGAACAGGGCGGCCCAAGATCGGTACCCTAGGCGCCTCCTGAAAACTCTAACAAGACCGGAAGCACGCTCATGGACACCCCTCAAACCGGCACGCTCGCAGTCATCGCAAAGCAAGATTTGCCGCCGCAGGAAATCTGCCGCGAGGCACTGATCGAGAAGTACGCGAAAGGCAAGGAACGCTCGATCGAGGCGGTGCGCCGGCGCGTTGCGCGCGCGCTGGCCCAGGTCGAACCGGAGGAGCAGCGTGCGCTCTGGGAAAAGCGCTTCTTCGCGGCGCTCGAGGACGGCTTCATCCCCGCGGGACGCATCAACTCGGCGGCCGGCATCCAGATGCAGGCGACGCTCATCAACTGCTTCGTGCAGCCGGTGGGCGACTCGATTTCCGAGGTGGTCGACGGGCGGCCCGGGATCTACAGCGCGCTACAGGAAGCGGCCGAGACGATGCGGCGCGGTGGCGGCGTGGGCTACGACTTTTCCGCGATCCGCCCGAAGGGCGCCGAGGTGAAGGGCACCCGCTCGCGGGCGAGCGGACCGGTGTCCTACATGCGGGTGTTCGACCGCTCCTGCGAAACGGTCGAGTCTGCCGGGGCGCGCCGCGGTGCCCAGATGGGCGTGCTGCGCTGCGATCACCCGGACCTCGAGGCGTTCATCCACGCCAAGGACCGTGGCGAGCTGAGCAACTTCAATATCTCGGTCGGCGTGACCGACGAGTTCATGCTCGCAGTCGAGAAAGACGGCGACGTCGAGCTGATCCATCGCGCCAAGCCGGGCGCCGACCAGTTCGCGGCCGGCGCGTACCAGCGCGATGACGGCCTTTGGGTGTATCGCAAGCTGCGCGCGCGCGAGCTGTGGGAACAGATCATGCGCTCGACCTACGATCACGCCGAGCCCGGCATCCTGTTCCTCGACCGGATCAACCGCGACAACAACCTGAACTACTGCGAGACCATCGAAGCGACCAACCCCTGCGCGGAACAGCCGCTGCCGCCCTACGGCTGCTGCTGCCTCGGCTCGATCGACCTGACGCATTTCGTGAGCGCGCCGTTCGCCGAGCAGGCCACGTTCGACTTTGCGCGATTCTCGAAGGTCGTCGAGGTGTCGGTGCGCATGCTGGACAACGTTCTCGAAGTCACCGCCTGGCCGCTCGAGCAGCAACATGCCGAGGCGATGGCCAAGCGCCGCGTGGGCCTGGGATTCACCGGCCTCGGCGATGCGCTGATCATGCTCGGGCAGCGCTACGACACGGCCGAGGCGCGCGCGCTCGCGGCGCAGGTCGCGGAGCAGATGCGCGACGCGGCGTACCGCGCGTCGAGCGAGCTCGCGCGGGAGCGCGGCGCCTTTCCACTGTTCAACGCCGACCTCTTTCTCTCGGGCACCAGCTTCGCGACCCGCCTGCCGGAGGAGCTGAAGAGCCGCATCCGCAAGCACGGCCTGCGCAACAGTCATCTGCTGTCGATCGCGCCGACCGGGACCATCAGCCTGGCGTTCGCGGACAACGCGTCGAACGGCATCGAGCCGCCGTTTTCCTGGATCTACACGCGCCGCAAGCGCATGGCGGACGGCACGCTCAAGGAATTCCCGGTCGAGGATCATGCCTGGCGCCTGTACCGCCACTTGGGCGGCCACATGGACCCGCTGCCGCCTTACTTCGTGACCGCGCTCGAGATCAGCGCGTCGGCGCACGAGCAGATGGTGGCCGCGGTCGCGCCGTACGTCGACACCAGCATCTCGAAGACGGTCAACGTCCCCGAGGACTACCCCTACGAGGAATTCCAGAACCTCTATTTCGAAGCCTGGAAATCGGGCCTCAAGGGGCTGGCGACCTACCGCCCGAACAAGGTCCTGGGCGCGGTGCTCTCGGTCGAAAAACCCGCGGCAGACGGTGCGCAGACGGCCTCCCTGGCGCAGCCGCAGGACTTTCGCACCGACGATTTCAACCGGCGCATCGAGATCAAGTCGGTGCCCGAGCCGGTCCTGGCGAGCCTGCGCTGGCCGGGGCGACCGGAGCTCGCGGCCGGCAACGTCGCCTGGACCTACATGATCGAGCACCCGCAGTACCACTTCGCGGTGTTCGTCGGTCATGTCGAGAACGGCAAGCCGCACGCCTTCGAGGTCTGGGTCAACGGCAGCGAGCAGCCGCGCGGCCTGGGCGCGCTGGCCAAGACCTTGTCGATGGACATGCGCGCGAATGACCACGGCTGGCTCAAGCTCAAGCTCGAGACGCTCGCCAAGGCCGCGGGCGATGACGCCTTCGACATGCCCTTCCCGCCGCACGGCGAGCGCAAGCGCATGCCCTCCGTGGTCGCGGCGTTCGCGCAGGTCGTACGCTGGCGCTGCGAGCAGCTCGGCGCGCTCGACGAGGACGGCGCCCCGAGCCCGGTGCTCGATACCATGTTCAGCCGCAAGGAGCCGAAGACCGGCACCGACGGGACGATGTCCTGGACGGTCGACGTTCTCAACCCGCGCACCGGGGACGACTTCGTTCTCGGCCTGAAGGAAATCACGCTGCCCGACGGCATGACGCGCCCGTACTCGATGTGGCTCTCGGGCGAGTACCCGCGCGCGCTCGACGGGCTGTGCAAGATCCTGTCGCTCGACATGCGGGTGCTGGATCCGGCCTGGATCGGGATGAAGCTGCGCAAGCTGCTCGATTTCCCGGAGCCGCTGGGCGATTTCATGGCCTTCGTGCCGGGCAGCCGCAAGCAGGAAACCTTCCCCTCGACGGTGTCGTACCTGGCGCGGCTCATCCTGCACCGCTACGCGATGCTCGGCATCCTCGACGAGAGCGGGCTGCCGCGGCGCGAGATGGGCATCCTCGAGCCACCGGGATCGGGACGGGTGCGCGTCATGCAGGGCGGCCAGTGCCCGGAGTGCGGCAACCACACCATGATCCGCAAGGACGGCTGCGATTACTGCACCGCCTGCGGCTATGTCGGGGTCTGCGGCTGAGCGCCCGGCACGCGCAAGAATAGGAAGCTGGACCGGGTGGGGACCCCCTCCTAGCGCAGGAGGAAGGTCCTCACCCAGAGCAGCCCGGCCACTGACTTGGCGTCGGTGATCCGCCCCTGCTCGACCCAGGCGAGCGCCTCGTCAAAGGGCAGCGTGAGGGTTTCCAGAAACTCGTCGTCGTCGAGCATCGCGCCGCGCTGCTCGAGCCCGCGCGCGAGGTAGATCTCGATGGCCTCGTCGGTGTACGCCACCGCAGGATGGATCACGCCTAGCCGTTGCCAGTCGCGCGCGACGTAGCCGGTTTCCTCGCGCAGCTCGCGTCGCGCGGTCTCCAGATGCGGCTCGCCCGGATCGAGCTTGCCCGCCGGAAGTTCGACCATGACGCGTCCGTGCGGATAGCGGTACTGCCGCTCGAGCAGCACGCGCTCGTCCTCGAACAGCGCGACGATGACCGCGGCACCGGGATGGCGGATGTACTCGCGCAGCGCAGCGCGGCCGTTCGGCAGGCGCACGCGGTCGCGGTGGACGTGCAGCAGGACGCCCGCATAGACTTCCTCGCCCTCGAGAAAGACCTCCGCAAGGCGTGCGTCCTCGGGACCCGGCCGGGTCAAGCGGCAATCCCGGCTCAGAGCGCCCGAATCGCCGCGAAGCAGATCTGCATCAACGGCTCGGGCAGGATGCCGAACACGAGCAGCGCGAGGCCGTTCGCGGACAGCAGGGTGCGCATTTCGCGCGGCCCCTCGATCGGCGCCGCTTCGAGCGGCTCGTCGAAGTACATCAACTTGACGATGCGCAGGTAGTAGAACGCGCCGATCAGCGACAGCAGCACTGCGGTCACCGCGAGCCCGATCTGTCCGGCGTTCACCGCCGCCGAGAGCACCGCGAGCTTGGCGTAGAAGCCCGCCGTCGGCGGAATGCCTGCGAGCGAGAACATCAGCACCAGCACGATAAACGCATACCAGGGATTGCGCCGGCTGAGGCCCTTCACGTCCTCGAGCCGCTCGCACTCGAAGCCCGCACGCGACAGGTAGAGCAGCATGCCGAAGGCGCCGAGCGACATCAGCACGTAGACGACGACGTAGAACATCGACGCAGCGTAGGCGTCCGGCGCGTTCAGCAGGTTTCCGCCGACCACCCCGGAGAGCAGCCCGAGCAGCATGAAGCCCATGTGCGCGATGGTCGAGTACGCGAGCATGCGCTTGAGGTTCGACTGCGCAATCGCGGCGATGTTGCCGAGCGCCATCGACAGCACCGCGAGCACGGCCAGCATCTGCTGCCAGTCGGCCGCGACATCGAGCAGGCCGTTCACCAGCAGGCGGATCGCCATTGCGAAGGCCGCAAGCTTGGGCGCGGATCCGATGATCAGGGTCACCGCGGTCGGCGCGCCGTGGTAGACGTCCGGGATCCACATGTGGAAGGGCACGACACCGAGCTTGAACGCAATGCCGGCGACGACGAAGACGACGCCGAACACCAGGAACGCCCGGTCGTTCGCACCGCCCGAGAGCAGCTTCGCCTTTTCCGCCACTTCGGGGATGGTCAGCGTCCCGGTCGCGCCGTAGATCATCGACAGGCCGTACAGCAGCAGGCCCGAAGCCAGCGCGCCGAGCACGAAGTACTTCATCGCCGCCTCGATCGAGGTCGCCGAATCGCGATTCAGCGCCACCAGGGAGTAGAGGCACAGCGACAGCAGCTCGAGGCCGAGATACACCGTAATGAAGCTGTTGGCGCTGATCATGATCATCATGCCGAGCAGCGCGAACAGCAGCAGCGCGAGGAATTCGCCCTTGAACAGGCCCCGGTCGAGCAGGTACTGACGCGAATACACCAGCGCGGCGCCGACCGCCACGGTGGCGAACAGCTTCAGCACGTTGGCCATCGCGTCGGCCACGAACAGCCCGTTGAAGATGATCAGACGCGACCCCCCGGTTCCCCGCATCACGAACAGGGTGGCGAGCACCGCCAGCAGCAGCACGAGCTGCGCACCGATATAGGACGCCGTGCGGCCCGCGCTCTTCACGAAGCGGTCGCCGATCAGCAGCGCCGAGGTGCCGAGCAGCACGACCACTTCGGGCAGCACCGGGAGGTGGTCGACGATCGCAATCGTGGTGGCGGAGGCCATGGTCAGATCTTTGACGCGGCCACTTGCCGCAGGAGCTCGGCGACCGAGGCGTGCATCACCTCGGTGAACGGCAGCGGATACAGACCCATGAAGAGTACCGCGGCAGCGAGCAGGCCGAGCACCAGGAACTCACGCGGATTGAGGTCACGGAGCGCGGCAACGTGTTCGTTGCCGACGGCGCCGAAAATGACCCGCTTGACCATCCACAGCGTATAGGCCGCGCCGAACACGAGCGTCGATCCCGCAGCGAGCGCGATCAGGAAGCTCGACTTCATGGCGCCCATGATGACCATGAACTCGCCGACGAATCCGCTGGTGGCCGGCAGGCCGCAGTTCGCCATCGCGAACAGCATCATCAGGGCGGCGAATTTCGGCATCGTATTCACCACCCCGCCGTAGTCCGAGATCATGCGCGAGTGCATGCGGTCGTACATCACCCCCACGCAGAGGAACAGCGCCGCCGAGACGAAGCCGTGCGAGATCATCTGCACCAGGCCGCCTTCGATGCCGTAGGCGTTGAACACGAAGAAACCGAGAGTCACGAAGCCCATGTGCGAGATCGACGAATAGGCGATCAGCTTCTTCATGTCGGTCTGCACCAGCGCCACCAGGCCGATGTAGACCACGGCGATGAGCGACAGCGCGATCATGAACCAGGCCAGCTCGCGCGAGGCGTCCGGCAGGATCGGCAGCGTGAAGCGCACGAAGCCGTAGGCGCCCAGCTTCAGCATGATCGCGGCCAGCACCACCGAGCCGCCGGTCGGCGCTTCGACGTGCGCATCCGGCAGCCAGGTGTGCACCGGCCACATCGGCACCTTGACCGCAAACGCCAGCAGGAAGCCGAAAAACAGCAGGATCTGCACGCCGAGCGTGAGCGGCAGCCTGTGCCAGTCGAGGATCGAAAAGCTGCCGCCCGAGCTGTTGTACAGATAGAGCACGGTGACCAGCATGAGCAGCGAGCCGGCCAGCGTGTAGAGAAAGAACTTGAGCGCGGCGTAGACCCGGTTGGGCCCGCCCCAGACGCCGATGATGATGAACATCGGGATCAGCGTCGCCTCGAAGAACACGTAGAACAGCACGCCGTCGAGCGCCGCGAACACGCCGTTCATCACCCCCGAGAGGACCAGGAAAGACGCGTAATACTGCGCGACACGGTTCTCGATCACGGTCCAGCCGGCGATCACGATGAGAATCGTGATGAAGCTGTTCAGCAGGACGAACAGCACGCTGATGCCGTCGACGCCGAGGTGGTAGTTCACGCTGAAGCGTGGAATCCAGCTGGCGAACTCGACGAACTGCATGCCGCCCGTGCGCGGGTCGAAGCCGGTGTACAGCGGGACCGTGACCAGGAAGCCGAGCAGCGCCCCGACCAGGGCGAGGCCTCGCTGCAGCGGCGCCTTTTGGTCGCCGCCGGTGGCGAGCACGAGCAGCCCGGCGAGCACCGGGACCCAGATGGCGAGGGAAAGGTAGGGAACGCCCGCGCTCATCGATCAGGCCTTGAACAGGCGCAGAGCCCACATCAGCCCGAGAACGCCGAGCAGCATCGCGAACGCATAGCGGTAGAGGAATCCGGACTGCAGCTGGCGCACGATGCCGGCGAACCAGCCGGTGAGCCGCGCCGAGCCGTTGATCAGACCGTCGATCACGGTCTGATCGCCGCCGCGCCACAGGCCGCGGCCAATGGCACGCGCGCCGCCGGCGAACAGCCAGGCGTACAACTCGTCGAAGCCGTACTTGCGCTCGATGAGCGCATACAGCGGGCCGAAGGCGATCGCAATGCGCTTGGGCAGGTCGACACGGATCGTGTACAGGTACCAGGCGACGAGCGCGCCGCCGAGGGCCAGCCAGAACGCGTTTCCGCCCAGGCCATGCACGACAAAGCCCCACAGGCCGTGATAGTCGGCGGTCAATTTCCCGATCGCGTCATGCGGCGGCCGCACGAACAGGCTCGTGCCGAAGTAATCGCCCATCACCACGCTGCCGATCCACCAGCCCGCCGCGACCGAGGGAATCGCGAGCAGGACGAGCGGCACGGTCACCACCTTCGGTGACTCCTGCAGATGCGCCCGCAGCGGCGCGTCCATGCGCGGGTCTCCGTGGAAGGTCATGAACACCAGGCGGAACGAATACACGCCGCCGGCGAATACCGCGGCGAGGAGCAGCCAGAAGGCAAACCCGGCGCCTGCGAGCGTCGACTCGTGTACCGCCTCGATGATCGCGTCCTTGGAGAAGAAGCCGGCGAACGGCGGCAGCCCGGCGTTGGCGAGGGCGCCGATCAGCACCGTGAGGTAGGTGATCGGCATGAACTTGCGCAACCCCCCCATGCGGCGCATGTCCTGCTCGTGATGCAGCGCGATGATCACCGAGCCCGCGCCGAGGAACAGCACCGCCTTGAAGAAGGCGTGGGTCATCAGATGGAACATGCCGGCCGAATACGCCGAGGCGCCGAGCGCCGCGGTCATGTAGCCGAGCTGGGAGAGCGTCGAGTAGGCGATCACGCGCTTGATGTCGAACTGGGTGATCGCGACCAGCGCCATCGACGCGGCGGTCAGCGCGCCGATCACCAGCACCACCGAGAGCGCGGTCTCCGACCACTCGAACAGCGGCGACATGCGCGCCACCATGAAGATGCCCGCGGTCACCATCGTCGCGGCATGGATCAGGGCGGAGATCGGCGTCGGGCCTTCCATCGAGTCGGGCAGCCAGACGTGCAGCGGGAACTGCGCGCTCTTGCCCATCGCGCCGATGAACAGGCACAGGCAGACCACGGTGAGCAGCAGCCAGGGCGTGCCCGAGAACACGTCGATGATCGTGTCCGCCATCGACGGCGCCTTGGCGAACACGCTCGCGTAGTCGAGGGTCCCGAAGTGCGCCAGGATCAGGCCGATGCCGAGCACGAAGCCGAAGTCGCCCACCCGGTTGACGAGAAAGGCCTTGAGGCTGGCGTAGATCGCGCTCTCGCGCGTGTACCAGAATCCGATCAGCAGGTAGGACACGAGCCCCACGGCTTCCCAGCCGAAGAACAGCTGCAGGAAGTTGTTGCTCATCACCAGCATCAGCATCGAGAAGGTGAACAGCGAGATATAGGAGAAGAAGCGCTGGTAGCCCGGGTCGTCCGCCATGTAGCCGATCGTGTAGACATGCACCATCAGCGACACGAAGCTGACGACCACCATCATCAGTGCCGAGAGCCGGTCGATCAGGAAGCCGACCTCGAGCCGGGTGTCGCCCATCGTGAGCCAGGTATAGACCGGGCCGTTGAACGTGTTGCCGTTCAGCACGTCGGCAAACACGATGCACGAGGCCACGAACGACAGCGCGACCGCGAGATTGGTCACCCAGTGCGCGCCGGCGCGGCCGATCGCGCGGCCCCACAGTCCCGCGACGACGCTCGCCGCGAGCGGCGCGAGCGGCACGATCAGATACAAGGCCTTCATCGAGATCATCTGTCAGCCCTTGAGGCGGTCGAGGTCTTCGACGTTGATCGTGCTCAGGTTCCTGAACAGCACCACCAGGATCGCCAGGCCGATCGCCGATTCCGCGGCCGCCACCGTCAGGATGAAGAAGACGAAGATCTGGCCCGATAGGTCGCCGAGATAATGCGAAAACGCGACGAAATTGAGGTTGACCGCGAGCAGCATCAGCTCGATCGCCATCAGCAGGACGATGATGTTCTTGCGATTGAGGAAGATGCCGACCACGCTGATCGCGAACAGCAGCGCGCCGAGGACCAGGAAATGCGACAGCGTGAGGGTCACCGGTCCTTCTCCGCGGGCATCGAGATCAGCTGCACCCGGTCTGCGCGCCGCACCCGCAGCTGTTCGGCCGGGTCCTGGCGCCGCCGGTCCTTGCGCGTGCGCAGGGTGAGCGCGATCGCCGCGACGATCGCCACCAGCAGGATCACGGCGGCGATTTCGAAGGCGTAGACGTAGTCGGTGTAGATCAGGCGCCCGAGCATCCGGGTGTTGCCGACGCCCGGCGGCGGCACGAGCGGACGCCCGGTGAAGCCGGCATAGCGGCTCGCCAGCAGCAGTGCCATTTCGGAGGCCATCAGCACGCCGACCACCGCGCCCAGCGGCAGGTAGCTCCAGAAGCCCTCGCGCAGCTGCTCGAGGTTGATGTCGAGCATCATGACCACGAACAGGAACAGCACCATCACCGCGCCGACGTAGACCAGGACCAGCGCGAGGGCGAGAAACTCCGCGCGCAGCAGCAGCCAGATCGCCGCGCCGGTGAAGAACGCGAGCACCAGAAACAGCGCCGCATGCACCGGATTGCGCGCGGTGATCACGCGAATCGCGGCGATCAGCAGGATCGCGGCAAATACGTAGAAAACGATGGTTTCGAACATTTGTTGTTGTTCGGCGCTGGGCGCCCTCCCCGGTCCCCGCCCGGCGCCCTACCGGTACGGGGCGTCCGCGGCGCGGTCCGCGGCAATCACGTCCTCGTATCGATCGCCCACCGCGAGCAACATGGGCTTCGTGTAATAGAGATCCCCGCGGCGCTCGCCGTGGTACTCGAAAATTCTTGTCTCGACGATCGCATCGACCGGACAGGCTTCCTCGCAGAACCCGCAGAAGATGCATTTCGTCAGATCGATGTCGTAGCGCGTCGTGCGCCGCGTGCCGTCGGCGCCCTGATCGGATTCGATGTGGATCGCGAGCGCCGGGCAGACCGCCTCGCAGAGCTTGCAGGCAATGCAGCGCTCTTCCCCGTTGGGATAGCGGCGCAGCGCATGCAGCCCCCGGAAGCGCGGGCTGAGCGGGGTCTTTTCCTCCGGGAACTGCACCGTGATCTTGCGCGCGAACAGGTAACGCCCGGTGAGCGCCAGCCCCCGGAACAGCTCGAGCAGCAGGAAGGCGCGAAAGAACTCGATCACGCGCGTCATGCCATTCTCCTCATGACCAGATGTTCCACGGCGTCTGCATCCACAGGCCGACCACGACGATCCACACCAGCGTCAGCGGAATGAACACCTTCCAGCCGAGCCGCATGATCTGGTCGTAGCGATAGCGCGGAAAGGTCGCGCGTATCCAGAGGAACATCGAAACGACGAAAAACGCCTTCAGGAACAGCCAGCCGAACGGCGGCACCAGCTCGAACAGCCGGGAATCGATCGGCGCCTGCCAGCCGCCGAAGAACAGGATCACGGTGAGCGTCGCGATCAGGATCATGTTCATGTACTCGGCCAGGAAGAACAGCGCGAAGGTCATGCCGGAGTACTCGACCATGTGCCCGGCGACGATCTCGGATTCGCCCTCGACGACGTCGAAGGGTGCGCGGTTGGTCTCCGCGACCCCGGAGACGAAGTACACGAGCAGCATCGGCAAGAGCGGCAGCCAGTTCCACGACAGGAAATTGAGCCCGATCGACGCGAAGCGGCCCTTGGTCTGGCCGTTGACGATGTCGGTCAGATTCAGGCTGCCGGAGACCATCAGCACGACGACCAGCGCGAACCCCATCGCGAGCTCGTACGACACCATCTGCGCGGCTGAGCGCATCGCCCCGAGAAAAGCGTATTTCGAGTTCGTCGCCCAGCCCGAAATGATCACGCCGTAGACGCCGAGCGAGGTCAGCGCCAGCAGGTACAGCAGGCCGGCGTTTACGTTCGCCAGCACGACTTCGGGCGCCAGCGGCATCACCGCCCAGGCCGCCAGTGCGGGCATGATCGCGAGCATCGGACCGATGAGGTAGAGCGCCGGGCTCGCGTTGGTCGGCAGGATGATTTCCTTGAACAGCAGCTTGATGCCGTCGGCGATCGGCTGCAGCAGCCCCAACGGGCCGACCCGGTTGGGGCCGATGCGGATCTGGATCCAGCCGATCAGCTTGCGCTCCCACAGCGTCAGATACGCCACGCACAGCATGAGCGGAATGACCATGAGCACGATGAAGACCAGCGAGGTCACCACCGTATAGACGGCCGCGCCCCAGTCCGCGCCGAACTGGGCTTCCGAGTACGCGCGCAGCGCGCCGAGAGTCTGGTCGGTCGTCATGTGCGCATTTCGGACCTAAGCAGCCTTCTCCACGCTGCTTCTTTCCAGCGTCAGCACCCCGAACATCGCGCCAAGCCCCGCGGTCGACGGATGCGCGGCGGCCACCCGTACGCAGTCCTCGGGCAGACGGTCGTCGAGCGCGGCGATCAGCATCGCCTCGCCGGGTCCCTGCCGCACGCGCAGCGGCGCGCCGGCGACGAGCTCGAGGCGCTGCATCAGCCGGGCATTCATCCAGGCGCGCGGTGCGCGCGCATCGGTGGTGCGCTGCAACGACGGCGCGCGCCGCACGAGCGGATCGGCGAAGTAGATCGGTACGTCGGCGATGCGTTCGATCGCGCCAGCCGGCGCCGCAGGCGCGGCCTGCGCGGCAAGATCGATACGGTTCGACAGCCGCGCCGCCACGTCGACGCCGCTCAGGCAGGCATCGCGCACGTCCTCGCTCGAATCCGCGTCGAACCCCTCGAGCCCGAGCAGATTGCCGAGCACGCGCAGCACCTTCCAGGCCGGGCGCGCCTCGCCCAGCGGATGGACCGCGCCGTGGAAGCTCTGCACGCGCCCTTCGGTGCTGACGAAGGTGCCCGAGGTTTCGGTGAACGGCGCAATCGGCAGCATCACCTGCGCGCTGTCCGCGGCGCCATGCCAGAACGGCGACAGCGCGACCACGAAGTCGGCCTTCTGCAGCGCCGCGCGCGCGGCCTGCGGGTCGGCGCAGTCGAGCGCGGGCTCCGCACCGAGCAGCAGGTAGGCCTTGCGCGGCGTCGCGAGCATCTCGCGCGCATTCGCGCCGCAGGGCAATCCAGCGAGGTAGCCTCCGACGCTGTTCGCCGCTTCGCCGAGCACGCCGAGCCGGGCGCCGAGCGACTCGGCCAGCGCCTGGGCCTGCGCATGGATCTGCGCGGCCTGGGGATGCTGCTGCGCGAAGTTGCCGAGCAGGATCGCGACGTTCTTGCCCGAGGCGAGGCTGGCGCCGATCGGTCCGTCGCGCAGCGCGGCGAGCGCCGCGGGCAGCGCCGAGGGTGCGACGATCACCTTGTTCGCGACCGGCATCAGCAGATCGTCGTCTGCGCTGTGCAGAATGTTGATCTGCGTGCCGTGCTTGGCCGCCTGACGCAGGCGCTGCGCGATCAGCGGGTGGTCCTTGCGCAGGAACGAGCCGACGATGAGCACCCGGTCGAGCGCAGCAAGCTCTGCGATCGGCAGGCCGAGCCAGGGCACGCCGGCGCGCTTGCCGTCGGCGCTGAAGTCGGTCTGACGCAGCCGGAAATCGGCGCTGCCGCCCTGTGCCCGTGCGAGCCGGCCAGCGAGCGCCAGCTCTTCGAGCGTCGCATGCGGGCTGGCGAGGATCCCGAGGTCGGCGCCCGCGCGCTTGATCCCCTCGGCGACGCGCTCGAGCGCGCTCTGCCAGTCGGTCTCCTTCCAGCCCGCGCCCTCGCGCACCATGGGCCGCGCGAGGCGCTCGACACTGTGCAGCCCCTCGTAGGAATAGCGGTCCTTGTCGGAGAGCCAGCACTCGTTGATCGCTTCGTTTTCGAGCGGCAGCACGCGCATGACCTTGTTCTGCTTGATCTGAACGACGAGATTGGCGCCGAGGCCATCGTGCGGCGAGACCGACTTGCGTCGCGCGAGCTCCCAGGTGCGCGCGCTGTAACGGAACGGCTTCGAGGTCAGCGCGCCCACCGGGCAAAGATCGATCATGTTGCCGGACAGCTCCGAATCGACGGTCTTGCCGACGAAGGCGACGATCTCGGCGTGCTCGCCGCGATTGATCATGCCGAGCTCCATCACCCCGGCGATTTCCTGGCCGAAGCGCACGCAGCGCGTGCACTGGATGCAGCGCGTCATCTCCTCGGCCGCGACCAGCGGACCGATGTCCTTGTGCAGGACCACGCGCTTGTCCTCGGTATAGCGCGATGCCCCCTTGCCGTAGCCGACCGCGAGGTCCTGCAGCTGGCATTCACCGCCCTGGTCGCAGATCGGACAGTCGAGCGGGTGGTTGATGAGCAGGAACTCCATCACGCCGTTCTGCGCCGCTTTCGCCACGGGCGACTGGGTCCACACCTTCATGCCGTCGGCCGCGGGCGTCGCGCAGGCCGGCAGCGGCTTGGGCGCCTTTTCGACCTCGACCAGGCACATGCGGCAGTTCGCCGCGATCGACAGCTTGCGGTGATAGCAGAAGTGGGGGACGTAGATGCCGAGGCGGTTCGCCGCATCCATCACGGTCGCGCCCGGCTCGACTTCGAGAGGCCGGCCGTCGATCTCGAGCTTCAGCATGTCGCCCCTATGCCGCTTTCGCCACTGCACCGGCGTGCCCCGCGGCGCTTGCGCCGGCTCGCCCGTACTTGGGTTCAACTTCGTTGCCCTGCACCAGGCAGCGCCGGTGCTCGATGTGATGCTCGAACTCAGGGCGGAAGTGCTTGATGAAGCTCTTCACCGGCAGCGCCGCGGCATCGCCCAGCGCGCAGATCGTGCGGCCCGCAATGTTGTCGGACACGTTGTCGAGCAGCGCCAGGTCTTCCATGCGGCCGAGCCCGTTCTCGATCCGGTGGACGACGCGGTACAGCCAGCCGGTGCCCTCGCGGCAGGGCGTGCACTGGCCGCAGGACTCCTCGAAGTAGAAGTAGGACAGCCGCTCGAGCGCGCGCACCATGCAGGTCGTCTCGTCCATCACGATGACCGCCCCCGAGCCGAGCATCGAGCCGGCCTTGGCAATTGAGTCGTAGTCCATGTCGGTGGCCATCATGGTCTCGGCCGGCAGCACGGGCATCGACGAGCCGCCCGGAATCACCGCCTTGAGCTTGCGCCCGCCGCGCACCCCGCCCGCCATCTCGAGCAGCTTGGCGAACGACGTGCCGAGCCGAACCTCGTAGTTGCCCGGCCGGTTCACATGCCCGGTGACCGAGAACAGCTTCGTGCCGCCGTTGTTCGGCCGTCCGAGCTGCAGGTACGCTTCGCCCCCGTGGCGCAGGATCCAGGGCACCGCGGCAAAGGTTTCGGTGTTGTTGATCGTCGTCGGCCTGCCGTACAGGCCGAAGCTCGCCGGGAACGGCGGCTTGAAGCGCGGCTGGCCCTTCTTGCCTTCGATCGACTCGAGCAGCGCCGTTTCCTCGCCGCAGATGTAGGCGCCGTAGCCCGGGTGCGCATACAGCTCGAAGCCGAACCCCGAACCGAGGATGTCGGCCCCGAGGTAGCCCGCCTTGCGCGCCTCTTCGAGGGCCTCCTCGAAGCGCTCGTACAGCGCCCAGATCTCGCCGTGAATGTAGTTGTAGCCGACGCCGGCGCCGGTCGCATAGCCGGCGATGATCATCCCCTCGATCACCGCATGCGGGTTGTAGCGCAACAGATCCCTGTCCTTGCAGGTCCCCGGCTCGCCCTCGTCCGAGTTGCAAACCATGTACTTGGTGCCAACGTACTGCTTGGGCATGAACGACCACTTGAGGCCGGTCGGAAAGCCCGCGCCGCCGCGGCCGCGCAGCGCGGACTTCTTCACCTCGGCGATCACCTCCTCCGGCGCCACCTTGCCGGCGAGCAGCCTCTTCAGCGCCGCGTAGCCGTCGCGTCGCTCGTAGTCCGCGAGGCGCCAGTTCTCGCCGTCGAGGCCGGCCATCAGGACTGCGTCGGGCCCGTAATCGAGCATCTCAGGCGCCTCCCGAGAGCTCGTCGATCAGCGCGTCGAGCCGTTCCTTGGACATGAAGTCGCACATCCGCTTGTTGTTGACCAGGACCACGGGCGACATCGCGCAGGCACCCATGCACTCGCCCTCCTTCAGCGTGAAGCGGCCGTCGGGCGTCGTTTCGTCGAAGTCGATGCCGAGCTTTTCCTTGAGGTGGTCCGCCGCATCCAGCGCGCCCTGCAGCCCGCAGGGCAGGCAGGTGCAGATCGTCAGCTTGTACTGCCCGGCGGATTCCAGGTTGTACATGTTGTAGAACGTCGCCACCTCGTAGACCGCGACCGGCGGCATCTCGAGCACCTTGGCGACGTAATCGAGCGTCTCGGTGGCGAGCCAGCCCTTCTCGTCCTGCGCGATGATCAGCGCGGCCATCACCGCCGACTGCCTCTGCTCGGGCGGGTACTTCGCGATTTCGCGGTCGATTTTCTTCAGGGACTCAGTCGACAGCATGATCGTCATCGGTCGATTTCTCCGAACACGATGTCCAGGGTGCTGATGATTGCCACCGCGTCGGCCAGCATGTGGCCACGCGCCATCTTGTCGATCGCCGAAAGGTGCGTGAACGCGGGCGAGCGCAGCTTCATGCGGTAGGGCTTGTTGGCGCCGTCGGACAGGAAATACACGCCGAACTCCCCCTTCGGGCCTTCGACGCCCGCGTAGGCCTCGCCCTCGGGCACGTGCATGCCCTCGGTAAAGAGCTTGAAGTGGTGGATCAGCTCTTCCATGTTCGATTTCATGTCGATGCGCGAGGGCGGCGCCACCTTGTGGTCGTCGCTGATCACCGGGCCGGGGTTCTTGCGCAGCCAGTCGACGCACTGCTTGATGATCCGGTTCGACTGCCGCATCTCGTCGACCCGCACGAGGTAGCGATCGTAGGTATCGCCGCTCTTGCCGATGACGACATCGAAATCCACCTGGTCATAGACCTCGTAGGGCTGCTTCTTGCGCAGGTCCCAGGGCACGCCGGAGCCGCGCAGCATCGGGCCGGTGAAGCCCCAGGCGAGCGCGTCCTCCGGGGACACCACGCCGATCCCCACCGTGCGCTGCTTCCAGATGCGGTTGTCGGTGAGCAGCGTTTCGTACTCGTCGACGCACTTCGGAAAACGCTCGGTGAAGGCCTCGACGAAATCGAGCAGCGAGCCCTGCCGGTTGCGGTTCATGTCCTCGAGCGTGCGCGCGTTGCGCGTGTGCTGCGCCTGATACTTCGGCATCGCCTCCGGCAGGTCGCGGTACACGCCCCCCGGGCGGTAGTAGGCCGCGTGCATGCGCGCGCCGGAAACCGCCTCGTAGCAATCGAGCAGGTCCTCGCGCTCGCGAAACCCGTACAGGAACACGGTCATCGCCCCCAGGTCGAGACCCAGCGTCGCGACGCCAAAAATATGGTTCAGGATCCGCGTGATCTCGTCGAACATGACGCGGATGTACTGCGCGCGGATCGGCACCTCGATCTGCAGGAGCTTCTCGACCGCCATGCAGTACGCATGCTCGCTGCACATCATCGAGATGTAGTCGAGCCGGTCCATGTAGGGCAGGGACTGCAGGTAGGTACGCTGCTCGGCGAGCTTCTCGGTCGCGCGGTGCAGCAGGCCGATGTGCGGGTCGGCGCGCTGCACGACCTCGCCGTCCAACTCCAGCACCAGTCGCAGCACGCCGTGCGCCGCGGGATGCTGCGGGCCGAAGTTCACTGTGTAATTGCGGATCTCGGCCATGCGCGCTACTCGCGCTCGCCGTAACCGGCGTCGCGCACCACGCGCGGCGTGACCTCGCGCGGCTCGATGGTCACCGGCTCGTAGACGATGCGCCGCTGCTCCGGGTCGTAGCGCATCTCGACGTTGCCGGACATCGGAAAGTCCTTGCGGAACGGATGGCCGACGAAGCCGTAGTCGGTGAGGATGCGGCGCAAGTCCGGGTGGCCGTCGAACACGATGCCGAACAGGTCGAAGGCCTCGCGCTCGAACCAGTTGACGCTCGGCCAGATCTCGATCACCGAGTCGAGTTTCGGCAGCGCGTCGTCCGGACCGAACACGCGCAGGCGCAGGCGCCAGTTGTGCTCGATCGACAGCAGTTGCAGCGCCACCGCGAAGCGCGCGCCTGGCCAGGGCCTGTCGCCGTAGGTCGAGTAGTCGATGCCGCACAGGTCGATCAGCTGCGCGAAGCGCAGCTCCGGATGGTCGCGCAGGGTCTGCGCAACCGAAAGATAGTCGGCCGCCCCGACTTCGAGCGTGAGCTCGCCGAGCCGCTCGCCGAGCGCGACCACGCGCTCGCCGAGAACGGCGCGCAGTCGATCGTGCAGACGTTGCAGTTTCGGAGTCATGGTCTTGCGGCGCTCGAGTCGTGGTCGTGGCGAATCAGCGTGCGATCGTGTTGGTCCGCTTGATCTTGTTCTGCAGCTGGATGATGCCGTAGAGCAGCGCTTCGGCGGTCGGCGGACAGCCCGGGACGTACACGTCCACCGGCACGATGCGGTCGCAGCCGCGCACCACGGAATACGAGTAGTGGTAGTAGCCGCCGCCGTTCGCGCAGGAGCCCATCGAGATCACCCAGCGGGGCTCGGGCATCTGGTCGTACACCTTGCGCAGCGCCGGGGCCATCTTGTTGCACAGTGTGCCGGCGACGATCATCACGTCGGCCTGGCGCGGACTCGGGCGGAATACGACGCCGAAGCGATCGAGGTCGTAGCGCGCGGCACCGCTGTGCATCATTTCGATGGCGCAGCAGGCCAGGCCGAAGGTCATCGGCCAGAGCGAGCCGGTGCGCGTCCAGTTGACCAGCTTGTCCACGCTGGTGGTGACGAAACCCTGCTCCAGAACGCCTTCGATGCCCATGCGTCCGCTCCTATTCCCACTCCAGCGCGCCGCTCATCCACTCGTAGACGAAGCCGACGACGAGGATCGCGAGGAAAACCATCATCGATACGAAACCGAACAGCCCGATGTCCTTGAGCGCCACCGCCCAGGGAAACAGGAATGCGATCTCCAGGTCGAACAGGATGAACAGGATCGCAACCAGGTAGTAGCGCACGTCAAACTTCATGCGTGCATCCTCGAAGGCCTCGAAGCCGCACTCGTAGGGCGAGAGCTTTTCCGGATCCGGGTTGCGCGGCCCGAGCAGCCAGCCAAGCGCCATGGGCACGACGCCGACGGCGAGCCCGACCAGGATGAAGAGCAGGATGGGAAAGTATTCGGTCAGCATCTTTCGCGGCGTTCGGCGCTTCGGCCGAGCCCGCTCGGGTCCGGCCCTGTAATCTGGTGCCCACGAGCAGACTCGAACTGCTACGGCTGTTTAGGCCACTAGCCCCTCAAGCTAGCGTGTCTACCAATTTCACCACGTGGGCAGAGATCGTTCAGGTGCGATTATCCCCCATTCCGGCGATCTCGTTCCGCGCGCGGCGCGCTCGGATTCGAGCGCTCACGGCTGCGACCCCTTGCCCGCGGCATCAGTTCGGCACTTTGTTCGGCACCGCCCCTTGCGGCGCCGGGGTCTCTTTCGGCACCGGCACGTCACTCGCCGCCTTAGGCGCCGCGGGCTGTTCCTTGACCGACTCCATCACGCCGCCGGACGCCTTCGGCTTGTTGGTCGCAAGGTAGCCGAGCCCGAGGCTCGACAGGAAGAACGCCGTCGCCAGTACCGCGGTCGTACGCGAGAGGAAGTTCGCCGATCCGGTCGCGCCGAACAGGCTGCTCGATGCGCCGCCACCGAATCCTGATCCCATGTCGGCGCCCTTGCCATGCTGCAACAGAACCAGGCCGATGACGCCGAGGGCGATCACGATATGCCCTGCGAGTAAGACTCTTATCCAGAAATCCATGACATCCTCATGTGCTTGCGGGCTGCCCCTGCGCCGCCGCGATGATGGCGAGAAACTCCTCCGCCACCAGTGAAGCGCCGCCGATCAGACCGCCGTCCACGTCTGGCATCGCGAAGATTGCCGCGGCATTCGCCGCCTTCACGCTGCCGCCATACAGTATCCGCACCCCCTGCGCCACCGCCGCATCCTGCTTGGCGAGCCGAGCGCGCAGAAACGCGTGCACCGCCTGCGCCTGCTGCGCGCTCGCCGTCCTGCCGGTGCCGATCGCCCAGACCGGCTCGTAGGCGATCACCGCCCGGGCGAACGATGCCGCGCCCGCGGTCGCGACAACCGCGTCGAGCTGCGCAGCGACGACCGGCTCGGTGAGGCCCGCCTCGCGGGCTTCCAGCGTCTCGCCGACGCACAGGATCGGCGTCAGTCCGCTCGCCTGCGCCGCGGCATATTTCGCCGCGATCTGCGCATCGCGCTCGCCGAACAGCTGGCGGCGCTCCGAGTGCCCGACGATGGCGTAGCGACAACCGAACTCCGCGAGCATCGCCGCAGAAACTTCGCCGGTGAACGCGCCGGATGCGTGCTCGCTCACGTTCTGCGCGCCCCAGGCGATCGGCGACCCGGCCAGGCGCGCGGCCATCTGCTCGAGATAGGGATACGGCACGCACACCGCGCAGGCACTGCCTGCAGGCTGCGCGCCGCGCTTGGCGAGACCGCCGAGCAGTGCATCGAGCAGGCTTGCGTTCGCCCGCCGGCTGCCGTGCATCTTCCAGTTGCCGGCTACCAGCCGAGTGCGCATGCCTGTCCCATGGAAAACGCGCAAGTTTACTCTGCGCGCGATGCCCGGTCAACGAACAATGGCATGAGAGATCAATCAGTTGCAGCAATTTCTGGCGGCGCAACAAAGCCCTGCGCAATCACCATGCAACCGCCTCGCCACGGCGCCGGTAAACGCGCGCCGCGACGTCGCCCGCCAGGCGCGGCGCGACCCCCGACAGCGTCGCGTCAAGCCGCCACGCCAGGCGCTCGGTGAGCGGCGCGAGCAGCCGCGGCAGCCGCACGGCGCGCGCGAGCGCGCTCGCTTCCTCGGCGTACAGGCGCAGCAGCGCCAGAATCAGCTGCTCGAACGCGTCGGCGGAATATTCCGCCTGAATCACGGCGCGCAGGCAGGTGCGCGCCGGCCAGCGCAGCAGCAACCGGTAGGCCGCATCGAGCAGCCGCTCGATGCGCCGCAGGCGCACCGGGGCCACGCGCGCATACGAAATCTCCAGGCGCAGCGGAAAGTCCTCGAGTCGGCGCAGAAACTCGCGGTCGATCGCCTTGGTCGCCTCGAGCACGCGCTCGGCATCGCGCGCGTCCGGCGCGGCGCCGCGCGCCGCTGCGGCGGCCGCCGCGCGAAAGGCGAGCGCATCCTTGCGCACTTCCTTGTCGACGTTCAGGACGAGCAGCGGCTCGACTTGCGGCAGCACCAGGCGCAGCGCTGCGCTCGAGCGCAGCGTCTCGAGGCTGCGGCGGCTGAAGGCCTGCAGCAGCTTGCCGTTCAGCGCCGCGAGATGCGCAGCTCGGTCCATCCTCCGGCGGCGGAAAGACTGCCCGGCACGCGGCCGGGCGCGGCGCTCACGCCGTGGCGGGCTTCACTGCGCGGTGCATGCCGAGCATGCCCGCGAAGATGGTTTTGTAGGAGACCTCGCGCAAGCCGATCTCCTCGAGCACGATCGAAAACTCGTCCGCCGAATAGAACATCTCCAGCGCGTTGATGAAGTACTTCTTGCAGTTCAGCGCCACCGGGCCGCTGCGGAATACGAACGCGGTGAACGACAGGCAGAAGCGCAGGTAGGCGTAGTACATCTTCTCGACCGTCGGGTTCGCCGGTCGCAGCATGTCGCAGTGGTGAAACCGTCCGCCCGGCTTGAGCACGCGGCGGATCTCGCTCAGCACGCGCTTGACGCGCAGGTGACGCGACGCAAACTGCAGCGTCACGACATCGAAGTGATTGTCCGGGAACGGCAGCTCGTGCACGTCGCCGATGGTACTGTGGATGTGCAAGCCGCGCGCCCGCGCGCGCTCCTGGCCGACGGCCTGCATTTCCCCACTGCGGTCCATGGCGTGCACGTCGAGGCTCGGCTCGCGCCCGAGCAGCGCGATGCCGACGGCGTTGGTGCCGGCGCAGACGTCGAGCACGCGCTCGTTCGGGTGAATATCGATGGTCGACATGAACTGGCTGAGGAACCAGTTCCACAACCCGAGG
>Ga0210067_1000007_pt1 | contig 28148 bp, 25 predicted proteins | sample RushMan_ThreeSqB_2_FD_185559 | JGI IMG/M metagenome (GOLD analysis project Ga0210067, IMG submission 185559) | Wetland microbial communities from San Francisco Bay, California, USA, that impact long-term carbon sequestration - RushMan_ThreeSqB_D2... | ecosystem: Environmental > Aquatic > Marine... | reverse complement strand
CCCGAGGTCGTGAACATCACGCAGCCGGCCTCGGGGTCCGCGTCGTCCCGCGCCTGCGGCGCCTGCGCAGCGAGCGCGGCATACCCGCGCACGGGCTTGCCGGCAACGTAGTCCGGTGCCCCGGGATCGTCGCGCGCCTCGGCGTACGCGATCAGGGTTTCGACGCGCTCGAGCGCGCCGGCCGCGTCTGCCAGGATCGACGAAAAATCAATGCCTTTGAATCCGGGCCAATAGACGAGGATCTTGGCGCCCGAACGTCCAACGATGTCCGCCACCTCATGCGCGCGGAATCGGGTATTGACCGAGACCGCGATCGCACCGAGTCGCGCGCAGGCAAAAAAACAGCTGAGCCAAGCAGATACGTTCGGAAGCCAAAGTGCTACGCGATCACCCGGCCCGATGCCGAGGCGCGCAAGGCCCGTTGCCACGCGGCGACTTTCTTCCTCCAGTTCGGCGAAGCTGACTGCTCGGCCGCGGTCAAGGAGCATCGGCACGCTGCGCGTGGCGTGCCTCGCGCGCGCCGCAAGCAGCGCGCTCAATGTCAGGTCAGTGCGCTTCACGCGCGTACTTATACGTTTGTTCGATGACTCGATGCGAACTGCAAATGTTAAATGCTTGCTTTCGCATTCGTGAAAAATGTGCGCGTGCGAAAAAGGTTGCGCGCGCGCATTGTCTTCCGGTTTTGATTTCGATACGATGCGCGCTCGCCTGCGAGATTCGTTGACGACACATCGGCGCTGATCGATGGTCGCGCGAGATTCATTCAATAAGAGCCCCTCTCGCGGGCCGCGTTGACATAGGAGGAATGTCATGCCAGCCGTGGTCACCAAATCGGATCTCGTACGGGTCGTCGCAAAGTCGGGGCACCTGAGCAAGGTCGCAGCCGGTGAGGCGGTCAATGCGATGTTCGAGGCCATCGTATCCAACGTGGCCAAGGGCAATCGCGTCACGGTGGTCGGCTTCGGCACGTTTCTGCCGCGCAAACGCAAAGCGCGTAACGGCCGCAACCCCGGCAACGGCAAAGAGATCAAGATTACGGCCAAGACCATCCCGGCATTCGCCGCCGGGCAGGGCTTCAAGGACGCCGTCGGCCGGCGCTAAATCGCGGGCACGCCCGGCGTCAGGCGAAAAAGGCTTCCGGGGGTTGTGAGCATGTGCTCGCAGCCCCTTGCTTTTTGGGAAGATTGCAAAGCAGCAAGAGCCTTGGCAGAATCAGCGCGCATTCAAGGTTCATGCCATGGAAAGCCCGCTCATCCTCTCGCTCGATAGTCACGGCGTGCCGCACCGCTGGATCAGCTGGCAGCAGGCCTGTTTCTATTACGCCAAGAACCTGGTCGCCTGGACCCTGGGCGAGCGGACCTTCACCTTCTACGGCGGCCATTCGCGTCTGACCGGCGAGCGCTCCAGCATTACGGCGCATTCGATCATCGCGATCAAGGGCCGGGCGCTCGCCGCCCGCGGCTTCAATCAGGTGCCGCCGCTCAACAATCGCGAGCTGTTCCGCCGCGACTGTCAGATGTGCGCCTACTGCGGGCGGGAATATAACTATTTCCGCCTGACGCGCGACCACATCACGCCGCTGTCGCGCGGCGGGCGCGACAGCTGGATGAACGTGGTCACCGCCTGCCGGCACTGCAACGGGCACAAGCGCAACCGCCTGCCCGAGGAAGCAGGCATGGAGCTGCTCTACGCGCCGTACGTTCCGAACAAGGCGGAATACCTCATCCTGACCAACCGGCGGATCTATGTCGACCAGATGGAGTTTCTCCGGCAGCACGTGGCGGCGCACAGCCGCCTGATGGCTGCGCCGGCTTGATGCCGGAATTCTGGCGCGCGAGCGGTTTTCATCTTCTGGCCAGGAATGCCGCGGGGCATCTGGCGGTCTCCGACGACTTTCTGCGCGCTTACCTGCTGCGCCCGGAGATTCATCCGATCGATGACTCCTGCGCGGCGGAGCGCAGCCTGCACGCCGCGTTGATGGACGCGCCGCGCCGCGCGGTTGCGGCGGCCGCGCTCGATGCGATCGCGGACGAGGACGCGCGCGACAACTACCGTCTGATGCTGCGCTTTCGCGACCGCCTGATCGCAGCCGGCACCGTCGAGGCCTGCTACGCGGGCCTGTTCCGCGGCGATGCCATCGACGTTCCGCCGCTGTTCATCGACCAGCTCGCGCACGTCATCCTGCGCAACGTGCTCGACGGCTGCGAGGACGCACTGCAATTGCGCGCCGCGGAGCTGTTCTTCCGCGAGCAGAAGGCGACGCTGCGGGAAGAGCAGCTGCTGCTCGCCGACCTGGAGACCGTGAGCATGCACGCGGCCGGGAGTCGCTACGGCGGTCTCGGGCGGCTGATCGTCGAGGCGCAGGGCAGCCTGGGCCGCGTGGACCTCGACGTGCTGGGATCCGCCAACGCCGATCGGTACTGGGAGCGCGAATCGCGTTTCGACACCGTCATCCCGATCCAGCATGGCAGCGCGGCGCTCGAGGCGCTGTGCCGCGTCATCGAGGCCTGGATCGGCCACTTTCACGGTGTCGTGGTCGAGGTCCATGGCGTGTCTGCGATCGAGGAATCCCGCTGGCGCTGGCACATCGGCCTGGATGCCGAATCGACCGCCATCCTGAACGACCTGTGGCACGGTCGCGAAGTGGAATCGGGACGCATGCGGCGCATCGTCGCGCTGTTTCGCCTGACGTTTGCCGAGCGCGAGGCCATGCGTGCCGACCTCGCCGGCGCGGCGCTCGTGCTTGCCCTGTCGATGAACGAAGACGACGTGGTGCGCATGAAGCCGCAGAACCTGCTCACCAACCTGCCACTCGCGGCGGCGGCCGCATGAGGCCGCCCTACTGGCTGCGTGCCAAGCGCGCCCTCGCACGGCGCGACCCGACGCTTGCGAAGATCATGCGCGCGCACGCCGGCGTGTTTCTCGTTCGCCGCGGCGAGCCGTTCATGACGCTCGCACGCGCAATCGTCGGCCAGCAGATTTCGGTGGCGGCCGCGCAAAGCGTATGGAACCGGTTTCTGGAAGCGGCGCCGGCGGTGACGCCGGCGCAGGTGCTCGCGCTCGGCGCCGCGCGGCTGCGCGCCTGCGGGCTGTCGGCACGCAAGGTCGAGTACATTGCCGACCTCGCGCGGCACTTCGTCGACGGTACCATCCATGTCGCGCGCTGGCCGGAGATGGACGACGAGGCGGTCATCGCCGAGCTCGTTCAGGTGCGTGGCATCGGACGCTGGACCGCGGAGATGTTCCTCATCTTCAATCTGCTGCGCCCCGACGTCTTCCCGATGGACGATCTGGGATTGCAGAAAGCGATTCGTCTCGCTTACTGGAACGGCCGCGGCGGCACGCCGGCGCGCATGCGCAAGCTCGGCGCGACCTGGGCGCCGTGGCGCTCGGTTGCGACCTGGTACCTGTGGCGCTCGCTCGATCCCGTGCCGGTCGAGTATTGAGGTATTGAGGTAGTGAGATATTGAGGTCTTGAGGGATTGAGCGGCGCGGCGGTTGCGCCGCGCACCCCCGGGCGGCCTGCAGCGAAAGGCGCCGGCGAGTAGAATGGCGCGGCCGATGAAGACGACCTTTCTCGACTTCGAGCAACCGATCGCCGAGCTCGAGCAACGTATCGAAGAGCTGCGCTTCGTGCAGGAGGACTCGGCGGTCGACATCTCGCAGGAGATCCAGCGACTGACCAAGAAGAGCCAGTCGCTCACCAAGGAGATCTACGCGAAGCTCACTCCCTGGCAGGTCGCGCAGGTCGCGCGCCATCCGCAGCGGCCGTATCTGCTCGACTACCTGCCGGCGCTGTTCACCCACTTCGAGGAATTCCACGGCGACCGCCTGTTCGCGGACGACGCCTCGATCGTCGGCGGGCTGGCGCGCTTCAACGGTCAGTCCTGCGTCGTGATCGGGCACCAGAAAGGGCGCGACACCAAGGAGAAGATCCTGCGCAATTTCGGCATGCCGAAGCCGGAGGGCTACCGCAAGGCGCTGCGTCTCTTGAAGCTGGCGGAGAAGTTTGGGCTGCCGGTGTTCACCTTTGTCGATACGCCGGGCGCCTATCCGGGCATCGACGCCGAGGAGCGCGGGCAATCGGAAGCCATCGGGCGCAACCTGTTCGCGATGGCCGGTCTGCGCGTGCCGATCATCGTGACGATCATCGGCGAAGGCGGCTCCGGCGGTGCGCTCGCCATCGCCGTCGGCGACCTCGTGCTGATGCTTCAATACGCGACCTATTCGGTGATTTCGCCCGAAGGCTGCGCCTCGATTTTGTGGCGCAGTGCAGACAAGGCGCCCGCCGCCGCCGAAGCCCTCGGCATTACCGCGAGCCGCCTGAAAACGCTCGGCCTGATCGACCGGGTCCTGAACGAGCCGCTCGGCGGCGCGCATCGCGACCCGCAAGCCATGGGGCAGACGCTGCGCAAGGCGCTCGCCGACGCGCTGCGCCAGCTCGAGGACAAGAAGCCGAAAGAGCTCGTCGACGAGCGCCTCGAGCGTTTGATGAGCTATGGCAAGTTCAAGGAAGCCGCGGAGCGCTGAGACGCAGCTGCGCGGCGCAGTGGAGCGTGCGCTGCGCGCACAGCCCGAGCTGCGCGGCGCGCGCATCCTGCTCGGGTTCTCGGGCGGTCTCGATTCGAGCGTGCTGCTGCACGTCCTGCACGCGCTCGCGCCGCGCACCGGCTATACGCTCGCCGCGCTTCACGTCCATCACGGCCTGAGTCCGCACGCCGATGACTGGGCGCGGCACTGCCGGCGCGTGTGCCGGGCGCTCGGCGTGCCGCTCAGCGTGCGCCGGGCACGCGTGGCGCGGCGCGCCGGCCGCGGCCTCGAGGCCGCGGCGCGCGACGCGCGGCAGGCGGCCTTCCTGCGCGCCCGCGCAGATGCGATCGTGCTCGCGCATCATCTCGACGATCAGGCAGAAACCGTGTTGCTGCAGCTGCTGCGCGGCAGCGGCACGCGCGGCGCGAGCGCAATGCCGGCGGTCGGCGCGCTCGGCCGGAAACGCCTGCTGCGGCCGCTGCTCGAGGTGCCGCGCGAGGCGATCCGCGCCTACGCGCGCGCGCATGGCCTCGCATGGGTGGAGGACGAGTCCAACGCGCGTGACACGATCACGCGCAACTACCTGCGCCACCGTGTCGGGCCGCTGCTCGCGGCGCGTTTTCCGCGCTGGCGCGAAAGTCTGGCGCGCGCCGCGCGCCACTTCGCATCGGCACAGCTGGACGAGCGCGCGCTGCTGCGCGCGTTTCTCGCACAACACGGGCTGCGTGCGCCGAGCGAAGCGCGTCTGCTCGAGATGCTGAAGCAGCTGGCCGCCGCACGCCCGCGCACGCAGATCGAGCACGACGGCGCGCGCCTGCGCACCTACCGTGGTCGCGTATTCGTCGAGTCCGTCGGCGGCGAGGGCGGCCCGCAGCGTGCGCAGCGCGCGTTCGTTGCGCTCACCTGGCGCGGCGAGCGCGCACTGCGCATCCCCGCGCTCGGCGAGGGCGAGCTGCGCTTTCGCCGCGTGCGCGGCGCCGGCATCGATGCCGCGCGCGTTGCCGCCGGGGTGGTCAGCGTGCGCCCGCGCAGCGGCGGCGAGCGGCTGCAGCTCGACCCGCGGCGCCCGCGCCGAACACTCAAGAATCTGTTCCAGGAAGCCGGCATTCCGCCCTGGCGACGCGAGCGTCTGCCGCTGCTGTACTGCGGTGAGGACCTGGTCTGGGTGCCGGGCCTGGGCGTCGATTGCCGGTACCGCGCCGGCGCAGGCTGCCCCGGGATTGCGCCGGAGTGGGTGGCGCCGGGCGCCGGGTAGCCTCGGGTTCTACGCGCAACCCCTTGTTTTTACGTAGTTCGTTGTTGTGTGGTGATACAATCTGCCGTTTGCTTCCCTCGCATCCCCGGAGAACCAGGAATGGCAGTCGAACGGACCCTGTCGATCATCAAACCCGACGCGGTGGCCAAGAATGTGATCGGACAGATCAACGCGCGCTTCGAAGCCGCGGGCCTGCGCATGGTTGCGGCGCGCATGATGCAGCTCTCGCGCGCGCAGGCAGAGGGCTTCTACGCGGTACATCGGGAGCGGCCGTTCTTCAATGATCTGGTGGCGTTCATGATCTCGGGCCCGGTGATGGTGCAGGTTCTCGAGGGCGAAGGCGCGATCGCGCGCAACCGGGAGCTGATGGGTGCGACCGATCCGAAAAAGGCCGCCAAGGGCACGATCCGGGCGGACTTCGCCGCGTCGATCGATGCGAATGCGGTGCACGGCTCGGACGGCCCGGACACGGCGCGCACCGAAATCGCCTACTTCTTCGCAAGCTGTGAGATCTTTTCCCGCTGAGCCGGGTCTTAGGGAGCGCATGCGGACCAACCTGCTGAATTTCGACGCCGAGGGCCTCGAGGGCTACGTCGCGCAGCTCGGCGAGCCGCGGTTTCGCGCGCGCCAGCTGCTGCGCTGGGTTCACCAGCGCGGCGCCTCCGAGTTTGCGCAGATGACCGACCTGGCGAAATCGCTGCGCGGCGCGCTCGCCGCGGTCGCGGAGGTGCGGGCGCCGCAGGTCGTCGGCGACAGCGTCGCGCCGGACGGTACGCGCAAATGGCTCGTCAAGGTGGATGGCGCGAACGCGGTCGAATGCGTGTTCATTCCGGAGAGCGGGCGCGGCACGCTGTGCGTTTCGAGCCAGGCGGGCTGCGTGCTCGATTGCGCGTTTTGCGCGACGGGCAAGCAGGGCTTCAATCGCAACCTGAGCAGCGCGGAAATCATCGGCCAGCTCTGGCTGGCGCGCAACGCGCTGCGGGACGCCGATGCCGCGGGCGCTGCGGCCGCGCCGGCGCCACGCGCAATCAGCAACGTGGTCATGATGGGGATGGGCGAACCGTTGCTGAATCTGGATCAGCTGCTGCCTGCGCTGCGGCTGATGCTCGATGACAACGCCTACGGCCTGTCGCGCCGGCGGGTGACGGTGTCGACGGCGGGCGTGGTACCTGGAATGGATCGGCTGCGCGAAGAATGCCCGGTCGCCCTGGCGGTCTCGCTGCACGCGCCGGACGATGCGCTGCGCGACCGGCTGGTGCCGCTCAATCGCAAGTATCCGCTGCGCGAGCTGCTCGCGGCCTGCAACCGCTACCTCGAGCGTGCGCCGCGCGATTTCATCACCTTCGAATACGTCATGCTGGACGGCGTGAACGACAGCGATGCCCATGCGCGGGCGCTCGCCGGCATCGCGCGCAGCGTGCATTCGAAGTTCAATCTGATTCCGTTCAATCCATTTTCCGACACTGCCTTCCGTCGCTCGCCGGCCGAGCGCATTCGCCGCTTCGCGGAAATCCTGCAGCGCGCGGGCGTGACGGTGACCACGCGCAAGACGCGTGGCGACGGCATTGACGCGGCCTGCGGCCAGCTCGCGGGCGACGTGTCGGATCGAACGCGGCGAACAAGCGCCACGCGGCGCCTTCGTCCTGCAGCGGAGCTAAACGCATGAAACGACTGCTCGTCATTGTCCCATGTGCCCTGTTGGTCGCCGGCTGTTCGACGCAGCCGGCGCAGCCAGAGGGTCCAACGGTCGAGAGTGGCGCAGTCATCGGCGAGGTGGGCGACCCACGGAACCGTGCCCGATTGCACACGGAGCTGGCCGCGCTGTACTACAGCCGCGGCAACATGGGCGTCGCGCTCGACGAGTTGCGCGTTGCGACCGCCGCGGACGCAAGCTATGCCCCGGCGTACAGCATGTTCGGGCTGGTCTACATGGATCTGCGTGAAAAGCGGCTGGCCGAGGAAAATTTCCAGCGTGCGCTCGGCCTTTCGCCGACCGATCCCGACATCAATCACAACTACGCCTGGTATCTCTGCCAGTCCGACCGCGAGCAGCAGTCGGTCGACTACTTCATGCGCGCGGTCCGCAACCCCCTCTACCGCAAGCCCTGGCGCTCCTACAGCGCAGCCGGCGCCTGCCTGCTGCGCATCGGCAAGGTGGATGACGCCGAGGCGATGGTCCAGCAGGCCCTGAAGATCAATGCGCGCGACCCGCGCACCAACCTGCAGATGGGCGAGATCCGTTACCGGCAGGGGGTGTTGGACGAGGCCCAGAAGTGGCTGCGCCGCTTCGGCGAAGTGAGTCCGCCGACCGCGGCGTCGCTCTGGCTGGGCGTGCGCATCGACCGCAAGCTCGGTCAGCGCACGAACGAGGCAAGCCTCGCCGCCCAGCTGCGCCGGCGCTTTCCCGAATCACCTGAATACCAGAAGCTGCAACGCGGGGAGTATGACTGACCCTGCGCGGAACGAAGCGCCGCCCGCATCGAACGCGCCGGAGGCCCCTGCAACGGTGAATGCGCCCGGTGCGCGCCTCGCCGAGGCGCGCACCGCGCACGGGCTGTCGATCGAGGGCGTTGCGCAACAGCTCAAGTTTTCGCCGCGCCAGATCGAGGCGCTCGAGGCCGATCGCTACGACGCGCTTCCCGGGGTGGCCGTGGTGCGCGGCATGGTGCGCGGCTATGCCCGGCTCGTGCAGCTGGAGGCCGGGCCCTTGCTCGAGGCGCTCAGGGATTCGGTTCCGGCGCCCGACGCGAATCGAATCATCGCACGGTATCGGGAGCCGGTACCGTTCAGCGATGGCGCGAAGCGCTCGAACGTGGTGTACGTCGTGTTCACGGTCGCGGTGCTCGCGGTGGCGGCTCTGGTGCTCGTGCAATGGCGCCAGGAGCGGCCGGAGCCTGCGCGCATGAGCTTCGTGCCGGCGGCGAAGACGCCGCCTGCGCCGTCGCAGGCCACGCTCGCGAGCGTCGGCGGCGCGGCGCCGCCGATCGGCGAGTCCACGCCGGCTGCGGATCCGGCCACGTCCCAGGCGGGCGCAGTGGCCGCGCCCGATGCGCCGCGCGCGGCCAGCGGGCCGCCGCCCGAGGCCGCCGCGGAAGCGAAGGACGCTGCGCCGCCGGCAGGCGATGCACGGGCCGAGGCTGCCGATCAGCAGACGCAAACGGCGGCGGCTGCGGGCAGCGTCGAATCCGCGACGGGCAGCGCGGGCGCCGCGGCGCCGGGGACGCACCGCGTGGAGCTCGAGTTCCTCGGGGACTCGTGGGTCGAGATTCGCGACGGCGACGGCAAGGTGGTGCATTCGCAGCTCAACACCGGCGGCAGCGCGGTGCGCGTCGAGGGCAAGGCGCCGCTTTCGTTCATCATCGGCAACGCGCAGTACGTGCGCCTGCGCTACGACGGGCGCAGCGTCGACCTGGCGCCGTATATCAGGGTTGCCGTCGCGCGGCTCAAGCTGCAATGAGCGGGTCTGGCTTCGCCGAGCGCCGCAGTTCGCGGCAGGTCATGGTCGGCGACGTCGCGATCGGCGGTGGCGCGCCGATCGTCGTGCAATCGATGACCAATACCGACACGGCCGATGCCGAGGCCACCGCGGCGCAGGTGCTCGCGCTGTGGCGCGCCGGCTCCGAGCTGGTGCGCATCACGGTGAACACGCCCGAGGCGGCTGCACAGGTCGCGGCGATTCGCGCGCGCCTGGACGCCCTGGGCTGCCCGGTGCCGCTGGTGGGCGATTTCCATTTCAACGGGCACAAGCTGCTCGCGCAGCACCCGGACTGCGCGCAGGCGCTGGCGAAGTACCGGATCAACCCGGGCAACGTGGGTCGGGGTGCAAAGCGCGACGAACAGTTCGCGACCATGATCGAGTGCGCGCTGCGCTATGACAAGCCGGTGCGCATCGGCGTGAACTGGGGCAGCCTGGATCCGGTGCTGCTCGCGCAGCTGATGGACCAGAATGCGGCGCTTGCGGTGCCGCGCGATGCGCAGGCGGTCATGCGCGAGGCGGTCATCCGCTCGGCGCTCGACTCGGCACGGCAAGCCGAGGCCTGGGGACTGCCGGCCGAGCGGATCGTGATCTCGTGCAAGATGAGCCAGGTGCAGGATCTGGTCGCGGTCTACCGGATGCTGGCCGCGCGCTGCGACTACGCGCTGCATCTCGGCCTGACCGAGGCAGGCATGGGCTCGAAAGGGATCGTCGCGTCGACCGCCGCGCTTGCCGTCCTGCTGCACGACGGCATCGGCGACACGATCCGCGTGTCGCTGACACCGGAGCCCGGCGGCGACCGGACGCGCGAAGTGCAGGTCGCCCAGGAGATATTGCAGAGCATGGGGCTGCGCGCGTTCACGCCCATGGTCAGCGCCTGCCCGGGCTGCGGGCGCACCACCAGCAGCAGCTTTCAGCTGCTCGCGGATCGGATCCAGAGCTACCTGCGCGAGCAGATGCCGAAATGGCGCAGCCGTTACCCCGGGGTGGAGACGATGCGTGTCGCGGTCATGGGCTGCGTGGTCAACGGGCCCGGCGAATCGAAGCACGCCGATATCGGCATCAGCCTGCCGGGAACCAACGAGGTGCCGGTTGCACCGGTGTACGTCGACGGCGAGAAGACCGTGACGCTGAAGGGCGAGCGGATCGCAGAAGAGTTCCAGGCGCTGGTGGAGGCGTACGTCCGTGCGCGCTATGGCGGGCAGGCCGCTGCGACCGCCGCGCAGCGACCATCGTCCAAAGAAACCAGCATCAAGGCGATCCGCTGACCGCCGCGTCCATTCGGATCATTGATGAGCTCGAAAATCCAGGCCGTGCGCGGCATGAACGACGTATTACCCGACGAGGCGCTGTGGTGGCAGGCGTACGAGGCGAGCGTCGAGGCGTGGCTCGCGCGCTACGGTTACCGCAACATCCGCATGCCGCTGGTCGAGCACACCCAGCTGTTCCGGCGCGCGATCGGAGAGGTGACCGACATCGTCGAAAAGGAGATGTATTCCTGGCGCGACGAGCTGAACGGCGAGGACCTGACGCTGCGCCCGGAGGCCACCGCGTCGCTGGTGCGCGCGGCGATCGAGCACAACCTGCTGTACGACGGGCCGAAGCGGCTCTGGTACAGCGGGCCGATGTACCGTCACGAACGCCCGCAAAAGGGCCGCTATCGTCAGTTCCATCAGTACGGCGCGGAGGCACTCGGTTTTCCCGGCCCGGACGTCGACGCCGAGCTGATCGTCATGTGCGCGGCGCTGTGGCGCGAGCTGGGCCTTGCGGACATTCGCCTCGAGATCAACACCATCGGCTCGGCAGAGGAGCGCGCGCGCTACCGCGCGGAGCTGATCCGGCATCTGGAGGCAAATCTGGACGTACTCGATGCCGACGCAAAGCGGCGCCTGCACAGCAACCCGCTGCGGGTGCTCGACTCGAAGAACCCCGCGGTGCAGGCGGTGGTCGCGACCGCGCCCAGCCTGATGAACAGCCTCGGCGCGGATTCGCTCGCGCACTTCGACGGCCTGCGCCGGCTGCTCGACGCCGCGGGCCAGGCCTATACCATCAATCCGAAGCTGGTGCGCGGGCTCGATTACTACAATCTCACCGTGTTCGAGTGGATCTCGGACCGGCTGGGTGCGCAGGGCACGGTGTGCGGCGGCGGACGCTACGATGGTCTGTTTGCGCAGATTGGCGGCAAGCCGGCGCCGGCTTCCGGCTTCGCCATGGGCAGCGAGCGGCTGATCGCCCTGATGCGCGATGCGGGCATGACGCCGGCGGAGCGCCCGCCCGATGCCTATGTCGTGGCGCAGGGCGAAGGCAGCTTTGCCTACGCCTTCCTGGTCGCGCAGACGCTGCGTGAGGCGGGCTTCGCGGTCGTGCAGCATGCCGGCGAAGGCAGCTTCAAGTCGCAGATGAAGAAGGCGGATGCGAGCGGGGCGTGGACCGCGTTGATCGTGGGCGAAGACGAGATCCACGCAAACGAAGTCTCGTTCAAGCCGCTGCGCCAGGAGGCGCCGCAGGTCCGGATGGCGCGGAGCCGGATCGTCGAAACCTTTGCCGCGGCGCTGGCGCAGGCGCGCCGCTGACCCCAGGCAGTCCGCCGGAGAAATTGGAATGGCACTCGATCTCGAAGAGCAGGAGCAACTCGCGACCCTCAAGGCCTGGTGGAAGGATCATGGCGGCAACATCGTGCTCGTCGTGGTCGCCGCGGCGCTGGCGTTCTCGGCCTGGCAGGGCTGGCGCTGGTACCAGACCCGGCAAGCGACGGAGGCGAGCACCCTGTACGAGTCTTTGCTCAGTGCGCTCGAGACGGGCGACGTCAAGGGCGTGCGCGACCGCGGCGGTGCGCTGGCGGAGCGCTACCCGAACCGGCTGCAGGCCTCGATGGGGGCGCTTGGCCAGGCGCGCTTTTATTTCGATCGCGGTGACCTGAAGAGCGCGAAAGCGCAGCTGCAGTGGGTCATCGAGCGTTCGCCCTCCGCCGAATTTCGCGACCTCGCGCGCCTGCGGCTCGCCATGGTCCTGCTCGACGAAAAGGCTTACGACGCGGCGCTCGGTCAGCTCGAGACGCCGCCGGCGCCGCCGTTCGCGGCGCAATTCGCGGCGCTGAAGGGCGACGTGCTCGTCGCGAAGAACGAACCCAAGCAGGCAGCGGCCGCGTACCGCGCGGCGCTGGAGAAAGCGCCAAAAGGCGACCAGGCGTTCGTGCAAAGCGTTCGAGCGCGGCTCGAGGCGCTTGGGGGTTAGACGGTGCTCAAGCGCATCCTGGCGGTGCTGGCGCTGCTCCTGCTGAGCGCCTGCGCCAATTTCAGCCTGAACCCAGTGGACTGGTTCAGCAGCAGCGACGGCCCCAAGCCGACGCCATTGACGCCGCTGACCGGTGGACAGACGGTGCGCGTACTCTGGTCGAGCAGCGTCGGCGACGCCGAGCGCTACATCTTCAGTCCGGTCCTGGTGGGGGACGATGTCTATGCGGCGTCGCACGACGGCACGGTCGCGCGCATCGAGGCGGCCACGGGCGCAACGCGCTGGCGCGTCTCTGTCGACGCGCCGCTTTCGGGCGGCGTGGGCAGCGACGGCGCGATCGTCGTGGTGGCCACGGCAGAGGGCGAGGTGCTGGCGGTGAACGCCGCGGACGGTGCGCTGCGCTGGCGGGCGAAGGTCTCGAGCGCGGTGCTTGCCGCGCCCGTGGTCGGTGACGGGCTCGCGATCGTGCGCAGCATCGACAGCCGGGTGTTCGCGTTTGGGGTGGCGGACGGCAAGCGACGCTGGGTCTATCAGCGCGCGGCCGCGTCGCTGCTGGTCCGCTCGCCTGCGGGCATGACGCTCGTTCCGGGCCTCGTCCTGGCCGGCTTCCCGGGCGGCAAGCTCGTCGGCATCGCGACGTCGAACGGGGCCGCGCGCTGGGAGGGGTCGGTCTCCCTGCCCCGCGGCGCGACCGAGCTGGAGCGAGTGACGGACGTCGTTGGGCAGCTGGCCGTCGACGGGCGCCAGGTCTGCGCGGCGGCGTATCAGGGCCGCGTCACCTGCTTCGATGCACGCAACGGCAATACCCTCTGGTCGCGCGACCTGTCCTCGGTCACCGGGGTCAGCCTGGATGCGCGCCATGCCTACGTCAGTGACGACAAGGGCGCGGTGCACGCGCTCGACCTCACCAGCGGCCGCAGCCTGTGGAAGCAGGACAAGCTGGCGTACCGCCAGCTCTCTCTGCCATTTCCAGTCGGAACGGCGGTCGCGGTCGGCGACCTCGAAGGCTACGTGCACTTTCTCGCGCAGGACTCGGGCGCGTTCGTCGCGCGGATCGCGACCGGCAGCGGCGCGGTGCGCGCGGCGCCGATCCGGCTGCCGGGCGGCTTTCTCGTGCAGACCAGCAACGGCGGCCTGTTCGCGCTCTCGCTTTGAGGGCGTCGCGCGCGCCCCCGGCCGGCAGGCGCCGAATCGCATGAAGCCCGTCATCGCACTCGTCGGCCGGCCGAACGTCGGCAAGTCCACGCTGTTCAACCGCCTGACGCGCTCGCGCGACGCCATCGTGGTCGACGTCCCCGGGGTGACGCGCGACCGCCACTACGGCGAGGGTCGGTTGGGGACACGCGGGTTCATCGTCATCGACACCGGCGGGCTTGAGCCCGGCGCGGAGGCGGGGGTGACGCGCGAGATGGCGCGCCAGGCCGAGCAGGCGATCGCCGAGGCCGACGCGGTCGTGCTGATGGTCGACGCGCGCGCCGGGTTGACCGCGCTCGATCGCACGATTGCCGAGCAGCTTCGGCGCACGGCGCGCGCGGTCACCGTCTGCGTGAACAAGGCCGAGGGGCTCGCGCCCGATATCGCGGCGGCGGAATTCCACGCGCTCGGCCTCGGCGCGCCGGTGGCCATCTCGGCGGCGCATGGCGAAGGCCTGGCGACGCTGCTCGAAGTGGTGCTCGCGCCGATCCCGCAAACGCCCGCCATCGAGCCCGAGGATGCCGCGGCCCGGCATCCGCGCGTTGCGGTGGTCGGCCGACCCAACGTCGGCAAGTCGACGCTCATCAATGCGCTCGTCGGCGAGACGCGGGTCATTGCGCTCGACGCGCCCGGCACCACGCGCGATGCGATCGAAGTGCCCTTCGAGCGCGATGGCCGTCCTTACACGCTGATCGATACGGCCGGGATCCGCAAGCGCAACCGCCAGGGCGAGGCCGTCGAGCGCTTTTCGATCGTCAAGACGCTTCAGGCGATCGAGGAAGCGAACGTCGCGATCCTGCTGTTGGATGCGCCCGAGGGCATCAACGAGCAGGACGCACACGTCGCGGGCTACCTCCTCGAGCGCGGGCGCGCGGTGGTGGTCGGCGTGAACAAATGGGATGCCGCGGACGAGACCATGCGCGCGCGCGTACGCGACGAGCTGCGCTGGAAACTCGGATTCCTCGCATTCGCCGAGGTCCACATGATCTCGGCCCAGCGGGGGCGCGGATTGGAGGCGCTCATGCGCTCGGTCGACACCGCCTACGCTGCCGCAATGGCCAAGCTGTCGACGCCGAAGCTCACACGTGCCCTCATGGCGGCCGTCGAGCGCCAGGCGCCGCCGCGGCGCGGGCCGATCCGGCCCAAGCTGCGCTATGCCCATCAGGGCGGCATGAACCCGCCGCGCGTGATCATCCACGGCAGCGCGCTCGACCGGGTGCCCGACACTTATCGCCGCTACCTCGAGGGCTGGTTTCGCGAGGCCTTTGCGCTCGTCGGCACGCCGCTGCGCATCGAGCTGCGCTCCGGGCGCAACCCCTACGCGCCGCGCAAGTCACGCAAATAGCAGCTGCGTTGACGAAGGGCTTTCGGGCTGCTATGTTGACGACGTCAACATGACTTTGCGGTATTAAGGTGACAGTGTCAACATCGGCTCATCGAAGGCCAAGGGAACGCGCTTACCACCACGGCGCGCTGCGTGCGACGATCCTGCGCGCGGCGGGGGACATGATCGAGCGCCACGGGCTTGCCGCGCTCAGCCTGCGCGCGGCTGCGCGCCGCGCGGGCGTCTCCCACAACGCGCCCTACCGCCATTTCGCCGATCGGGATGCGCTCCTCGCGGCGCTCGCCGCGGAGGGGTTCGCGCAGCTTGGGCGTGCCCTCGAGACGGGCGCTGGGTCGGGACCGAGAGCGCGCGGTGAAGCGTACGTGCGCTTCGCGCTCGAGCGCCCGCAGCGCTTCCGCCTGATGTTCGGCGGGGCGCTCAGTCTCGATGCCCATCCCGCCGTGCGCCAGGCGGCCGCGCAGACCTACGCCGAACTGATGCGCGCGTTCGAACCCCTCGCCGGCGCCGAGGCCGCGCCGATCGCGGCGGCGGCCGCGTGGTCGCTGGTGCACGGCCTCGCGCAGCTGCTGCTCGACGGGCACTTCGCGCAGGCCCGGCGCCGGGATCAGGACGTCGCGGCGTTCGTGGGCGCGGTGATCGGCGCGGTGCGCTTCGCGCGCGCCGCCCCTTCGGCCGGCTAGCCGCCCAACGCCTCGACGCAGGCCGCGCGGGTCGGCGCGGCATGACAGCGCAACAACCGCAGCGCCGGGCTGCGAGCGCGCAGCAGGCCGGGCGCGTAGCGGTCCCAGAGCGCGGCCGCGCGCGCCCGATTTCCGGTGACGATCGCGCCGCTCATCGTCGCCTGCAGGAGGTATTCGCGCGCCTCACTGCTCAGGCTGGGCTGGGTCCTGAGCAGCGTTTCGCCGATCTCGGCCATGCCCACGGCGTCACGTGCGCCGACGGCCGCGAACAGCGCGACCCACTGCTGCTGGAACGTGAGCAGCGTCGCGAAGCAGGGCAGGGCGCCGATCTTCGACCACAGCGCCCCGGCCTCGCCTGCGCTCACGTAGGGATTGATCGCACGCGCGACACGCAGCAGGGCGTTCAGCCACACGTCGAGCGTGCGCGGCGTGCGGCAGCCGAGCAGCCGGAGCTGGACGAGTTCGAGATCTTTCTGGAACCCCGAGGCGATGTCCTCGGGTTCGGGCACCACCGGGCCGAGCAGGAAATCGAGCGCGTAGCGCGCCAGTCGCGCGTTGTCGATGCGGTCGAAGCCCTGCGCGCCCTTGAACAGCGGGTTGATCGGCCGCCGGCTGCGTTGCGGCTCGAGCAGTTCGAGGATCGGCACGCCCTGATTGAGCAGCGCAACGACGCCGGTGGCGCTGCGTTCCATGAAGCGCTGTTTGGCTGCATTGAGGTCGAGGATCGGGGCGTAGTCCGAGTTGGCCGGCATCGCATAGCTTGCAAACAGCGGCTCGAGCGTCGCACGGTCGCCGAGATAGCGTGCGTCGAGATCGCCGATCGAAAGCACGTCGATCGTCCACAGTTCCTTGGCGAGCCCCGGCTGCTCGAAGACCGCCGCCCGCGGCGCGCGCGGTACCGGCGCATCGCTCGCCATGATGAGCAGGTCGTGATCGCTCGGCGCATAGATCGCGTAGTGCGGAAACTCGGCGCCGAGCGCGCCCATGACCGAGGCGAGCAGCGACGCGTCGATCTCGTAGAGCTGAAACCATTGCACGAGCAGGCCGCCTGCGTTCAGATGCGTGCGAATGCGGCGATAGAACTCGCGCGTGAACAGGCTCGAGACGCCGCTCACCCAGGGGTTGGACGGCTCGGAGATGATGACGTCGTAGTGTCGTCCATGGGTCGAGAAGAACGTCTTCGCGTCGTCGATCAGGATCCGGCCGCGCGCATCCGCGAAGGTCCCCACGTTTCTGGGCAGGAAGCCGCGCGCGGCCTCGGCCATCGCGGACTCGATCTCGACGGTCTCGACGCGTTCGATGTCGAGGCTTTGCAGGAGCGTGTGCGTGGTCAGGCCCGTGCCGATGCCGATCACCGCGGCCTGCCGCGTCTCCGGCTTGAGCGCGAGCGGCAGCGCGCCGGTGAGGACCATGGTGATCTCGTCGCTGCTGCGCGGCTCGCCGGGGTTCGAGATCGAGCCGTCGGATTTCCCGTTGGTGCGCAGGCTCACCGCCCCGGGATAGGCGACCAGGTGCACCGTGGCGGTCTTGCCGTCCGCATTGAAAAGGACCCTGGCGTCGCGCGACGAGGCGAGGTCGCCGTGGCGGAACACGCCCGCGGTCATCTTGTGCACGTCGAGCTGGAACGCGAATGCCATCGGCAGGAACAGCGCCGCGCTCGCCGCGACCGCGCCGGCGAGGCTGCGCCGCCCGAGATCCGTGTGGCGCAGGAGGACGACGCCGAGCGTAGCGTCGACCAGCGCGCCGACGATGAGCGTCGCTTTCAGGCCGAGACCCGGCAGACCGATGTGCAGTGCGAACAGAACGCCGCCGATCGCACCGAGCGTGTTCGCCGCGTACACCTTGCCGATCGCCGATTCGCCCGCACCGTCGCGCAGCAGCGCGACGGTGAGCAGCGGCAGGGTCATGCCCGCGCAGAAGGTCGCCGGGAGCATGATCAGCGCCGACAGGCCCTGACCGGCCAGCGTGAACAGTGCGTAGCCGACCTCGCTGCGCGCCAACCCCTGCATGAGCAGCGCCATGACGTCGAAGGTCCAGTTGTAGAGCGGCAGCGTGGCGAGCGCGAGCAGCCCCATGGCGAGCTGGATCCAGCCGAGCGTGCGCCCGGGTTGCGCCAGGCGGTCGATGCGGCGCCGCACCGCCAGTCCGCCGAGCGCGAGGCCGAGGATGAACGTCGACAGCATGAGCTCGAAGGAATGGGTCGATGCGCCGAGCACCAGCGAGAGCATGCGTATCCAGCTGATTTCGTAGACGAACGACGCGAGGCCGGTGAAGAACGCGACGGCGAGCAGCAGCGGCGCGGCGCCGCCGGCGCCGGCGCGGGCGGTGAGCGGCGCATCGCGCACCGGGCGGGCCAGCAGCCACACTGCGGTCGCGAGGCCGAGATTGATGACGCCGGCGGTGCGCAGGGTGCCCGGCAGCCCGGCCCAGGCGATCAGCACGAAGCCGCTCGCGAGCACACCGATCGCGGCGCCGAGGCTGTTGCTGAAGTACAGCATGGCGACCGACTCGCCGGAGGCCGCGGGCAGCGCGCGCACCAGCCCCGCACTCATCAGCGGGAAGGTCGCGCCCAGCAGAATCGACTGCGGCAGGATCAGCGCGCAGGACAGCGCGAGCTTCGCCGCGAGCGCGAGCGATTCGCTGCCGAGCGCGGGGAGCAGCGTGCCGTAGGCCCAGTCGGTCGAGGCGACGAACAACTCGTGAAACACGAGCGCGAGCACGCCGATGACCGCCTCGACGAGCGCGTAGCCGAGCAGCGGATTGGCGAGCCCAGCGGAGCGGCGCCCGCACAGCGCCGCGCCCGCGGCCATGCCGCCCATGAACACCGCGAGCACGAGCGACTGCGCATAGGCCGCGTGACCGAGAAACAGCTTCAGGTAGTGCGTCCAGATGGACTCGTAGATCAGCCCCGCGAATCCGGAGACCGTGAACAGGGCGTAAAACGCCGCGCGCGGCGGCGCCGCAAGCGACCACCGCCTCGAGCCTTGTTGCACGCGCAGTCTCACGCAGCCGAAAAGCCGCCGTCGACGAAGATCGTCTGTCCGGTCACGTAGTCGGAGGCGCGACTCGCCAGGTAGACCGCAGTGCCGCGGACGTCGCGCAGCGCCCCGTTGCGGCCGACGAAGGTGCGCGCGGCGAGCTGGGCCGAGCGCACCGGGTCGTTCGCCACTTCCGCGGTGAGCGGCGTCGGGAAAAAGCCCGGCGCAATCGCGTTTGCGTTGACGCCGTGGCGCGACCAGGCCTCCGCCTGCGCGCGCGTGAGCTGCGCGACGCCTCCCTTGGACACGCCGTAGGCACCGCTGTCGCCGAAGGCGCGAATCGCCTGCAGCGAGGCGATGTTGATGATCCGGCCCCAGCCGCGCTCGATCATCGCGGGCGCGAGGCGTTGCGCGAGCAGGAACGACGCGTCGAGGTTCAGCCGCAGCGTCCGGTCCCAGTCGTCCTCGGAGAGCTCGAGCATCGGCTTGCGAATGTTGTTCGCAGCCGCGGACACGAGGATGTCCGGCGCGCCGAACGGCGCGGGCGCGCGCGCGGCGCAGGCCGCGAGCTGCGCGCGGTCGGCGAGATCGCAGGCGAGGACGGCCGCGCGACCGCCGTCGGCTTCGATGCCGGCCTGCGCGGCGGCGAGCGCGTCGGCGCGGCGCGCCACCAGAACGACCGCGGCCCCGGCCTGTGCGAGCGCGCCGGCGATCTCGCGCCCGATGCCGGAGCTCGCCCCGGTGACGAGCGCGACGCGATCCTCGAGGCTGAACAGTGTCGGCAAGTCCATGGCGTTCGATCGATGACGCGGCGCCTGCGCGCGCCTCGCCTGCGTCGCGCCTGTCGTGCGTTCGTGGCCGAATGGTACAGTCCGCCGGCCCGATCCAGGGCGGTGAATGCCGTGCGGCGGAACGTTCGTTGAGCGTGGGGTCGAGATTGGCGAGCGGCGAGGTCCGGCTCGGGGCGTATTACTTCACGTACTTCGCCTACGCCGGGGCGATGCTGCCGTACTTCGCGCTGTACCTCGACTCGCTCGGCATCGGCGCGACGCAGATCGCGCTCGTGCTTGCGATGCCGCAGGTTGCACGCATCTTCGCGCCGGCCTTCTGGGGGTGGGTGGCCGACCGCACGCAGCAGCAGCGCGCGATCGTGGCGCTCTCCGGCGCGGCGTTGGTGATCGGCTACGGGCTGCTGTTCTGGATCCGCGATGCGCAGGGCATCGCCGCCGTGATGCTTGCGTTGAGCGTCGCTTCGGCGGGCGCCATGCCGATCGTCGAGTCGCTTGCGCTGACGACGCTCGGCGCCCAATCGGGCCGCTACGGGCCGGTCCGGCTGTGGGGCTCGGTGAGCTTCATCCTGGGCGTGTTTTTGACCGGCGTCTGGCTCGACCGGGCGCCGCCGGGATCGCTGCTCGGCATCATCTGGGTGCTCGTGCTCGGTGTGCTCGCTGCGGCCTGCGTGCTGCCGGCGCGCGCCGCGCGCAGCGAGCCGCCGGCCGCCGCGCCGCGGCTCTGGGCGGTGCTGCGCCAGCCGTCGGTGGCGACCCTGCTTGCCGCCGGCTTCTGCATGGTCGTCGCGCACGCCGCGTTGTACGCGTTTTACTCGATCCATCTGTCGCACGCCGGCTACAGCAAGACGGCGATCGGCGCGCTCTGGACGCTCGGCGTGCTCGCCGAAATCGTCGTCTTCATGCTGCTCCCCCGCCTGCTGCGCCGCTTCTCGCTGCGCGCACTGCTGCTCGGCAGCTTCCTCGCCGCGGGGCTGCGCTTCGTGATCATCGGCTGGGGCGTCGAGTGGCTGCTGCTGCTCGCGGGCGCGCAGCTGCTGCACGCGGCCACCTTCGGTGTTTATCATTCGGCTTCGGTCGCGCTGATTCATCGCGACTTCACGGGCGCCCACCAGGCGCGCGGGCAGGCCTTGTATGCGAGTGTTTCCTACGGACTGGGCGGTGTCGCGGGGACGCTGCTTGCGGGTTGGAGCTGGGCGGCGCTGGGCCCGGGATGGACGTTTACCATCAGCTCGGTCGCCGGGCTCGTCGGCGCCGCGCTGGTCGCCTGGCGCGTGCGGCCATGAGGCCTGCGCAGAGGCGTGTTCGATGCATCGCTTGAGCCTCAGCCAATGAGCGATTCCAGATGGACGCTGGGGTTGCTGCTGGCGCTTGCGCTCGGGGCCTGCAAGAGCGTGCCGACGACCCAGTCGGGCGCGGTCGGCGTCGAGCGTCAGCAGACCATGCTGATCTCGTCCAGCGAGATCGATCGCAGCGCCGCGCAGGCCTACCGGCAGGAGATGGCAGCGGCGCAGCGCGCCGGACGGCTGAACCGCGATCCGCGGCAGGTCGCGCGCGTGCGCCAGATCGCCGCGCGCCTGATCGCGCAGACCGGTGCGTTCCGCGCCGATGCGCGCGGCTGGGCCTGGGAAACGAACGTCGTGAGCTCGAAGGAAGTCAACGCCTGGTGCATGCCCGGCGGAAAGATGGCGGTATACACGGGGCTGCTCGAGCGGCTCAAGCCGAGCGACGACGAACTCGCCGCGATCATGGGCCACGAGATCGCGCACGCCCTGCGCGAGCACGGCCGCGAGCGCGCCTCGCAGGCGATGGCCGCCGGGATCGGCCTCAGCATCATCGGCGCGGCGACCGGCATGTCGCAGGGCGGGATGGACCTGTCGTCGATCATCGTCGACGTGACCGTGATGAAGCCGAATTCGCGCGCCTTCGAAACCGAGGCCGACCGCATCGGCGTCGAGCTTGCGGCCCGCGCGGGCTACGATCCGCGCGCCGCGATCTCGCTGTGGGAGAAGATGCGCGCGCTCGGCGACGCCCAGCCGCCGCAGTTCCTGTCGACCCACCCGTCGTACGACACGCGCGTCGCCGATCTGCGGACAATCGCCGCGCGCGTCATGCCACTCTACGAGCGCGCGCGACGCGGCGGCTGAACGCGGTCGCCGGCCCGCGACGGCGATGAAAATGCGCGTCCCTGTGGGATAATCCAACGCTTTCACGCACCCGCGCAACGCCATGGGACAGACGCTCTACGACAAGCTGTGGAATGCCCACCTCGTCCACGAGGAGGCCGACGGCACTGCGCTGCTCTACATCGACCGTCATCTGGTCCACGAGGTGACCAGTCCACAGGCCTATGAGGGGCTCAAGCTCGCCGGGCGCAGACCCTGGCGCAGCGACTCGGTGGTCGCGACCGCGGATCACAATACGCCGACCACCGACTGGGAACTGGGCATCGACGGCATTCGCGACGTCACCTCGCGCCTGCAGGTGCAAACGCTCGACGCCAACATGAAGGCATACGGCGCGCGCGCCTATTTCCCGTTCCTCGACAAGCGTCAGGGCATCGTGCACGTCATCGGCCCCGAGCAGGGCGCCACGCTGCCCGGCATGACCGTGGTCTGCGGCGACTCGCATACCAGCACGCACGGGGCGTTCGCCTGCCTCGCGCATGGCATCGGAACGTCGGAAGTCGAGCACGTGCTCGCCACGCAGTGCCTGGTGGCGAAAAAGATGAAGAACATGCGCGTCTCGGTCGACGGTCCGCTCGCGCGCGGCGTGGTCGGCAAGGACGTCGTGCTCGCGATCATCGGCAAGATCGGCACCGCCGGCGGCACCGGCTGCGCGATCGAATTCGCCGGCAGCACGATCCGCGCCCTGTCGATGGAAGGGCGCATGACGGTGTGCAACATGGCGATCGAGGCGGGCGCGCGCGCAGGCATGGTTGCGGTCGACGACGCGACGATCGCCTACGTCAAGGGGCGTGCGCTGGCGCCGGTCGGCCCGGAATGGGATCAAGCGGTCGTCTACTGGCGCACGCTGACCAGCGACCCCGATGCGAAGTTCGACCGCGAGGTGTCGCTCGATGGTCCGGCGATCCTGCCGCAGGTCACCTGGGGCACCTCGCCCGAGATGGTCGCGCCGGTCGATGGCGCGGTGCCGGACCCGGACAAGGAGAAGGACGCCGGGCGGCGCGAGGGGATGGAGCGCGCGCTGGTGTACATGGGCCTGACCCCGCGCACGCCGATCACCGAGATCCGGCTCGACAAGGTGTTCATCGGCTCGTGCACCAATTCGCGTATCGAGGACCTGCGTCTTGCGGCGGCGGTGGTCAAGGGGCGGCGGGTCGCCGCCAGCATCCGTACCGCGATGGTCGTGCCCGGCTCGGGGCTGGTGAAGGCGCAGGCCGAGAAAGAGGGCCTCGATCGCGTGTTCCGCGATGCCGGCTTCGAGTGGCGCGAGCCGGGCTGCTCGATGTGTCTCGCGATGAACGCCGACCGGCTCGAGCCCGGCGAGCGCTGTGCGGCCACCTCCAACCGCAATTTCGAGGGGCGGCAGGGCGACGGCGGGCGCACGCATCTGGTCAGTCCGGCGATGGCCGCGGCGGCGGCCGTGGCCGGGCATTTCGTCGATATCCGCAACTGGCGGTGAAACTTGGAGGCCCGTATGACACGCATCGTTCTGTTGGTTCTGCTCTCCGCGCTGCTCGCCGGCTGTAATACCGTGCACGGCATCGGCAAGGACCTCGAGGCAGGCGGCGAGGCAATCCAGCGCTCCTCCGGCAAGTAGCATGGCGCCGTTCACGGTATTCACGGGGGTGGTTGCGCCGCTCGACCGCGCCAACGTCGACACCGATCAGGTGATCCCCAAGCAGTTTCTGAAGTCGATCCACCGCAGCGGTTTCGGACCGAACCTGTTCGACGCCTGGCGCTATCTCGACCACGGCGAGCCCGGCATGGACAATGCCGCGCGTCCGCGCAATCCGGATTTCGTGCTCAACCAGCCACGTTACAAGGACGCCTCGATCCTGCTCGCGCGCCGCAACTTCGGCTGCGGCAGCTCGCGCGAGCACGCCCCCTGGGCGTTGCTCGACTACGGCTTTCGCTGCGTGATCGCACCCTCGTTCGCCGACATCTTCTTCAACAACTGCTTCAAGAACGGCCTGCTGCCCGTGGCGCTGTCGGAAGCCGAGGTCGACGCGCTGTTCTACGATTGCGCGTCGTTTCCCGGGTTCCAGCTGACGGTCGACCTGGACCAGCAGAGCGTGCGCACGACCGACGGCGCGAAGGCGCTGCACTTCGACGTCGACCCGTTCCGCAAGTACTGCCTGTTGAACGGCCTGGACGAAATCGGCCTCACGCTGCGCCAGACGGACAAGATCCGCGCCTTTGAAGCGCGCCGCCGCGAGCAGTTTCCCTGGTACTTCCGCTAGGGCGATGAGCAAGATCGCGGTTCTGCCGGGCGACGGGATCGGCCCGGAGATCATTGCCGAGGGCCTCAAGGCGCTGCGCCGGCTCGGCGTGCCGCTCGAGTTCGAACAGGCGCCGGTGGGTGGCGCGGGCGTCGATGCCGCGGGCGACCCCCTGCCCGAGGGCACGTTGCGTCTGGCCAAGGCGGCGGACGCGATCCTGTTCGGCGCGGTCGGCGACTGGAAGTACGACGCGCTGCCGCGGGCGAAGCGCCCCGAGCAGGCGATCCTCGGCCTGCGCAGGGAACTCGGCCTGTTCGCCAATCTGCGTCCGGCGCGCGTGTATGCAGAGCTGGCCGAGGCGTCCTCGCTCAAGGCCGACGTCGTCGCCGGGCTTGACGTGCTGATCGTGCGCGAGCTGACCGGCGACATCTATTTCGGCGAGCCACGGGGCATCTCGACGCGGCCGGACGGCGAGCGCGAAGGGATCAACACGATGCGCTACCGCGAGAGCGAAATCCGGCGCATCGCGCAGGTCGCCTTCCAGGCCGCACGGCTGCGCGCCAAGCGCCTGTGCTCGGTCGACAAGGCGAACGTGCTCGAGACCACCGAGCTGTGGAAGCAGGTGGTGAGCGAGATGGCGAAGGATTACCCGGACGTCGCGCTGTCGCACATGTACGTGGACAACTGCGCAATGCAGCTGGTGCGTGCGCCGAAGCAGTTCGACGTGATCGTGACCGGCAACATGTTCGGCGACATCCTGTCGGACGAGGCCTCGATGCTCACCGGGTCGATCGGCATGCTGCCGTCGGCGTCGCTGGATGCGCGCAACAAGGGCCTGTACGAGCCGATTCACGGCTCTGCACCGGACATCGCCGGCAAGGGAATCGCGAATCCGCTGGCCACGATTCTGTCCGCGGCGATGATGCTGCGCTACTCGCTCGGCCAGAGCGAGTCTGCCGACCGGCTCGAGCGTGCCGTGCAACAGGTGCTGGCGCAGGGCGCTCGCACGGCCGACATTCACACCCCGGGAACCCGCAAGGTCGGCACGGTCGAAATGGGTGACGCGGTCGTCGCGGCGCTCGGCTGACAGCAGGCGGCAGGCATGGTGAGAGTGGGCATCGTCGGATGGCGCGGGATGGTTGGGTCGGTGCTCGTGCAGCGCATGCGCGAGGAGCGCGATTTCGAGCTCATCGAGCCGGTATTCTTCTCGACCTCGCAGGCCGGCGGCCGCGGCCCGGCGATCGGCCGGGACGTCGAAGCGGTGCAGGACGCGATGAACGTCGATGCGCTGCGCCACCTGCCGGTCATCATTTCCTGCCAGGGGGGCGACTACACGAGCGAGATGCATCCACGCCTGCGCGCGGCCGGCTGGCGCGGGCATTGGATCGATGCCGCGAGCACGCTGCGCATGGACGACGCGGCGGTCATCGTGCTCGATCCAGTCAACATGTCGGTCATTCGCGACGCTGTGGCGCGCGGCAGGCGTGATTTCATCGGCAGCAACTGCACCGTCGGGCTGATGCTGATGGGCATGGCGGGGCTGTTCCAGCACGATCTGGTCGAGTGGGCGACCTGCATGACCTACCAGGCGGCGTCCGGCGCGGGCGCCGCGAACGTGCGCGAGCTGGTGTCGCAGATGGCCGCCATCGGTGAGCAGGCGCGCGCGGTTCTCGAGGACCCCGCCGCCTCGGCGCTTGACCTCGATCGCGTCGTGACGCAGACGATCCGCGGCCCCGGCATCGAGAAGGCCGCGTTCGGCCAGGCCCTCGCGGCGAACCTGCTGCCCTGGATCGACAGGGATCTCGGCAATGGTCAGAGCCGCGAGGAGTGGAAGGCGCAGGCCGAGGCGAACAAGATCCTCGGGCGCGACGGCAGGCAGATCCCGATCGACGGCATCTGCGTGCGCATCGGCGCGATGCGCTGCCACAGCCAGGCGCTCACGCTCAAGCTGCGGCGCGACGTTCCGCTCGACGAGATCGAGGACATTCTGCTCGAGGCGCACGAGTGGGCGCGCGTGGTTCCGAACCAGCGCGAGGTCTCGCTCGCCGAACTGACGCCCGCTGCCGTCTCGGGCAAACTTTCGGTGCCCGTCGGGCGCCTGCGCAAGCTGCCGATGGGCGGCGACTATCTCGCCGCATTTACGGTGGGTGACCAGTTGCTTTGGGGGGCGGCGGAGCCGCTGCGTAGAATGCTGCGCATCTTGCTCGATGCAGGCATCCGCAACGACTGACGCACGCGCCTGCGTTGGCGTGCGCCGCGCGTCGTGCTGCGACGCGGCAACGGTCGTCGAACGGTCTGCTTAACGGATCGACCGAGGTGTGATTTTTTTCTTCCTTATCCTCGGTGAATGAAAAAAAACCGAGAAAATTTCTCAGCTTGCCAGCCTAAGACCATGATGTTATGTTACTTGGCGCGTAAGAATAGACTCAGGGTGGGACCATCGTGAGCAAAACTTTTGTCGTGCGGGTTTTGGCCGCATTGCTGGTGTTCGCGTCTCTGGCGGCGAATGCAGCAGGGCTCGGCGACCTGCACGTGCTGTCCGCCTTGGGCCAACCGTTGCGCGCGGAAATCGCGATCGTGGCGCTCAAGTCCGGCGAAAAGGACAGCCTCAGCGTCCGTCTTGCGTCTTCGGAAGAATTTCGCAAGGCCGGTATCGAATTCAATCCGGCGCTGGTCGCCGCCAAGCTGTCGATTCAGCGGCGCGACGGGATGCCGGTCGTGGCGATCACCACGCGAGAGCCGGTGAACGAGCCGTTCATCGAGATGCTGGTCGAGCTGGAGTGGGCGTCCGGCCGTCTGGTACGCCAATACACGCTGCTGCTCGATCCGCCGACCTATATCCCGCCGCCGCCGGCGGGAGCGGTGATGGGGCCGACGCCGTCTGCGGTCGCGGCGCCGACGCCCGCGGCGCAACCGGCGGCTGCCGCCGCGACACCCGCGGCGCCGGCAGCGCCCAGCGCGGAGGCACCCGCGATGACCGGGGGCGTCGATTACGAAGTTGCCAAGGGCGACACGCTGGCGAAGATCGCGCGCGAGCACCTGCATGCCGGCGTCACCTTCAACCAGATGATGGTGGCGATCTACCGGACGAACCAGGAAGCGTTCATCCGCGACAACCTCAATCTCGTGCGCGCCGGTCGCATCCTCAGGATCCCTGATCACGCTGCCGTCGCGGCCGTCGGTGAGGAAGACGCGCGCGACACCGTGCTCGCGCACATGGCGAGCTTCGCGGAATACCGTCGTGAGATCGCGGCAAGCGCACCGACCGCAGCGGCGGGCGCGGGCACGCGCACTGCAGAGGGCCAGATCTCGGCGCCGGGCGGCGCCGCCGCGCCGGACGCATCCAAGGACCAGCTGAAGCTGTCGCGCGCCGAGCCTGGCAAGCCGGGCGGGACGGCCGCCGCGAGCGGCGACGATCGCGTGGCGCGCGATCGCGAGCTCAAGGACGCGCAATCGCGGGTCGAGGAGCTCGAAAAGAACGTGTCGGACCTGCAGAAGCTGCTCGAGATCAAGAACCAGCAGGTTGCCGAGCTCGAGAAGCGCGCCGTGCAGCCGATGGCTGCGCCCGCGCCGAAACCCGCAGTCGAAGCGCCGAAGCCCGCAGTCGAAGCACCGAAGCCCGCGGCCGAGGCGCCAAAGCTGGCCGCCGAGGCGCCGAAGCCTGCGCCGGTCGCGCCGAAGCCGGCCGCCGCACCACCCAAGCCGAAGCCGGCCCCGGCCAAGCCTGCTGCCAAGCCGCGCCCTGCGCCGCCACCGCCCGCGCCGAGCTTCGTCGACGAGTACCTCGGAGATCCGCTGATGGTCGGCGGGGCCGGGGCAGTGATTCTTCTCCTGATCGGCTATGGCACGTACGCGTGGAAGAAAAAGAAGCGCTCCGCGCAGTCGCAGTTGGGCGACAGCCTGCTCGGCGTAGCGGCAGGCGGCGCCGCGGCGGCGGCTGCGGCTTCGAGCGCCGCGGTCGGTGGCGAGCCGGTGCCAAGCGCAGAGCCGGAAGAGGTCGACCCGCTCGCCGAGGCGGACGTCTACATGGCCTACGGACGTGACGCACAGGCCGAAGAAATCCTCAAGGAGGCCATTGGCAAGAATCCTGACCGTCACGAAATTCGCGTCAAGTTGCTGGAAATCTACGCTGCACGGCGCAACACCACTGCGTTCGAATCGGTCGCCGGCGAACTGTACGCCGCGCTCGGCAGCAAGCAGAGCCCGCTATGGGACAAAGCCTGTGAAATGGGTCGCAGCATTGATCCGACCAACCCGCTCTATG
>Ga0210067_1000006_pt1 | contig 28516 bp, 23 predicted proteins | sample RushMan_ThreeSqB_2_FD_185559 | JGI IMG/M metagenome (GOLD analysis project Ga0210067, IMG submission 185559) | Wetland microbial communities from San Francisco Bay, California, USA, that impact long-term carbon sequestration - RushMan_ThreeSqB_D2... | ecosystem: Environmental > Aquatic > Marine... | reverse complement strand
AAGGAGAACCTGGTCGGCGCGATGTTCACCGGCGTCAAGCGGCTGCCGGCCGAGCTCGTGCGGGAAATGGCTGCGGTGCGCTTCGCGAGTTCGTGGCGCGCGCTGGGGCTGTTGGTTGCGGCAGCGGTACTCGTCTGGCTGCTCGTTTCGAAGATCTTCCTCAAACCCTGAACCCGGAAAATGGAGAACACGACATGAAACGCTTCGTCAAATACGGAATTGCCCTGGGGCTCACAGCCTGCGCAACCGGTCTCGCATACGCACAGATGAAGCCCGAGGATGCGATCCGCGCGCGCCAATCGATCATGCGCGTCGTCGCGCTCAATTTCGGCCCGGTCTCGCAGATGGCACAGGGGAAGATGGCGTTCAACAAGGACGTCTTCACGGCGAACGCGCTGCGCCTGCAGTCGGTCTGGGCGATGAACGTCGGACGTTTCTTCCCGGCGGGCAGCGACAAGGCGGTCGAGGGTTCGAAAATCGCCGGTTTCACCGATGCGAAGGCGGACATCTGGTCTTCGCCGGACAAGTTCAAGCAGGCCCAGGAGGGACTGACGCAGGCACTGGACAAGCTGGCCGCCGCGGCGAAGTCCGGTGACGAAGCCGCGATGAAGGCGGCGGGGGGAGGCGTCGGCAAGGCCTGCAAGAACTGCCACGACGATTTCCGAGTCAAGCACTAGGCGGCTGCGCGACATCGCGGGCGCGACCTTTGCGTTGCCGGTGCGCTACGATGGTCGCCGTGACCGGCGAAGGATCGATGCGGTGACGGAACGCGACCAGGTCGTTGCGCTCATTCCGCGGCTGTGCCGCTACGCGCGGGCGCTGGTCGGCGACCCGGGCGCGGCCGACGATCTCGTGCAGGACACGCTCGAACGCGCGCTCGGCAAGTTCCATCTCTGGAAGCCCGGGAGCGATCTGCGCGCGTGGCTGTTCGCCATCATGCACAACGTGTTCGTCAATCAGGTGCGCCGGCGCCGCGAGAGCACGAGCTTCGATGCGGAAACGATGGAAGTTCCCGTGCGGCCTTCGCACGATGGCGCCCTTGCGGCACGCGATCTTTTGCGTGGTCTCGAGCGCCTGCCGACCGAGCAGCGTGAAGTGCTGCTCCTCGTGGTGCTCGAAGACATGAGCTACCAGGAGGTCGCGGCCGCGCTCGAGGTGCCGATCGGTACGGTCATGTCGCGGCTGTCCCGCGCGCGCGACAAGTTGCGCGTGGCGATGGAAGGATCCGCGCCGTCGACGCGTTTGCAGATCGTCAAATGAGCGAAGCGCCCATTTCCGAAGCGGATCTGCAGGCCTTCATCGACGGCCGTCTGGCGGAGGCCCGTCGCGCCGAGGTCGACGCTGTGCTTGCGACGCAGCCGGAGCTGACCGATCAGGTCGCGTCGTACCGCGCCCACAATGCCGCGCTGCGCGCGGCGTTCGATCCCGTGCTGGCGGAGCCGGTACCGGTGCGGTTGCTCGATGCAACGCGCCCGCGGCCGCGCCGCGCCTGGGCGGTGGCGGCGGCGCTCGCCTGGGTGGCGCTCGGCGGCGTGGGGGGCTGGGCGGTCAGCGAGGCCTACCGGCCGGCGGAGCGGGCGCCGCGCGTCGAGGCGCCGCTGCCGCTGCGCGCGGCGATCGCCCACGCGGTCTACTCACCCGAGGTGCGCCATCCGGTCGAGGTAGGCGCCGACCAGGAGGCGCACCTGGTGGCCTGGCTGTCGAAGCGGCTCGGCGCGCCTGTGCGCGCGCCGAAGCTGGAGAGCGTCGGCTATCGGCTGATCGGCGGGCGTCTGTTGCCGGGCGAGGCGGGACCCGTCGCGTACTTCATGTACCAGAGCGAAAAGGGCACGCGCGTCACGCTCTACGTTCGCACCGAGGGCGCCGATCACGGCGAGACCGCCTTCCGCTACGCCGACGAAGGCAACGTGCACGTGTTCTACTGGATCGACCGCAGGTTCGGCTACGCGCTTTCTTCGGCCGACATCAGCCGTGAACGATTGAACACGGTGGCGAACGCGGTGTACCGCCAGCTCAACCCCTGAATCCCTGAATCCATGAATCCCTGAATCCCCGAAACCCGAGGCCGCCGCGTCCTCAGGCGCGCCGCACCACGTAGCCGCCGGATTTCTCGTCGCGCTCGAGCACGAGCAGCTTGCGTTTCTCGGCTTCTTCGAGCAGATCCGAGAAGGCGCGAAACCCGTAGTAGGACTCGTTGAATCCGGGGCTGCGGCGCTTGAGCGCCTGCTTCACCATCGAGCCCCAGATTCGCTCGCCCTCGCCGCGCTCTGCGACCAGCGCCTCGAAGGTCTCGAGCGCGAGCTCGATCGCTTCCTGCTGTTTGTCCTCGCTGCTCACCGCCTCGCCCGTGGCATCGGCCGGCTTGGTTTCCTTGCGGCGACGCGCGCTGCGGCGCTTGGCTTCGCCTTCGCGCACGAGGTCGTCGTAAAAAATGAATTCGTCGCAATTGGCAATGAGCAGGTCGGAGCTGGAATTCTTTACGCCGACGCCAATGACGGTCTTCGCGTTCTCCCGCAGCTTGGAGACGAGCGGCGAGAAATCCGAGTCGCCGCTGATGATCACGAAGGTGTCGACGTGCTCCTTCGTGTAGCAGAGATCGAGCGCATCGACCACCATGCGGATGTCGGCAGAATTTTTGCCCGACTGGCGCAGGTGCGGGATCTCGATGAGCTCGAACGAGGCCGCGTGCATCGTCGTCTTGAACTCCTTGTAGCGTTCCCAGTCGCAGTAGGCCTTCTTCACCACGATCGAGCCCTTGAGCAACAGGCGTTCGAGGACTTTTGCGATATCGAACTTCGCGTATTTGGCATCGCGCACGCCGAGCGCGATGTTCTCGAAATCGCAGAACACGGCGAGGCTGCGTGTATCGGGGACGGAGGCCATGCGCGCCATGCTAGCAGAACGGCGAAACTGCGATGTGGGCCCGTGAAGCGCGCACGTATGATGCGGCCTTTAGTGATCGCGAAAGGATCACCATGATTGGCGCCGAAGCATTGGTGCGCACGCTGCTTGATGCGGGCGTCGAGACCTGTTTCGCAAACCCTGGGACGTCGGAGATGCACTTTGTCGCCGCGCTCGACCGCGCCCCGGGCATGCGCTGCGTGCTCGGATTGGCCGAGACCGTGGTGACCGGCTGCGCCGACGGTTACGGGCGCATGGCGGGCAAGCCTGCGGCGACGCTTCTGCACTGCGGCCCGGGGCTTGCGAACGGCCTCGCCAATTTGCACAACGCACGCCGGGCCCATTCGCCGATCGTCAATATCGTGGGCGATCAGGCCAGCTACCACCGTCCCTATGACGCGCCGCTGACCGCCGATACCGAGGGGCTGGCGCGCACGGTGTCGCAGTGGGTGCGCACCAGTGCATCCGCTGCAAACGTCGGCGCGGACGCGGCCGCCGCCGTACAGGCCGCGCGCACCGCGCCCGGTCAGATCGCGACGCTCATTCTGCCTGCGGATACCGCGTGGAGCGACGGTGGATCGCCCGCGCCGACGCTGCCGACGCCGGCGCGCACCGAGGTGGCACCCGATACGGTGCGCGCGATCGCGATCGCGTTGCGTCGCGGCCTGCCCTCGATGCTGCTGCTCTCCGGCACGGCGCTCAGTGAAGCGGGGCTGCGGGCTGCCCAGCGCGTCGCTCACGTGACCGGAGCCCGGCTGCGCACCCCGACCCAAGTCTCGCGCATGGCGCGCGGCCGCGGGCGTGTGCCCGTCGACCGGATTCCCTATGTCGTCGACATGGCGCTCGAGGTACTCGCCGGCCTGAAGCAGCTCGTGCTGGTTGCGGCCAAGCCGCCGGTCGGATTCTTCGCCTATCCAGGAAAGCCAAGCACGCTGTGGCCCAGGGACTGCGCGCTCGATGTGCTGGCGCGGCCCGAGGAGGATGCCGTCGCCGCGCTTGAGGCGCTTGCGGACGCGCTCGGCGCGCCGCGCGACGTTCCGCTGCCCGCGATTGCTACGGCTGCGGGCAGTCCGCGGGGAGCGTTCGAGCCGCTCGCCTTCGCGCACGCCTTCGCCGGTGTGATCCCGGAGAACGCGATCGTGATGGAGGACGCGGTGACCTCCGGGCGCGCGCTGTTCGCGCCGACCTTCGCGGCGGCGCCGAATGACTGGATGCAAAACACCGGTGGCGCCATCGGCATCGGCCTGCCCGCCGCTACGGGCGCGGCGCTCGCCTGCCCGGATCGCAAGGTGATCTGCCTGCAGGCCGACGGCGCCGGTATGTATACCCTTCAGGCACTCTGGACGCAGGCCCGCGAGGGACTCGACGTGATCACGGTGCTGTTCGCGAACCGCGTCTACCGGATCCTGCAGGGCGAGCTTGCCGCCGTGGGCGCGAAGGCAGGACCCGCCGCGGACCGGCTGTTCGGACTTGCGCCGCCGGCGCTCGATTGGGTGCGGCTGGCCGGTGGAATGGGCGTTGAGGCAACGCGGGTCGAGACGCTCGAGGCGTTTGCGGATGTCTTCCGCGCCGCGGCCGCGCGGCGTGGACCATTCCTGATCGAGTTCAAAATTTAGGCGAGGGCGCGGGGCTCGGCGCAGGCCGCTCGTCGGGCGCGCCCGGCCGCGCCATCCTTTGCCGAAGGCGCTCGAAGTAAATGTAGATCACCGGCGTGATGTACAGCGTCAGCGTCTGCGAAAGTAGCAGACCGCCGACAACCGCGAGCCCCAGCGGCTGGCGCGCGTCGCCGCCGACGCCGAAGGCGAACGCGATGGGCAGGCTGCCCATGAGCGCGGCCATGGTCGTCATCATGATCGGGCGGAAGCGTGTCATGCAGGCCTCGAAGATGGCCTCGGCCGGCGGCTTGCCGTCCCTGCGCTGGGCCTCGATCGCGAAGTCGATCATCATGATCGCGTTCTTCTTGACGATGCCGACCAGCATGATGATCCCGACGAAGGCGTACATGTTGAGGTCGACGCCGAAGGCGAGCAGGGTCAGCAGCGCGCCCAGGCCAGCGGTCGGCAGGCCGGAGAGGATCGTCAGCGGGTGGATGAAGCTCTCGTAGAGCACGCCGAGCACCAGGTAGATGACGACGACCGCCAGCAGCAGCAGAATTCCCATGCCCTGCAGCGACTCCTGGAACGCCTGCGCCGTGCCCGAGAAGCTCGCCGTAATGGTTGCCGGCACCTGCAGCTGACGCGTCGTGGCGTGGATGGCGTCGATCGCCTGCGACAGCGAGACGCCCGGCCTGAGGTCGAACGACAGCGTGACCGACGGCAGCTGGCCCTGATGACTGACCGTGAGCGGCCCGACGCCGTATGAAAGCCTGACGAGCGCGTTTAGCGGCACCAGCGCGCCGCTGGTCGAGCGAACGTAGAGCAGCGGCAGCGCCGCCGGGCCGCGCTGGAAGCGCGGCTCGACCTCGAGGATCACCGCATACTGGTTGGTCGCGGTGTAGATGGTAGAAACCTGCTGCGCGCCGTATGCCGCGCCGAGCGCAGCCTGGATCTGCTGCGCCGTCACGCCGAGCGCAGACGCCTTGGCCCGATCGATGTCTACGCGCACCTGCGGCTGATGGATTTGCAGGTCGCTCGCCACGTCGATCAGGAGCGGAATCGCTTTCAGTTTCTCCTCGATGATCGGCACCCACTGGTACAGCTCCTCGGTGCTCGCCGCACGCAGCGTGTACTGGTAGGGACTCTTGGTGAGCAGGCCGATCCGGATCGTCGGGATGTTCTGCAGGAAGGGCTTGATTCCGATCACGCTCGCGAGCTTGGGCCGCAGGCCCCGTATGACCTCGTCCGCCGAGACGCGCTCGTTGTGCGGCTTGAGCGTGATGAACATGCGCCCGCGGTTGAGCGACGGATTGAAGCCACTCGCGCCGATGAACGACATCACGCCGTGAACGTTCGGATCGCGGCGCACGATGTCGGCGACCCGCTGCTGCAACGCGGCCATGGCCTCGAACGATATGTCCTGCGGCGCTTCTGTAAAACAGAAGATCTGGCCGGTGTCCTCGGTCGGCAGGAAGCCCTTCGGCATGCGCACGAACAGGATGCCGGTGGCCACGGTGATCGCGAGGAACAGCAGCAGGACGAAGCGCGCGTGCGCGAGCGACCACTCGAGCGACACGCGATAGGCTTCGCGCAGCGCCTCGAAGCCGCGCTCGGAAAGCCGGTAGAGGCGGCCGTGCGCCACGCCGTGGTGCGGCTTGAGCATGCGCGCGCACATCATCGGCGTCAGCGTGAGCGACACGAAACCGGAGATGAGCACTGCGGTGATGATCGTCACCGCGAACTCGTGCAGCAGCCGGCCGACGATGCCGCCCATGAAGAACACCGGGATGAACACCGCGGCGAGCGAGATCGTCATCGAGACGATGGTGAACGCGATTTCCCTGGAGGCATCGAGGGTGGCCTGGAAGCGGCTCTTGCCCGCCTCCATATGGCGCGAGATGTTCTCCAGCATGACGATCGCGTCATCGACTACGAAGCCGACGCACAGGGTGAGCGCCATGAGCGAGATGTTGTCCAGGCTGTAACCCAGCACGTACATCACGGCGAAGGTGCCGACGATCGACATCGGCAGCGCCACGCTCGGGATCGCGGTGGCCGACACGTTTCGCAGGAAGATGAAGATCACCATCACGACGAGCGCCAGCGCCAGCATCAGCGTGAACTCGACCTCCTCGACCGACTGGCGGATGGTGACCGAGCGGTCGAAAAGCACCTCCATCTGGATGCCCGCGGGCACCTCGGCGCGAAACGTCGGCAGCAGCTTTTTCACCGCATCGACGACTTGGATGGTATTCGTGCCGGGCTGGCGGTAGATCCCGAGCACGATGCCGCGCTTGTCCCGGAACCAGGCGGCGACCTTGTCGTTCTCGACGCCGTCGACGACCCGGCCGAGCTGCTCGAGGCGGATCGGCGAGCCGTTACGGTAGGTGACAATGATCGGGCGAAAGGCGGCGGCGTCGAACAGTTGGCCGTTGGCCTGCACTGCGAAGAGGCGGTTCTCGCCGTAGAGCGTGCCCGTGGGCAGATTCACATTGGCCTGCGCCAGCGCCTGCTGCACCTCGTTGATGCCGACGCCGCGCGAGGCGAGCGCGCTCGGGTCGACTTGCGCGCGCACGGCGTACTTCTGCTGCCCGTAGACCTGCACCTGCGCCACGCCGCTGATCGTCGAGATGCGCTGGGCGAGGAAGGTCTCGGCGTACTCGTCGACCGTCGACAGCGGCAGCGTCTCGGAGGTCAGCGCGAGATAGAAGACCGCGAAGTCGCCCGGGTTTACCTTGCGCAAGGCGGGAGGCGCCGGCATCGTCGAGGGCAGCTGGCGCGCGGTCGCCGCGATCGCCGAATTCACGTCCTGCGCCGCGGCGTCGATGTCGCGATCGAGGCTGAACTGCAGCGTGACCTGGCTGACCCCCTGGCCGCTCACCGAATACATCGAGTCGATGCCGGCGATGGTGGAGAACTGCTTCTCGAGCGGCGTGGCGACCGCGGAGGCCATCGTCTCGGGGTTCGCCCCGGGCAGTTCGGCGCGTACCTGGATGGTGGGAAAATCGACGTTCGGCAACGAGCTTACTGGCAGCAGGCGGTAGCCGACGATGCCCGACAGCAGAATGCCAACCATGACCAGAACGGTCATGACGGGGCGACGGATGAACGGCTCAGACAGGTTCACGACGCGGCCTTCTTGGTCACCACGACCTTCACCCCGGGCGAGAGGCGAAGCTGGCCGCGCGTGACCACCCGGTCGCCGCGCGCGAGGCCGCTTGTGATCACACTCAGATCGCCCTCGGTGCGGGCGACCGCCACCTTGCGCACCTGTGCCGTGGTATCGGGGCCGATGACGAACACGTACTCGCCCTGCGGGCCGGTCTGCACTGCTTCGGAAGGCACCACGATGGCGTCCTTCTGCTCGTAGAGCTTGAGGCTCACATTGACGAACTGCCCTGGCCACAACGCGAGATCGGCATTGTCGAACACGGCACGCAGCTTGATGGTGCCGGTGCTTGCGTCCACGGCATTGTCGATGTACGCGAGCCGTCCCGTGGCGAGCGACGCCTGCCGTTCGGGGTCGACCACCGTCGCCTCGAGCGGTCCGGCGGCCATGTAGCGCCGGACTTCGTTGAGGCGCTGCTCCGGCACCGCGAAGCTGGCGTAGATCGGCTTTACCTGGTTGATCACGACCAGCGAGACCGTGTCATTCGCCTTCACCAGGTTGCCCGCCTGCAGCAGCACCTTGCCGACGTAGCCGTCGATCGGCGAGCGGATGGTGCAGTAGTCGAGGGCGAGCCGCGCCGTCTCGACCGCTGCCTGGCTCGCCTTGAGCACCGCCTCGGCGGTCTCCGCATTGGTGCGGAATTGGGCGTAGCCGTCCTGCGAGACGAAGTTCTTGTCGAGCAGGTCCTTGTAGCGCCGCTCCTGCGCGTGCGCGCGCTCGCGGCTGGCGAGGTCGCGGGCCAGGTTGGCTTCAGCCTGGCGCAGCGACGCCTCGAAGGGCCGAGCGTCGAGCCGGAACAGCACCTCGCCCTTGTGGACCTGCTGGCCTTCCTTGAAATTGACCTCGACGACCTGTCCGTCGACGCGCGACTTGATCGCGACCGAGGTGTACGGCTCGACATTGCCGATTGCGGCGAGGACCACCGGCAGCGACCGTGTCGCGACGCTCGCCACAACGACCTGCGGCGCGGCGGCTGGCTTGCGCGCGGGTTTGGGCGATTCCTTCCCGCGGAGGTTGGGTCCGAAGTGGACGATCACGGCGACGGCAGCCGCGCCAAGCACGACCAGTGCTCCCAGCCGCCAACGGCGGCGGCGCGTCGGCGCATGGGGGACGGGGCGGTTGGTCACAAACTCAATCGAGCTGCGGAACGCAAATGCAGCATGATTGCATTTTCAATCGAGACGGCGCTCGAGGGCAAACAACGCGTCGACCGGTTCCCGCTCGCGGACCAGATGGGCCGTGCCCGCGTCGACCAGCACTTCGGCCGCCCGCGGCCGCGAGTTGTAGTTCGAGCTCATCGCCATCCCGTAAGCGCCTGCCGACATGATCGCGAGCAGATCGCCAGCCTGCGCCGTCAAGACGCGGTCCTTGGCGAGGAAATCGGCCGATTCGCAAACCGGGCCGACGACGTCATAGACCACGCCCGAGGCGTCCGCCGCTGCCTGCCGCACGCTGCGTACCTCGTGCCAGGCGCCGTACAACGCCGGCCGCAGCAGGTCGTTCATGGCGGCGTCGACCACCAGGAAGTTCTTGACCGGCCCCGGTTTGACGTATTCGACGCGGGTCAGCAGCAGCCCGGCGTTGCCGACAATCGAGCGTCCGGGGTCCATGATCAGCGTCTCGCGCCGTCCGGCGAGGGCGCCCGCGACGGCGCCGACGATCTCGCCTACCGGCGGCAGCGCCTCGTCGTGGTAACGGATGCCGATCCCGCCGCCGACGTCGATGTGCGATAGGCCGATTCCGGCGTCCTCGATCCGGTCGGCCAGCGCAGCAATCCGCTTCGCCGCCTCGATCAGCGGCGCGGCTTCGGTGAGCTGCGACCCGATGTGGCAGCCGATGCCGACCACTTCGACGGCGGAGAGCGCAGCGGCGCGACGATAGAGCCGTTCGGCATCCTCCTGCGCGATACCGAATTTGTTCTGCTTCAGGCCGGTCGAGATATAGGGGTGGGTCTTCGCGTCCACGTCGGGGTTCACCCGAAACGCGACCGGCGCGCGGCGACCGAGCGAGGCGGCGATCCTGGCGACGCGCTCGAGCTCGGCCTCGGATTCGAGGTTGAGGCAGAGGATTCCGGCGTTGAGCGCCTGTGCGATTTCCGTCTCGCTCTTGCCGACGCCCGAAAACACGGTTTTCCTCGGATCGCCGCCCGCCGCTTGCACCCGTGCCAGCTCTCCACCGGACACGATGTCGAAGCCCGCGCCGCGCCGCGCGAGCACGCCGAGCACAGCGAGATTCGAGTTCGACTTGACCGAGTAACACAGAAGCGCTTCGTGGCCCGCGAGCGCCGCTGCATACGCGTCGTAGGCCTGTTCGATGGCGGCGCGGGAGTAGACGTAGCAGGGCGTGCCGTGGTCGCGCGCGATGTCTTCGAGTGAGACCTGCTCGGCGTGCAGCGCGCCGGCGCGATAGGCGAAGGCCATATGCCGTCTACCGGCCCTCGTCGGGATCCCCGTCGCGCGCCGCGTCCTTTGGATAGGGCACCGGTTCGTACGGCTTGGCTTTGGGCGGCTTGACACCGGGCGGTGGGCTCTCGCGCAGGTAGAGCGGCCCCTTCTGCCCGCATGCCGCAGCAGTGAGCGCGACAACGACCGCAGCAACGACGATCGAAACGGTGCGCGTCATCGCGTAATCACTAAAATGACGATGCTAGCACGGAAGGAATGGAGCAATGGACGAGAGCGAATTCGAGGCACTCGCCGAAGCGGAGCTTGCGCGCATCGAGCAGGCGTTCGAAGCGAGCGGCGTGGACGCGGACATCGAGGCCAAGGCGGGCGGTGTGCTCGAGATTGAGTTCGCCGACGGCTCGAAGATGATCATCAATCGACACGGCGCGGCGCGCGAGATCTGGGTGGCCGCGCGGTCCGGCGGCTTTCATTTTCGCCATGACGGCGACCGGTGGCGGAATACGCGCGACGGCAGCGAGCTCTACGCGGCACTGACCCGGCTGGTCACGGAACAGAGCGGCGAAACGGTCGCGCTGGCAGCGCCGGGCGCGGCGTGAGCGCTGCCTACTGCGAAAAGGTCGGCGAGTCCGATTTGAACGGATTGGACGGGGCGGCCGTTGCGTCCTCGGCCGGCGGCACGTCCTCGGCCAGTGGCACGTACTCCTTGTAGAAGAACTCGGGCACGATCTTCAGGTCGACCGCCGCAGGATCGTTCGGCGTGGCCGAATCGGCCAAGTCGACCACGTCCACGACCACGACGCCCGGCGGCATCTCGCGCTTTACCTCCGGGACGTCCTTCAGCATCTTCTCCATGTAACTGAGCCAGATCGGCAACGCCACCGCGCCGCCGGTCTGATTGCGGCCGAGGGACTTCGGCTGATCGAAGCCCACCCAGGCGATGGCCACCAGGTTCGGCTGGTAGCCTGCAAACCAGGCGTCCACGAACTCGTTGGTCGTGCCCGTCTTGCCCGCGAGGTCCTGGCGCTTCAGGCGGGCGACACGCGCCGCCGTCCCGTAACGGGTCACATCCTTGAGCATGCTGTCCATGATGAAGGCGTTGCGCGGATCGATGACGCGCAGCGCCTTGTCGCCAGCGCGTGCCGGATGCGCCTCGCCGAGCGTATTGCCGCGATCATCGACGATCTTCTTGATGAAATAGGGCTGGACCAGGTAGCCGCCGTTCGCGAATACCGCAAAGGCGCGTGCTTCCTGAAGCGGGGTGACCGAGCCCGCGCCGAGCGCCATCGTCAGATAGGGCGGGTGCTTGTCGGCATCGAAGCCGAAGCGCCGCACGTAGTCCTGCGCGTACTGCGGACCGATTGCCTGCAGCACTCGAATCGACACCATGTTTTTCGATTTCGCGAGCGCGCGGCGCAGGCGCATCGGTCCCTCGAACTTGCCGTCGTAGTTGTTCGGCTCCCAGCGCTGACTGCCGGTGATGTCCGCCTCGATGACGATCGGCTCGTCGGGGATTACGGTGGCTGGCGTCAGCCCCTTTTCGAGGGCCGCGGAGTATATGAAGGGCTTGAACGACGAGCCCGGCTGCCGCCAGGCCTGCATGACGTGATTGAACTTGTTGCGCCCGAAGTCGAACCCGCCGACCAGCGCGCGGATCGCGCCGTCGTTCGGATCAATCGCGATGAACGCGCCCTCCGCCTCCGGCAACTGGGTAATGTGCCAGGCCCGTTTCTCGTCGCGGCGCACGCGGATGATCGCACCGCGCGCGACGCGCCGACCGGTCGGGGCTTTGGCATCCAGTGCACGGGTCGCGAAGCGCAGCCCCTCTCCAGTAATGTGGATGCGTGTGCCATCGTGCAAGGCCGCCTCGATTTCTTTCGGGTTTGCGCTCAGTACCACGGCGGGCAGAAGGTCGTCGCTATCGCGGTAGTCCGCGAGCGTCTCCTCGATCGCCTCGTCGCTGGCGTCGGTGGCCAGCGCCGCGCGACCTTCCGGGCCGCGGTAGCGCTGGCGACGGTCGTAATCGAGCAGACCACTCCGCAGCGCCGTGTAGGCGGCTTCCTGGTCTTCCTTGCGGATCGTGGTGTAAACCCGGAAGCCCTTCGTGTACACCTCCTCTGGATACTGCTCGTAGACGGCCGCGCGGACCATTTCGGCGACATAGTCGGCCGGAAAGGCATATTCACGCGCTTTTTCCCGCTGGACGCGGATGGGGGCTTTCACCGCCTCGGCATACTGCTCGGGGGAGATGTAGCCGAGTTCGCTCATCCGGCGCAGCACGTAGCGCTGCCGCTGTTTGGCGCGTTGCGGATTCGCAACAGGGTTGTAGCTGGACGGTGCCTTTGGCAGGCCGGCGAGCATCGCCGTTTCCGCCAGGGAAAGGCTGCCGAGCGCCTTGCCGTAGTAAGTCCGTGCCGCCGCGGCGAACCCATAGGCCCGCTGACCAAGGTAGATCTGGTTTACGTAGAGCTCCAGGATCTGTTCTTTGGACAGACTATGTTCGATCTTGAACGCAAGCAGTGCCTCGAAAAGCTTGCGCGTCAACGTCTTCTCCGACGACAGGAAGAAATTGCGCGCCACCTGCATGGTGATCGTACTGGCGCCCTGGCGCCGCCCGCCCGCAACGAGGTTGGTATAGGCTGCGCGCAGGACGCCCACGTAGTCGATGCCGGCGTGCTGGTAGAACCGCTCGTCCTCGGCGGCGATGATTGCGTCGATCAGCGTCTTGGGGACGTCCTGGATCGTGATTACCGAGCGGCGTTCCTCGCCGAACTCGCCGATCAAAATGCCCTCGGCCGAGTACACCCGCAGCGGGATCTTCGGTTGATAATCGGTCAGGGTCTCAAGCGACGGAAGGTTCGGATAGGCGAGGACGAACACCAGGCCGGCCAGCAACCCGCCTGCAACGCCCGCGCCGAGCAGCAGGACGAGCGGGTAGACCAGGAAAAAACGGAGCCACATCAAAGGGGTTAGACCGGCGCAACGCGAGAGGGTTTTTCGCGAGGGCGCAAACGTAACACGACCGTGAACTTTTGCACGGGGAATTTGCTAGACACTTGCGATAGTTGTTGCTAGGATCTAACGCGATTTCTACGTATTGCGCCTAACAGGCGGGTGCGCAAGGAAAAATACGATGGCATTCGATTTCTTCACGCCTAAGGCACCGCCCCTGTTCGGGCTCGACATCAGCTCTTCGTCGGTGAAGATGCTGGAAATCGTCGAGGCGGGCAAGGGCGGTTACCGAGTCGACCGGTACGCGATCGAGCCACTGCCTCGCGATGCCGTGGTCGATGGCAGCGTCAACAACCTCGAGGCGGTCGCTGATTCGGTGAACCGGGCCTACAAACGGCTCGGGACGCGGACCAAGCATGTCGCCATGGCCGTGCCGACCGGCGCAGTGATCACCAAGAAGATTATCGTCCCGTCTGGTCTGCGCGATGACGAAATGCAGGTCCAAGTCGAGGCAGAAGCGAACCAGTACATCCCGTTCGCGCTCGACGAGGTGAACCTGGACTTCCAGACCATCGGCCCCTCGCCGGCCAACCCGGCCGAGGAAGAGGTCCTGATCGCCGCCACGCGCAAAGAGAAGGTCGAAGATCGGGTCGCCGTCGCGGAATCCGCGGGCCTCAAGGCCTCGGTGATGGACGTCGAATCCTTCGCGCAGCAAAGTGCGCTCGAGATCGTGATCAACCAGCTGCCCAGCGGTGGCCGCGACATGAACATCGCGATCGTCGACATCGGGCAGAGCCTGATGAACGTCACGGTGATGCGCAACGACCAGTCGGTCTACACGCGCGAACAGTCGTTTGGCGGCGGACAGCTTACGCAGGACATCGTCAATCGATACGGCATGAGCCCGGAAGAAGCCGAGAACGCGAAGCGCTCTGGCGGCCTGCCCGACGATTTCGAATCCGAAGTGCTGCGACCGTTCATGGAAAACCTCTCCATGGAGGTCCAGCGGGCGCTTCAGTTCTTCTTTAGCTCGACGCAGTACCATACCGTCGACCAGATCCTGCTTGCAGGCGGCTCGGCGGTGATCCCCGGCCTGGATGAGGTCGTGAACACTCATACGCAGGTGCCCGCGATCGTCGCGAATCCATTCGTCGCGATGCAGACCTCGCCGCGGGTTCAACTCAAGCGCCTCATCGCCGATGCGCCATCGCTGATCGTCGCCTGCGGACTCGCCATGCGGAGGTTCGACCCGGTATGACGACGCGCATCAATCTACTGCCGCATCGCGAGGAGCGACGCAAGCGAGCCCGCCAGCACTTTGCAGCGACTGCGGTGCTCACCGCGGTTGTCGGTCTTGTCGTCGTCGGTGCGGTGCATCTGTACTTCGCCGAGATCATCAGTACGCAAAACGACCGCAACAGGTTTCTCAAAAGCGAGATCGGTCGCCTCGACAAGCAGATCGCCGAGATCAGAAAGCTGAAGGACGAAATCACCGCGCTGCTCGAGCGCAAGAAGATCATCGAAACGCTGCAAACCGACCGAGCGCAGACCGTGCACCTGCTCGACGAACTCGTGCGCCAGATGCCCGAAGGCGTCTATCTGAAGTCGGTGACCCAAAAAGGGCTGAACGTGAAGCTCGAGGGCTACGCGCAGTCGAACGCGCGGGTGTCGACGTTGATGCGCAACATCGAGGCATCGCCGTGGCTGGAAAACCCGGGCCTGGTCGAGGTCAAAGCTGCTGTCGTCGACAATAAGCGCGTGTCGCAGTTTGAGCTGAACCTCGCGGTCAAGCGTGCCGAAAAAGAAGATGCGAAAGACGGCGCAAAGGGGGCCAAGGGCGCGAAGCCTGCGGCGAAGAAGGGGTAAGTCATGGCGCTCAACTTGAACCAGATCGCCGAGGATTTCAGGCGACTCAACTGGCAGGACCCCGGCACCTGGCCGATCATCCCGAAGGTCGTCGTGCTGCTGGCGGTCCTCGTGGCCGTGCCGGTGGCGGGCTATTTCCTCGACTGGCAGGGGCAGCTCGAGACGGTCGACGCCGGCCGTAAGGAAGAGGAATCGCTCAAGCAATCCTACGTTGCCAAGAAACGCCAGGCGGTCAACCTCGATTTGCACAAGCAGCAGTTGCGCGAGATCGATACGCAGTTCGGTGCGCTGCTGCGGCAGCTGCCGAACAAGTCGCAAATGGACGCGTTGCTGGTCGATATCAACCAGGCGGGACTTGGCCGCGGATTGCAGTTTGACCTGTTCAAGCCGGCCGGCAGGGAATCTCAGAAGGAGTTCTACGCGGAGCTGCCGATCGAGGTGAAGGTGGTCGGCAACTACCACGACATGGGCGCGTTTGCCGCAGACGTCGGCGCGCTGCCGCGGATCGTGACGTTGAACGACGTTCGGATCAACGCCCACAAGGATGGCAACCTCGCCATGGAAGCGACGGCGCGAACCTTCCGCTACCTCGACGAAGAGGAAATTGCGGCGCAGCGCAGGGCGCAGCAGGCGGCGCGGAAAGGAAAAGCGCGATGAGATGGCTGCTCTTGCTGGCCAGCGCCAGCCTTCTCGCCGCATGCAGCGGCGACCAGCATAGTGACTTGAAGCAGGAGCTGCAGCAGCTCACCAAGGACCTGCGCGGACGCGTCGATCCGCTGCCCGCGGTGAAGACTTATGAATCGGTGCCCTACACTGCCGAGGCGGAAATCGATCCCTTCCGGCCCGATCGCATCATCGTCGCCGATGCAGCCGGCGGGGCGGACGCGGGTGGTGGGAAGAAGCCTGATTTCGACCGACCGAAGGAGCCGCTGGAGGCCTTTCCGCTGGAGTCCATTCAGATGGTCGGCACGATCACCCAGGCCAAGGAGACCTTTGGGCTGGTGAAGGCGGGGCAGAACCTATATCGGGTGAAAACCGGAAATTACATGGGCCAGAACTTCGGCGTCATTGTTGCAATCAACGAGGGCCAGATCGAGCTCAAGGAACTGGTCCAAGACGGCAGCGGCGAATGGAACGAACGGACCAGCGCCCTGCAACTGCGGGAAGGGGGAAGCGCCAAATGAACATGCGAACCGCACTTTATACGCTTGCATTGTGGCTCGCGGGCATTGGTGTCGCGGCTGCGCAGGCCAACAGCATCGACGCGTTTGACGTCACCGAGCAGGGGGGCAAGGTGATCGTGCGCATCACGACGAAGTCGCCGCTCGACGCGGTGCCGCCCAATTTCTCGGTGGCTAACCCGGCACGCATCGCCTTCGACTTTCCGGCGACCGTCAATGCGCTCGGGCGCTCGAGCCAGGATATCGGCCAGGGCGAACTGCGCAGCATGAACGTGGTGCAGGGTGCGGGACGCACCCGGCTGGTCCTCAATCTGCGCCGCCCGGTTGCTCACGAGGCGAGCGTCGAAGGTAACACCCTGCTCGTCACGCTGTCGGCGCCGGCGAGTTCGGCGGCGGTGCCGGACGACAAGGTAGCGCACTTCGCGGGCGGCGCCGCGGAAGCGCTGCACGCGGTCCGCGACATCGATTTTCGCCGCGGCCCCAACGGCGAGGGCCGGGTCGTGGTCGATTTGTCCGACCCCTCGACCGGGATCGACATCCGTCAGCAAGGCCAGAACCTGGTCGTCGATTTGCTCAAGACCCAGCTGCCTGAGAACTTGCGCCGCCGCCTAAACGTCGTCGATTTTGCGACCCCGGTGCAGACCGTGAGCGCCTTCCAGCAGGGCGAAAATGCACGTCTGATCATCGCCCCGCGCGGTCAGTGGGAGCACAACGCCTATCAGTCGGAATCGCAGTTCGTGGTGGAAGTGAAGCCGGTCGCCGCCGACGACAGCGGACAGGCAAAAAAGGGTGTCTACACCGGCGAGAAGCTCTCGCTTAACTTCCAGAATGTCGAGGTCCGCGCGGTTCTCAACGTCATCGCGGACTTCACGGATCTGAACATCATCACCAGCGACACGGTGACCGGAAACATCACTCTGCGACTGAAGGACGTCCCCTGGGATCAGGCGCTCGACATCATCCTGCAGACCCGAGGCCTCGACAAGCGGCGTAACGGCAACGTCATCTGGATCGCGCCACGCGACGAACTCGCGACGCGCGAGAAGCTCGCGCTCGAGTCGCAGCAGCAGATCACCGAGCTCGAGCAGACGCGCACCGAGTCCTTCGTGCTCAACTACCAGAAGGCGGCGGACGTCCAGAAGCTTCTTTCGGACCGGACGCAGCGCATCCTGTCCAAGCGCGGCAGCGCGGTGGTCGACAATCGGACCAACACGCTGTTCGTGCAGGACGTGCCGAGCCGGCTTGAGGAGGTGCGCAAGCTGATCGCCAAGATCGATATCGCGGTGCGTCAGGTGATGATCGAGGCGCGCATCGTCGAGGCCGACGACTCGTTCAGCCGCAACCTGGGCATTCGCCTCGGCTACAACAACACCAGCGGCAATGGATTCGGGATCACCACCGGCCAGTCGACGGTGCGTGGCGGCGCTTACACCAATATCAACAGCGCCGGTGCCGCCACTGGCCAGGGGGGCACGGCGACGTACCCAGCCGATGCGCTCAACGTAAACCTGCCGGCCGCCGGTCTGAACTCATTCAATGCGGGCACGTTCGCGTTCCTGCTGTTCAACCAGGCAATGACCAAGTTCCTCAACCTCGAGATCTCCGCCTTGGAAGCCGACGGCAGAGGCAAGATCGTATCCAGCCCGCGCGTGCTGACCGCCGATCAGGTCGAGGCGGTGATCGAGCAGGGTACGGAGATCCCGTACCAGCAGGCCACCTCCTCGGGCGCGACTGCGGTCTCGTTCCGTTCGGCCACCCTGTCACTCAAGGTAAAGCCGCAGATCACGCCGGATGGCAACGTCATCATGACGCTCGACGTGAACAAGGACGCGCCGGGGACGACGACGCCGGCGGGCGTGCAGATCAGCACGAAGCACGTCAAGACCGAGGTGCTGGTGGAAAACGGCGGCACCGTGGTGATCGGCGGCATCTTCGAGCAGACGGACCGCACCGATACGACGCAGGTGCCCTTCTTCGGCTCGCTGCCGTACGTTGGCTGGCTATTCAAGAACAATACGACGAACACCCAGAAGTCCGAGTTGCTCGTGTTCATCACGCCCCGCATCGTCAATGAGCGGCTGACGGTTCGCTGATCGGCGTGCACGCGGAGCGCTTGGCGCTCCGTCCAGACCGACGGGGAAAGGGGGCGCAAGCCCCCTTTCTCGTTTGGGCAGCGTGTCGTGCCGCTCGGCGGCGCCGCGCGTGCCGCGTAAAATGTCCAGCGTGGGACGGCACGCCAACATCTTTCTGGTCGGCATGATGGGCGCCGGCAAGACGACCGCGGGTCGGCTGCTTGCGCGCCGGCTGGGCCGGCGCTTCATCGATACCGACCAGGAGATCGAAGCGCGCTGCGGCGTGGGCATTCCGCTGATCTTCGAGATCGAAGGCGAAGCCGGCTTTCGCGAACGCGAAGCGCGCGCGATCGAGGAATTCACCGCACAGGAGGCGCTCGTGCTCGCGACCGGCGGCGGCGCGGTGCTGCGCGCCGAAAACCGCACTCGGCTGGCCGCGCGCGGTACCGTGATTTATCTGCATGCACCTCCAGACGCGCTCTACCGACGAGTGCGCAGCGATCGCAACCGGCCGCTGCTTGCCACTGAGGACCCGCTCGGCCGGCTGCGCGAGCTGTACGCGGTGCGCGATCCGCTGTATCGCGAAATTGCCGATCTGGTCATCGAGACCGGAGCGCAGAGCGCGCGTGCCCTGTCGCGCACGCTGCTCGCGCGCGTCGAGGAACAGTGCAGAGCCTCCGCGTAGCGCTCGGCGAGCGCGCCTACCCGATCCATGTCGGTGCCGGCATCCTTGGCGATGCGGCGCTCTATGCGCCGCATCTGGGCGGGCGGACTGCGGTGATCGTGAGTAATGCGGTGGTGGCGCCGCTGTACCTCAAGCGCGTGCGCGACGCGCTGGCGGCATGCGGGGCACGGGCAGTGGAGATCATGGTCGAGGACGGCGAGCAGGCGAAGCGCTGGGAAACGATCGACGCCGTCATCGGCGCAATGCTCGAGGCGCGCTGCGATCGGCGCAGCGTGATCGTCGCTCTCGGCGGCGGCGTGGTCGGAGACCTGGCGGGCTTCGCCGCGGCGGTTTACCAGCGTGGCATCCCGTTCGTTCAGGTACCGACGACGCTGCTCGCTCAGGTCGATTCATCGGTCGGCGGCAAGACCGGAATCAACCACGCGCTGGGGAAGAACATGATCGGCGCGTTTCACCAGCCGCTCGCCGTGATCGCCGACGTGGGGGCGCTCGGCACCCTGCCGCAGCGCGAGCTGCGCGCCGGGTTGGCCGAAGTGATCAAGCACGGCCTGGTGCTCGATGCCGCGTTTTTCGAGTGGCTCGAGGCGCATATCGAGCAGCTGCTCGGGGGTGACCCGCAGGCGCTGACGCACGCGGTGCTGCGCAGCTGCGAGCTTAAGGCACAGGTGGTCGCCGCGGACGAGCGCGAATCCGGTCTGCGCGCGATCCTCAACTTTGGACACACCTTCGGCCACGCGATCGAGGCGGGCGTGGGTTATGGATCCTGGCTGCACGGCGAAGCGGTGGCGGCGGGCATGGTGATGGCCGCCCAGCTCTCGGCAGGTGCCGGCACGCTCGACGCGTCTGCGGTCGCGCGCGTGCGCGCAATCTTGGCGCGAGCCGGGCTGCCGATCGCCGGCCCCGCGCTCGCGTCCGAGCGCTATCTCGAGCTCATGGCGATCGACAAGAAGGCGGCCGCGGGTACGATCCGTTTCGTGACGCTCGAGGGAATCGGACGCGCGGTCCTGCGCGACGATTTCGGGGTGGCGGCGGTGCACGCCGCCATCGACGGCTGCAGCGCCGCGCCTGCTGCGGCGCGGTAGCGCGCCGAGCGTCCCCAAGCCCTTGTAAGCACAAGGGTCCACGCGTATATTTGGTGGTTCGCCCCGCATTTTTGTGCAGAGCGGCGCAAAGTTCCATAAAGCCTTTTATATCAAGGTGTTAGACGTGGAAAAGCGACTCCCGCCAGCGGCCCAAGGTCTGTACCACCCGAGTCACGAGCACGACGCCTGTGGCGTCGGCTTCGTCGCGCATATCAAAGGGCGGAAATCGCATTCGATCGTCGGCCAGGGGCTTACGGTGCTGCGCAACCTGACGCACCGCGGCGCGACCGGCTTTGATCCCAAACTGGGCGACGGCGCAGGGATTCTGATTCAGATTCCCGACCGGTTATTCCGTGAGGAGATGGCCAAACAGGGCGTGACCCTGCCCAAGCCGGGGCAATACGGCGTGGGTCTGGTCTTCCTGCCGCGCGAGCCCGCCTCGCGCCTTGCCTGCGAGTACGAGATCGAACGGGCGATCAAGGACGAGGGGCAGGTATTGCTCGGCTGGCGCGATGTCCCGGTGGACAACCGCGACATTGCCGATGCCGCGCGCGCGGTCGAGCCGGTGATTCGTCAGGTGTTCATCGGTCGCGGTGCCCGCGTCATGGTGACCGACGCGCTCGAGCGCAAGCTGTACATCATCCGCAAGGTCGCCGCGCACGCGATTCAGGCGCTCAAGCTCGCGCACGGCAAGGAGTACTACGTGCCGTCGATGTCGGCGCGCACGATCGTCTACAAGGGCATGCTGCTGGCGAGCCAGGTCGGCGAGTACTACCTCGACCTCAAGGACCCGCGCGTCGAGTCTGCGCTGGCGCTGGTGCACCAGCGCTTCTCGACCAACACCTTTCCGTCTTGGGATCTGGCGCACCCGTTCCGCATGATCGCGCACAACGGCGAGATCAACACCGTGCGTGGCAACGTCAACTGGATTCGCGCGCGCCAGGGCGCGATTTCGAGTCCCGCGCTGGGCGAGGACCTTAACAAGATCTGGCCGCTGATCTATGACGGCCAGTCGGACTCTGCGTGCTTCGACAACGCGTTCGAGATGCTCGTGATGGGCGGCTACTCGGCCGCGCACGCCGTGATGATGATGATCCCGGAGGCCTGGGAGAACCACGCACTGATGGATCCGAGCCGGCGCGCGTTCTACGAATACCACGCAGCCATGATGGAGCCTTGGGACGGACCGGCCTCGATCGCCTTCACCGACGGCAAGCAGATCGGCGCGACGCTCGATCGCAACGGCCTGCGACCCTCGCGTTACATCGTAACCGACGGCGATCTGGTCATCATGGGCTCAGAATGCGGCTGCCTGCCGGTGCCCGAGGAGAACATCGTCAAGAAATGGCGCCTGCAGCCCGGCAAGATGTTTCTCGTCGACCTGGAAAAGGGCCGCATCGTCGATGACAAGACGCTGAAGGACGCGCTAGCCGGTGGGCGGCCCTACGCGGAGTGGATCGAGCGCATCCGAGTGAAGCTCGATGAGGTCGAGAGCGAGAAGACGCCGCCCCTGAAGAGCCCGGTGGCGCTGCTTGATCGGCAGCAGGCCTTCGGCTACACGCAGGAAGACGTCAAGTTTCTGCTCACGCCGATGGCCGAGAACGGCGAGGAGCCGACCGGGTCGATGGGCAACGATTCCCCGCTCGCCGTGCTTTCGGACAGGAACAAGAACCTGTACCAGTACTTCAAGCAGCTGTTTGCGCAGGTCACGAACCCGCCGATCGACTCGATTCGCGAAGAGCTCGTGATGAGCCTGGTGAGCTTTATCGGCCCGAAGCCGAACCTGCTTGGTATCGACGAGATGAACCCGCCCTTGCGGCTCGAGGTCTCTCAGCCGGTGCTCGACTTCTACGAAATGGAGAAGATCCGGAACATCGAGCGCTACACGAATGGCAAGTTCAAGTGCTGCGAACTGGACATCACCTATCCCGTCGCCTGGGGCAAGGAAGCGATCGAGGCGCGTCTCGCTTCGCTGTGTGCGCAGGCGGAGGACGCGGCGCGGGCGAACTACGCGATCATCGTGATCTCGGATCGACTGGTGGACACCGACCGGGTGGCGATCCCGGCGCTGCTCGCGCTTTCGGCAGTGCACCAGCATCTGGTGAACAAGGGTTTGCGCACGACGAGCGGCCTCGTGCTCGAAACCGGCAGTGCGCGCGAAGTGCACCATTTCGCGCTGCTCGGCGGCTACGGCGCCGAAGCGGTGCATCCCTATCTGGCGCTCGAGACCGTGCTCGCGATGCATCCGGAGGACAGCGCGGCGGCGAGCAAGGCGGTCAAGAATTTCGTCAAGGCGATCGGCAAGGGCCTGCGCAAGGTGATGTCGAAGATGGGCATCTCCACCTATATGTCCTACACCGGGGCGCAGATCTTCGAAGCGGTCGGCCTGCAAAAAGCGCTGGTCGACAAGTACTTCGCCGGCACCGCGTCGACCGTCGAAGGCGTCGGCGTATTCGAGCTCGCCGAGGAGGCGCTCCGTGTGCATCAGGCTGCGTTCGGTGACGACCCGGTGCTGGCACACGCCCTCGACGCGGGCGGCGAGTATGCCTGGCGAGTGCGCGGCGAGGCGCACATGTGGACGCCAGACGCCATCGCAAAGCTCCAGCAATCGACACGCAGCAATAGCTACGCGACGTACAAGGATTACGCGAAGATCATCAATGATCAGGCCCAGCGACTCATGACGCTGCGCGGCCTGTTCGAGTTCCGCTTCGGCGAACGCACGCCGGTGCCGATCGAGGAAGTCGAGCCGGCCAAGGAGATCGTCAAGCGCTTTGCGACGGGCGCCATGTCGCTCGGCTCGATTTCGACCGAGGCGCACACCACGCTTGCGATCGCGATGAACCGGATTGGCGGCAAATCGAACACCGGCGAAGGCGGTGAAGACCACCGGCGCTTCGCGCCGGTGCAACCCGGTGAAACGCTGCGCACCCGTCTCGGTGCGGGACGGGTCGAGGTCGATATCGCGTTGCGCGAAGGCGATGTCCTGAAATCAAAGATCAAGCAGGTCGCCTCCGGGCGCTTCGGAGTGACGACCGAGTACCTGTCGAGTGCCGAGCAGATCCAGATCAAGATGGCGCAGGGCGCGAAGCCGGGCGAAGGCGGGCAGCTGCCCGGCCGTAAGGTGTCCGAATATATTGCGGAGCTTCGCTTTTCGACGCCGGGCGTCGAGCTGATCAGCCCGCCGCCACATCACGACATCTACTCGATCGAGGATCTCGCGCAGCTCATCCACGACCTGAAGAACGCGAACCCCGGGGCGTCGATCAGCGTCAAGCTGGTGTCCGAGGTCGGTGTCGGCACCGTCGCCGCGGGCGTGTCGAAAGCGAAATCGGATCACGTGACGATCGCGGGCCACGATGGCGGCACGGGCGCCTCGCCCCTGTCGTCCATCAAGCACGCCGGCACGCCCTGGGAGCTGGGGCTGGCCGAGACACAGCAAACGCTGGTGCTGAACCAGCTGCGCGGCCGTATCGCCGTGCAGGTCGACGGCCAGATCAAGACAGGACGCGACGTCGTCATCGGCGCGATCCTCGGCGCCGACGAGTTCGGTTTTGCCACCGCGCCGCTGGTCGTCGAAGGCTGCATCATGATGCGCAAATGCCATCTCAACACCTGCCCGGTGGGTGTGGCAACGCAGGATCCGGTGCTGCGCCGCAAGTTCGGCGGCAAGCCGGACTACGTGGTCAACTATTTCTTCTTCGTCGCGGAAGAGGTGCGCGAGCTGATGGCGCAGCTCGGCGTACGCCGCTTCGATGAGCTGATCGGCCGGAGCGACCTGCTCGACACGCGCAAGGGCGTGATGCACTGGAAGGCGAGGGGACTCGATTTCTCGAGAATCTTCCACATGCCGGACATGCCGGCCGAGGTGGCGCGTTATCACCGTGAAACGCAGGATCACGGCCTCGACAAGGCGCTCGACCGGCGCCTGATCGAGCTCGCGCAGCCGGCGCTCGAGCGTAAGGAGTCGGTGTCGATCGAGATGCCGATTCGCAACATCAATCGCACGGTCGGCACCATGCTCTCGCACGAAGTGGCCAAGCGTTTCGGCCACGATGGTTTGCCGGAGAACACGATCCACGTGCGCTTTGCGGGGTCGGCCGGACAGAGCTTCGGTGCCTTCCTCTCGCGGGGGATCACCCTGGAGCTGATCGGTGACACGAACGACTACTGTGCCAAGGGTTTGTCGGGGGGGCGAATCTCGGTCCAACCATCGCCCAAGTTCCGCGGCGAGCCGAGCGAAAACATCATTACCGGCAATGTCGTGCTCTACGGGGCAATTGCCGGTGAAGCCTATTTCCGCGGCGTGGCAGGCGAGCGTTTTGCGGTGCGCAACTCAGGTGCGCTGGCGGTCGTCGAAGGCGTGGGAGATCACGGCTGCGAGTACATGACCGGGGGCACGGTTGCGGTCCTTGGCGCTGCGGGGCGCAACTTCGCCGCAGGCATGTCCGGCGGAATTGCCTACGTGTTCGACAGCGAGGGCGAGTTCAGGCGTTACTGCAATGCCGCGATGGTCGATCTCGAGCCGGTGCTCTCCGAGTCCGAACAGCAGGCGAAGCTGTCGAGCGATCTGTGGCACCTCGGCGAGGCGGACGAGGTGATCCTCAGGCGCATGATCGGAAATCACGCGCGCTATACGGGCAGCCGAAGGGCGCAGGCGCTGCTCGACGCTTGGCCCGAAGCGCGAGCGAAGTTCGTCAAGGTGTTTCCGAAGGAATACCGGCGCGCGCTCGGCGAGCTCGCCGCCCACCGTAAGGCGGCGGCGTAAATGGGCAAAGTCACCGGGTTTCTCGAGTACCAACGCCTTGCCGAGGCCTCCGAGCCGATTGAGGAACGCAAGAAGCACTACCGGGAGTTCGTCCTCCACCTGAGCGACGAACAAGCCAAGCTGCAGGGGGCGCGCTGCATGGATTGCGGCACGCCGTTCTGCATGTCGGGCTGCCCGGTGAACAACATCATTCCCGACTTCAACGACTTGGTGTTCCGTCAGGACTGGCAGCAGGCGATCGAAACGCTGCACTCGACAAACAACTTCCCCGAGTTCACCGGGCGTATCTGTCCAGCGCCCTGCGAGGAGGCCTGCGTCCTGCGCATCAACGACGATCCTGTCGGCATCAAGTCGATCGAGCACGCGATCATCGACAAGGCCTGGGAACAGGGATGGGTCGCGCCGCGACCGCCGGCACGCAAAACCGGCAAGCGCGTGGCAATCGTCGGCTCGGGGCCGGCGGGGCTGGCCTGCGCGCAGCAACTCGCGCGCGCGGGGCATGAAGCGGTCGTATTCGAGAAGAACGACCGGCCCGGGGGCCTGCTGCGCTACGGCATTCCCGATTTCAAGCTCGAGAAATGGCTCATCGAGCGGCGTCTGGAGCAGCTCAAGGCTGAGGGCGTGTCGATCAGGACGAACCACAAGGTGGGTACGGCGCCGGAGGGCGCAGGCAATCCCGATGCCGTCATGCTTGACCCTGCGACGATCGTTGACGAATTCGATGCCGTGGTGCTCGCCGGCGGCGCCGAGCAGCCACGTGATCTGCCGATTCCAGGGCGCGAGCTGGAGGGCGTTCACTTCGCCATGGATTTTCTGCCGCTGCAGAACCGGCGCGTCGCAGGGGACAAGGGCGTCGCGGATCTTTGGGCGACGGACAGGCACGTCGTCGTCATCGGTGGCGGTGACACCGGGTCGGACTGCGTCGGGACGTCCAACCGGCACGGCGCGAAGTCGGTCACCCAGTTCGAGCTGTTGCCGATGCCGCCGGATCCCGAGTGCAACCCGGTTTGGCCCTACTGGCCGACCCGGCTGCGCACCTCGTCGTCGCACGAAGAGGGCGTGGCGCGTGACTGGTCGGTGGCCACCAAGGAATTCATCGGCGAGAACGGACGTGTCACCGCGCTGAAGGCCGTGCGGCTGGAATGGAAGGACGGCAAGATGGGCGAGGTTCCGGGCTCGGAGTTCAGCTTGCCCGCGGACCTCGTGCTGCTCGCGATGGGATTCGTGTCGCCGGTGCAGAGCATGCTCGACGCGTTTGGCGTGGAGAAGGACCCTCGCGGCAACGCGAAGGCGACGACCGAGGGCGAAGGCTGCTACGCCACTTCTGCGCCCAAGGTGTTTGCCGCGGGCGACCTGCGTCGCGGTCAGTCGCTCGTCGTGTGGGCGATCCGGGAGGGCCGGCAGTGCGCCCGGGCGGTCGACGAATTCCTCATGGGGTCGTCCGAACTGCCGCGTTGAGCCAAGTCGTGGCCACGCACGCCAGCGCAAAGGATTTCCGCCTGAGCACCGACGAGCTCGCGGCGATCGGCACGCGCGCGATCACGCGCAGATACTCCAAGAATACGATCATCGTCAGCGAAGGCGACAGCGCCGACGGTTTGTTCATTGTGCTCGAGGGGCGGGTCAAAGTGTTCGTCAGCGACGCCCAGGGGCACGAGGTGGTTCTCGGCACCCACGGGCCGGGTGAGTACTTCGGCGAAATGGCGCTCGATACGGGGCCCCGCTCGGCGTCGGTCATCACGCTCGAGCCATGCCAGCTCCTCGTCGTGCCGAAGGACGCGTTTCGCGAGTTCATCGAGCACACCCCGGCCTTTGCGTTCAGCCTGATCGGCAAGCTCATCGCGCGTGTGCGAACGCTGACCGAGAACGTGAAGAGTCTCGCGCTGATGGACGTCTACGGGCGCATCGCGCGGCTGCTGCTCGAGCTCGCCGAGGAGCGCGACGGTGTGCTCGTGATCGCCGAGCGGCTCACGCAACAGGACATCGCCAATCGTGTCGGCGCTTCGCGCGAGATGGTGAGCCGCATCATGAAGGACCTCACGACGGGCGGCTACGTCACGCAGTCGCGTGAGGCGATCGTGCTGCACCGCAGGCCCCCATTGAATTGGTGACCCCTCATGGATGCTGCGCTGCAGCGAATGCGGCGCAGCAAAAGAAAGCGTGAATATTCCCTAGCGTGCCTGCGGCATGGTTCGCTGATTGAAGCGTCTCGAAGGGCTACCGTGGTGCCATCGTCAACGGTACTTGGAGAAGACGATGGACATCCAAGAAGCACTGATGCTCGCACTGATGACAGTTCCCACTTGGATCGTCGCCGCGGCTGCGTTGATCACGCTGCTCGTTACCGGCGCGTAAAATCGCCCCGTCTGTGCTCGACCCGGAGCGATCGCGCGCCGGGCAAAAAGGGTAAGGTTGATGAATCAGCACGACGCCCTCGCCTTGGCGACGAGCAATCGGGCGACACGAAATTCGAGCTTCTCGCCGCGGACACCCTGCTCGTGGACAGGGTGTCCGGGTGAATCGTAGAAAGGCCCTCACCGCGCTGCTTGCCTGCACCGCGACGCCGCGCCGGTTGCGGGCCGCGGACGAGCGCCGGCCGCGGATTGGCTACCTCGTGCTGGAGTCGCTACGCGATTTTCCGTCGCGTGAGCGGCAGGCGTTTCTAGACGGGCTCCGCGAGTTCGGACGGGTCGACGAAAAGTCGGTCGACATCATCTACCGCTCGGCGGAAAACGAGCCGGAGTTCCTGCGTGCGATGTGCGAGGACCTGCTGCGCGAAAAGGTCGATGTTCTGGCCGCCGTCGGCGCCCTGCCGACGCTCGCCTGCCTGAAGACGACACACAGCGTGCCAATCGTGTTCCTCGCCGCGGGCGACCCCGTCGGCATTGGCGCCGCCGTATCGCTTGCGCGGCCCGGTCGCAATGCGACCGGCGTGAGTTACATCCTGGGCGAGTTGGCCGGCAAACGCGTCGAGTACCTTCGGCTCGTCGTCCCGGGCGCCCGTCGGGTCGCGTTTCTCTGGGATCGGAGCAACCGCGAAGCGCAGATCGAGTCCAAGGTAGCGCAGGTTGCCGCTGAGAAGCTCGGCATTCGGTCGAACCTGGTGTCGATCGATTCGCAGGCCAGCCTGACCGCGGGCCTCGAGCGCATTGCCCGCGACCGGCCGGATGCCATTTACATGAGCTTCGCCGCAGGCGTGATCGCGCGCAACCGCACCGCCATCGCCGACTTCGGGCTGCGGCAGCGCCTACCGGTGATTTCCGCCTGGGCGTTCATGACGGAGGCGGGCGGATTGCTAAGCTATTCGCCCGATATCCCGGCGATGTTTCGGCGCAGCGCCTACTATGTGGATCGGATACTGAAGGGTGCACGGCCTGGCGAGCTGCCAATCGAGCAGGCGACGAAGATCGAGCTCACGGTCAATCTTGGAACAGCACGCAAACTGGGTCTCACGATGCCGCCCGAGGTCATGCTACACGCCGATCGGGTGATCGAGTGAGTCGCAGGAACAGCCTGACCAGGAAACACGTTTGCACCGCGCAACCGCAGCATGGCGTGCTTGGCCAAGAACGCCGCGAATGAATCGCCGTCACGCGGTTGCAGCCCTGATTGCGGCACTTGCGGCGCCCGCCGTGACGCGAGCCCAGTCGTCCGCCCTGCCCAGGCTCGGCTACCTATCCCTGCAGTCGATCACCGAACGACCTTCGCGCGAGCGGCAGGCATTTCTCGACGGCTTGCGCGAGTATGGCCGCGTGCCGGGAGAGTCGATCGAGATCGTCTATCGCTCCGCCGAGAACGAGCCGGAGTTTCTGCGGCCGATGTGTGAGGAGTTGCTGGGCGCGA
>Ga0210067_1000005_pt1 | contig 29077 bp, 27 predicted proteins | sample RushMan_ThreeSqB_2_FD_185559 | JGI IMG/M metagenome (GOLD analysis project Ga0210067, IMG submission 185559) | Wetland microbial communities from San Francisco Bay, California, USA, that impact long-term carbon sequestration - RushMan_ThreeSqB_D2... | ecosystem: Environmental > Aquatic > Marine... | reverse complement strand
CAAGCCCCCCGATCCGGTGCAGGCGAAGGTGATGCAGTTCATGCCGTTCGTCTTCAGCGTGTTCTTTTTCTTCTTTCCTGCCGGCCTGGTGCTTTACTGGCTGGTGAACAACTGTCTTTCAATCGCACAGCAGTGGCAGATTCAGCGCATGTTTGATCGCGACAAGACTGCCCATGCCAGACGCTGACGCAACCCCCGCGCCGCGCGACACCATTGCAGCCATTGCCACACCTCCCGGACGCGGTGGCATCGGCGTCGTGCGCGTCTCCGGACCCGGCGCGCCCGACATCGCGCGCGCGCTGACCGGCAGATTGCCTGAGCCGCGTCGGGCGCGGCTGAGTGCCTTCCGCGACGCGAATGGCGAAACGATCGACGAGGGCCTCGCGCTGTTTTTTCCTGCGTCGCACTCGTATACGGGCGAGGCGGTCGTCGAACTGCAGGGGCACGGCGGACCCGTGGTCATGCATGCGCTGCTGACCGCCTGCCTGGATGCCGGCGCACGCCTTGCGGAGCCCGGCGAGTTCACGCGGCGAGCGTTTCTCGAAGGGCGGCTTGACCTCGCCCAGGCTGAGGCGGTCGCCGATTTGATCGATGCGGCGAGTCGCAGCGCGGCGCGCTCGGCGCTGCGCTCGCTGCAAGGCGAGTTCTCGACTGCGATCGAATCCCTGGCCGGCGGACTCGTCGAGCTGCGCGCCCTGACCGAGGCGATGCTCGATTTCCCGGAAGAGGAAGTCGACCCGCTGCACGGGGACGACGCCGCGCACAGGCTGGAGCGCCTGCGCGCGGCGCTCGAGGCCGTATTTGCGCGCAGCCGGCAGGGCAGCCTGTTGCGCAGCGGCATCCATGTCGTACTCGCGGGGCGGCCGAATGTCGGCAAGTCGAGTCTGCTCAATCGCCTTGCCGGCGAGGAGCGGGCGATTGTGACGCCGATCGCGGGGACGACGCGCGACGCGCTGCGCGAGTCAATCGAGATTGACGGCGTACCGGTGGTCATCGTCGACACCGCCGGTCTGCGCGAGTCACGCGAGGAGGTCGAAAGAATCGGGGTTGAACGCGCACGCGCGGAGATCGCTCGCGCCGACGTGGTCGTGTTCGTTGTCGAGGCCGGAGCGGGACTCTCGAAAGCGGAGCGTGTCTTGCTTGCTGCGCTGCCGGACGGAGTCCCCTGCGTGCGCGTGGCGAACAAGGTCGATCGGGTCGACGCCGGCGCCTGCGCGGATACGGACATCATTGCGGTGTCCGCAAAGACCGGCGCCGGACTCGACACGCTGCGCCGGGCGATTCTCGAAGTCGCGGGCTGGCATCCCGGCGAAGAGTCGGTTTTCCTCGCTCGCGAGCGCCATCTGCGCGCGCTGACGAAGGCGCGCGTTCACCTTGAGGCCGCGGCACGGGAGCATGGCCGCTGGGAGCTTTTTGCGGAGGAACTGCGTCTCGCGCATGCTGCCCTCGGAGAGATTACGGGCGAATTCAGTGCCGACGAACTCCTCGGAGAGATCTTTGCGCGTTTCTGCATCGGAAAGTAAGCAATGACCTGGAACCCGCAGGCATACGAGGCGTTTGCAGACCATCGCATGCGGCCGGCGATCGACCTGCTGGGCCGGGTGGCGCTCACGGCGCCACGTCGCATTGTCGATCTCGGCTGCGGCAGCGGCAACGTCACCCTGTTGCTTGCGCAACGCTGGCCTGGGGCGCACATCCTCGCGCTCGACGGTGCCGCCGAGATGCTGGCGACCGCGCGGGCGCGCAGCACCGCCATCGCCTGGCAGCAAGTGGATCTCGCCGCCTGGCGTGCATCCGAGCGGTTCGACCTCGTGTTCTCGAACGCCGCGCTGCACTGGCTCACCGATCACGCCACCGTGTTTCCACGGCTGGCCGATGCGGTGGCCCCGGGCGGGGTGCTCGCAGTACAGATGCCGAGCAACTTTTCCGCGCCTTCGCACGCACTAATGCACGCGCTCGTTCTCGAGCCCCCCTATCGGGGGCACCTCGAGCGCGTCCTGCGGCCCGCCCCGGTGCTCGAGGCGGGGGCATACTACGCGCTGCTCGCGCCGCGCTTCGCGCGCATCGACGTCTGGTCGACCGAGTACGTCCAGGTTCTCCATGGAGAGAACCCGGTCGCGGACTGGACGCGCTCAACTTGGCTCGGCGCCCTCCTCGAAGCCTTGCCCGAGCCGCTGCGAGGTCCGTTCGAAGCGGAGTACCGCCGCAGGGTTCTCGAGGCATACCCGAAACGTGGCGATGGCAGCACGCTTTTTCCGTTCCGGCGCCTGTTTTTTGTGGCGACCGCTGCGTGACCGCAGTGTTACAATCAACTGCTCCGAACCCCCCACTTATCGCTGCGTCGCGGTGCCTTCGAGCCGTGTGATTTGCGGCTCCCGGGCAGCGTTTCCGGCCCCGGAGTTCTCCACATGAACGCCCCCCGTTCCGAGCCCCCAGAATCCTCGCCGAGTTGGGTCAAGCATGCCGGCCTGCGTCAATGGGTCGCCGAGATTGCTGCGCTGACCAAACCCGAGCGTGTGCTGTGGTGTGACGGCAGCCAGGCGGAGTACGCCCGTCTGTGTGAAGAAATGGTGCAGGCCGGGACCCTGATCCGGCTGAACGAAAAGCGCCGTCCGAACAGCTTTCTCGCGCGGTCCCACCCCGGCGACGTCGCGCGTATGGAGGATCGCACGTTCATCTGCAGCGCGCGTGCCGAGGACGCGGGTCCGACCAACAACTGGATCGATCCGCGCGAGATGCGCAAGACGCTGAACGGGCTATTCGACGGCAGCATGCGTGGTCGCACGATGTACGTGGTGCCCTTCTCGATGGGCCCAATCGGCTCGCACATCGCTCAAATCGGGATCGAGATTTCTGACTCGCCGTACGTTGTCGCCAACATGCGCATCATGACGCGCATGGGCAGGGCGGTCGCCGACTGGCTCGGGGAGGACGGCGATTTCGTGCCCTGCGTGCACTCGGTCGGCGCGCCGCTCGCGCCGGGCGCGAAGGACGTGCCCTGGCCTTCCAACGAGAAGGAAAAGTGGATCGTTCATTTCCCCGAGACACGCGAGATCTGGTCGTATGGCTCGGGCTACGGCGGTAACGCGCTGCTCGGCAAGAAATGCCTGGCATTGCGGATCGCGTCGGTGATGGCGCGCGACGAAGGCTGGCTTGCCGAGCACATGCTGGTGCTGGGCATCGAATCGCCGCAGGGTGACAAGAGTTACATCTCCGCAGCCTTTCCGAGCGCCTGCGGCAAGACCAACCTTGCGCTGCTGATCCCGCCGCCGGCGTTCAAGGGCTGGAAGGTGACCACGATCGGCGAGGACATCGCCTGGATCAAGCCGGGCGGTGACGGGCGCTTCTATGCGATCAACCCGGAGGCAGGCTTTTTCGGCGTGGCCCCGGGCACCTCGGAGGCGACGAATCCGAACGCGATGAAGATGTTGCATGCGAACACCATCTTCACCAACGTCGCGCTCACGCCCGAGGGCGACGTCTGGTGGGAGGGAATGAACGAGACGCCGCCGCCCAGGCTGATCGACTGGCAGGGCAAGGAATGGACGCCCGGCTGCGGTCGCGTCGCGGCCCATCCGAATGCACGCTTCACTGTGCCGGCCGCGCAGTGTCCGTCCATCGATCCGAAGTGGGAGGATCCGGGCGGGGTTCCGATTGCGGCGTTCGTGTTTGGCGGGCGTCGCTCCTCGACGGTGCCGCTGGTGGTCGAAGCGCCCAGCTGGGAGGACGGCGTCTACATGGGGGCGACGCTCGGCTCCGAGACGACGGCGGCGATTACCGGCAAGGTCGGTGTGGTTCGCCGTGACCCGATGGCGATGCTCGCGTTCTGCGGCTACAACATGGGCGACTATTTCGCGCACTGGCTGAAGATGGGCAGCGCGGTACGTCATCCGCCGAAGATCTTCCGCGTCAACTGGTTCCGCCGCGACGCCAACCGGAAGTTCATCTGGCCGGGCTTTGGCGACAACATGCGCGTGCTGACCTGGATTGTCGAGCGCTGCCACGGGCGCGGCCAAGGCCGCGAGACGCCGCTCGGCATCATGCCGCGCTTCGAGGATCTCGACTGGCAAGGACTCGAGGCATTCGGCGCCGAGCGCTATACGGCGCTGACCCAAGTCGACCGCGACGACTGGAAGGCGGAACTCGCCTCGCACGACGAGCTGTTCGGCAAGCTCGGAAAGCATCTGCCGCAGGTGCTCGAGGTGCGTCGCAGCCGCATGCACGAGAAGCTGGCCGCGTAAGGACCGGGCGGGCGGGGTTTGCCCGCGGTGGCGTGACACACGTCTTTCATCGCGACCCGCGTAACCGTTACCCGGTCGCCGTTCGGGGCGACGGCGCGTACCTCGTCGATGCAGACGGCAAGCGCTATCTCGACGCCTCTGGGGGCGCGGCAGTTTCCTGCCTTGGCCATTCCGATCGGGCAGTGATCGAGGCCATCCAGCGCCAGCTCGACGTGCTGCCCTATGCGCATACCTCGTTCTTCTCGAATGAGCCGATGGAGCGTCTCGCTGACGTGCTCGTCGAGCGCAGCGCGGGTGCGTTCGGCAAGGTGTACTTCGTCTCGGGCGGATCCGAAGCCATCGAGGCTGCACTCAAGCTTGCACGGCAATATTTCGTCGAACGCGGCGAGGCGCAGCGCCGCTACGTGATCGCACGCACCCAGTCCTATCATGGCAACACGCTCGGTGCGCTCGCTGTCGGCGGCAACCCCGCGCGCCGCCGCCAGTTCGAGCCGTTGTTGATCGAGGCGACGCATGTGTCGCCCTGCTACGCGTACCGTGGGCTGCAGCCCGGGGAGAGCGAGGCCGCGTACGGCGAACGCCTGGCGCAGGAACTCGAGCGCGAAATTCGGCGTCTCGACGGCGACAAGGTGATGGCCTTCGTCGCCGAAACGGTCTCGGGCGCGACGCTGGGTGCGGTGCCTCCAGTGCCCGGCTACTTCCGCCGCGTGCGCGAGGTCTGCGACCGGTACGGCGTGCTGTTGATCCTCGATGAAGTCATGTGTGGCATGGGGCGCTGCGGTTCCCTGTTTGCGTACGAGCGGGAAAGCATCGTGCCCGACCTGGTCACTGTCGCGAAGGGCCTGGGCGCCGGCTATCAGCCGATCGGCGCGGTGCTCGCGTCACAGAAGATTTTCGATACGATCGTCGGCGGGAGCGGCTTTTTCCAGCATGGCCACACCTATCTCGGGCATGCTGCGGCCTGTGCAGGCGCGCTCGCGGTGCAGCGGCGGCTGCACGAGGATGGCCTGCTTGCTCGCGTGTCGCCGCTCGGTGAAGCACTCGATGCGCGTTTGCAGGCGGCCTTCGGCGATCATCCGAACGTGGGCGACATCCGTGGCCGCGGCCTGTTCCGCGGCATCGAGCTGGTAGCTGAGCGCGATACGAAAAAACCCTTCGATTCGGCGCTGCGCGTGCACGCGCGAGTCAAGAAGGCGGCGCTCGCCCTGGGACTCCTGTGCTACCCGATGGGCGGCACGCTCGATGGTGCGCGCGGCGATCACGTGCTGCTCGCGCCGCCTTTCATCATTGATGAAATACAGCTCGACGAGCTGGTCGACAAGTTGGGGCGTGCGCTCGAGGCGACGCTGTCCGCGGTCTCTGCGACGACGTGATCGTTGCGGGCTGGGTGGTCATCGGCTACCCTAACCAGCTGGTTACTTGGAGGAGGAACCTGACATGAAAATTCGCGTACTCGCCGCGGCCATGATGCTCGCCGGCGGCATGCTCTCGTCGGCGCCAATCGCGCTCGCGCAGCAGAAGTACATCACGATCGGTACGGGCGGCGTCACCGGCGTGTACTACCCGGCCGGCGGCGCGATCTGCCGGCTCGTCAACAAGAACCGGAAGGACCATGGCATACGGTGCTCGGTCGAGTCCACCGGTGGCTCGGTGTTCAACGTCAACACGATCAAGGCGGGCGAGCTCGACATGGGCGTCGCGCAGTCGGACGTGCAGTACAACGCGGTTAAGGGGCGCAACCAGTTCAAGGAACCCTTCACGGAATTGCGCGCTGTCTTTTCTCTGCATCCGGAGCCGGTCACGGTCGTCGTGCGCAAGGAGTCGAACATCAAGACCTTCGCCGACCTCAAAGGCAAGAAGTTCAACGTGGGCAATCCGGGTTCGGGTACACGCGCGTCGCTCGACGAGCTGATCGCGGCCATGGGGTGGACGATCAAGGACTTTGCACTGGCCTCCGAACTGAAGGCCGACGAGCATGGCCCGGCGCTGTGCGACGGCAAGATCGACGGCTTCTTTTATTTGGTCGGGCATCCGTCAGCGAACATTCAGGATCCGACCACCGTGTGTGGCGCGAAGCTGATTTCGGTCACGGGACCTGCAGTCGACAAGCTCGTAAAGGCGAATCCCTATTACGCCTATGCAACGATTCCAGCGGGACTGTATCCAAATAACCCGCAGGAGACCAAAACCTACGGTGTGCTGGCGACACTCGTGTCGTCGACCAGCACCTCGCCGGACACCGTGTACCAGGTCGTGAAGGCAGTGTTCGACAACTTCGCCGAATTCAAGAAGCTGCACCCGGCATTTCAGGTGCTCAAGCCGGAGAACATGATCAAGGACGGCCTGAGCGCGCCGCTGCACGATGGTGCGGCGAAGTACTACAAGGAGAAGGGCTGGATGAAGTGATCCGGGGTCGTGACCGCGGCGGTACCGAGCGCCGTCGCGTATCGCGGCAGAGGGGCGGGACGAAGGTCTCGCCCCTTTTTGCATAGCGGAGAGGAATCTTGTCCTTGTCCGAGGCCACCAAGAAACCGAGAGCCGATCTGCAGGAGCTGGTGGCCGACGTGGACATCGGCGGGCGAGCGGCGAGCGGGTGGCTTGGCAAGCTGATCTTCTGCATCGCGGTCGGCTGGTCGCTGTTTCAGCTCTGGTACGCGTCCCCGCTGCCTTTCGCGCTGAACTGGGGTGTCCTGAACGACACCGAGGCGCGCTCGCTGCATCTCGGGATCGCGCTCCTGCTCGGGTTCCTGTGCTACCCGGCGATGCGGTCCAAATGGCAGCGCGCAGCCGTGCCCTGGTTCGACTGGCTACTCGCGATTGCGGCCACGGCTGCAGGCACCTATTTCCTGTTCTTTTACGCGGATCTTGCGACCAGGCCGGGCCAGCCCGTGCTGCAGGACATCGTCGTCGCCTGCATTGGCCTGGTCTTGTTGCTGGAGGCGACGCGGCGCGCGGTCGGCTTGCCGATGATGGTCCTGGCGATCGTCTTCCTCGCCTACACCATGCTCGGCAAATACTTGCCCGAAGTGCTGGCGCACAAGGGCGCCTCCCTCGAGCGCATGCTTTCGCACCAATGGCTGACCACCGAGGGCGTGTTCGGCGTCGCACTCGGCGTTTCAGCCGGGTACATCTTCATTTTCGTGCTGTTCGGCTCCCTGCTGGACAAGGCCGGTGCAGGCAACTACATGATGCAGGTCTCGTTCGCGATGCTCGGTCATCTGCGCGGCGGGCCTGCCAAGGTGGCCGTCGTGTCATCGGCGCTGAACGGGCTGATCTCGGGCTCGTCGGTGTCAAACGTCGTTTCGGGGGGCATCTTCACGATTCCGCTCATGGCCAAGGCGGGCTACGGGGGCATCAAGGCGGGCGCGATCGAAACGTCGTCGTCGGTCAACGGGCAGATCATGCCGCCGGTGATGGGGGCTGCGGCTTTTCTCATGGTCGAGTACGTCGGCATTCCCTACACCGACGTCGTCAAGCATGCGTTTTTGCCTGCAGTAATCTCCTACATCGCGCTGTTCTACATCGTGCATCTCGAGGCACTCAAGCTCGGTCTGGAGCCTACGGCACGGGCGCGCGAGCGCGGCATCGGGCAAAAGCTGAAGGCCTGGGGACTCGGCATCTCGGGGACCGTCGTCGTCTGTGGCCTCATCTACTTTATCGCGGCGGCAGCAAAAGAAATTTTCGGTGGCGCTGCTCTGTGGATTCTCGGCGGCCTGCTCGGCGGGTTGTATGTCTACAGCGTGTGGGTCGCATCGCGCTGCCCGGATCTGCCGGTGGACATCGACGTCGACAACCCAGTGCTGCCGGAGACTTGGCCCACCGTGAAAGCGGGGATCCACTTTCTGATTCCGATCGGCGTCTTGATCTGGTGCCTCATGATTGAGGAGTTCTCGCCGGCACTCTCGGCATTCTGGGCAACGGTTTCGCTCATCGTGCTGATGGGCTCGCAGCGCCCGCTGATCGCGCTGTTCAGGCGCGCCGGCGGCGCTGGCGCCGAGCTGCGCCGCGGGGTCGTGGAAATCGTGGAAGGGCTGAACGACGGCGCGCGCAGCATGATCGGGATCGCCATCGCGACCGGCACGGCGGGCATCATCGTCGGTGGCATCACGCTGACCGGGCTCGGTTTTCGGATGACCGACTTCGTCGAGGTCGTCTCGCAGGGCAACGTGGTGGTGATGCTGCTGTTCACCGCGCTCGTCTGCCTGGTCCTCGGCCTGGGCGTACCGACGACGGCGAACTACATCCTCGTCGCAACCCTGATGGCGCCCGTCATCGTGGAGCTGGGGGCGCAGGCCGGCTTGGTGATCCCGCTGATTGCCGTGCACCTGTTCGTCTTTTATTACGGAATCATGGGCGACATTACGCCGCCGGTTGGGCTTGCAAGCTTTGCGGCGGCGGCAATCTCGGGCGAGGACCCGATCAAGACCGGACTGCAAGGCTCGCTCTATGCGCTGCGCACGGTCGTCCTGCCGTTCGTCTTCGTCTTCAATCCGACGTTGTTGCTGATCGACGTGGAAAGCTGGCTGGAGCTGGTGCTCGTCGTGCTCGCGGCGACGGCAGCCGCGCTCGTATTCGCGGCCGCGACGCTGGGCTGGTTCCGCACGCGCTGCCGGTGGTGGGAAATCGGCGTGCTGCTGCTCGCGACTTTCGCGCTGTTCCGGCCCGATTACTTCATGGACAAGATCGCCGCCCCTTACGTCAAGGCGCCGGCGAAGGACATCGCCCAGGTGGCGCAATCACTTGGCGAGGATCAACGACTGATCATGGTGATTGCCGGGATGACGCTGGAAGGCGAAGACGTGCGCAAGACGGTCGCGGTGCGGCTCGGGGCCCCGGGCGAGGGCCGCAAGCGGCTGGCCGAAGCCGGGTTAACCGTGAGCGTGGTTGGTGACGACGTGCGCGTCGCCGGCGTGCGCTTCGGCAGTCGTGCGCGCAAGTCAGGCTTCGAGCAGGGATGGCAGATCGATTCGCTCAAGGTCCCGGCCGATCGTCCATCACAGCACTGGATGTACTTGCCCGCGCTGCTCCTCGTTGCGCTGGTGTTCTACACGCAGGGCGCGCGCCTGCGCCGCGTCTAGCGCGTGATGCGCACCGGGCGTGCGGCGGGCGCTGTGCCCGGCCTCGTCCTGGTCACGATGACCGGGGATTTGTAGAGTTCCTCGCGCTTGTCGTAGAGGGGAATCGTCGTGCCGTTGACGCGGTTCTCAAACAGCAGATCAAGGTCGACGTCCGCAATGATGATCTGCTCGGTGTTCGCGATGCCCTCGGCCGCGATCCCGTCGCGCGAAAATGGGAAATCCGACGGCGTCAGAATGCTCGCCTGTCCGTAGTGCAATCCGAGCCCTTCGACCGGCAACGAGCCGACGGTACTGGACATCGCGACATAGACCTGATTCTCGATGGCCCGCGCATGGCAACAGTAGCGCACGCGCCAGAATCCCTGACGATCGTCAGTGCTCGAGGGCACGAACAAAATATCGGCGCCGGCCTCGCAGACCATGCGTGCGAGCTCTGGAAATTCGACGTCGTAGCAAACGAGAATTGAAATGTCGCCGAACTCAGTCTCCCAGAGATTCAACCGGTGGCCCGGGGTCGTCTTCCAGCGCTCCCGTTCCCAGCGCGTGCGGTGCGTCTTGTCCTGCTCAAAAGTGTCGCCATGGGGAGAAAACAGAAATGCCGTGTTGTAGAGCTCGCCGTCGCGGATCGTCGGATGGCTGCCGCCGATGAGGTAGTAGCCGTAGCGCATCGCGTGCTCGCGCATGAGCGCCTTGTAGCGATCGGTGAACTGGTCGAGCGCGCGCACCGCGACGTCGACCGGCTCCCTGGGAAGGAAAGACATCAGCTGGGTTGTGAAAATCTCCGGCAGGAGCACGAACTGGGGGTGATATTCGCCCGCGGCGTCGAGCATCAGATGCACCTGGCGCTCGAATTCGTCCCATCCGGCAATAGGGCGCAGCATGTACTGGATCGACGCGATGCGTACTTTCACAGGATCGGTCCCTCAGGAACCAGCGTCGGCTGCTTCGGCTTGTAGCGGTCGTTCAACCAGACGATGATCGTGGCGTTGCCGCGCGATTCCTCGTCCGAGGGCAGGTAGCCGTTGATCACGCCGCAGTACTGGAATCCTTCCTGCAACTGAAACATCAGCACTGGATCCTTGAGGTCGCCCCAGATCACACGCATCGCATAGTCCTCGGGCGACATCTGATTGCCGACACGCTGATACCCCGGCATTCGCCCACAGGCCATGATGCGACGCAGATTGAGCGCACGACAGATCTGGCGGCGCGCTTGGTAGAGTTTTTTGCCGACGCCGACGCGACGCAGCGTCGGATCGGCGAAGACTTCGGCGCCGTACAGTGTCCGCGCGTTCGGCGTATGGGTGCTGAACGTTCCGTTCCCGGTCACCTCTTTCCAGGTGTGGTGGGCGCCCCACTCGCCCCACTGCACGATCAGGGAACTGGCCGCGCCGACAACACGATCGCCGAGGCAGGCGACGACCTGGCCCTGAGGAAAGATCCTGATCTGGCTCTCGAGCTGTTCAGTTCGCCAGCCGCCGATCTCGGGATAAACCCTGTTTTGAATTTCGACGATCTGCGGGATATCCTCGACCCGGGTGTGACGAACCGCGAGGCGCGCGCGCGTAATCACTCTGTCGAGCACGGATGACATATTTTATATTTATTTTCAATATGTTATACGTCGCATGGTATCACTAAACCGAGGATTGAGCAATTCCAATGCTGCGCACAAATGAGCGCAGCATTGGCGGTCCTGTCAAAGCGCGGCCCGCAGCATGCTGCGGGCCGCGGTACCCATCAGGATCGAGATCCCGGCGGCGAGCAGGAACACGGCGTCGGAGCCACGGGTTTCAGCGACTGCACCGCCAAACGCGAATCCGATGCCGACGCCGCACAGCATGGCAGTCGTGACCCAGGTGAAGGCTTCCGCCATCTGCGACGTGGGCATCGTCTTGGCCACCATCGTCGACTGAATGATGAGCGGCGGCGCCATGGTGATGCCCGAGACCAATGCCACGGCCGAGAGAGCATATGGGTTCGCGATGAATGCAAGCGGAGCAATCGAGGCGCCCATGATGACCAGCGCCAGTGCGAACTGGCGGCTCAGCGGCAGGTGCCACGGCCGACTGCCGTAGACGAGTCCGCCGGTCGCGCTGCCGATGCTCATCACGCCCAGAATGACGCCCGCCAACGCAGGGTGCCCGGAGGCGTGGGCGTAGGACGCGGCGCCAATATCGACCAATCCGAAAACGGCTGCGTATCCCAGTAGCACCATCAAAAGGCGGCGGAATGCCGAATCCTGCAACGCGCCGAGCAGGCTTTGCCTGTGGCGCGGTTCGACGGGCCAGGTCCTCAATGCTGGCGTTCGCGTAATGAATATTGCACCGACCGCGGCACACAGCGCCCCGAACAGGACAGCCACGGCCGGGGAAGATGTGGCGACGAAGAAGGCAACGAGCATCGGGCCGACGATGAATACGAGCTCGATCAGGACCGAATCGAGCGAAAGTGCGGTGATCAGCAGGTTGTCGTCCTGCAGGCGACGACGGTACAGGGTCCGCATGCAGGTAGTGACTTGGGGGAGCGTCGCCCCCGCGGCGAAAGAGAGAATGACCACCAGCCAGAGTGGCGCCCCGTGGCCGAGCGCGCTGACCAACGCAAGCAGGGCGAGCGGATAGGCGAGGCCCGCAGCCAATAGGACGGGTTGGGGGCCCAGCCGGTCGATAAGGCGGCCGACCAAGGGGGCGATTCCCGCAAGACCGGCGAGATAGGCTGAGGTCACGAGGCCCGCGTCGATGAACGAGGCCTCGCGTGCCTGAACCAGGAGAAGTAGCGCGAGCCCGGAGATTCCGATTGGCAGCCGCCCGATCACCGAAGCGAGGATCGTCCCCCGCATGTCGGGCTGGCTGAATAGTTGCGCGTAACGCGAGAACGTGATCATTGGCGGGAAGGGGCGCGATTGTCCCACGCGGATCGTTCGAGCGCGGACCTGCCCGGCGGTTGTAGCGCCAATGTTTCACGTGGAACATCGACAATCAAGCAGGTGGCCGCGCGAACTGACGCCGGCCCATAGTTTCACGTGAAACATTCACGTATCATTGCGCACCCCGCGGCGACCTCCATGCAGTTTCCGACCGAATTCGATGTCATTGTTGTCGGTGGCGGCCACGCCGGCACGGAAGCTGCGCTTGCGGCGGCGCGGATGGGCTGCGCGACGCTGCTCCTGACGCACAGCGTCGAGACGCTCGGGCAGATGTCCTGCAACCCGTCGATTGGCGGGATCGGGAAGGGCCATCTGGTCAAGGAGATAGACGCGCTTGGCGGGGCTATGGCATTGGCCACCGACGAGGCGGGGATCCAATTTAGGACCCTCAATTCCTCAAAGGGCCCTGCCGTCCGCGCGACCCGGGCGCAGGCGGACCGGGTGCTGTACCGGCGGGCGATTCGCAGCCGCCTGGAGAATCAGCCCAACCTGACGATCTTCCAGCAGGCAGTGGACGATATCCTGCTCGACGGGACCCGCGTCGCTGGGGTCGTGACTCAGCTCGGCGTGCACTTCATGTCGCGAACGGTCGTTCTGACAGCCGGGACCTTTCTCGCGGGGGTCATCCACGTCGGGTTGGAGCGGCATCAGGCGGGTCGCGCAGGAGATCCAGCCTCGGTGACCCTGGCTGCGCGGCTGCGCGAGATGCAGCTTCCAGTCGGGAGGCTGAAGACCGGAACGCCGCCGCGGCTGGACGGACGCAGCATTGACTTCTCCGTCATGCAGGAACAGCCAGGAGACATTCCGGAGCCGGTGTTTTCCTTTCTCGGTCGGCGCGCGATGCATCCCGCCCAGCGGCCATGCTGGATCACGCATACCAATGTGCATACGCACGACATTATTCGTGCGGGCCTCGACCGCTCGCCGCTGTTTACGGGGGTCATCCAAGGAGTCGGGCCACGGTATTGCCCGTCGATCGAGGACAAGATTCATCGTTTTTCGGGCAAGCAAAGCCACCAGATTTTCCTTGAGCCCGAGGGGCTGACGACGAACGAGACCTACCCGAACGGGATCTCGACCAGCCTGCCGTTTGACGTGCAGTATGCGCTGGTTCGCTCGATCCGCGGCCTTGAGCAGGCGCACATCATCCGCCCCGGCTATGCGATCGAGTACGACTACTTTGATCCACGCAATCTGCGGGCGTCCTTGGAGACGAAGTCCGTTTCGGGACTGTTTTTCGCAGGCCAGATCAATGGCACGACTGGCTATGAAGAGGCGGCCGCACAGGGCCTGCTTGCTGGCCTGAACGCTGCCTTGCGTACGAAGGAGCACGAGTCTTGGAGCCCACGACGCGACGAGGCTTACATCGGCGTCCTGGTGGACGACCTGGTGACCCGCGGGGTGAGCGAACCGTATCGAATGTTCACCAGCCGCGCCGAGTATCGACTCATGCTCCGGGAGGACAACGCGGACTTGCGGCTGACCGAAGTGGGGCGTCGATTCGGCCTTGTCGACGACGTGCGCTGGGGGCTCTTCGCGCGCAAGCGCGACGCCGTGGCGCGGGAGCGGGAGCGGTTGCGGTCGACCTGGGTCAACCCGAAAATGCTGTGCGACGCAGACGCGATCCGGGTCCTCGGTAAACCGATAGAACGTGAGTACTCACTTAGTGATCTTCTGCGTCGTCCTGAGGTTTCGTACGATCGCCTGATGACGCTGGTGGACATGACCTCGGCCGTCGACGACCCGCACGTTGCCGAGCAGGTTGAGATACAGACGAAGTACGAGGGCTACATTGATCGCCAGCGCGACGAGGTCGCGCGACGCGAGCAACTCGATTCACTACCGCTGCCCGCTGACCTCGACTTTCAAAGCGTGCGGGGACTGTCGGTCGAGGTACGGCAGAAGCTTGGCTCGCAGCGACCGGAAACGCTCGGTCAGGCGTCGCGGATTTCGGGCGTGACTCCCGCGGCGATATCGCTTCTGCTCGTGCACCTGAAAAGAGCTAGCCAGCGCCAGAAGAAGTCGGCATGACGCCGGAGGACCTGCTGGCGCGCGGCTGCGATGCGCTCGCGCTCGATCTACCTGCGGAGGTGCGTGCAAGGCTGCTCGAATACGTCGCGCTGATGCGCAAGTGGAACCGCACCTACAACGTCACCGCGATCCGCGAACCATCGAGGATGGTGACCCATCACTTGCTCGATTCGCTGGCGGTCGTCCCGCACCTGGACCGCGAGCGCGCAGTGCTGCGCGTCGCGGACATCGGTTCGGGTGCCGGTTTGCCAGGCATCCCGTTTGCGCTGGCGCGCCCGAAGTGGCATGTCACGGTGAATGACCGCAGCAGCAAGAAAGCCGCGTTTCTCCGCCAGGCCAAGATCGCCCTCGCGCTGACGAATGTCGATGTGCACGAGGGCCAAGTGCAGGGCTGGCATCCGCGCGAGCGATTCGACTGCGTCATCAGCCGTGCCTTTGCGGCGCTCGAAGATTTCGTCGCCTCGTGTTGCCACTTGGCCGCACCAGGCGGCTTGCTCGCGGCGATGAAAGGCGCGCGACCGCAAGCCCCTGGCGGCGCGTTGCCGACGGGCGTCGACTGCGGCGACGTGCGGCGCCTGCAGGTGCCGCTGCTCGATGCCGAGCGCCATCTCGTGCTGTGCCGCGTGCGCGAGGTGCAGGCGTGACACGGGTCTTCGCGGTCGTCAATCAAAAGGGCGGCGTTGGCAAGACGACGACGAGCGTCAACCTTGCCGCAGCGCTCGCGCAGGCCGGCGAGCGCGTCCTGCTTGTCGATCTCGATCCGCAGGGCAACGCGACGATGGGCAGCGGGGTCGACAAATCCAAGACGCCGCGCACGATCTATCACGTCCTTGTCGGTCTCGCCGAGGCGTCGGCGGTCTGTTTGCATTCGAAGAGCGGGGGGTTCGACCTGCTGCCGTCCAACCGAGAGCTCGCGGGCGCCGAGGTAGAGCTCGTCGAGCTCACTGGTCGCGAGGGGCGACTCAAGGCGGCGCTGGACACGCTCGGTGAGCGCTACGCATTCGTCATCATCGATTGCCCACCGTCGCTGAGCCTGCTCACGGTAAACGCGCTGACCGCCGCGCAACAGGTCATCATCCCGATGCAGTGCGAATACTATGCGCTCGAGGGATTGTCGGACCTCGTTGGCACCATCAAGCGCGTGCGTGCCCACCTCAACCCGTCGCTCGAGATTGCCGGGCTGCTGCGCACGATGTACGACCCGCGCAGCACGTTGACGCAGCAGGTCTCGCAGCAGCTCGAGTCGCACTTCGGAAACAAGGTCTACCGCACCCTCGTGCCGCGCAATATCCGCCTCGCGGAGGCGCCCAGCTACGGTACGCCGGCCGTGGTCTGGGACCCGTCCTCCAAAGGTGCTCAGGCCTACGCGGCCTTCGCGCAGGAAATCCTGCTCGGCGAGCACGCCCGCGACGAACCCGAAATCCATTCCGCAGGGGAACGCACATGAGCAAAGCCAAGGGACTCGGGCGAGGACTCGACGCGCTGCTCGGGGCTGACAAGGCGCCGAAAGACGCGCAGACCACCCTCGCCGTCGGTCAGATCCGACCGGGCCGCTACCAGCCGCGCACGCGCATGGACCGCACGGCACTTGCCGAACTCTCCGCCTCGATCAAATCGCAGGGCCTGATGCAGCCGCTGCTCGTGCGCCCGGTCGACGGCGATCGCTACGAGCTGATCGCAGGCGAGCGGCGTTGGCGCGCAGCGCAGATGGCAGGACTTGCCGAGGTGCCGGTGCTCGTGCGCGAGGTGCCCGACGAGTCAGCGCTGGCGATGTCGCTCATTGAAAATATCCAGCGCGAAAACCTCAATCCGATGGAAGAGGCCGCGGGCCTGCAACGCCTGATCGACGAGTTCCGCATGACGCACGAGCAGGCAGCCGACGCGGTGGGCCGCTCGCGCAGCGCCACGACGAATTTGCTGCGGCTGCTGAAGCTGCCCAAGCCGGTTCAAGCCATGGTCATGGACGGGGCGCTCGAAATGGGGCATGCGCGCGCGCTCCTGTCGCTCGATGCGGCGCGTCAGATCGAGGCTGCGAACCGGATCGCCGCCCGCGGTCTGTCCGTGCGTGAAGCTGAGGCGCTTGCCGGGCGGCTCGCGCGCAGCCCGGCGGCGCGACGGCGCGCAACCAAGGTCGACCGCGACCTCGCGCGGCTCCAAGAGGACGCCTCCGAGCGGCTTGGCACGACGGTTGAAATCCGTCCAGGCAAGAAGGGCACGGGCAAGCTGGTCGTGTACTACGCGAGCTTGGACCACCTCGACCGGTTGTTGCGCAAACTAGACTGATTTGCCGTATGAAAGAGCGAATTGTGCGTCGCAGCACGTTGACCCATGAAACCCTCGCAGATATACTCCGGCCGCTTTGCCTGGGACGGGGCTGACGAACGCCGTGCTGCGCAGCCTGGGCAAGCCGATACGCACCGTCATTCGCTGGCAGCTTGTGGCCACCGTCCTGCTGACGCTGGCCGCGGGCCTGACCGCTGGCGTCAACGGGGCGCTTTCCGCGGCGCTCGGAGGGGCGGTGAGCGTGGTGGCGGGGGCTGTCTCGGGCTTCGTCGCCGCGAAGGCGCGAGCGGATTCGGTCGGGGGGGTCGTTGTTGCAGCACTGACCGCTGAGGGCGTCAAGTTCGCCCTCATCGTGTTGCTGCTGTCGGTTGTGCTGATGATGTACAAGGCCGTCGTTGTGATCGCGTTTTTCGGCGCCTTCATCACCACCGTGATAATTTTTGCTATGGCGTTCTTTGTTCGCGAGTACTAGGGCACGACAGCAATGGCCGCCGAAAACCTTACCCCGAACAGCTACATCCAGCATCACCTCGGGTACTTCGCCAAGCCGATCGGCGATGGCGGGTTCTGGACACTGCACCTCGACTCGTTGCTCGTGTCGTTCGCGCTCGGCCTGGTCGGGATGGGGCTCATCTGGTGGGTCGTGCGTGGCGCCACGGCAGGCGTGCCCAACAAGCGCCAGGCATTTGTCGAAGTGCTGATCGAGTTCATCGACGACCAGGTCAAAGGCATCTTCCACCACGGCGACAGAAACAAATTCGTTTCCCCCGCCGCGCTCACCGTCTTCGTTTGGGTCATCCTGATGAACGCGATGGATTTCCTGCCCGCCGACTGGATGGCGAAAGGGACGAACCTGATTTCCGCGCACGGCTTCCGGATCGTGCCGACAACCGACGTCAACACGACGTTCGCGCTGGCGCTGTCGGTATGGCTGCTGATGATTTATTTCGAGATCTCCTCGAAGGGGTTCGGCGGCTGGCTGCATCAGCTTTTATGCACACCCTTCGGCGTAAAGCCGATTTGGGTGGCGCCCGTACTGATCCCCGTCAACCTCCTGTTCAACCTCATCGAGTACGTTTCCAAGCCCGTGTCTCACTCGCTGCGTCTGTTCGGAAACATGTATGCGGGCGAGATCATCTTCCTGTTGCTCTGGATCTGGGCTGCCACCGGGCTAATCGGCACCGCGCTCGCGGCCGTGCTAGGACTGGGCTGGGCAATCTTCCACATCCTGATCGTCGTGCTGCACGCGTATATCTTCATGATGCTTACCGTGGTGTACATCGCGCTCGCGCACGAACACCACTGATCGTGACTCTTCTACAACTGTTTTTGCGCTGAGAAAGGAAAGCACCAATGGAAAAACTGCAACTTCTGGCGATGATTCAGGCCTATACCGGGATCGGCATCGGCCTGATGATCGGCGTTGGCGCCGCCGGCGCCTGCATCGGCATCGGCATCATGTCGAGCAAGTTTCTCGAGGCCGCGGCGCGCCAGCCCGAATTGACCAACGCGCTGCAGGCCAAGGTGTTCTTGCTGCTCGGCCTGATCGACGCCTCGTTCATCATTGGCGTGGGTCTCGCGATGATGTTCGCGTTCGCGAACCCGCTGCTCAGCGTCATCCCGAGCTGAGGGGGTGGATCGACCGTCCAGCGTGACAGGCGGCGCCGAGCAAGGCGCGCGCGGACCGCTCAAGGAGGCGTCATGAACATCAATTTCACGCTCATCGCACAGGCGATCATGTTCGCCTTGTTCATCCTGTTTACGGTCAAGCTGATCTGGCCGCACATTCTGCGCGCGATCGAGACGCGACAAAAGACGATCGCGGACGGACTCGCCGCGGCCGAGCGCGGGCACCGCCAGCTCGAGGATGCCTCGAGGCGCGCGGACGAAGCGATCGCCGATGCGCGCAGCCGCGCGACAGAGGTTCTGGCGCAGACGGAGCGGCGCGCGGTGCAGATGATTGAGGAGGCAAAGTCTGCGGCCAAGGGCGAGGGCGAACGCGAGAAGGCTGGGGCAAAGGCCGAAATCGAGCAGGAATTCGCGCGCGCGCGCGAGCAGCTGCGTGATCAGGTCGCGGCGCTCGCGATTGCCGGCGCCGAGAAGATCCTGCAGCGCGAAGTCGACGCCAAGGCGCATGCGGATCTGCTCGATTCGATCCGTCGGCAGCTGTAACGATCCAGCGCAAGAGCAACGCACCGAACCATGGCCGAACCGAGCACCATCGCCCGACCGTACGCCGAGGCCGTCTTCAAGCTGGCGGACGAAGCCGGAAAGCTTCACGAGTGGTCGACAGCCCTCGCGATGCTCGCGCAGGTCTCCGAGAATGATCGCGTGCGTGCGGCGATGGCGGACCCCGACATGTCGGCACCGAAGGTTGCCGGGCTGTTTCTGTCGATCCTCGCCGGGAAGCTCACGGGGGACGCCGAAAATTTGGTCCGTGTCCTGGCGGAGAATCGCCGGCTCGAGTTGCTCGGCGACGTGCGCAAGCAGTTCGAGGCGCTGAAGAACGCACGTGAAGGCGTGATCGAAGCCGATGTGGAAACGGCATTCGAACTGACGGACGCACAACTTGCCGGGCTGGTTTCGGCGCTCGAAAAGCATACCGGGCGCAAGGTGAAGACCCGGGTTCGGCTCGACAAGACGCTGATTGGCGGCGTGCGCGTCGTCATGGGCGACAAGGTCATCGATGGATCCGCGCGCGCCCAGCTGGGTGCGCTCGAGTCCGCACTCAAAGCATAGGAAAGACTGGGAGCTGTCATGCAACTCAACCCGTCCGAGATATCGGAACTCATCAAGAGCCGCATTCAGGGCCTGGACGCCGGCGCGCAGATGCGCACGCAGGGCACGGTGGTCTCGGTGACCGATGGCATCTGTCGCATCCACGGCCTGTCCGACGTGATGCAAGGCGAGATGCTCGAGTTTCCGAAGAATACCTTCGGTCTGGCGCTCAACCTCGAGCGCGATTCCGTCGGCGCCGTGATTCTCGGTCCGTACGAGCACATCACCGAGGGCGACACCGTCAAGACCACCGGCCGCATCCTCTCTGTTCCGGTCGGCCGCGAGCTGCTCGGCCGGGTGGTGAACTCGCTCGGCCAGCCGATCGACGGCAAGGGCCCGGTCAATGCCAAGGAATCCGATGTCATCGAGAAGGTTGCGCCCGGCGTCATCTGGCGCCAGTCGGTGTCACAGCCGGTGCAGACCGGTCTGAAGGCGATCGACGCAATGGTGCCGATCGGCCGGGGCCAGCGCGAGCTGATCATCGGCGACCGCCAGACCGGCAAGACCGCGGTGGCGGTCGACACGATCATCAACCAGAAAGGCAAGGATCTGTTCTGCGTGTACGTGGCGATCGGCCAGAAGGCTTCCACGATCGCCAACGTGGTGCGCAAGCTCGAGGAGCACGGCGCGATGGAGTACACCATCATTGTCGCCGCCTCGGCCTCCGAATCCGCCGCATTGCAGTACATCGCCCCCTACTCGGGCTGCACGATGGGCGAGTATTTCCGCGACCGCGGCCAGGATGCGCTGATCATTTACGATGATCTGACCAAGCAAGCCTGGGCCTATCGCCAGGTTTCGCTGCTCCTGCGCCGCCCCCCGGGGCGCGAGGCGTATCCCGGGGACGTTTTCTACCTGCACAGCCGCCTGCTCGAGCGCGCTGCACGCGTAAACGTGGAGTACGTCGAGAAATTCACCCAGGGAGCGGTCAAGGGGAAAACCGGCTCGCTCACTGCGCTGCCGGTGATTGAGACCCAGGCCGGGGACGTGACAGCGTTCGTGCCGACCAATGTGATTTCGATCACGGACGGGCAGATCTTTCTCGAGACCGATCTGTTCAATGCCGGCATCCGGCCGGCGATCAACGCCGGCATCTCGGTGTCGCGCGTCGGCGGGGCAGCGCAGACCAAGATCATGAAGCGGCGCGATACGGGCGGTGGCGTGCGCCTCGCGCTGGCGCAGTACCGCGAGCTCGCGGCGTTCGCACAGTTCGCCTCCGACCTCGACGAGGCGACGCGCAAGCAGCTCGAGCGCGGTCGCATGGTGACCGAGCTGATGAAGCAGTCGCAGTACCAGCCGCTGCAGGTGTGGGAAATGGCGCTGACGCTGTTTGCCGTGAACAGCGGCTATTTCGACGACATCGACGTCAAGAAAGCGCTCGCGGCGGAAAAATCGTTGCGCGACCACGTGAAGGCGCAGCGCGCCGACCTGGTGAAACGCATCGAAGACACGAACGACCTTTCCCAGGAGGACGAGGCCGCGCTCAAGACCGTTGTCGAGGACTGGAAAAAGAGCGGCAGCTATTGAGGGCGCGCTGCGCAGCGCATTGACGTTGCGCGGGGCCCGCGGACAGGACGATGCCAGGCACCAAAGAGATACGCATGAAGATCCGGAGTGTGCATAGCACCCGGAAAATCACCAAGGCGATGCAGATGGTCGCTGCGGCGAAGATGCGCAAGGCGCAGGAGCGCATGCGCATGGCGCGCCCGTACGGCGAGAAGATCCGCAACATCGCGGCACATATCAGCCACGCGAATCCGGAGTATCGCCATCCCTTCCTGGTGGATCGCGACTCGGTGAAGCGTGTCGGGCTGATCGTGGTGACGACCGACAAGGGCCTGTGCGGCGCGCTCAACTCGAACCTGCTACGCGTGGTGCTCGCGCAGTACAAGGAATGGCAGGGGCAGGGTGAAGAAATAGAGGTGTGCTGCATTGGCACCAAGGGCCTCGGCTTCATGCAGCGCCTGGGGGCCAACGTCGTGTCCCAAGTGGTGCAGGTCGGCGACCAGCCGAACATCGAGCGTCTGATCGGCGCGGTCAAGGTCATGCTGGACGGCTACCACGAGGATCGCTTCGACCGCTTGATGCTCGCCTATAACCGCTTCGTCAACACGATGAAGCAGGATCCGGTCATCGAGCAATTGATCCCGCTGACCGGTGAGCGGCTCGGCGCTCCCGAAGGCACCTGGGACTACATCTACGAGCCCGAAGCGCGGGTCGTGCTGGATCAGGTGATGGTGCGCTACATCGAGGCGATCATCTATCAGTCGCTCGCCGAAAACGTCGCCTGCGAGCAGTCGGCGCGCATGGTGGCCATGAAGGCCGCTACGGACAATGCGGAAACGCTGATCGACGAGCTGACGCTGATCTACAACAAGAACCGGCAGGCGGCGATCACCAAGGAGCTCTCGGAGATCGTCGGCGGGGCGGCGGCAGTATGACGACGCGGACGCCTGCGTCGGGCGACCAATTCGTTAGCGGCGCCGCCGCCGTGTAACGGATCACCACTTAGGAAAATATCATGGCACAAGCACAAGGCAGCATCGTCCAGTGTATCGGCGCGGTGGTGGACATCGAATTCCCACGCGAGGCGATGCCCGGCATCTACGAGGCACTGGTCCTCGCCGATACCGGCGAGAAGGGCCTCGCGGAACAGGGACTCACCTTCGAGGTCGAGCAGCAGCTGGGCGACGGTGTGGTGCGCTGCATCGCGATGGGCTCGGGAGACGGCCTGCGCCGCGGGATGAAGGTCAACAGTACCGGCGCGCCGATTTCGGTTCCCGTGGGCAAGGGGACGTTGGGGCGCATCATGGACGTGCTCGGCCGGCCGATCGACGAGGCGGGCCCCATTCCGTCCGAGGAGCGACGCGCGATTCACCAGCTGGCCCCCAAGTTCGATGAGCTTTCGCCGTCGGTCGAGCTGCTCGAGACCGGCATTAAGGTCATCGACCTGATCTGTCCCTTCGCCAAGGGCGGCAAGATCGGGCTGTTCGGCGGCGCCGGCGTCGGCAAGACCGTCAACATGCTCGAGCTCATCAACAACATCGCGACCCAGCACTCGGGCCTGTCGGTGTTCGCCGGCGTCGGCGAGCGCACGCGCGAGGGCAACGACTTCTACCATGAGATGGAGGAAGCGGGCGTGATCAAGCTCGACAACATCGGCGAATCGAAAGTGGCGATGGTGTTTGGCCAAATGAACGAGCCGCCGGGTAACAGGCTGCGTGTAGCACTTACGGGTCTGACGATGGCGGAGAGTTTCCGCGACGAAGGCCGCGACATCCTGTTCTTCGTGGACAACATCTACCGCTTCACGCTTGCCGGCACCGAGGTCAGCGCCCTGCTCGGCCGCATGCCCTCGGCGGTGGGCTACCAGCCGACGCTCGCCGAGGAAATGGGACGCCTGCAGGAGCGCATTACCTCGACCAAGGTCGGTTCGATTACTTCGATTCAGGCGGTGTACGTGCCCGCGGACGACCTGACCGACCCGTCGCCGGCGACGACCTTCGGCCACCTCGATGCAACGGTGGTGCTCTCGCGCGATATCGCTTCGCTCGGTATCTACCCGGCGGTGGACCCGCTCGATTCCACCTCGCGTCAGGTCGACCCGCACACCATCGGCGAGGAGCACTACAACACGACACGCGCGGTACAGGAGATCCTGCAGCGCTACAAGGAGCTGCGCGACATCATCGCGATCCTGGGCATGGACGAGCTCTCGCCGGAGGACAAGCTGGCGGTCGCCCGCGCGCGCAAGATCCAGCGCTTTCTGTCGCAGCCCTTCACCGTGGCGCAGAACTTCACCGGCACGCCGGGCAAGTACGTGCCGCTCAAGGACACCATCAAGGGCTTCAACATGATCGTCAATGGCGAGTGCGACCACCTGCCCGAGCAGGCGTTCTACATGGTCGGCGCGATCGAGGAGGCCTTCGAGAAAGCGAAGGGCATGCAGTAAACGATGGCTGCCCCCACCATCCACGTCGACGTCGTCAGCACCGAAGCCGCGATCTACTCGGGGGAGGCGGAATTCGTCGTCCTTCCGGGCGAGGCGGGCGAGCTCGGCATCTATCCACGCCATACGCCGCTGATTACGCGGATCAAGCCGGGTACCGTGCGGATTCTGCCTGCGGGTGGCGGTGAGGAGCAGCTGATCTTCGTTGCTGGTGGAATTCTCGAGGTACAGCCGAGCCTCGTCACGGTGCTCGCCGATACCGCGATTCGCGGCCACGACCTCGACGAGGCCAAGGCGAGCGAGGCGCTCAAGAGGGCAGAAGAAGCGCGCGCGAAGGCGCAGGACAAGCAGGAAATCGCGGTGGTCGAAGCCGAACTTTCGATGCTCGCCGCGCAGCTCGCGGCGATCCGGCGGCTGCGCAAGAAGTAGACGCCGGCGTGCGGCGGACCGCTTGAAGGCGACCCCCGCTTCTGAAATCGCCCTGCTGCTCGCGGGCGGCGCGTGCCTGCTGCCTTTCGTGCTGCCGTATCACCACCAGCCGGTCCTGACCTTTTACCTCGAGTGGCTCGCGGTCGCGCTGGGCGCCGCGGCCGCGGCAATCGCATTGGCCGGCCATGGGTTCAGGACTGACGCGGCGTTGCCGGCGCCGGCGCTCTGGCTCGCCGCCTTCGCCGTGTTTCTCGCCCTGCGGGCGACGCTCGGCAGCCAGGCCTATCCCGAGGCCGCCTTGCTCGCGGTGCTGTACGTCCTCTATGCCATCGTCATGATCCAGCTCGGCGCGCAGCTGGTTGCGGTGCTCGGCATCGAGCGCGTGGCCCTGGTGCTGGCGGCATTCCTCCTCGCGGGCGCGCTGGCGAATTCGGTTGCCGGCGTAATTCAGTTCTACGGCAGGCCTAAGCTTTTCGAGGACATCATTGCCGGGCTGAGCGGCCGTCGCGCTTACGGCAATATCGCGCAGTCCAATCTCTACGCGAATTACCTCGCGCTGGGCCAGCTGGCCCTTCTATTCCTGTGGCTTCGCGCACGTCTGCGGACTTCGTATGCCATCGCAGCCCTCGTCCTGCTGGTCGTGGCGAGTGCGCTGTCGGGTGCCCGCGGCGCGCTGCTATACGCGATCTGGTTCGCAGCGCTGGGAACAATGGCGCCGAAGGCGCTGGATTCCGCCGATGCGAAACGACTGAAGTGGGGTGCAGTTTGCGTCGCCAGTGCGGTAGCCGCGGCGCAACTACTCGTGCCCTGGGTAAACAATACGCTGCAACTCGGCCTGGCAGGCGAAGCGGCGCTCGATCGCATGCTGATTTCTCCGGAGGCGCGCTTCGAGCCCCGGCTGCCGGTGTTCTTGCTCGCGCTGCGCATCTTCGCAGCTGCACCGTTCGCCGGCACGGGGGTGGGCGAGTTTGGCGGCGCCGCGTTCAATCTGGGGCTCGGTCCGGCGCTCACCGCAATCGGCGAGGTTTGGACCTCTCCCCACAACCTGCTGTTGCACCTGCTGGCAGAAACGGGGGCCGTCGGGGCAATCCTGGTGTTCGGCGGCCTGTGCGTCTGGGGGATCGCGCTGTTGCGGCGCTATCGAGCGGACGCAACGACCGCGTTGTGGTGGATCGTCGCCGCAGTCGGGGTCGAGCTGCTCCATTCGCTGATCGAGTACCCGCTTTGGAGCGCGCACTTTCTCGGTGTGGCGGCGTTGCTGATCGGGGCAAGCGCGGCTCTCAGGCCACGCGCTGCGGCGATTGCGGGCGCGGCGCGGCTCGCCGGTATCAGCATTTGCGCCGTGTTGTCCGTGACGCTGGCGATCATGCTGAGGGACTACGTGCGTCTTGACATCGCGCGCGCAGCCGGGACCCGGGTAACGGTCGCACCGGCGGCCCAGGTCGAGCGCGATGCCGAGACGATGCAAGCGCTGCGACATGGCTTGCTGGGGCCGGTTGCGGAACTTTGGATCTTCTCCGGCGCGTCGCTCGATCGGCATGATCTCGTGGGCAAGCTCGAGATGGGCGCGCGCGTTGCGCGCTATTGGCCGGCGAACATCGTGATCGTCCGGCGCGCGATCTATCTTGCGTTCGATGGCCAGGCCGACAGGGCGCGTACGTTGCTCGCGGCGGCGCTGCACGCGTTCCCCCAACGGCATGGGGCAACGGTCTCGTTCCTTGAGCAGGCGCTCGACGCCGATCCGGCGGCGATCACGCCGCTACTCGAGATGGCTCGGGACGCGCGCGCCACGGACGGGAATCGCCGGTAGGATGCCCCGCGCCGGAGTTGACCGGGTGGCTTGTTTGCCTGCCGGGTTGGGAGTAGCGTCGAACTACGAAGGAGCGTGGCGATGACGACGTACGAAACTCCGAGTTGTGCCTACTGTCCGAGCACCGTGCGTGCCTGCCGCAACGGCGAAGGCGATGTGCGCGGTCCCGGCTACTGTCCGTCCAAGACCGATGCCGAAGGCATTGCGACCGCCGAGGACTATTTCCGCGATCCCTTCGATGCCCGCGTCGCCCAGGTTTCCGCGGTGGTCGAAAGCGAGGGTTACTGCAAGTGGACCCGGGTCGAGGAGATCTGCCACTTCGCCAAGCGCATGGGCTTTCGCCGGGTCGGCATCGCGACCTGCATCAGCTTCGTCGATCTGTCGCGCACGTTCAGCGCGATCCTCGAGAGCCACGGACTGGAAGTCGCGTCGGTCGCGTGCAAGAACGGCGGCGTGCCGAAGGAGGATATCGGCCTGAAGGACGAGGAGAAGATCCGACCCGGAAACTTCGAGGCGATCTGCAATCCGATCTCGCAGGCCGAGCTGCTAAACCGCGCGGGCTGTGAGCTGAACGTGACTGTCGGCCTGTGCGTGGGTCACGACAGCCTGTTCATCCGCCATTCGCAGGGACTGGTGACCACGCTGGTCACCAAGGACCGGGTCCTCGCGCACAACCCGGTGGGCGCGCTGCAACTCGCCGATACCTATTACAGCCGCGTCTGGGGCCCGGACAAGCCGGAGACCCTGCCGAAGCTGCCAGCCGAGGGCCGCAAGCGGGGCTGAGCGGTCGCCCGCGCTAGTACACGACCACGCTGCGGATCGACGTCCCGGCGTGCATCAGGTCGAAGGCCTTGTTGATGTCCGCCAGCGGCAGCGTGTGGGTGATCAGGTCGTCAATGTTGATGCGACCGTCCATGTACCAGTCGACGATCGTCGGCACGTCGCTGCGGCCCCTCGCACCGCCGAAGGCGGTACCTTTCCAGACGCGCCCGGTGACGAGCTGAAACGGCCGTGTCGAGATCTCCTGCCCGGCGCCGGCGACGCCAATGATCACCGACACGCCCCAGCCGCGATGGCAGCATTCCAGGGCCTGACGCATCAGCTGGACGTTGCCGACGCATTCGAAACTGTAGTCCGCGCCGCCGCCGGTGAGCTCCACCAAGTACGCGACGAGGTCTCCGTTTACTTCTTTCGGATTGACGAAGTGGGTCATGCCGAACTTGTGTGCGAGCGGCTCGCGCGCCGGATTGAGGTCGACGCCGACGATCATGTTCGCGCCGACCATGCGCGCACCCTGCACCACGTTCAAGCCGATACCGCCGAGGCCGAACACGACCACGTTTGCGCCCGCCTCGACCTTCGCGGTGTTGATCACCGCGCCGATGCCGGTCGTCACGCCGCAGCCGATGTAGCAGACTTTGTCGAAAGGCGCATCGTCGCGAATTTTCGCGACCGCGATCTCCGGCAGCACCGTATAGTTGGCGAAAGTCGAGCAACCCATGTAGTGGTGGATCGTCTTGCCGCCGCGCGAGAAACGGCTCGAGCCGTCCGGCATCACGCCCCGACCCTGGGTTCCGCGGATCGCTGTGCACAGGTTCGTCTTGCGCGACAGGCAGGATTTGCACTGCCGGCACTCTGGCGTGTAGAGCGGGATGACGTGGTCGCCCTTCTTGACCGAGGTCACCGCCGGACCGACGTCCACCACGACACCGGCGCCCTCGTGGCCGAGGATGGCCGGAAAGAGCCCCTCCGGATCGGCGCCCGAGCGCGTGAATTCATCGGTGTGGCAGATGCCGGTGGCCTTGATCTCGACCAGCACTTCGCCCGCCCGCGGGCCTTCAAGCTGCACGGTTTCGATGACCAACGGCTTGCCGGCCTCGTAGGCCACGGCTGCGCGAACATCCATTGCGTCGTCCCTCGTCGATGGCGTCAGCCCCGATCCTAGCCGAGGTCTAGAATCTGCGCGCTTGGAGCTCGGCGCGCTTTTGTCATCCCCGCTCACCGTTTTGATCGAACCCTGGCGCGTTCATCCATTGGCCTGGCTGCACCGCGCCGAGGCACGGGCGATCGTCGCGGAGCTGCGCGCCGCCGGACGATCGGTGGAGGTCCAAACCTTCGCAGTTGAAGCGCTGCCGCGCGCGGCGCGCATCCTGCTGCGCCTGTCGGACCCGGTGATGGTCGACGCGGTCCATGCGCTCGCCACAGCCGGCGTTGCCTATCGCGGCCCAGGCGCAACGGCGCTCGCGTGCTGCTACGACAAGTGGCGCGCAGTGCACACGGTTCGCGCCGCCGGGATCGATTGTCCAGAAACGCGCCTTGGCGTCGAGGGCGATGCGCTGGCGCGGCCCGTCGTGGTCAAGCCGCGTCGCGGCTCGGACTCGCTCGGCCTGCGCGTCTTGCGTGCAGGGCCGGTACCGGCGCGGTTCAGGAACGAGGGCGGGCTCGTGCAGACCCAGGTCTTCGGCGCGGAGCTGACCGTCAGCGTGATCGACGGCGTCGCGGGCCACCCCCTGCGGCTCGAGTTGCCCGAGGGCGTGCCGTATACGTTCCTGCGCAAGTACTTGCGGCGCCCGAAACGCACCCCGCCCGGCGACCCCCGACTCGCCGCGCGCGTGCAGCAGTCCGCGCTCGCTGCAGCGTCAAGGCTCGGCGTCGACTGGGCCGCGCGCGTCGACTTCATCCACGAGCGGGCGACCGATCGCCTCGTCTTTCTCGAATGCGACGCGGCACCGCTCGTCGGTCCCGCATCCGCGTTTGCGGCAAGCCTTGCCGCGGCCGGGATGGCACGCGGCGAGCAGCTTGCACGGCTGCTCGACGAAGCCTAGCGCGGCAGCGCGTATGGCTCGTCGGCGGCGACGAACTCGGTTTCCTGCAATGCGGCCGTGCGCCACGCGGCGAAGCTGGCAGCGCCGAGCAGTGTCTGCTGGTAACTGCGCGCTTCGCCTTCGAGGTCGACGCCGTAGGTCACAAATCGGCTCACCACCGGCGTGAAGTAGGCATCGGCGGCGCAGTAGTCGCCGAACAGGAACCGGCCACCCGCACCGAATTCACGCCGCGTGCGCAGCCAGTGCCCGGTCAAGCGTTCGATCTCCTGTGCGACCTCCGGGTGCATGCCCTTTCCCGGATAGCGGCCGCGCAGGTTCATCGGCATCGCAGCGCGCAGCGCGCGATAGTCAGCGTGGAAGTCCGCGCAAAGCGAGCGTGCGCGGGCGCGTGCCTCGGCATTCCGCGGCCAGACAGCTTTGTCGGGGAAGAGCTCGTGCAACCGCTCAATGATTGCCAGCGTATCGAAGCTGGGCAAGCCCTTTCCCGGCTCGCCTTCCCACAACACGGGCACAAGTCGCGAGGGCGACAGCGTCGCGATATTCTTCGCCCAGTCCTCCGAGTCGAACTTGAGCATGCGTTCATTGAATGCAATACCGAGCTCGGTCATCACCAGCCAGGGTCGCAAGGACCAGGACGAGTAATTCTTGTTGGCAATGACGAGTGTCAGCGGGGTCGCCATGGCTCCTGGCTCACGGTGCCCAGATGAACTCGAGGCGCAGTCCGCTC
>Ga0210067_1000004_pt1 | contig 29704 bp, 24 predicted proteins | sample RushMan_ThreeSqB_2_FD_185559 | JGI IMG/M metagenome (GOLD analysis project Ga0210067, IMG submission 185559) | Wetland microbial communities from San Francisco Bay, California, USA, that impact long-term carbon sequestration - RushMan_ThreeSqB_D2... | ecosystem: Environmental > Aquatic > Marine... | reverse complement strand
ATGCCGTCCATTACCTGCTTGGTCATGTTGAAGCACGAATCGAGGTTGGTGCGCATGACCGCGTCCCAGTCCGCCTTGCCCATCTTCTTGAACGTCATGTCGCGCGTGATGCCGGCGTTGTTGACCAGGATGTCGATGGCGCCGACGTCGGCGTGGATCTTCTGCACTTTCGCCGCGCAATCGTCGAAATTCGCCACGTCCACCGGATAGGCGCCGAAGGCGTAGCCCTGCGACTTCATCTCGTCGAGCCAGCTCTTGTACTTGGTATTCGAGGGCGAGTAGGTCACCACCACCTTGTAGCCGGCGTCGGCCATCTTCGTCGAAATGGATTCGCCCAAACCGCCCATGCCGCCCGTGACGACGGCGACTCTTTGCTGAGCCATGTTCTCCCCTCCTCGAAATCGAGTCTACACCATCACATCATGTGCATGCCGCCGTTCACCGAGATGTTGGCGCCCGTGATGTACCCGGCTTCTTCAGACGCGAGAAACGCGACGGTCGCGGCAATCTCCTCCGGACGCGCGAGTCGGCCCATCGGGATCGACGCGACAATTTGCGCGCGGACTTCCGACCGGATTGCCATCACCATGTCGGTCTCGACATAGCCGGGCGATACCGTATTCACCGTCACGCCCTTGCGCACGACTTCCTGGGCAAGCGCCTTGGCGAAACCCGCCATCCCGGCTTTCGCCGCGGAGTAGTTGGTCTGGCCGAACTGTCCCTTGATCGCGTTGACCGAGGAGATGTTGACGATTCGCCCCCAGCCACGCTCGATCATGCTGTCGATCACCTGACGCGTCACGTTGAACACGCTGTTCAGATTGGTGTTGATCACGGAAAGCCATTCGCGCTCGGTCATCCGCTTGAAGATCGCGTCGCGCGTGATGCCGGCGTTGTTGACCAGTATGTCGATCGGCCCGACGACCGCGCTTACGTTGTAGAACATCTCGGCGCAGGACTCGAAATCCGCGACATCGCCCTCCGCGGCATGTACGCGCAGGCCTTCGCCGCGCATCGCATTGAGCCATTCGGTCTTGCGCTCGTAACCCGGCAGGCAGCCCGCGACCACGGTGTGCCCGAGACTTGCGAGGCGCCGGCAGATCGCCGTGCCGATACCACCCATGCCACCCGAGACAAAGGCGATCCGCGTGCTGACGGCGCGCATCGTCGTCCCGGCCGGTCGCTCCATCAGTTCGATGTCGGTGCTCATGTTGTTATTTCCCCTTTCAGTTCAAAGCGCCGCCGCCAGAGCTCAGCGCTCGACGGCAAGCGCGACGCCCATGCCGCCGCCGATGCACAGCGAGGCCAGGCCCTTTTTGGCGTTGCGCTTTTCCATCTCATGCAACAGGGTCACCAGAATCCGGCAGCCCGAGGCGCCGATCGGGTGGCCGAGCGCGATCGCCCCGCCGTTGACGTTCACCTTCGAGCTGTCCCAGCCCATCTGCCGATTGACCGCGATCGCCTGCGAAGCGAACGCCTCATTGATTTCCATCAGCTCGAGATCCTGCGCGGTCCAGCCGGCGCGCGACAAACAGCGCTTGGAGGCCGGCACCGGCCCCATGCCCATGTATTTCGGGTCCACACCCGCCGACGCGAAGGCCTTGATCCGGGCGAGCGGCTTGAGGCCGAGCTCCGTCACCTTGCGCGCCGAGGCGAGAATCACAACGGCCGCGCCGTCGTTGATGCCCGAGGCGTTGCCCGCGGTGACCGTGCCGTTCTTGTCGAACGCCGGACGCAGGGCCTTCATTGCCTCGAGGGTCGCGCCGTGGCGCGGGTACTCGTCATCTGCGAAGGTCAGCGTTCCCTTGCGCGAGGCAATCTCGAAAGGAATGATTTCCTGCTTGAACCTGCCCGCTTTTTGGGCCGCCTCGGTCTTTTGCTGACTGGCCACCGCGAACGCGTCCTGTTCCTCGCGCGTCACCGCATATTCCTTGGCGACGTTCTCTGCCGTCACGCCCATGTGGTACTGGTTGTAGACGTCCCATAGGCCGTCGACGATCATCGTGTCGATCATCTTTGCGTCGCCCATGCGAAAGCCCTCTCGCGAACCCATCAGCGCATGCGGCGAAAGGCTCATCGACTCCTGTCCGCCCGCCACGACGATGTCGGCATCGCCATTGGCGATCGACTGCGCACCGAGCATTGCGGCCTTCAGGCCCGAGCCGCACACCTTGTTGATCGTCATCGAGGGCACCATGTCGGGCAACCCGGCATGAATTGCGGCCTGGCGCGCCGGGTTCTGACCCGTTCCGGCGGCGAGAACCTGCCCCATGATCACCTCCGAAACCTGGTCTGGCGAAACACCCGAGCGCTCGAGCACTTTGCGAATCACGTGCGCGCCGAGATCGGCCGCAGGCGACTTGGCGAGTGCGCCGCCGAACTTTCCAATGGCCGTACGTCCGGCCCCGACAATAAAGATATCGTCCATCGTCAGACTCCTTTTCAGATAGCGGGCACCGCAGGCGCCCGTTCCTTGACGTAGCGACCGGGCGCAGGCTCAATCGCTTTGTATTTCGCATTTCCCGCGCGCGCCGGTGCGCGCCGTTCACCGCCGCGGTAGGCATCAAGCCAAGCGCGCCACGCCGGCCACCAGCTGCCGGGCCGCGATTCGGCCTGCGCCAGCCAGGCTTCGGGGGATGCCGGATAGGCGGTGCGATCGGACCCGATCCAGTAGCTGCGCCGGTTCTTGTCCGCGGGATTGATGACGCCAGCGACATGGCCGCTCGCACCGAGCACGAACGTTCTCTCGCCACCCAGCAGCTGCACCGAGCGATAGGCGGCGCGCCAGGGCACGATGTGGTCCTCGCGGGTCGCGAGGATGAAATTCGGCAGCTGCACCTTGCCCAGGTCGACCGGCACGCCGCAATTCACGACCTCGCCGGGACGGCACAGCCGGTTCTCGAGATAGGTATCGCGTACGTAGCTGCAGTACATCGGCCCGGGAAGATTCGTGCTGTCCGAGTTCCAGTACAGCAGGTCGAACGCGGCCGGCTCGCCGCCGAGCAGGTAGTTGTTTACCACGTAGGGCCAGACGAGATCGTTCGCGCGCAGGCTCGAGAAAACAAACGCGAGCTCGGCGCCGGGCAGGATGCCGCCGTGGCCGATCGCCGCTTCGCGCGCCGCCACGCTCGCCGGATCGATGAACAATCCAATCTGCCCGGGTTCCGAAAAATCCAGCATGGTCGTCAACCAGGTCGCGCTGGCAACAAGCGCTTCGCCCTTTTCCGCGAGCACCGCGAGCGCCGCGCCGAGCAGCGTGCCGCCGACGCAGAAGCCGAGCGCGTTCACCCGGTCGGCGCGCGTGATCGAACGTGCCACGCGCAACGCGGTGAACACGCCGTCCTCGAGGTAGTCATCCCATGTGAGTTGTCCGAGCTCCGGGCCGACATTGCGCCAGGAGAGCATGAATACCGTGTGGCCTGAATCGACCGCGTAGCGCACGAACGAGTTTTCGGGCTGCAGATCGAGGATGTAGTACTTGTTGATGCAGGGCGGCACCATGACCAGCGGCCGCTTGGCGACGCGGCCCGTGGTCGGCGCGTACTGGATGAGCTGGATCAGCGCATTCTCGTACACGACCTGCCCGGGCGTCGTCGCCAGGTTGCGCCCGACCTCGAACGCCGCTTCGTTCGTTTGGCTGATGCGTCCCTTGCGCGCGTCGCCGATCAGATTGGCGAGCCCCCGGGCGAGACTTTCGCCGTTGCTGTCCAGCGCCTCGCGCAGCGCGTCCGGGTTTGTGGCCATGAAGTTCGCCGGACACATCGCATCGACCCACTGCTTTGCCGCAAAGCGCAGTCGCGCCTTCTCGGCATCATCCGCCTCGACCTGTTCTACAGCCTGCATCAGGTAACGGGTCGTGAGCAGGTAGGACTGCTTCAGATAGTTGTAATAGGGGTTATCGCGCCACGCGGCCGACGCAAACCGCCGGTCGCCGGGCTGCGGTGTCGCCTCCGCCGGCGCTCCGCCACGCTCGCCCGAGAGCAGGGCGGACCAGAGCGCGGCCTGGCGCTGCAGATAGTCGCTGTTCAGCGCCGGGGCGCCGCCTGCCAGCCGCTCCAGCCACGCGTTCTGCGAGCTCGCGCCTTGCGCGGCCGCGTTCCCGCCCGGCAGGAGCGCCATCCAGCCCCGGGTAATTTCGTTGCCCGCGCGCGCGATCGCGGCGAGCAGGGCCTCGGGAGTATCGGTTGTGGTCGCTTCGTCGTTCATCACGCCTGGCGTTGCCGCCGACCGTCGCACTCGCCCCGGTGAGCGCACGCTGCAACGCAACGTGCTGGGTAAAAACGCTTTCTAGTCAGCGACATCTTGGGCAAATCCTGCGCATTTTGCGCCGCACAAACGGAGTCCGTCAATGACCCCCGAAAGCCCGGTCCGACATTGAATCAACTATCTATTTATTAAAGATTTTAACGGCCTCGCCGTCAGCGCCTCCGAGCCACACCAGCGCCGCCATTCGCCCCGTCACGCGATCACGACGGAACGAGTAGAACCGCTCCGGTTCCGCGTAGCTGCAGAAGTCACCCCCCGCCACGCGCTTGACCCCGCAACGCGCGAGGCGCGCGCGCGCAAGCGCATATAGGTCGGCACGCCAGTGTCCGGGGCGCGTCGGTGCGAAGGCACCGGTGGCCGTCGCATCGTGCGCGATGAAGGCCGCCCGCACCTCGTCTCCGACCTCGTAGACCCGCGGCCCGATCGCCGGACCCAGCCAGGCAACTAGGCGCGACGGGTCGCAGGGAAACGCGGCGACTGCGGCCTCGAGCACGCCGCCGGACAGGCCGCGCCACCCGGCATGCGCCACACCCACCGCCTCGCCGCGGTCATCGGCAAGCAGCACCGGCATGCAATCGGCGACCAGCACGGCACACACGGTGCCCGGCCGCGTCGTGATGCACGCGTCCGCCTCGTGCTCCACGGCAGCTGCGTGCGCGGGCGACGCGACAAGCACGCCGCGGCCGTGCACCTGTCGCAACCAGATCGGCGCCGCGGGAAGCAGCGCCCGCAGGCGGCGGCGGTTCTCCATCACCGCATCGACCTCGTCGCCGCAGCGCAGCCCCAGATTCAGGCTCGCATGCGCGCCCCTGCTGACGCCACCTTCGCGCGTGGTCACGAGCGCGTGCACCCGCGGCGGAACGTTCCAGTCGGGGATGATCGGCCGCAGCGTCATGGTTCACGCGCGGCGCAGCGCTGCCACGAGCCGTTTCATGTCGGAGGGCAGCGGTGCGCGCCAGGTCATCGCGCGTCCGCTGCGCGGGTGCACGAGCGACAGCTCGCGCGCATGCAGCGCCTGACGGCCGAAGGGGATGCGCGCGGAGGCCCCGCGCCGGTAGACCAGATCGCCGACGATCGGGTACCCGAGATGCTGAAGGTGCACACGAATCTGATGGGTGCGGCCGGTGTCCAGCTGGCATTCGACGAGCGCCGCGGCTGCGAAGCGCTCCACAATCTGGTAGCGCGTTCGTGCTTCGCGTCCGCGGCGCGTCACTGCCATGCGCGTGCGCGACCGATGGTCACGTCCGATCGGCTGATCGATCGTGCCGCCGGCGCTCGGCACGCCGTGCACCACCGCGAGGTAGACGCGGCGCACGGTTCGCTCGGCGAGCTGACGCACGAGAGCGGTCTGCGTTTCAATCGTCTTGGCGACCACGAGGAGGCCGCTCGTGTCGCGGTCGAGCCGGTGCACGATACCCGCGCGCGGCAGGCCGGCAAGCTGCGGCGCATGCGCGAGCAGCGCATTGAGCAGAGTGCCCTGGTGGACACCGGCGCCCGGATGCATAACGAGGCCCGCCGGCTTGTCGACCGCGATCAGGTCGGCATCCTCGTAGACGACCTTGAGAGGGATCTTTTCGGCCTGCGGCGGTGCCGTCTCGGGCAGCGACGGCGGTGCCAGCTGCACCGCCTCGCCACCGATGACCGCTTGGCGTGCATGCGCGGGCTGCCGGTCGACGACAATGATTCCGTCGCGCAGCCACGCCTGGAGTCGCGTTCGCGAGTATTGCGGGAACAAACGGGCAAGTGCCTGATCCAAGCGCAGGCCAGCGAGCTCGCGTGGCACGATCGTACTCAGCGTTTGTTCGGCTTCGCCTGTCACGCGCGGGCTATAATTTTTCCTGTCGCCTGAACCCCGTCCCATGCGCACAAGTTTACTGACTGTCCTCGCGGTCGTCGTACTGCATCTGTCCGGATGCAGCTTTTTAGACAGCCAGCAGAAGGACGAGGCCGCCGGCTGGTCGGCGCAGCGCCTGTACAGCGAAGCCAAGGCGCAGATGGCTTCTGCCAACTACACCAAGGCCATCGAGTATCTGGAAAAGCTGGAAGCTCGCTATCCCTACGGACGCTACGCGCAGCAGGCGCAGATCGAGATCGCCTATGCCTATTACAAGGACGGCGAGCGGGCCTCGGCGATCGCGGCCTGCGATCGCTTCATCAAGCTGTACCCGAACCATCCGAACGTCGACTATGCCTACTATCTCAAGGGGCTGGTCAATTTCAACGAGAACAGAGGCTTCCTGACGATGCTCGCCAACCCCGACATGAGCGACCGGGACCCACAGGCAAGCCGCGAGGCCTTCTTCGCCTTCAAGGAAGTCGTGACGCGCTTTCCGGACTCGAAGTATGCGGCCGATTCGGCGATACGCATGCGCTACCTGGTCAATGCGCTCGCATCGTACGAGGTCCACGTTGCGCGTTATTACATGAAGCGCGGCGCCTTCGTGGCCGCCGCCAACCGCGCACAGTATTGCATCCAGCACTATGCCCAGGCACCCGCGACCGAGGAAGCCATTTACATTCTGGGCAATGCGTACAATGCGCTCGGCATGACCGAGTTGCGCGACGACACGGATCGTGTGATGAAGACGAACTTCCCCAACAGCAAGTACCTGCAACCCGGGGGCTACAAGCACGGCGCGCCCTGGTGGAGAATTTGGGACCCGGACTGGTAATCGCCCAATCGGCTGTGGGGAAGACCGTACGGTTCTCCCCCACACCCCCGCTCCTCCGCGGCCGGACGATCGCGATCCGCTAGGTGACCACCGAGATCTTTTCGTCCGCGATGTAGTCGCGGATCACCGTGTCGATGTCGGGATCGGCGCGAAAGCCCATGGCAAACGCGCGCGGCGTGGTCAAGCGCGAGGGCCAGGTCCTGACGATTGCCTGGATGCGCGCATCCGCCGCGAATTTCACTCGCCGAGCAACCGAATCGCCGGCGACGCGACGCAGGCCGTCGAGCATCTCGGCAACGCTCACCGTGATGCCGGGCAGATTCACGGTGCGCGTCGACGGCCAGGCTGAGGCCGGCAGATCGTGCGCGTGCAGGAAGGCCTCGATGACGCGCTTCGGTGACAGCAGCCAGACGCCGGTATCGGCGGCAACCGGACAACCGGACTCGATGCCGTTGAGCGGTTCCCGGATGATGCCGCTCGCGAAGGACGAGGCGGCGGCGTTCGGCTTGCCGGGCCGAACGACGATCGTCGGCAGGCGCAGCGCGCGCCCGTCGAGGAAACCCTTGCGCGACAGGTCGGCAATCAGGTACTCGCCGATGACCTTTTGCGTCCCGTAGGACGTCTGCGGCGTCGGCGTCGTCGTGTCGTCGAGCACCGCTGGTAGCACGCCGCCGAACGCGGCCACCGAGCTGGCGAACACGAGCCGTGGCGGCCGCGCGCAGCGACGTGCGCGCTCGAGCAGACGTCGCGTGCCCTCGAGGTTCACGCGGTCGCCGAGATCGAAATCCGCCTCGGCGGCGCCACTGACGACTGCGGCAAGGTGAAATACCGAACCTGTATCAGGCGTCAGGACACGTTCGAGCGTCGCTGCGTCCGACACATCTCCATTGACGACCTCCAGACGCGCGTCGGCAGGCATGTCCCCCGGAAACGCCGCATCGAGCAGCACGAGCTTCGACAGTGGCGCCGCGGCGCCCTCGCCGGTGGCCAGCGCGCCGCGCGCGAGCAGCGCCTTGGCCAACTTGAGTCCGAGAAATCCACCGCCCCCCGTAATAACGACTTTCATGATGACCGATTACCCTTCCGTAACGTCGATGGCCGGCGCTCCCGCCTCCTGCTCGCCGCCGATTCTAGCGGAGGGCGGCGCGGCGAAGAACGCTTCCACCTCGCCGATTTTTCGGATCAGCGGCATTGGCGGCAGACTCGCGCGAATCAGGCGGCCATAGCCGCGCGTAAACAGCCGTGGATCGCAAATCATCAGCACGCCGCGATCCGAAAAATCGCGGATCAGGCGGCCCGCACCCTGCTTGAGCTGCAACACTGCCATTGGGAGTTGTAACTGGGAAAACGGATTCAGGTCCCTTGCGCGCAGCGCGTCGATCCGCGCAGCCAGCACCGGATCGTCGGGCGGTGCGAACGGCAGCTTGTCGATGACCACCAGCGAGAGCGCCTCGCCGCGCACATCGACGCCCTCCCAGAACGATTGGCTGCCGAGCAATACTGCGTTGCCCAGCTCTCGAAACCGGCGCAGGAGCTCGCTGCGCGAACCGGTGCCCTGAACGAGCAGCGGATAGTCGATGGCCTGTTCCTGCAAACGTTCGTGCGCCCTGCGCAGCGCGCGCAGCGACGTGAACAGGAGAAAGGCGCGCCCCCGGCTTGCCTTGATCGCCGCCAGCGCCGCGTCGACCACGGCGTCCGTGTAGCCCGCATCGTTCGGATTTTCGGGCAGGCCGCGCGGTACGTAGAGGCGCGCCTGCCGGGCATAGTCGAACGGGCTCGGCCAGCGTGCGCTACGCGCGTCTTCCAGCCCCAACTCGCGCGTGAAGTGCGAGAAGTCCTCACCGACGGCGAGCGTTGCCGAGGTGAAAATCCAGGCGCGCGGATGTCCCTCCAGCTGGCGACGAAAAGGCCGCGCCGCGGAGAGCGGCGTGAGGTGCAGCTGAACCGCCTGGCTGAAGACTTCGACCCAGCGAACCTGGGTGTCGTCCGCGGTCGCGCGCAGGCGCTCGATCCGCGCGGCTGCCTCGCCGGCCCGCCGCGCGCAGGCCGCGAGGCCCTCCGACCGCTCGGCCTGCGCAGCGAGCGCGCCGGCGAGCGTCTCGAGCGCGCCTGCCAGTGATCCCAGCGCAGGCTCGACGCCGGCGTGGCGCAACGCCTGCGACCAGGCCATGCGCGCCGTGTCCGTGCCGAAGACGAGACGCAGCTCTCGCGCCGACTTTTCCAACTGTGTCGCATGCGTCTCGAGCTCGGGGGAGGCGCCCCCCGCCGCGCGCAACTCGGCGCGCGCATCGCGCGCGAGCTCGACGAGCTGGCCGCTGGAGACGGTCTCGCTGAAGAACAGCCGCGCGGTATCGGGCAGCTGGTGCGCCTCGTCGAGGATCACGGTGTTACATGCCGGCAGCAGCTCGGCCACCCCTTCGTCGCGCAGTACCACGTCGGCGAAGAACAGGTGGTGATTGACCACGACGACGTCGGCCTCGAGCGCGCTCTTCCGTGCCCGCATCACGAAGCAGTCGCGGTAGCGCGGGCAGGATTGGCCGAGGCAGTTATCGCGCGTCGAGGTGGCGTGCGCCCAGACCGGCGCGTTCTCGGGCACGTCTGCGAGCTCCGCGCGGTCGCCGCTTCGAGTTTGCAGGGCGAAGCGCTCGATGCGATGGAGCTGCGCCGCCTCTTCGCGCGTGCCGAGACGCGCCTCGCTCTGGGCACGCGCCAGACGGTACAGGCACAGGTAGTTGGCGCGCCCCTTAAGCAGCGCAGCGGTCGCGCCGGTGGCGAGCGCCTTGCGTACCGCCGGCACATCGCGCTCGAAGAGCTGGTCCTGTAGTGTCTTCGTACCGGTCGACACGATGACCTTGCCGCCGGCGAGAAATGCGGGCACGAGATAGGCAAAGGTCTTGCCGATGCCGGTTCCGGCCTCGAGAACGAGCGTGCCACTGTCCTCGATCGTCCTCAGGATCGCGCCAGCCATCTCGCGCTGCTGCGGTCGAAGGCCGAATCCATCGACGCATGCGGCAAGCGCGCCGTCGGCGGCGAACAGCCGTGCAAGGCGGTGATCCACCGGCTGTGCGCCGGGGCACTCGACCGTCGGCACGCTCAGCGCCCGAGCTCGTCGACGCGCACCCAGATGCGTCGTCCACTGGTTGCGGCCGCTTCGCTGCGCGAGCCGATGCCTCCGCTTGAGACCGCCGCCGTCTGATCGATGGCGCCGATTTCGAACCACTCCCCGAGCCGCGCGCTTACCGTGGACGCCGCGCGCTGCGTCTCGATCATACGGGCGCCACCGCGACCGACCGGCGCGCCGAATTTCTCTCGCTGCGGCGCGATGTCGAGGAACACGTTGTCGCCCGAGACGCGTGGGACGACCTCGAATCCGGTGCTCGCTTGCTGAAACTGGGTCTCCTGCCCATAGGTCCTGCCCCCCGGGGTCACGGTCGCCGTCCCCTGGCGGATCGGGCGCGATTCGCCGGTGGCGATGAAGGCGCGGCCACCCTCCAGGACCTGGATGCGCTGATCGACCTGTTCGCTGGATGCCGAATCGTCGCCACGCGCACCGATGGTCACGTTCGACCGGCTCGACGGCGTCCGTTCATTTGAAATCGCAACGTCGCCCGATCGTACCGTGCCGCGCACGCTGAGCGACTCGTCGCGCAGGCGCGCGCGCGAATCGAAGCGCACGTAAATCATCAGGCGTCGCGGCGGCGTGTCGAGGCTCGCGAGCACGCGCCGGATTTGTTCGAGGTTGCGCGGACTCGTGCGCACGATCAGCTGGTTGTTCTGCCCGGTGAGGACGCCGCCAGGCTCGACCAGAGGCTGCAGCACGGGGAGCACCTGATCCACCGTGCGATGACGCAGGGGAATGATCTCGAGGTCCGCCCGGGCGACCCCAGAGAAGTGAATAAGCGCTATTAACACTGATGTTTTAAAGAAAGTAAGCATTCGCACTCAAATTGCAACTGTCGGGCATTTTGCAAGTAACGCCCGGGTTGTTGTCGGCGCTGACCGGAGACGCCTTTGACTTCCCTGGCACGCTGTTCTAAATTGCTTTAGCGATGCGCTATAAGATTCTGTATTCGATCGTTTTTTCGTCGATGATCTCTGGCTGCGGCTCGCTCTCGACGAGCCTGCCCCCAGCCACAACGCGCGAGCCCGCTTACGCGCCGGAGGCGCCGGCAGCGCCTCAATATACCGAGGCGCTGCTGCAGGCCATTATGGCCCTCGATACGGACTACCGATACGGCGGGCACTCGCTGGCGAACGGCTTCGACTGCAGCGGACTGGTGGCACACGTGTTCAAGAGTGCCTGGGGCCTCGACCTGCCACATAACAGCCGCGCACAAAGCGACGTTGGAACGCCGGTCGACGAGAGCGCGCTCCGGCCTGGCGACCTCGTGTTCTACAACACCGCGAATCGTCCCTACTCGCACGTCGGCATCTACCTTGGCGACGGAAAGTTCATCCACGCGCCGAGGACCGGGGCACGCGTGCGAATCGAGAGTTTGCGCAAGCGGTACTGGGTGCGGCGCTACGACGGCGCACGGCGTATCGATCCGCCGACCGATCGGCTGTAGCACGCACGATTGGGCTTCCTGCAGATCCCGAGATTGCCGGGTCTTTGACCGGAATCAACGATAATCGTTATCATTCTCATTGACTTTCCGTCACCGGGTTCTTATGATCGCCACACCACAGCAATCGTACCCAACTGATTTTCAATGAAAACCATCCTCGCATTCGCACTCGCGGCAGTTATCGGCGCGGCACATGCAGACGACAAGATCGTCAACGTCTACTCGTCACGGCACTACCAAAGCGACGAAGCGCTGTACGCCGACTTCACCAAGACCACGGGCATTCGCGTCAATCGTATCGAGGCCGGTGAGGATGCGCTGATCGAGCGCATCCGCAACGAAGGCGCCCACAGCCCGGCCGATGTTCTGATCATCGCCGACGCGGGGCGGCTATGGCGCGCGGCGCAATTCGGCCTGTTCCAGACCGTGCACTCGGCCGCGCTCGAGGCGCGCATTCCGCCCAATTTTCGCGATCCGGGTGGCCAGTGGTACGGCTTTTCGCTGCGCGCGCGCGTGATCGTCTACAACAAGACCAAAGTAAAACCCGAGGAAATCCCGACCTACGAGTCGCTCGCCGACCCGAAATGGAAAGGCCGCATTTGCGTTCGCTCGGGAACCCATGTGTACAACCTCTCGCTGCTGGCTTCGCTGATCGAACACCTTGGCAAGGCGAAAGCCGAGGCCTGGGCAAAGGCCGTAAAAGAAAACCTCGCGCGCGAGCCCAAGGGCGGCGACATTGACCAAATGCGCGGCGTCGCAGCCGGAGAATGCGACGTCGCGCTCGGCAATCACTACTACTACGTGCGCCTCGCACGCTCGACCAAAGACGCCGACCGTCAGGTTGCGAGCAAGCTCGGCGTGGTATTCCCTAACCAGGCCGGGCGTGGCACCCACTTCAACGTCTCGGGTGCCGGCATCGTCAAGCATGCGCCGCACGCCAGGGCCGCGCTGATCTTCCTCGAATACCTCGCGAGCGATGCGGCGCAGCGCTATTTCGCCGACGGCAACAATGAGTGGCCAGTCGTTGCGAACGTCAAGATTTCGAACCCGGTGCTGATCGGATTCGGGCAGGTCAAGCCCGATGCAATCAACGTGGCGTCGTTCGGCCACAATCAGGCCGAAGCGCAAAAGCTGTTCGACAGCGTCGGCTGGCGCTAGCTCGTCGGTCGCATCAGGCGGCGCGAAATCAACAGCAACGGCAGCAGACCGACGACGACGATGACGAGCGATGGGACTGCGGCTTCGGCGAGCCGCTCGTCCTTCGCAAGGTGGTAGGCCTCGACCGCGAGGGTATCGAAATTGAACGGCCGAAGCGCGAAGGTCGCGGGAAGTTCCTTCATCACATCGACAAACACGAGCAAAGCCGCGCTCGCCAGACTAGACGCGAGCAGCGGGACGTGCACGCGCAAAAGCGTTGCGCCGGGCGAAGCGCCGAGACTGCGCGCGGCATCGTCCATGCTTGGCCGGACCTTGGTCAGGCCTGCCTCGACCGACTGTAGCGCAATGGCCAGGAAGCGAACCACGTAGGCGTACACCAGCGCGACGATGGTGCCCGTAAGCAGCAGGCCGACACGCACGTCAAAGGCCTGCTCGATCAACGCGGCAAGCCAGTTGTCGAGCCGTCCGAGCGGCACCAGCACGCCAACGGCAATCACCGCGCCGGGCACCGCATAGCCGAGCGAGGCAACCCGATTGGCGAGCGTCACGATTGGCTTGCGCGCGAGGCGTCCCGCGTACGCCATGGTGACCGCCAGCAGCACCGTGATGCAGGCGGTGACCGCAGCGACCGACGTGCTGTTGCCGATCAGGGCGAAGAGCCGACTGCCCCAGCGTGCATCCGGGTCGCTGAGCACCAGGTTGAGCAGTACGCCAACCGGCAGGATGAAGCCGAATACCACGGGGGCCGCACAGGCGACCAGTGCGAGCGCGGCCGCCATGCCTCGCAATGGCTGCGGCGGCACGGGCTTGCGCACCGTCCCGCTGTGATAGGCGGCGCGGCCGCGGCTTGCGCGCTCGATCGCAATCGTGATCGCGACGAAGGCAAGCAGGCAACTCGACAGCTGCGCCGCAGCGACGCTGTCGCCCATCGCCAGCCAGGCCTTGAAGATGCCGGTGGTGAAGACGTCGACTGCGAAATAAGACACGGTGCCGAAATCGGCCAGGGTCTCCATCAGCGCAAGCGCGGTCCCGGCGGCAATCGCAGGCCGTGCAAGCGGCACCGCGACGCGAAAGAAGCTCTGCCAAGCGGTCAGGCCGGCGAGTCGCCCCGCTTCGACCGCATGGCGCGACAGATCGAGAAATGCGGTGCGGGCGATCAGGTAAACATAGGGGTAGAGCGCGAACGAAAGCATCGCCGCGGCACCCCCCAGAGAGCGCACCTCGGGAAACCAGTATTCGTGCGCGCGCCAGCCGAACAGGTTGCGCAGCAGCGTCTGCACCGGGCCCGTGAACTGCAGCCAGTCGGTGTATGCGTAGGCCATGACGTAGGCCGGCATCGCCAGAGGCAGCATCAGCGCCCACTCGAGCACACGGCGGCCCGAGAAGCGATAGGCCGTGACCAGCCATGCGGAAAGCACGCCGATCGAGATGACACCCCAGCTCACGCCCGCCAGAAGCAGCGCCGTATTGCCGATGTAGCGCGGCAGCACCGTACTCGCCAGGTGGGCGAAGCTTCCGCCACCGCCTTGCAGCACGTTACCGAGGACCGCGAGCAGCGGGAACGCGAGCAGCACCGCCGCGGACACCGCGGTCCAGCCGAGCAGGCCGATGCGGATGCCCGGGCGCTTCATGCCAATGGGGCCGATTGCGACGCTCTGCATAGCCCCAAGCTTGTACCGGATATGCGCGGTCGCACAAGCGTATCAATAATGATTATTGATCTTAATAACGACCTGGCAATCTTATAATTCCCCCATGACGCCAGTCGTTCGGCTTCTCGAGGTGCGCGATCTCCATGTCGCCTACGGCGATCACGGGGTCGTGCACGGCCTGTCGTTTGCCCTCGAGCGCGGCGCGATCGGCTGCCTGCTCGGTCCGAGCGGCTGTGGCAAGACGACCGTGCTGCGCTGCATCGCCGGCTTCGAGTCCCCGCGCCAGGGCGAAATCCTGCTGAGCGGCGAACGCGTCAGCGCGCCCGGGCTCATGGTGCCGCCGGAACAGCGGCGCATCGGCATGGTGTTTCAGGATTTCGCGTTGTTTCCACACCTCACGGTCGCGGACAACATTGCGTTCGGCCTGCGCGGCTGGCCGGCGCTCGAGCGCCGCGCACGGCTGCGGGAACTGACCGAACTGGTGCGGCTCGAGGCGAGCGTCGAGCAGTACCCGCACGAACTCTCCGGCGGACAGCAGCAACGCGTCGCGCTCGCACGCGCCCTGGCGCCGCGTCCGACGCTGCTGCTGCTCGACGAGCCGTTCTCGAACCTGGACGTCGAGCTGCGCGAGCAGCTCTCGGTCGAGGTGCGCGACGTGATCAAGGCCAGCGGGGCAACCGCAGTGCTGGTGACGCACGACCAGCAGGAAGCCTTTGCAATGGCCGACGAGATCGGCGTCATGAACGACGGCCGCATCGCGCAGTGGGATTCTCCGTACGCGCTCTACCATGAGCCGGTGAACCGGTTCGTGGCCGATTTCGTCGGCCAGGGGGTCTTCCTGCCGGCCAAGGTGCTCAACGCCCATCGCGTCGAGATCGAACTCGGCGTACTCGACGGTAACGTGCCGCACGCCTGCCGGCAAGGCTGTGACGCCTGCGGCCGCGGCTGCATCGCCGAGGTGCTGCTGCGGCCTGACGACGTCGTGCATGACGACGCGTCGAGCATGAAAGCGGAGGTGGTGAAGAAAGCGTTCCGCGGCGCCGACATCCTCTACACCCTGCGCCTCGACAGCGGGCGTACCGTGCTCGCGCTCGTCCCCAGCCACCACAACCATGCGATTGGCGAGCGCATCGGCATCCGGCTCGATGTCGACCACGTGGTGGCGTTCGAGCCGCTGGGCGTGTCGACGCCCGGCTGATTGCTCACGCGCCGGGATCGCGCAAGCTGTAGATCACCTTCAGGGTGACGCGGAACTCGCGGCCATGCAGCGCCGCGGGAATCGGCACCAGCGGCTTCGCCTTGCGGAACATGTCGATCGCCTGTCGGTCGAGAACCGCGTGTCCACTCGAGCGGCTAATCGTCATCTCGACGATGCGGCCATTCGCACCGACCACCATTGCCACTTCGGCAGCGCCCTCCCACTGATTGTCCATCGCGGCCCGCGGGTAGCGCTTGTAGCGACGCGCGGCGCCGATCAGCTGCTGGCGGTAGCGCGCGACCATGTCATCGTCGACGGCGGGCGCGTGCGCAGCGGGGGGTCGCGGCGCGGCGCTCGCAACCACGCCGGAGGGCGGGGTCGACGCCGCGGTCTTGCGATCAGGTACAGGCGCCGGTACGGCCCCCGTTGAGGCGCCGGCCGTGGTGTCAGGCCTGGGTCTGCGCCTGGCGCGCGGCGTCGGTTCTGGTCCCGGCCTGGGCTTCGGTTCGATTTCGGGACCGAGCGCCGGCGCGGCCACTGAGTCGGAGGACGACGACGTGGCTCGTGCAGGCGGGATAACGGGCGGGGTTGTGGCGGCCAGCGCCTGTTCCACAAGGCGCGCGCTGATCGGCCCCGGCGTTGCCACGGCTGGCTCCGGTCGCGCGGTGACCCGCTGCAGCGCCGCGAAGGCGATCACATGGAGCACAATCGATGCCGCGATCGCGTACTCGAGCATCCGCAGCTCGCGTTGCCGCGCGAACGTGGATGCTCCGCTCGCCCCCAAGGTGGCCCTCCGCATGGAGCGCCTCAATATACGCTGCCGCCCCCGGCTGCGCGGCGCAGATCAGCGCGCGTGCAGCGCGCGCCAGATCCGCTCCGGCGTGAGCGGCATTTCCAGATGCCGCACGCCGCGATCGGCAAGCGCGTCGAGCACCGCGTGTACCGCGGCCGGAACCGCGCCGATCGTGCCGATCTCACCGCAACCTTTCACGCCGAGCAGGTTCGTCTTGCAGGGGATGCCCTCCTCGAACGCCGTGGTCATCGAGGGGAGGTCGGATGCGCGCGGAACGGCGTAGTCCATCAGCGAGCCGGTGAGCAGCTGGCCACTGCCCTCGTCGTAGACGGCCCGCTCGAACAATGCCTGGCCCAGTCCCTGGGCGACGCCGCCATGGACCTGGCCCTCGACGATCGGATGGTTGATGATTCGACCGAGGTCGTCGCAGCTGGAATGGCGCACGACCTCGACCACGCCGGTCGCCTCGTCGATTTCGACCTCGCAGACCTGTGCGCCATTCGGCCAGCTCGGCGTCGACGGCGTCTCCGTCGCCGACACGCGCACGATCCGGTCCGGTTGCCGCGCCGCGAGCTCGGCCAGGCCGATCGAGCGATCCGTGCCCGCAATGCGGAACTGGCCGTCACGGTATTCGATGTCCGCCGGCGCCGCCTCGAGCACCTCAGCCGCGAGTTCCTTGCCGCGCACGATGACCTTGTGTCCGGCCGCGACCACAGCCGACCCGCCGACGAATGCCGAACGCGATCCGACGCTGCCGACACCGTTCGCGCGGTCGGTATCGCCTTGCACGATGTGAATGCTCTTGATCGGGATCTGCAACACTTCGTTGATCAATTGCGTATAGGTCGTCTCCAGCCCCTGCCCCATCGCCTGCGTTCCCGAGAACACGGTCACCGCGCCATCGGCGTCGACCTGAATGTCCACGGTCTCCGTCGGCAGCGCGCCCGTCCATTCCAGGTAGCTCGACAAACCCCTGCCGCGCAGCTTGCCGCGCCCCCTGGACTCCGCCGCACGCGCCGGGTAGCCCTTCCAGTCGGCGACCTCAAGCGCGCAATCGAGCACGCGCGCGAAGTCGCCCACGTCGTAGGTCTCGCCGAGATGCGTGACGTAGGGAAACTGCTCGGGCCGCAGGAAATTTCGCTTGCGCAGCTCTGCAGGATCGATCTTCATCTCGCGCGCCGCGGCGTCCATCAGGCGCTCCATCAGGTAGTTGGCCTCGGGCCGCCCCGCCCCCCGATAGGCGCCGGTTGCCATCGTGTTGGTGAGCACCGCGCGCACCTGATAGTCGATCAGCGGTACGTGGTAGACCGAGGTTTGCACCTTGGCGACGAGCACCAGCGGGATGATGGCCGACGATCCGACCGGCACCCCGCCGATGTTAGCCACCGCCTGCATGCGCAGGCCGACGATCCTGCCGTCCTTGTCCAGGCCGAGCGCCGCGGAATAGTGCTGGTCGCGGCCCATGTGTGCGCCGAGAAACTCCTCGCTGCGCTCGCCGCGCCACTTGACCGGGCGACCGAGCTTGCGCGCCGCGTAACAGGTCAGCGCGTCCTCGGGCGTCAACCCGGTTTTCATGCCGAAACCGCCGCCGATATCGCCCACGATGATGCGGAAGTCCTCGGGCTTGGTCTTGAACACGTCGCCGAGCAACTGGCGTGCGCCGGTCGACGTCTGATTCTGCGTGTAGAGCGTCGTGCGCCCGCCCTCGTGCACCGCGATCGCGCAGCGCGGCTCGATCGCGTTCGCAATGAGCCGCTGGTTGTGCAGCTCGAGCTTGACGATATGCGCCGCGCGCGCGAAAGCTTCGTCGACCGCCTTGGGATCACCGTAGCGTGCCTCGGCTGCCACGTTGTTCGGTGCGCCAGGCCAAAGCTGTGGTGCCCCTGGCTCGATCGCGCGCCGGGGATCTGTCACGCACGGCAACTCGTCGTACTCGATCATCACGCGCTCGGCGGCGTCCTGTGCCTGCTCGCGCGTTTCCGCCACGATCGCCACGACTGCCTGCCCGACGTGATACACGGTGCCGTCTGCCAGCAGGGTGCGCAGCGGCGCTTCCATCGGTGAGCCATCCGCCTGTTTGAAGAGCGGCGGAAACGGAATGTGTCCGACGCCGTCACGCGTCAGGTCCTCGATCGACCAGGCCGCCAGAACCCCGGGCGCACTGCGCGCTTCGGTCAGATCGCAGGCGCTCACGCGCGCGTGGGCGTAGGGCGAACGCAGTACAACGAGAGCCGCCGCCTCGGGAAAGGCACGGTCGTCGCTGTACAGGCCTCGACCGGTCAGCAGCCGATCGTCTTCGATGCGCTTTTGCGAGCGCGAAGCCCCGAAGCGGGCCGACTCGGGGTCGAACTGGATCGTAAGTTCCGTCATATGCCCTCTTGAAACATGGGTTCCGGGTCGATCAAACTAAAACGCCCCGGTCGGGGCGGTTTAGCTGGCGGAGAGAGAGGGATTCGAACCCCCGGTACGGATAACCGTACAACAGATTTCGAGTCTGCCGCATTCGACCACTCTGCCATCTCTCCACGGCGCGCATGCGGGACTGCGCGCGCCGCGAATTTTATCATGCGCCGTCTTTTTCGATCCGCGTGTGACCGCGCATGTAGGGGCGCAGCGCGTCCGGGATCGTCACCGAGCCGTCCGCATTCTGATAGTTCTCGAGGACGGCGACGAGCGTGCGCCCCACCGCCAGTCCGGAGCCATTCAGCGTGTGCACCAGCTCGGGCTTTCCTCGCGCGTTGCGATAACGCGCCTGCATGCGGCGCGCCTGATAGGCCTCGAAGTTCGAGCAGGACGAGATCTCACGATAGGCCCTTTGTGCCGGCAGCCAGACTTCGAGATCGTAGGTCTTTGCCGACGCCGCGCCGAGATCACCCGTGCACAGCGCCATCACGCGGTAGGGAAGCGCCAACTTCTGCAGGACAGTCTCGGCGTGCGCAGTGAGCGCCTCCAGCGCTTCATAGGAATCCTCGGGCCGCACCACCTGCACCAGCTCGACCTTGTCGAATTGATGCTGCCGGATCATGCCGCGCGTGTCCTTGCCGTACGAGCCGGCCTCCGAGCGAAAGCAGGGCGTGTGGCAGACGAATTTCAGCGGTAGCGACTCGCCCGTCAGGATCATGCCGCGCACGATGTTCGTCACCGGCACTTCCGCGGTCGGTATCAGGTACCACTTTTCATCGCCCCGCGGAACGATGAACAGGTCCTGCTCGAATTTTGGCAGCTGCCCGGTGCCGTACATGGAATCGGCATTGACGAGGTAAGGCGCGTACACCTCGGTATAACCGTGCTCGCCGGAGTGCAGGTCCAGCATGAACTGGGCGATCGCACGGTGCAGGCGTGCAAGCGCGCCGCGCATCAGCACGAACCGGCTGCCAGCGATCTTGCTCCCCGCGGCGAAGTCGAGCTGCCCAAGGGCCTCGCCCAGATCGACGTGGTCCTTGACCGTAAAGTCGAGGTGCTGCGGCACGCCCCAGCGGCGCTGCTCCACGTTGTCGGCGTCGCCCTTGCCGACCGGCACGCTCGGATCCGGCAGGTTCGGTATGCCCGCCAGAAAATCGTTCAGCCGCCGCTGCGCGTCGCTGAGCCGAGCCTCCAGCTCGCCGAGCTCGTGGTTGATACCGCCGGCTTCCGCGACGAGCACGGTCGTGTCTTCGCCGCGCGCTTTCGCCTGGCCGACCTTCTTCGCATGCGCGTTGCGGGCGCTCTGCAGCTCCTGCGTACGCGTCTGGATCGCCTTGCGCTCGGCCTCCAGCCTGCGGAAACCATCTGCGTCGAACGACGCACCACGCGATGCGAGGCGTGCGGCGATTGCGTCGAGCTGCGTTCTGAGCAATTGAACGTCAATCATCGCTTCTTCTCGCGCGCCTCTGAATCGAGTCCGCGCAGGTATTCCAGCTTCTCCCGGATGCGTGCCTCGAGCCCCCGGTCGGTCGGCCGATACCAGTTCGGCGCCGCCATCCCGTCCGGGAGATAGCGCTCGCCGGCTGCGTAGGCGTCTACCTCGTCATGGGCGTAGCGATACGCCTTGCCGTAGCCGAGCTCCTTCATCAGGCGCGTCGGCGCGTTTCTGAGGTGCATCGGCACCGGACGGGTGGCGTCGTCGGCAACAAACGCGCGGGCCGCATTATAGGCGGAGTATGCCGCGTTCGATTTCGGCGCACAGGCGAGATACAGCACCGCCTGCGCCAGCGCGAGCTCGCCTTCCGGAGAGCCGAGCCGCTCATAGGCGTCACAGGCATCGAGCGCGAGCCCCAACGCGCGTGGATCGGCAAGGCCGATATCCTCGCTCGCCATGCGAACGATGCGGCGGCCGAGGTAGCGAGGATCGGCGCCGCCGTCGAGCATACGCACCATCCAGTACAGGGCGGCATCCGGATCGGAGCCGCGCACCGATTTGTGCAGCGCCGAGATCTGGTCGTAGAACACCTCGCCTGCCTTGTCGAAGCGGCGCAGATTCTTGGCCAGCGTGCCCTCGACGAATGCGCCGTCCAGCGCGGTGACCCCGGCCGCGCCGGCAGCCGTTCCCATGATCTCGAGCGCGTTCAACAGGCGCCGCGCGTCGCCGTCGGCGAACCCGATCAACCGCTCGCGTGCGGCGGCTTCAAGGGCAACGCCCGGTGCGGCCTGCGGGGCGGCGCGCGTCAGTAGCGCCTCGAGCTCCGTCGTCGACAACGACTCCAGCACGTAGACCGTCGCGCGAGACAGCAACGCGCTGTTCACCTCGAACGACGGGTTCTCGGTCGTTGCGCCGATGAAGGTGATCAGGCCGCGCTCGACATAGGGCAAGAACGCGTCCTGCTGCGCCTTGTTGAAGCGGTGGACTTCGTCGACGAACAGGATCGTGTGACGCCCGCTGCGCGCGAGCTCGGCCTCTGCGGCCTGTACCGCCTCGCGAATGTCTTTCACGCCGGAAAAGACGGCTGACAGTGCGATGAACTCGGCATCGAACGCCTGCGCCATCAGTCGCGCGAGCGTCGTCTTGCCGACGCCCGGAGGGCCCCACAGGATCATCGAGTGCGGGCGGCGCGTCTCGAAGGCCAGTCGCAGCGGTTTTCCCGGACTGAGCAGATGGCGTTGCCCGATCACCTCGTCGATCGACGCGGGGCGCAGACGCTCCGCAAGTGGAGCGGCCGGCTTCGGCGCCTCGAACAGATCGTTCATATCAGGGCTGACCGAGCACGTCGGTGCCCGGCGGGGGCGTGAACTGGAAGTCGGCCGGATCGAGCGTCGGGTTGCGCTCGATATTGGAGAACCGGAGTCGCGTCGTCTGGCCAAAGTGGTCCACGAGTTCCATCGCTTCGACGCCGACCGCGCTCAGCCCGAGGCGGATGCGCTCGAAACCGGCCTCGGCGTCGCGCGGTTTGGCCTCCAGCCACTCCAGGCCGTCACGCGCGCCGAGCTCGGTGAACTCGAATGCCTGCGCCACATCCGCGCTTCCTGCGAGCAGCGCGGCTGGCGTGGAACCGAGCGCGCGGGCGAGCCGGCGCACGGTCACCTGCGCCAGGTCCTGGTCGTATATCCACACCCGCTCGCCATCCCCGACGATCAGCTGCGGGGTCGGCGTGGCGTAGACCCAGCGAAACCGCCCAGGTCGCTCGAAGGCGAATGTCCCGGTCGCCGTCTGCAGCAGCGCCTTGCGACCGTCGAAGACTTTCTGCTCGAAGTCGGCTTGCGCGGACCGCGTCGTACGCAGGTACAGCTCGAAGCGCTCGATGCTCGAAGCCTGCACAAGTCCGGCGAACAGCAGCGCCGCCAGGGCGAGCATCGCGCGTCGCACGCGCCTACTCCTGCGTCGCGGGGACCAGTACCTCGCGATTGCCGTTCGACTGCATCGACGAAACGAGACCGGCACGCTCCATGTCCTCGATCAAGCGCGCAGCCCGGTTGTAGCCAATGCGCAAATGGCGCTGAACCAGAGAGATCGACGGGCGGCGCGTTCGCAGCACGATCTCGACCGCCTGATCGTACAGCGGATCCTTCTCCCCGCCGCCTTCGCCCGCCGCCCCCGCGTCGCTCGCAATCGCCGGCTCGACGACTGCCTCGATGTATTCCGGCGTGGCAAGGCGCTTGAGGTGCTCGACGACGTTATGCACCTCGTGGTCGGCGACGAAGGCGCCGTGCACGCGCTGCGGCAACCCGCTGCCAGGCGGCAGGTACAGCATGTCGCCGGCGCCGAGCAGCGCCTCCGCGCCGCTCTGGTCGAGGATCGTTCGCGAATCGACCCGGGACGACACCTGGAACGCGATGCGGGTCGGAATGTTCGCCTTGATCAGTCCCGTGATCACGTCCACGGAAGGGCGTTGCGTCGCGAGAATGAGGTGAATCCCTGCAGCGCGCGCCTTCTGCGCGAGCCGCGCAATCAACTCTTCGACCTTCTTGCCCACGACCATCATCAGATCGGCAAGCTCGTCGATCACGACGACCACATAAGGCATGGCCTTCAGCGGCTGCGGCTCGCCCGATTCGATCGTCAGCGGATCTTCGAGCGTCCGCCCGTGCTTTTCCGCTTCCGTTACCTTGTGATTGAAGCCGGAAAGATTGCGCACGCCGAGCCAGGACATCAGCTTGTAGCGTCGGTCCATCTCTGCAACGCACCAGCTGAGCGCGTTCGCGGCCTGCTTCATATCGGTCACGACCGGCGCCAGCAGGTGCGGAATGTCCTGGTAGACCGAAAGTTCGAGCATCTTGGGATCGACGAGAATGAGACGTACCTGGCGCGGCTCCGACTTGTAGAGCAGCGACAGGATCATCGCGTTGATCGCGACCGATTTGCCCGAGCCGGTCGTACCGGCGACCAGCAGGTGCGGCATCTTCGCGAGATCAGCGACCACCGGGTTGCCCGCAATGTCCTTGCCGAGGGCGATCGCAAGCGGCGCGTGCAGCGCGTGGTAGGCCTCCGAGCCGAGGATCTCGGACAAGCGAACCGCCTGACGGTGCGGATTCGGGATCTCCAGTCCCATGCAGGACTTGCCGGGAATCGTCTCCACCACGCGGATCGACACGACCGAGAGGGCGCGCGCGAGGTCCTTGACCAGGTTGACGATCTGGCTGCCCTTGACGCCGACCGCAGGCTCGACCTCGTAGCGCGTGATGACCGGTCCGGGATAGGCCGCGAGCACCTTCACGGAGACGCCGAAGTCCGACAGCTTCTTTTCGATGAGACGTGACGTGAACTCGAGCGTCTCCGCGGTCACTTGTTCGCCACCATGCTGCACCTCGTCGAGCAGCTTGATGGGCGGCAGCGGGGTGTCCGGCAGATCCTCGAACAGCGGCACCTGTCGCTCCCTTTGCACCCGCTCGGACTTCTTGATCTCGGCAAGCTGCGGCTCGATGCGCAGCGGCGGATGGTCCACTTCGCGCTTCCGCTCGGTCTCGACCACGAAGTCACGCGCCTCCCGCGCCATCGCACCGCGTTTGCGGTCCTGTCGTCGCTCCCAGGCCGACTTGGCAGAAGTGAAGGCCGACTCAAGTACAAACCCCGTGAGCTCGGCCGCGGTAATCCACGAAATTCCGGTAAACAGGCTGACCCCGATCGCGACAAGGGCGACCAGCGTCAGGGTCGCCCCCGTGAATCCCAGCGTCGTGGCGGCGATCGAGCCCACCCCTTCGCCGACCAGGCCGCCCGGCGAAAGCGGCAACGCCGCTTGCAGCGAATGCAACCGCATTGCCTCAAGCCCGGCACTTGCGACAAGCAGAACCCCAAACCCGGCCAGCATCACGCCGAGCGAGCGTCGATCCGGGGCTGACGCACCGCGCAGTCGCCGATACCCCGTGATGACGATCGCGACGCATAGCGCGACCCACCAATAGGCAGACAGGCCGAACAGGTACAGCAGCACGTCGGCGAGCCAAGCGCCCACGCGACCGCCTGCGTTCTGCGCCATTGCGCCGGTCGCGCTATGCGACCAGCTCGGATCTGTCTTGTGAAACGTCGCGAGGATGAGCAGCAGGTACACCGCCGCCACCGCAACGAGCAACCACCGCGCTTCGCGCAACAGGCCCGCGAGTCTCGCCGGCAAAGGGGAGGTGCCGGATTTCTGTGCAGCCGCCATCGCGCTCCGTCCGGAAGCCGCGATTGTAGCGCACCCGCCGCACGCGAACTCCGTTTAGCAGGCCGGACAGCGCGGCAGGCTGACGACGCTTAAACCGCTCCGACGTCGCGCTTGTAGTGGACCTACGGTCGCCGGGCGCTCAGCGCTGCCCGACGACGCATTCCAGCGCCCGGCCTGCGTTCAGCGTGCTGCCGCCCGACAGGGACGCGATGAAACTCGCCGGCGGCGTGATGTGCAGGCCTGGATCGGTGGACAGGAAAAGCGGCCGTTTCTCTCTTTCGATCAGACCGAACTGACCCGCCGCGATACCGAGCTCGCCCTGCGCATTTCGCACGACGATCTCCCCATCCGTCACGCCGACGTAGACCGCGGATTGCAGGCGCGCGCAGTCGGGGGAGGCCCGGTCTGTCGCGCAGTCGTCGACCGAGAACGTGGTTCCGCGGATCCCGACTGTGGCGGTCGCGGTCTTCAGTTCGTACGCCTCTTTGTTGCGCCGCCCGAGCAGGCCCGTGACCGCGCGCAGCCCGCCGCGCAAGAGGCTGTAGATGAACGAATCCTCCTTAGGCTTGTCTTCGGAAAACTTGAAGCGATCGAGGCGGACGGTGGTGTTCGGCTTCAGGGTCACGCGCCCGCCGTCGGCGAACTTGATCTGCGCGTAGCTGTCATGCTCGGTATTGATCGTGTCGCCGGAGCGAATTGCCGACTTGCGCGAGAGGATGCGGATCTTGCCATCCGCCCCCTTGACCGAGAGCGTTCCCGACAGCTGTTCCACCGTACCCGATTCCGCAGCTCGGGCCTGGCCCGCGTAAATCCCGAGCGCAATGGCGCACAGCGACCACGCGAAAAATGCGCGCACGTCCACATGGCGCGTCGAGTCGACGGAGTGATGCATGTTGGAAAGCCTGCTCCGTTGGAGAGCTTGGCGACGAGGAACTATTTCACGAATGCTGCGGCCGCAGAACGGCCTGACAAACCCTTGCGCTATTCCGGCAGGACGACTTCGTCGTGGATCACGATTTTTGCGCCCCGCATCTCGATGAATCCGCCTTCCTGCAGGTCCTTCATGACACGGCTCACCATCTCGCGCGATGCGCCGATCATCTTGGCGATGTCCTGTTTCGGGATGCGGCGGGTCACGACCCGCTGCCCGTCAACGTTTTCCGACATGTCGATCAGCAGGTGCGCGACGCGCCCAAAAACATCGAGCAGTGCGAGGCTCCCGATCTTGCGGTCAGCCTCCCGCAGCCGCTTGACGAGGCCGCGCATCACGGTCATCGCGAGCTCGAAATTCTGCTCCATGGACTGCTTGAAGTCGCGCTTGGTGATCGAGAGCAGCTCGCAGGGCTCGATCGCCAGGACGCTTGCCGAACGCGGACTTTCGTCAATCAGCCCCATTTCCCCGAAGAATTCGCCGGGGCCGAGTATCGTCAAGATGACCTCTCGCCCGTCGGCGTCGCTCATCATCACCTTCAGGCGTCCCGAGAGCACAATGTAAAGCGAGTCGGTGGGATCGCCCGCCGCCATGACGGTCGTGTTGCGGGTCACGCTTCTGCGCTTGACCATGGTCGCGATGCCGCGCAACTGCTCCTCGGTAAAGCCGGTGAACAGGGGCACCGCCCGAAGCACCGCTGTCGAGACTGCTGTCGTCGTACCCGTCATCGGTTTCTCCACCCTTTTGTTTCCCGCGTCGGCCCATTCCCCCCCGGGCCATCGGCTATGTTAACAAAGCAGCGCCCGGTTTCGGCGGATTCAAAAAATGTAGGACACGCGGAACTGGACAAGCGAATCCCCCGCGGCCTGCTGGCCGCCTCCGTTCAACACGAGGCCCCAATCCGCGCGCAAGGTCAGATTGCGCTCGTAGCCCAGGCGAAGCCCGAGCCCGGTGCTGGCAATCGACTGGCGGCGGGGCTCGCCCGGAAGCGGGTCGATGCGCTTCACGCCGCCCCAGTCGTAGAACGTCAGCGCCCGCAGGCGCAGGCCCGCCAATCCGAGGTGCACGCCCAGGTCTGGCGAGTACAGCTCCCCGGTCCCCCGATAGCCCGTGTCGCCCGTGATCTCGCGCTCGTAGAACCCGCGCACCGAGTCCATTCCACCGAGGCCGAACTGCTCGCCCGGAACCAGCTGATCGCGCGTCCACTGCCCGTTCATCGCCAGGCGCAACTGCCAGTCGCCCGGTAACGCCTGGCTGTGACTGACCGCGGGCTGCCAGATGTGGTAGCGCGCCGGCGCACACACACCGGAGCCGTTGCTGCGCACGGCACAGAAATCGGCCTGCGAGCCATCGTTGCCACCGGGAATGTTCTGCGCGTAGCCGAGCGAGAGCAGGGTCTCGCTGTCGGCGAGCCGCAGCTGCCCGGTATAGGTCACGTTCCATGGATGCACGGTGATGTCCGGGATCAACTGCTCGCCCGTGCTCGCAATCTGGACCCCGCTGTTGTCGTAGGCGCGGTAATCAAGAGCGAACAAAAAGCGGTGATCGTAGTTATCGATGGCATTCAGGTTCCGCGTGTAGCGGCCCGCGAAAATCGTTCCGGCGCCCGCGACATTGAACAAGCCCTGCACGGTGCCCGAGTTCACATCGGAGTAGCCCGCGACGAAATCGAGCGCGTCGCCGAGCGCGTAAAGCGGCACGTGGTAGCCAGCGCCCAGAATCAGCACTCGGTCCGACGGCTTGAGGGAGAGCTGGTCGGATTCGCCCGCCTCGTTCGTCGAGTTGGAATACGGTGCACCCACGTACTGCAGGTTGAGGAGGTGGTCGCGATTGAAGACGTTGGCGTTCTGATATCCGAGGCCCACCCGAAGCCGGCCGGTCTCCTTGGTTCCCGTATTGTCGAGGGTCACACCAAACTTCACCCAGTCCTCATCCGTGACGCGAACGACCGCGTCGACGGTGCCTTCGGCTTCCCCGCTGCGAAGCAGCACCGTCGCTTTCTTCGCCGGATTCTCGTTTGCGACATTCAGGTTGCGTGCAATCCGGCCGATATTCGGTGCCGTCCCCGGCGCAAGCGAAGGCACGCTGGCGCGCACGTTCGCCTCGTCGAAGAACTTGTTGCCCTCCACCAGCACGCGGCCCACGCGCGCCTCGACGATCTCGAAGCGCACCTCGCCACGTTGCAGCTCCTGCTCCGGCAAGACGACTTGCACGGCGTTGTAGCCCGCGTCGCTGTACGCGCGCTCGACCGCTTCGAGCGCGCGTTGTACGTCGGCAAACGTCCGCTCCCGGCCGGTAAACGGCTGCGTGCGGCGCTCGAATTCCGCCTGGGGAATGAGCGTTGCCCCCGCAAAGACGAAACGCCGGATTTCGAACGTGGGCACCTCGACCGGGGCGGGCGCGCGGGGTGCTTGCGCGGTTTGCGCCTGCGCAAGCGCACACAGTGCAAGCCACGCGAACGCGACGAACACGCGACTCGGCGCGTTGCAATGGGGCCGCGGACCTTGGTGGACGTTTTTCTGCACGTGATTCCCCAACGAAACCATACCAAAAATCAGCCTCTTACGGAAGAAGGTTAAGAAGTTAGATTGAAAGTTGATGTCAACCCGCCCCGTATAATCGCGGTCCCCGCCAACGATTCGCGCCTGCCCATGCCAGACCCCAAAACGCGCCGTCACGCTCGATTGCTGATCCTTGGGTCAGGTCCTGCCGGTTACACCGCCGCCGTTTACGCCGCGCGCGCCAATCTCGCCCCGGTGCTGGTCACCGGCCTTGCGCAGGGAGGGCAGCTGATGACGACAACCGACGTCGACAACTGGCCGGCCGACGCCGAGGGCGTCCAGGGACCGGAGCTGATGGCGCGGTTCCAAAAGCACGCGGAGCGCTTCGAGACCGAGGTGGTCTTCGACCACATCCAGCGTGCGCGTCTCGCAGCGCGACCGTTCGTGCTGGAGGGTGATTCGGCGAGCTACAGCTGCGACGCCCTGATCGTTGCGACCGGCGCCTCGGCCAGGTACCTCGGCCTGGCCTCCGAGGAGCGCTACATGGGCCGGGGCGTGTCGGCCTGCGCGACCTGCGACGGCTTTTTCTACAAAGGCAAGGCCGTCGCCGTCATCGGCGGCGGCAACACCGCCGTCGAGGAAGCGCTGTACCTGGCGAACATCTGCAGCAAGGTCACGCTGGTTCACCGGCGCGACAAGTTCCGCGCCGAGAAGATCATGATCGACAAGCTGATGCGCCGCGTCGACGAAGGAAAAATCGTGCTCGCGCTCGACCGCGTACTCGACGAAGTCCTGGGCGACGCGAGCGGCGTGACCGCCGTTCGGCTGAAGAACGTCAAGAGCCAGGCAGCCGAAACGCTCGACGTGACCGGTGTGTTCGTCGCGATCGGCCACACCCCGAACACGTCGCTGTTCGAAGGCCAGCTCGAGATGAACAACGGGTACATCCTGACCCGGGGCGGCAGCGACGGTAACGCGACCGCAACCAGTGTGGCCGGCGTGTTTGCCGCGGGGGACGTGCAGGATCATGTCTACCGTCAGGCGGTGACCAGCGCGGCGAGTGGCTGCATGGCGGCGCTCGACGCGGAGAAGTTCCTCGAATCGGAGAGCGCCTGATTCGCGCGCACGGGCGGCAAGGTGAGCGACCGTTCCGAGCACGGCCAGGACGACGAATTCCGCAGGGCGATGGCCGACGTACGCCCCATCGCGCCGCGCGCCCGCCAGCGCGTCGCCCCGCGTCGCGCCCCGCCGCCGCCGGACGCGCGACAGCGCCGGCGCGACGAGCTCGCGGTGCTCGAGGAATCGCTGTCGGGGCCGATTTCACTCGATCATCTCCTCGACTCGGGAGAGGAACTATGCTTTCTGCGTCATGGCCTGTCGCGCCAGGTATTGCGCAAGCTGCGGCGCGGGCACTGGGTCATCGAGAGCGAGCTCGACCTGCACGGAATGAATCGCGCGCAAGCCGCCGAGCAGCTGGCCCTTTTCCTTCGTGCCTGTGGTGCGCGACGCATGCGCTGCGTGAGGATCATCCACGGCAAGGGACTCGGTTCGCGTAACCGGGAGCCGGTCCTCAAGCATGCGCTGCACAAGCTCCTGCCTCGACGCGAGGACGTGCTCGCGTTCTGCCAGGCGCCGGCGGCGCATGGCGGCGGCGGCGCGCTGCTGATCCTGCTTAAGAAGCGGCTCTAATCGAGCCGCGCATCGTTCAACAGCGCGGTGTCAAACGGCGGACTCGTTCGTTTCGCCCGTGCGGATGCGAACCACGTGCTCGACCGCACTGACAAAGATCTTGCCGTCGCCGATCTTGCCGGTCCGCGCCGATCGCACGATGGCGTCGATCGCGGGCTCGACCTGATTCTCGGCGACGACGACCTCAATTTTCACCTTGGGCAGAAAGTCAACCACGTACTC
>Ga0210067_1000003_pt1 | contig 30201 bp, 32 predicted proteins | sample RushMan_ThreeSqB_2_FD_185559 | JGI IMG/M metagenome (GOLD analysis project Ga0210067, IMG submission 185559) | Wetland microbial communities from San Francisco Bay, California, USA, that impact long-term carbon sequestration - RushMan_ThreeSqB_D2... | ecosystem: Environmental > Aquatic > Marine... | reverse complement strand
CCGCCTGGTCGAGTTTGAAGCGGTGCGTGATCAGCTTGGCGAGCGGAATTTTGTGGTCGGCGACGAAGCGCGCGCATTCCCCCTGGCCGGCGCTGGAGAAAGTCCACGAGCCGATGATGGTGAGCTGCTTGCGCAGGATGTCGGGGCTGACCTCCAAGGTCACGTTGCCGCCCTCGCCGACAAAGCACACCGTGCCCCAGACCTTCGCACTGCGCACCGCCGCGACGCGCGCCTCGGCTGCGCCGCTGCAATCGAGCGCGAGGTCGACGCCCTCGCCGTGCGTCAGCGCCTTCAGCGCCTGCAGCGGGTCGGTGGTTTTCGAGTTGATCGTCGCGTCGGCGCCGAAGTCCTTCGCCAGTGCGAGGCGCGCTTCGCCGACGTCGATCGCGATGACGCGCGCACCCATCGCCGTGCCAAGGAGCACCGCCGACAGGCCGACCGGCCCCTGGCCGAACACGGCGAGCGTGTGGCGGCCGCTGGTCTGCATGCGGCACAGCGCGCCGTAGGCCGTTCCGGTGCCGCAGGACACGGCGGCACCCTCCTCGAACGAGAGTTCGTCGGGCAGCGGTACCAGCGTGCGTGCCGGCACCTTGAGGTACGGCGCGTGGCCGCCGTTTCCGGTGACGCCGTACACGGTGATGCCCTTGCCGCAGAGCTGCGACCAGCCGACGCGGCAGTGCGGGCAGATGCCGCAGCCGCTGTAGTGGTGATCCATCATGCGCGCGCCGATCGGCGCCTCTGCTTCGGTCACCCCGGGCCCGCGCGCGGCGACCACGCCGCAGGGTTCGTGGCCGGCGATCACCGGGCCGCCGCTGCCGCCCAGGCCAAGCGCCCCGGCCATGCCCGATCCGCTGCGTGCGGCGCGGTAGGCGTGCAGGTCGCTGCCGCACATGCCCGAGGCCTTCATCTCGAGCACCACTTCGCCCGGCCCAGGCGTCGGATCGGGAAATTCGCGAAGCTCGAGCTCGCGTTCGCCCAGAAACACCACGCCGCGCATGTCGCTCCCCCGTTCGTTTGAAGCCATGGATTCTAGCGGAGGGCGCGAGCCGGTAGACTCGCGGCCGGGCCGGTGCGTTGCGCCGGAGCGCCGCAACGCCTGGACGGAGGGAAATCACGATGCTGCTCGACGTACGCACCTACCGCTGCAAACCGAACACGATCGGTCGCCATGTCGCGCTCTACGACAAGATGGGCAGGGCTCCGCAAACGCGGCATCTCGGTCAGCCACTGTGCTATCTGGTCACCGAGACCGGAAATCCGAACGAGTACGTCCACATCTGGGTGTACGAGAATGCAGGCGACCGCGAAAAGCGCCGCGCCGCAATGTGGGCGGACAAGGAGTGGCTCGCCTATGTCGCCGAAAGCGAGAAGCTCGGCGCGCTGGAATTCCAGGAAAACCGGCTGATGCGGCCGGTCGACTTCTTCCCGATCAAGCGCTGAGGAGAACCCCGATGGGCGGCAAAGCGAACTACGTCTTCATTGCCAGCATGGACGTCGATCCCGACCGGGAAGCGGTGTTCAACGATGTCTACGACACCGAGCACATTCCGCTGATTCGCAAGGTGCCGGGCGTGGTCTCGGCGCGGCGCAACGTGCTCGTGCCGCTGAAGATGTTCATCGGCGGCGAGGTCAAGACCATCGTCGCCGAGGGCGAGCCGAAGTACAGCGCGATCTACGAGCTGGAGAGTCCCGAGGTGCTCACCAGCGAGGCCTGGGCCAAGGCGGTCGACGCCGGGCGCTGGCCGAGCGAGGTGCGGCCCCATACCCGCAACCGCCGCCACACGCTGCGCAAGCTGCAGCAGGACTGAGCCGCCCGCGCGCGATCTTCGAACCATGGCCTCGCTCAAACTGACGCGCGAGAACATCCTCAGCGGCGTGCTGCACGATTCGGCGCGCGCGCTGCTCGGCGCCGGCACGCGCTTCATGACCGCCGAGGAACGCCATCGCCAGATCCATGAGGTCATCGCGCGGGCGCCGCATCCGGAGCGCATCTGGGTCTTCGGCTACGGTTCGCTGATCTGGAATCCCGCATTCCATTTCGCCGAGCGGCGCACGGCGCGCGTGCACGGCTATCATCGCCAGTTCTGCCTGTGGGCGCGCGCGGGACGCGGCAGCCCCGACAGGCCCGGGCTCATGCTCTCGCTCGAGCACGGCGGCAGCTGCCACGGCGTGGGCTATCGCCTGCATCCGAAACACGCCGCCACCGAGCTCGATGTCGTCTGGCGGCGCGAGATGCTGACGATGGCCTACCGCCCGGTGTGGGTTACGCTGCGCACGCCACGCAGCCTCGAGCACGGAATCGCGTTCGCTGCGAACCACGCGCACGAGCGCTACGTGCGCGAGCTGGGCGAGGAAGCCACCGCGCGCTACCTTGCGACGGGTGCCGGCCCGCTCGGCTGCTGCGCCGATTACCTGTTCGACACGGTCGAACATCTGCGCGCGCTCGGCATCCGCGACCGGCATCTCGAAGCGCTCGAGCGGCAGGTGCGGGCGCTGGTGCCTGAAGCCGCGCCCGGGTCCTGAGCGAAGGCACACGCAGGTGCTCCGGTCCGTGTACTACGGCTACCCGATCGTTGCGGCCTCGTTCATCATCCAGGGCGTGGTGATCGGCGGCAATTTCGCCTATGGCGTTCTGTTCAAGGAGCTGGAGACGGAGTTCGGTTGGTCGCGTGCGACGATCGCAGGCGCGTCCTCCGCGAGCCTGCTCGTCATGGGTTTCATGGCCGTGCTTGCCGGGCGGTTGAACGACCGGATCGGGCCGCGCTGGCTGCTCACGGCCTCGGCACTGTTCTATGGCATTGGCTACCTGCTGTTCTCCCGTCTGCAGGCGCCCTGGCAGCTCTATCTGGTGTACGGATTGCTGGTGGGGATCGGGCTGAGCACGCACGACGTGGTCACGCTGTCGACGGTCGCGCGCTGGTTCACACGGCGGCGCGGCATGGCCTCCGCGGTCGTCAAAGTCGGCACCGGCTGCGGCCAGCTGGTGGTCCCGCTCGTGGTCGCGGCGCTGGTGGCGGGCTTTGGCTGGCGCACAGCCTGCATCGTGTTCGGCGCCAGCGCCCTCGTGGTGCTCGCGAGCGCCGCGCAGCTGATGCGCCGTGATCCCGAAAGCATGGGCCTTCGGGCCGACGGTGCGACCGCAGACAGCCATCCCGGTCACGCGCAGCCCGATCCGCACCTGGGTCCGGCCACCCGGTCCCCGCTGTTCTGGATCCTGTGCTGCTCGCAAGCCATCGTGTTCACCTGCCTGATCACGATCACGATCCATATCGTGCCGCATGCGGCCGACCTCGGCGCACCGCGCGCGCTGGCGGCGGGCGTCATTTCGGCGATCGGCGGGATCAGCGTGCTCGGGCGCCTCGCGGTCGGTGGGGCGATCGACCGCATCGGCGGGCGCCGTGCGCTGATCGGCTGTTACGCCGCTCTGTTCACGAGCCTGGTCTGGCTGCAGTTTGCCAGCGAACCCTGGATGCTGTTCGTCTTCGCGGCCCTGTACGGCGTCGCGCACGGCGGCTTCTTCACGGTGATGTCGCCGACGGTGGCCGAGTTCTTCGGCACGCAGGTGCACGGCGCGCTGTTCGGCACGATATTGATGTTCGGCTCGATCGGCGGCGCGATCGGGCCGCTGGTCGCGGGTGCGGTGTTCGATGCAACCGGCAGCTACCGCCTCGCCTTCGGCCTGCTCCTCGTCATGGCGCTTTCCGGGCTCGCGCTGGTCAGCCGGCTGCCGCCGATGCGCGGGCCACGCGCCGCAGTCGCCGCGGCGCCCTCCTGAGCGCTACGCCGGCCGGCGGTCGGCTTCGCTGCGCAGCAGCCGTACGAGGTCCTCGCGCCCCTGCTGGGTGAGCGCAATCAGCTGCTTGACCTCGTCGCGGTGCGGTGCCTGGCGTAGGAGCGATTCCTCGTCATGGCGCCGGAAGCGGCGCACGACGCGCCGGGCCGCGAGCGCGCCCCAGCCGAGACGGACGAGCGCAGACTCGGCGGCATCGAGCGCCGAGCCGAAAGTCTCGCGCAGCGCCGGTACGCCGAGCTCGACGTAGTCGAATGCATCGCTGCGGCTGCGCGCGCGGGCGATGATCGGCAGCGCGGGATAGCGCTCGCGCGCGCGGCGCGCGATCTCCAGCGCCGCCTCGGGGTCGTCGACCGCGACGACCAGAAGCTTCGCCGCGTCCGCGCCTGCCGCCTCGAGCAGGTCCGCGCGCCGGGCATCACCGTAGTACGCCTTGTTGCCGAAGCTGCGGACGAGCTCGATCTGGTTGGGATCGTGATCGACGACCGTGGTGCCGATGCCGAGACCCTGCAGCACCCGGGCGACGACCTGACCGAAGCGGCCGAAACCGGCGATGATCACCGGCTGGCGCTCGTCGATCGCGTCGGGTTCGCGTGGCGCGGCGCGTTCAGCGAGCATGCTGCGCCGCGCGAGCAGGCGCTGGTAGACAAGCATCAGCAGCGGGGTGCCGAGCATCGACGCAGCCACCGCCGCGGTCATGACATCCGAGGTCTCGCGCGGCAGGAGCTGCTGGGCGCTGCCGAGAAGGACAAAGGCGAACTCGCCGACCTGTGACAGGGCAAGCGCGAAGAGCAGCGCATCGGCGCGCCCGCAATAGCCGAAGGTCTTGGCGACGGGGTAGAGCAGCCCGATCTTGAGCGCGACGATGCCTGCGGCCAGCCCCAGAACCACGAGCGGCGAACGTGCGAACAGGCCGAGGTCGATCGACATGCCCACCGCGATGAAGAACAGGCCGAGCAGCAACCCCTTGAACGGCTCGATGTCGAGCTCCAGCTCGTGGCGATATTCGGAATCGGCAAGCAGCACGCCGGCGAGGAAGGCGCCGAGCGCCATCGACAGGCCGAGCGTTTGCATCAGCAAGGCGATGCCGATCACCAGGAAGAGCGAAAACGCGATGAACACCTCGCGCAGCCGGGTGTTGGCGATCCAGCGCAGCAGTGGCCGCAGCAGGAGTCGGCCCGCGACGATGAGTGCCGCGATCACGGCAACCGCGCGCAGGGCTGCCACCCACTGAAAGCCGCTCGCGCCGCCCTGCGTGCCGGTCATGAGGCCGAGCACGACCATCATCGGGATGACCGCGATGTCCTGGAACAGCAGCACCGAGAAGCTCGCCTGACCGCCGGGGGTGGCGAGCAGGCCCTTTTCCTCGAGCGTCGCCAGCCCGATGGCGGTGGACGACATGGCGAAGGCCATGCCGGCGACGACGCCGACGACGGTGGGCTGCCCCAGCGCGAGCGCGAGTGCAAATACCGCCGCGCCGGTCGCGGCCATCTGGGCAAAGCCCATGCCGAAGATCGACTTGCGCATCTGCCACAGGCGCTGCGGATTGAGCTCGAGGCCGACCAGGAACAGCAGCAGCACGACGCCGAACTCGGCGAAGTGCAGGATCGCCTCCGGCGCCGCGACCAGGCGCAGGCCCCAGGGTCCGATCACGACCCCCGCGATGAGATAGCCGAGCACTGCGCCGAGTCCGAGGCGCCGGAATACCGGCACGAAAACGACGCCCGCTGCCAGGTAGACGAGCGCCTGCTCGAGAAAGCCATGTTCCTGCATGCCCGCCTCCGTTCGATCGCCCGGTCGATGCTCAGTCGATTCTTAGGCAACGCGATAGCGCCGCAGGATCTCCGGGTCGGGATCCGCGCCGAGCCCCGGACCCTGCGGCACTGCGAGCATGCCGTTCACCGGATCGAGCACGCCGGCATAGGGCTTCGCGTCCGGCCATAGATAGAAGTATTCGAACCACGCGGGCTCGGTGTAGGCCGCAAGCAGGTGCAGCGTGGCAAGTGCGCCCGGGCCGAAGTACGGCGAATGCGGCGCGAGGCGCACATTGTGCGCTTGCGCGAGCGCCATGACCTTGAGGAACTCGCTCACGCCGCCGACCTTGGTGACCGACGGCTGTGCGTACTGCACCGCACGCGCCTCGAACAGCGCCTCGAACTGCGTGGCGAAGCAGAAGTTTTCGCCTGCCGCGAGCGGCAAGGCGCAGGCAGCGCCGACCTCGCGCAGTGCGCGGAAATCCTCTGGTGGGAACACCGGTTCTTCGAACCAGGTGAGATCGTGCGCGGCAAAGCGCCGCCCCGCCTCGATCGCCTCGGCCGGGCGCCACTCGCAATTGACGTCGAGCAGCAGCGGCACCTTCGGGCCGAGCGCAGCGCGTGCGGCGGCCACGGCCGGCTCGGCGATCTCGTGCAGCTTGATCGCAGGAAAGCCTTCGCTGCGTGCGCGCGCGCTGTACTCGGCGACCAGCCGCGGCTCGGCATAGCGCAGCAGGCTCGCGTAGCACGCCAGTCGATCGCGCGCGGCGCCGCCGATCAGGCGGTGCAGGGGAAGTCCGGCCGCTTTCCCGGCGATGTCCCACAGCGCGATGTCCAGACCCGAGAGGGCGAAGGCGGTGATGCCGTAGCGCCCGAAGATGTGCAGCTGTCTCTGGATCTTGGCGCCCAGGCCCGCGATGTCGGTCGCATCATGTCCGAGCGCGAGCGGCGCGATCATGTCGTTGACCGCCGCGACGGTCGCACGCCGGCAGGTGTAGGCGAAGGCTTCGCCCCAGCCCGTCATGCCGGCATCGGTGTCGACCCGCACCAGGCAGAAGTCGAGCTGCTTCCACGATCCGGTGCCGAGCGTCATCGCATCGGCGCCGTAGCTGAAGGGAATGGCGAGCGGGATCGCTTCGACGCGGGTAATCTTCACGGTCTCGTTTCCTCGATTCCAGGTTGCGCGCAGGCATTCTATCGGCCGTGCGCGGACGCGGCGCAACGATTGCAACGTTACTCGGGAGAACGCAAGGTGGTTCGCACAGTCGGCATGGTGGGCGTAGGCATCATGGGTTCGCGCATGTGCGCGAACCTGGTCAAGGCGGGTTTCAAGGTCATGGCCTTCGATCCCAGCGAGGCGGCGCGCGCGGCCGCGGCCGCGGCGGGCGGCGCGATTGCGGCCGATCTCGGCACGCTCGCACGCGGTGTCGAGGCGGTCGTGTCGAGTCTGCCGGATGCGCCGCAGCTCGACCAGGTCGCCGATGCCCTGCTGCCGGCACTCGGGCGCGGGGTACTGTGGTGCGACACGAGCACCGTGGACCCCGCGACCGCGCAACGCGTCAGCGAAGCCGCGCGGGCGAAGGGAATCGGCTTCCTCGACTGTCCGGTGAGCGGCGGCCCGGTCGGCGCCGAAGCGGGCACGCTCACGATCATGGTCGGTGGTGAGGTCGCGACCCTCGAACGTGCCCGCCCCGTGCTCGAGGCGCTCGGCAAGAAGATCGTCCACTGCGGCGCCGCGGGCAGCGGCCAGGGCGCGAAGCTCGTCAACCAGGCGCTGGTGGCGGCGCACACCGTCGCGGCGCTCGAGGCGCTGCTCGTCGGGCGCAAATGCGGGCTCGATCTCGACACGCTGGTTTCGATTCTCAAGGCGAGCTCCGGGCGCAGCTGGATCCTGGAGAACCATCTCGACCGCCATGCGCTCGCGGGTCAGTTTGAGCCTGGCTTTGCCCTCGAGCTGATGTTCAAGGACCTGCGTCTGTTCGTCGAGACCGCAGTTCAGGCGCGTGCGCCGGCGCCCGTCGCGGCGACTGCGCTACAGCTCTACAACGCCGCGCGTGCGGCAGGCCACGGCGCCAAGGACCAGACTGTGGTCGCCAAGGTGCTCGAGCAGATGGCGGGTGCGGCGCTCGGGACGCTGTCGTCGAGCGGCGCGGCGTGATGCGCTGATCAGCGTGCGGCGTGTTGCGCGGCGCGCGGCCCGCGCAGCCAGTCGCGCACGAAGCCCGGGACCGCACCGTTGTCGAGCAGACGCTGGACAAGATCCGGCAGGCCGCGCTGGTGCCCGGTGTCGACGCGAACCATGACAGTCATTCCGGCGCGCAACGGCGGATCGCCTGGCGCGAGGGTGATGCCGAGTTGCACCGGGACACGCTGTACGATCTTGACCCAGTTACCGGTCGCATTCTGCGGCGGCAGCACGGCGAACTCCGCGCCGGTCGCCGGCGAGATGGTGCGGACCGTCGCGCGCCATTCCTGATCCGGGTAGGCATCGGCCACGATCGTCGCGGCTTGTCCCTCGCGCATGTGGGTCAGCTGCGTTTCCTTGAAATTCGCCTCCACCCAGAGCGGACCGTTCTCGATCAGGCTGAACACCGGCACGCCTTTGGCGACGTATTCACCGGCCTGCAGCTTCATATTGCTGACCACCCCGGCCGACGGCGCGACGATGCGCGTGCGCGCGAGGTCGAGCTGTGCAGCGTCACGCGCCGCCTTTGCCTGCTGGAAGCGCGGATGCCGCTCGACCGGACGATCGACCTCGCCGCCGAGGCTGGCAACGATGCGTGCCGCACGCTCGTTCACGGCGTCGAGCCGCTGACGTGCGGCTTCCAAGTTGAGGCGCGCCTCGTCGTACTGCTCCTCACGCGTCATGCCGCGCGCCTGGAGCTGCGCCTGGCGCTCGACCTGGCGCCGCAGGAAGTGGATACGCGCCTCGGCTTCCTTGGCTTCCGCCATGGCCACGCGGTAGTCGGCACGCAGCGACTCGATTTCGGTCCGTACGACCGCCATCTGCGCCTCGGCGCGCTCGACCTCGACCTGGAACGGCGCCGGATCGATGCGAAACAGCAGGCGCCCCGCTGCCACCTGCTCGTGGTCGCGCACGCCGACTTCGATCGACGGGCCCGCGACATCGGCGCTCACCGCGATGATGTTTGCCTTGACGTAGGCGTTGTCGGTCTCCATGTGGCGGCCGCCGCGCGCGTAGAGCGCGAGCCCCGCGGCGACCACGACCAGCGGCACGACGATCAGCAGTGCGAACCGCGAAAGGCCGCGCAGGCGCGCGATTGCCATGGTCATAGCCATCTCAGCGTCCCCGCGCGCCGTTGCGCCCGCCGTTGTCCTGCCGCTGCAGGTTGCCTTTCACCGCGATCAGCAGGTCGACGAAGCGCTCGCGGTCGTCCGCCGACAGGCCGGCCATCGCGTCGCGCCGCAGCTCGGCGGCCACCGTGCGCATCGTCTTCATTGCCGGCTCTGCAGACTCCGAGAGGTACACGCGCCAGGCGCGCCGATCCTTGGCGTCGTGCTCGCGCCGCACCCAGCCCTTGGCCTCCAGCCGGTCGAGCAGGCGACCGAGCGTCGGCTTCTCGATCTCGAGGACTTCCGCGAGCTCGGACTGCGTGACGCCCTGGGCGCGGAACAGGTGCGTCAGCACCCACCATTGGGAACGCGTCAGGCCCAGCGACTTGACCCGCCGGTCATAGGTCGTGCGCAGCAGCCGGGCGACGTCGTTCACCAGGAAGCCGAAATTGCGCGACAGGTCTTCGCGAAACATGCCGCGATATTAGTTGCTTAGCTTACGATAAGCAAGGCACAAGTAAGCGGCTGCGGCGGCGCCGCAGCGCGTCGGCGCGGCGACTATGCGCGTTGCCCGTCGGGATCCACGCCTGCAGGCAGCACCCGCGCGCGCGGCACCTGCCCGATGTCCCAGTGCGCGAGCGCCCAGGACAGCAGATCGGACGGCGGCAGGTCGACCGGCGGCGGGTGGCCGAGAAACAGCAGCGCGCGTGCGATCGCTTCGGCGCCGCGTGCCGGATCGATCGGCGCGGCGCTGGTTTGCTTGCTCAGTTTTTCGCCGGTGGCATTCACCGCGACCGGCAGGTGCGCGTAGCGCGGGGTCGCGAAACCGAGATGCCGCTGCAGCAGGATCTGGCGCGCGGTCGAGTCGAGCAGGTCGGCGCCGCGCACGACGTCGGTGATGCCCTGGTCGGCATCGTCGACGACCACCGCGAGCTGGTAGGCGAACAGGCCGTCGGCCCGCAGGACGACAAAATCGCCGACTTCGCGCTCGATGTTCTGCAGGCACTCGTCCTGAATCCGGTCGACGAAGCGGATCGGTTCGGCCGTGGTGCGTACCCGGGTCGCGCGCGCAGGCTTGCCGGGCGGCAGGGCGTCGCGACAGCTGCCCGGGTAGACATGCGCGCCATCGATGCCGAGCGCGGAATCGGCGATCTCGCGGCGCGAGCAGCCGCAGGGATAGGTCAGCCCGGTGCGCGTCAGCTGATCGAGCGCCGCACGGTAGCGGGCATGGCGCGTGCTCTGGACCATCACGGCACCGTCCCAGGTCAGTCCGAGGGCCTCGAGCTGGCGCAGGATGGTGTCGGCGGCGCCGGGCTGCTCGCGCGGCTTGTCGAGGTCCTCCATTCGCAACAGCCAACGGCCGCCCGCGGCGCGCGCATCGAGCCAACTCGCGAGTGCCGCGACGAGCGAGCCGAAGTGCAGCGGCCCGGTGGGCGAGGGCGCGAAGCGCCCGATGTAATCCACGTCAGTGTCGAGGAAATGCGGCGACCAGGCGGCGTTATAGTGCCAGTTTCTCAAGCGGGGGTCGGGATGGCGACGGTCGATCTGAACAAGGGAAATTTCGAGTCAACGATCAGCGACAATTCGATGGTGATCGTGGACTTCTGGGCGCCGTGGTGCGGCCCGTGCAAGGGGTTTGCGCCGATCTACGAGCAGGCCTCCGAATCGCACGAGGACGTCGTGTTCGCAAAGCTGAACACGGACGAAGAGCAGGAGATTGCCGCCGCGTTCAATATCCGCTCGATCCCGACGCTGATGGTGTTTCGTGAAAACGTCATTCTGTTCCAGCAGGCCGGCGCGCTGCCCGCCTCGGCGCTCGAGAGCGTGATCACGCAGGCCAAGTCCCTCGACATGGCCGAGGTACACAAGGAACTCGCCACGCGCGAGACCGGTGAGGCGTCGTCCTGACGTTGGCAAAACCGCGCCGGGCGAGGGGTTGAATCGGATCGACGCACCCCGATCTCGACGGGACCGCTTCCGAGGGGAACGACAATGCTCGAAATCCGCAAGGCCGCAGAGCGCGGACACGCCAATCACGGCTGGCTCGACTCCTGGCACAGCTTTTCCTTCGCCGACTACCACGACCCGCGTCACCTGGGCTTCGGCGCGTTGCGCGTGATCAACGAGGACCGGGTTCAGCCGGGGATGGGTTTCGGCACCCACGGGCATCGCGACATGGAAATCATCAGCTACGTGCTCGAGGGCGCGCTCGCGCATCAGGATTCCATGGGCAACGGCTCGACCATCGTGCCGGGCGACGTGCAGCGCATGAGCGCGGGGCGCGGCGTGCGGCACAGCGAGTTCAACCACGAAGCCGCGGGCGAGACGCACTTCCTGCAGATCTGGATCGAGCCGAGCGTGCGCGGGATCGATCCCGGTTACGAGCAAAAGCGCTTTGGCCCGGAGGACAAGCGCGGCCGGCTGCGCCTGGTGGCCTCGCCCGACGGACGCGAGGGCTCGGTCAAGATCCACCAGGACGCGTTCGTCTACGCGACCCTGCTCGACGGTGCCGAGCGGGCCGTGCACAGGCTCGCCCCGGGGCGGCGCGCCTATCTGCATGTGGCGCGCGGGCGGTTGCACGCGAACGGCGAGGCACTGTCTGCCGGCGATGCACTGAAGGCAACCGACGTGGCGGAAATCGTGCTCGAGCAGGGCGCGCAGGCCGAGGCGCTGCTGTTCGATCTGCCGTAGCGGGGGCGCGAGACCGCGCGATCAGGCTCGTGAAGCGGCGCGCGTTTTTCTCGCTCATCCCCCTGCTGCTCGCGCCGGCATGGGCGGCCGCGGCCTCCGGCGATCGTTTCTCGTACGGGATTCTTTGGCGCATCGAGACGCGGAACGCGCCGCCGAGCCATGTCTTCGGCACGATCCACGTCTCGGACCCGCGCCTTGCCGCGCTGCCGGCACCCGCGGCACGGGCCTTCGCGTCTGCGCGCAGTCTGACCGTGGAGTTCACGGCGGATGGCTACGCACGCGAGCACTTCCTCGAGGCAGCCCTGTTTCAGGACCAGCAGACGCTCGAAGACAAGATTGGCGCAAGCGATTTCGAGCGCGTGGTCGAACGCCTCGCCCCGCTCGGGCTGTCGCGCGAATTCATTCGCAAGCTCAAGCCCTGGGGCGCGTTGATCAATCTGCGCACTCCACGTGGCGCAGCGCCGGGTGCCTGGCCAACCCTCGGCGAGCAACTGCGCGGCGGCGCGCGAACGCGCCATCTCCCGCTGTACACGATGGAAAGCGTCGGAGAGCAGATCTTCACCTTCGACGAATTCCCGATGGCTTCGCAGATCGCGCTCCTGCGTCATGCGCTGGAGAACGAGGCCGAACTGATCGAGATGGCGGGGCGCACGCTCGAGGCCTACCTGGCGCGCGATCTGGACGGGATCTGGCGCATACAGGCAGCGTTTGTCAGACGCCATCCGCAGATCGCGCCGCACAACGCGGTGTTCGTGAAGCGCGTCATTTACGATCGCAGCGTCGTCATGGCCTTTCGCATGCAGCGCCAGCTGCGCCGCGGCAATGCATTCATCGCGCTGGGCGCGCTCCACCTGCATGGCCCGAAGGGCGTGCTGAATCTGCTTGAGCAGGACGGGTACCGCACGCGGCGGATCTACTGAGCGGTCGCCGTGCCGCGCAAGTCCGCGAGCTCGTGCTCGAGTGCCGCGATCCGGTCGTGCAGTGGCTGGATGGCGCCGCGCCACTCCGCCGCGGTGTAGCGCGGCGTGATGTGCTGCGGGCAGTTCCAGTCGAAAGCTTCGACCCGGATCATGGCGAGGCGCTCGATCTGCGCGGCGTAGCCTGGCAGCGCAACCTGTGCGGCGAGCGCGGGCGGCGCGTCGGCGTAATCCACCATCGCGAGATGGCCGAGCAGCTTGAGCCGTCGCCGGTTGGCGTAATCCATCAGGAACAGCGCCACGCGGTCGTTGCGCGTCGCGTTGCCGACGCTGACGAATTGACGATTGCCGCCGAAGTCGGCGAACGCCAGCGTCTGCGCGTCGACGGCCTTGAGAAAGCCCGCGGGTCCGCCGCGGTGCTGCAGATGCGGCCAGCCCGTTTCCGAGACGGTCGCCAGGTAGAAGCTGTCGCGCGCCGCGATGAACTCGATTTCGCGCGCGCCGAGGCGGTCGTTCGGGCCGCCGTGCTGCGCCATGCGCTCGACCTGTCCACGTGTGCCGTAGCGCGTTTGCGCGGCCTTGACGGCGTCGGTGAATGCGATGTCGGCGAAGCGGTGTGTCATGGGGGTCTCGCGGTGAGGGAAGAGGCGGCGCCATCATGCCTCCTGCAAGAATCGGAATAAATAGCGGAGGTATTACAAGATTCATGCATAAATCGCAGTAATATCCGGCGATGGACAAGCTGCGCGCCATGATCACTTTCGTCCGCATCGTGGAGCGCGGCAGCCTGACGGCCGCGGCGTCGACGCTGCAGATGTCGAGCCCCGCGGTGGTCCGTCAGCTCGCGAGCCTCGAGCGCGCGCTCGATGTGCGCCTGCTGAACCGGACCACGCGCCGCATGGCGTTGACCGATGAAGGACGCGAGTACTTCGAGCGTTGCAAGCGGATCCTCGGTGAGTTGGAAGAGGCCGAGGCGGCGGCGGGCAACCGCCGTGGCGCAGTGCGCGGCGAGCTGCGTGTCACCGCGTCGGTCCTCTTCGGGCGCATGCATGTCGCGCCGCTGGCCGCGGAGTTTGCGCGCCGCTATCCGGAGGTCGCCGTCGACCTGTTTCTGGTCGACCGCGTCGTCAGCCTGCTCGACGAGGGCCTGGATGTCGGCGTGCGCATCGGTGAGCTCACCGACTCGTCTCTGGTCGCGCTGCCGGTCGGCGAGGTCCGTCGGGTGATCTGCGCGAGCCCGCGATACCTGCAGCGCGCGGGGACGCCGTGTCGCCCCGAAGAGTTGCGCGGACACGCCTGCCTGCGTTTCGCGGGGCTCGGCTCCACCCGCGAGTGGACGTTCGGCGCCGGCGCGCGGCGCGTCGTCGTTCCGGTGCGGGGCCCGCTCTCTGCGAATCACGCCGACGTGCTGATCGAAGCCTGCGTCGGCGGACTCGGGATCGGCAACTTTCTCTCGTACCAGGTGGCACCGCTCGTGGCGAACGGCCGACTGGTGCTGCTGCTGGGCGATGACCTACCGGCACCGGTTCCGGTGAACGTCGTCTATCCGCACGCCCGCCTGCTCCCGGCACGTACGCGGCGGTTCGTCGACTGGTTGCGCGAGCGCGTGCCGCAACGCATCGCGCTCAGCCCGCCGCGAAGGCCTCGCCCTCGGGCGGGGTGAGGGTCCGGCCCGTCGGCCTGACTGCTAGACTTCGCACCGTCATGTCGGTCGTCGTCCTGATATCGGGTCGCGGCAGCAACATGCAGGCCTTGCTCGATGCGGGCCTGCCGGTCAGCGCGGTGATCAGCAACCGCGCCGCTGCGCAAGGTCTCGAGATCGCATCGGCGCGCGGCATCGCAACCCGCGTGGTCGAGCACGAGGCGTTTGCTTCCCGAGAGGCGTTCGACGATGCCCTCGCCGAGGCGATCGACGGATTCAGGTCGCGCCTGGTCGCGCTTGCGGGATTCATGCGCATTCTCACGTCCGGCTTTGTTGCGCGTTACGCGGGGCGCCTGATGAACATCCACCCGTCGCTCCTGCCGGCGTTTCCCGGACTCGACACGCATGCGCGCGCGCTCGCGGCAGGCGTGAAGCTGCACGGCTGCACCGTGCATTTTGTGACCGCGGATCTCGATCATGGTCCGGTGGTCGTACAGGCCGCCGTGCCGGTGCTCTCCGACGACAGCGAAGCCACGCTCGCATCCCGTGTGCTTCAGGCGGAGCACCAGATCTATCCGGCAGCGGTGCGCTGGTTCCTGGCGGGGCGTTTGCGCGTCGAAGGCCAGCGCGTGATCGCACGCGATCTCGACAAGCCGGACGGCGTCCTGTTCTCGCCGGATCCGAGGCGATGAGCTGCCGGGCGCGCGTGCCCCGCTCGCGACTGCGCTGATCGACCGCTTCGCGTGAAGATCTACGCCGCCCTGCTGCGCCATGCGGAGACCTTGCTCGCCGAGCTGCTTCGCTTCTCGGCACCGGCCGATCAGCTGGTGTCGCGCTATTTCCGCACGCATCGCGCGCTCGGCCAGCGCGACCGGGCGTTCATTGCCGAGACGACCTTCGCCGTCCTGCGCCGCAGGCGCTCGCTCGAGGCGGCGGCGGGCGGCGCGCAGCCGCGCGCGCTGATTCTCGCCGCGCTGGTGCGGCTCCAGGGATTGTCGCTGCGCGCCCTCGGCGAGCAGCTTACCCCGGGGGACCGCGCGATCGTCGAGCGCGCGCGGCGCCTGCAGACCGACGGGCTCGACGCGGCGGTCCGGGCAGATCTGCCCGACTGGTTGTGGGGGTGTCTGGTCGAGGCGCATGGCGCCGCCGAAGCCATGCGGATCGCGCAGGGCCTGCTCAATCCGGCACCGCTCGATCTGCGGGTGAACCTTGCGAAGATCGATCGCGAGGCGGCACTTCGCCAGCTGGCGCAGGACGGGATCGAGGGGCGCGTGACGCCGTATTCCCCGGCGGGCATTCGCCTTGCCGACAAGCCGGCGATCAACCGCCACCCGCTATTCGCGCAGGGCGCGATCGAAGTGCAGGACGAAGGCAGCCAGCTCCTGGCCTACCTCGTCGCGCCGCGGCGCGGCGAGATGGTCGCGGACTACTGCGCGGGCGCCGGCGGCAAGACGCTCGCGCTGGCGATGCTCATGCGGGGTGCCGGGCGCGTCTACGCGATGGACGTGTCGACGAAGCGGCTCGCCGCGCTCGCGCCGCGCGCGGCGCGCGCCGGCATCTCGAACGTCCACACGATCGGGCTTTCCGGCGCGAGCGACGCGCGCGCCAAGCGACTCGCGGGGAAGATCGATCGCGTGCTGGTCGATGCACCCTGCAGCGGCTTCGGCACGCTGCGCCGCAATCCCGACCTCAAGTGGCGGCACGCCGCGACGGCGGTGACCGAGCTTGGCGAGAAGCAGGGCCGGATCCTCGCAGCCGCAGCGCGCCTGGTGAAGCCCGGCGGGCGGCTGGTCTACGCGACCTGCAGCATCCTCGGGCAGGAGAACGAGGACGTGGTCGATCGGTTCCTGCGCGAGAACCCGGGGTTCAGCGCGCTATCGTGCAGCGCGCTGCTCGCGGCGCAACGCATCGCGCTGGACACGGGCGCGCAGCTGCGCCTGTGGCCGCATCTGCACGACACCGACGGCTTCTTCGCCGCCGCGTTTGCCCGCGGCTAGCGGTCCGCCGAGTCGCGCTCGCCGTCCCGGCGCGCCACGTACGGTTCGTGCAGGTGCACGGGTTCGATGGTGCGGCGCTTGCGCAGACGCAGGTTGAGCATCTCGACGGCGACCGAGAACGCCATGGCGAAGTACACGTAGCCCTTCGGCACGTCGTGATCGAAGCCCTGCGCGATCAACACCACGCCGACCACCACGAGGAAAGCGAGCGCGAGCATCTTGATCGTCGGATGATCGGAGACGAAGCGGCCGATCGATCCGGCGAATGCCATCATCAGCCCGACCGAGGCGACGACTGCCGCGATCATGATCTCGATCTCGCGCACCATGCCGACCGCGGTGATGATCGAGTCGAGCGAGAACACGAGGTCGACGAGCATGATCTGCACGATGACCGCGCCGAAGGTTCCGCGAACCGCGCCGGAGCGCTCGCCTTCGGCGCCTTCGAGCAGCTGGTGAATTTCGCCCACGCTTTTCCAGAGCAGGAACAGTCCGCCGCCGATCAGGATCAGATCGCGCCCGGAAATCTCTTCGCCGAGCACGGCGAAAAACGGCGCCGTCAGCCCGATGATCCACGCCAGCACCAGCAGCAGGCCGATACGCATGAACATCGCGCCGGCCAGCCCGAGACGGCGTGCGAGCTCGCGCTGTGCGCGCGGCAGCTTGTCGACGAGGATCGAGATGAAAATGATGTTGTCGATGCCCAGCACGAGTTCGAGCGCGGTCAGCGTCGCGAACGCGATCCAAGCCTGCGGGTTGGTGAGCAGCTCAAGCATGTCTTTTGTCCGGAATCAGGTCGTGCGCCATTGACACGGCAACGCGTCGCAGGGAACGCGTCGCATTATCCCAGAGGCCGTCCTCCGGAACCCGTGTAATGCCTTACGCGCGAGTGACTTAGCGCATTTCAAGAGATTTGATAACAATCGCCAAAAATGGTTCGCGCAGGGGGGTGATTCGCGTAGAATGCAGCGCAATTTAGCCCACTTGCGAGAAGCCCAATCCAACATGTTGTTTTCCGGCGTATTTGACCTTCCTTGGTGGGGCTACGTTCTCGCGGCGCTCGCGCTGACCCACGTGACCATCGCCTCGGTGACGATTTTCCTGCACCGCTGCCAGGCGCATCGGGCGCTCGAGCTGCACCCGATTGCCTCGCATTTCTTCCGTCTCTGGCTGTGGATGACAACGGGCATGGTGACCAAGGAATGGGCGGCGATCCATCGCAAGCACCACGCCAAGTGCGAAACCGCGGAGGACCCGCATAGCCCGCAGATCGTCGGCATCAATCGCGTACTCTGGGGCGGCGTATTCCTCTACGTGAAGGAATCGCATAACGCCGAGACCATGGAGCGCTATGGTCACGGCACGCCGGACGACTGGCTCGAGCGCAATCTGTACGCGCGTTTCCAGGTGCTCGGCATTACGCTGATGGGTGCGGCGGACCTGATGCTGTTCGGCATCGTTCCGGGGGCTCTCATCCTGCTGACGCAGATCGTGTGGATCCCGTTCTGGGCGGCCGGCGTGATCAACGGCATCGGTCATTTTTTCGGCTACCGCAACTACGACTGCGCCGATGCGAGCAAGAACATCGTGCCCTGGGGCATCCTGATCGGCGGCGAGGAGTTGCATAACAACCATCACGCGTTTGCCGCCTCGGCCAAGCTGTCGAACAAGTGGTTCGAGTTCGATATCGGCTGGCTCTACATCCGGATCCTGTCGGCGCTCGGCCTGGCGAAGGTGAAGAAGGTCGCCCCGATCCCGCGTTTCGCGGCGCCGAAGGCGACGGCGGATGCGCAGACGCTGCAGGCAGTCATTACCAACCGCTACGATGTCCTGTCGCGCTATGCTGCGTCGCTCAAGCGCATCTATGCGCATGAGCTCGAGCGCCTCGACCACTGGTCGCACGAGGCCGAGACCCTGAAGCGGTTCCGTGATGCCCTGCTCAGGATGCAGCACCTGTCCGAGGCGGAGCGCGCGCGGCTCGGCGACGCGCTCAAGAAGTCGCGCATGCTCGCCACCGCGCTTGCCATGCGTCAGGAGCTGATCGCCCTCTGGGAGCGCTCGAATGCGTCCAAGGAGCAGCTGGTGCGGCAGTTGCAGGACTGGTGCCGGCGGGCCGAAGCGAGCGGCATTCAGCCGCTGGTCGATTTTTCCCGGCGCCTGCGTTCTTACGCCTGACGCAAGGCGTCCGGAAATAAGAAAGCCCGCGCGCTGCGCGGGCTTTTTTTTGTCCGCAGACCGCGGCGCCGGGCTACTTCAGCTTGGTTTCTTTGTACAGGACGTGCTTGCGCGCCTTGGGGTCGTACTTCTTGACCTCGAGCTTGTCGGGCGTCGTGCGCTTGTTCTTCGTGGTCGTATAGAAATGGCCGGTGCCGGCCGTGGATTCGAGCTTGATCTTGTCGCGCATTTGAAGGCCCCTTTCAGGCGGTCTTGCGTGCTTTGATTTCGGCCAGCACGGCCTCGATCCCCAGCTTGTCGATGCGCCGCAGCCCGGCGCTCGACACGCGCAGGCGGACCCAGCGGCTCTCGCTTTCCACCCAGAAACGGCGATAGTGCAAATTCGGCAGGAACACGCGATGCGTTCTGTTGTTCGCATGCGAAACGTGGTTCCCTCCCATCGGCTTCTTGCCGGTGACCTGGCATTCTCTGGACATCGGGTGCTCCGGTACGAGGTGTGAAGGTGCGTGCGCGGAAAGGCGCGGATTATAAGGGAAATCAACCGGTCCGCTCAAGCTTCAGATCAGGCCGCGCTCGGCAAACGACAGGGCATGGTTGGCGGCCACGACGAAGTGGTCAAGCACCCTGACCTCGACCAGGGCGAGCGCGTCCTTGAGGCGCCGGGTGAGCAGCTCGTCGGCGCTGCTCGGCTGCGCGACCCCGGAAGGGTGGTTGTGCGCAAAAATGACTGCCGCCGCGTTTGCCGAGAGGGCGGCCTTGACCACTTCGCGGGGGTAGACGCTGGTCTGTGTCAGCGTGCCGCGGAACAGCTCCTCGATGCACAGCACGCGATGCTGTGCATCGAGAAACAGGGCGACGAACACCTCGTGCGGCCGCGCCCCGAGCGACAGTCGCAGGTAGTCGCGCACCGCCCCAGGCGTACCGAGCCCGGGCCCGGCGTGCAACTCCTCCGCCAGGCAGCGCCGCGCGATTTCCAGAATCGCGGCGAGTTGCGCGGCCTTCGCGAGGCCGAGTCCCTTCACGCTACAAAGCCTGCGGTGGTCGGCCGAGAGCAGACTGCGCAGGCCTGAGAACTGCCCGATTAAGCCGCGCGCGAACTCGACTGCGCTCATCCCCGCGATCCCCGTGCGCAGGCACAGGGCGAGCAATTCGGCGTCGCTCAGCTGCGCGGCGCCATGCGCGAGCAAGCGCTCGCGCGGCCGTTCCGCGCTCGGCCAATCGCTGATCGCCATGCGTGTCCCCGCGAATTCCCCTAGAATTCCCCAATTGTTCAACCGCTTAATGCGCTGCGGTCACCAGATCACCAGCTCAGCAGGTTTAACGTCGCCGTCGTGCGGCCGATGACATGACATCGAGTTCCGGAAAACGCGTGCTGCTCGGGATCACCGGCGGGGTGGCGGCCTACAAGACCGCGGCGCTCGTGCGCCTGCTGGTGCGGGCGGGGATGGACGTCCGGGTGGTGATGACCGAAGCCGCGACCCGCTTCGTCACGCCGACGACACTGCAGGCGCTCTCCGGCCAGAAGGTCTGGACCGATCTGTGGGATTCGAGCGTGCCGGATCACATGGCGCATATCGAGCTCTCGCGCGACCGGGACCTCGTCGTCGTCGCGCCGGCAACGGCGGATTTCATCGCCAAGGCGGCGCTCGGCCTCGCCGATGACCTGCTCTCGAGCCTCGTGCTCGCCCGTGAATGCCCGCTGATTGTCGCCCCGGCGATGAACCGGCAGATGTGGGAGCGAGCGGCGACGCAGCGCAACGTGCATGCGCTGCGCGCGGACGGCGTCATCCTGGTGGGACCGGCGGTGGGCGATCAGGCCTGCGGCGAAACCGGCCCGGGCCGCATGGTCGAGCCGGAGGCGCTATTTGCGGAAATCGAGGCTGCGTTCCAGTCCAAGGTTCTCGCCGGCAAGCGCGTGCTGGTGAGCGCCGGACCGACCGAGGAGCCGATCGATCCGGTGCGCGTGCTGACCAATTTGAGCTCCGGCCGTATGGGCTATGCAGTCGCGCAAGCCGCGCGCGAGGCGGGCGCCCAGGTCACGCTGGTGAGCGGCCCGGTGCACCTGGCCGCGCCGGTCGGTGTGGCGCGCGTCAATGTACGCACCGCGCGCGAGATGTTCGAGGCGGTGAAGCGCGCATCGGGGGCCTGCGACGTGTTTTTCTCCGTGGCTGCGGTCGCCGACTATCGCGTAAAAAGCCCAGCCAGACAGAAGATCAAAAAGGGCGCAGCGTCGCTGCGGCGGCTGGAGCTCGAGGAGAATCCGGACATCCTTGCCTGGGTTGCCGCCCGTCCACGCGGCCCGTTCTGCGTCGGCTTTGCCGCCGAAACCGAGAACCTCGCCGCGCATGCCCGGGCGAAGCGCGAGAAGAAGCGCGTGCCGCTCATCGCGGCCAACCTCGTACAGGAAGCACTGGGCGCGGAGGACGGTGCGCTCACCCTGTTCGATGCGCAGGGCGCGCACCCGCTCGGCCGCGGGCCGAAGCTGGCGCTCGCGCGCAAGCTCGTGCTGCATGTCGCCGCAATGCTGACGCGGCCCGCGCGGGCACGCGGGGTCAAGCGCCGGAAAACGAGGACGCGGTGAGGACGCTGCAGGTTCGCGTCCTCGACGAGCGCGTCCGGGACGCGCTTCCCCATTACGCGACGCCCGGTGCCGCGGGCCTCGATCTGCGCGCCTGCCTCGATGCGCCGCTGAGCCTCGCGCCGGGCGACAGCCAGCTGGTGGCCTCGGGAATCGCGATCCACCTCGACGACCCGGGGCTCGCTGCGATCGTGCTGCCGCGCTCGGGGCTCGGCGCGAAGCACGGTATCGTGCTCGGCAACCTCGTCGGGCTGATCGATTCGGACTACCAGGGCCAGATCTTCGTCTCGGTCTGGAATCGCGGCCGCGGGAGCTTCACCATCCAACCGCTCGAGCGCATCGCGCAGCTGGTTGTCGTGCCGGTGGTCCAGGTCGCGCTCGAGGTGGTCGACGCGTTCACGGCGTCGGACCGCGGCGCGAACGGGTTCGGCAGCACCGGGCGCTGACCCGGGCGCCGCGTCGCTGCCGGTCGGCACACAAAAAAAGGCCGCGCAGCGCGCGGCCTCGCATCCACAACCGCTCGCGCTCAGGCGACCGGTGCCGGCTCCTCTTCGTAGCGCAGCACGATGCTTTCGTCCTCGCCGACGTCGATGGTCACTTTTCCGCCGTTGGCGAGCTTGCCGAACAGCAACTCGTCGGCCAGCGCTCGCCGGATCGTGTCCTGGATCAGACGCGCCATCGGACGCGCGCCCATCAGCGGATCGAAGCCTTTCTTGGCGAGATGCTCCTTGAGCCGGGACGTGAAGATCGCTTCGACCTTCTTCTCGTGCAGCTGCTCTTCCAGCTGGATGAGGAACTTGTCGACCACGCGCAATATGATCGCGTGATCCAGCGCACCGAAGGAGATGATCGCGTCCAGCCGGTTGCGGAACTCCGGCGTGAACATCCGCTTGATCGCTTCCATCTCGTCACCGGTCTGCCGGTCCGCAGTGAAGCCCATCGTGTTCTTCGACAGCGACTCGGCCCCCGCGTTGGTCGTCATGATGACCACGACGTTGCGGAAATCCGCCTTGCGACCGTTGTTGTCGGTCAGCGTGCCGTGGTCCATCACCTGGAGCAGGATGTTGAAGATGTCGGGGTGCGCCTTCTCGATCTCGTCGAGCAGCACCACCGCGTAGGGCTTTTTCGCAATCGCCTCGGTGAGCAGGCCACCCTGCTCGAAGCCCACGTATCCCGGCGGTGCGCCGATCAGGCGTGATACCGCGTGCCGCTCCATGTACTCGGACATGTCGAAGCGGATCAGCTCGATGCCCAGGCAGTAGGCGAGCTGGCGTGCGACCTCGGTCTTGCCGACACCGGTCGGTCCGCTGAACAGGAAGTTGCCGATCGGTTTCTGCGGATTGCCCAGACCCGAGCGCGCCATTTTGATCGCGGCCGCCAGCGCGTCGATGGCACGGTCCTGACCGAACACGACGGCCTTGAGGTCGCGGTCCAGGTTGGCCAGTGCGCTGCGGTCACCGGTGGAGACGCTGCGCGGCGGGATGCGCGCGATCTTGGCAATGATGTCCTCGATTTCCAGCTTGCCGATCACCTTCTTCTGCTTGCTCTTCGGCGCGATGCGCTGCGCTGCACCGGCCTCGTCGATCACGTCGATCGCCTTGTCGGGCAAATGCCGATCGTTGATATAGCGCGCGGAAAGCTCCACCGCGGTGCTGAGCGCGTTCGCCGTGTAGCGCACGCTGTGGTGGGCCTCGAAGCGCGTTTTCAGCCCCTTCAGGATCTCCACGGTCTCCTCGATCGAAGGCTCGACGACGTCGATCTTCTGGAACCGGCGCGACAGCGCGTGGTCCTTCTCGAACACGCCGCGGTACTCGATGTACGTCGTCGCGCCGATGCACTTGAGCTGCCCGGTCGACAGCACCGGCTTGAGCAGGTTGGACGCGTCGAGCGTGCCGCCGGAGGCCGCGCCGGCGCCGATGACCGTGTGGATCTCGTCGATGAACAGGATCGCGTGCGGATTGTCGACCAGCTGCTTGAGCACCGCCTTGAGGCGCTGCTCGAAGTCGCCCCGATACTTGGTCCCGGCCAGCAGGGCGCCCATGTCGAGCGCGTAGACCGTGGACTTGGCAAGCAGCTCCGGCACGGTGCCCTCGACGATGCGCCGCGCGAGCCCCTCCGCGATTGCCGTCTTGCCGACGCCGGCCTCACCGACCAGCAAGGGGTTGTTCTTGCGCCGCCGACACAGCGTCTGGATGACGCGCTCGAGCTCCCGGTCGCGGCCGATGAGCGGGTCGATCTTGCCCGCGAGCGCAAAGGCATTCAGGTTCTGGGTGTAATTGTCGAGCGGGCTGTTCGAAGTCTGCGCCTCGCCTTCCTGCTCGGCGTCCTGCTCGCCTTTGGCGCTCGCCTGCTGCGGCGTCTTGGTGATGCCGTGCGAGATGTAGTTGACCACGTCGAGCCGCGTGATGCCCTGCTGCTGCAGGAAGTACACCGCGTGGGAGTCTTTTTCGCCGAAGATCGCGACGAGCACGTTTGCGCCGGTCACTTCCTTCTTGCCCGAGCTTTGCACATGCAGGATCGCGCGCTGGATGACGCGCTGAAAGCCGAGCGTGGGCTGGGTGTCCACTTCGCGGTCGGACGGAATGCGCGGCGTCTGCTCGCCGACATGCTGTGTCAGTTGCTTGCGCAGCTCGTCCATGTTGGCGCCGCAGGCGCGCAGGACCTCCGCGGCGGTCGGGTTGTCCAGCAGCGCGAGGAGGAGGTGTTCGACGGTGATGAACTCGTGGCGCTTCTGACGCGCCTCGACGAACGCCATGTGCAGGCTGACTTCGAGTTCCTGGGCAATCATGCTTATGTTTCCTCCATCACGCACTGCAGCGGGTGTTGGTGCTTGCGCGAAAAACCGGCCACCTGCTGCACTTTCGTGGCGGCGACATCCTTTGGATAGACGCCGCACACGCCGATGCCTTCGCGGTGCACCTTAAGCATGACCTGAGTTGCCCGCTCCCGGGTCATGTTGAAGAATTTTTGCAGAACCAGCACCACGAACTCCATTGGTGTGTAATCGTCATTAAGCAGCATGACCTTGAACATCGAAGGAGGCTTCAGCTTGCTCTTCTGGGCCTCCAGTAGCGTGTTGTCCCTGTACTGCGCCATGCCGCTCCGTTTCCGCCTTCGAACCCACCCCCGTTCGACCCGTCCTGCCGCGTGATGTTTCCACGCCCACTTGCTGCAATGCGGCCGTGGAAGCAAATGCCACCTTGCGTTCGCTTATCGTAATCAATGTGGGGGGGGCATGCAACGCGATCCGTACCTGGAAAACCCGTGCTTTTCACGGGGTTGCGGACATTTTGCGCATCGCCCGAGGCCCCTTGACGACGCTGGGCGGGGCGCGTAAAACGCGACCTGTGTTTGGATTCAGGCTGTCTGGTGCGCCATCAGTCGGGGCGGGCAGGCCGGAAGTTCAGGCATGGCCCGGGTCCGCCCGGATGGGGAAACGAACGAGGAAGGCAATATGGCAACAGGCACCGTGAAGTGGTTCAACGATGCGAAGGGCTACGGATTCATCACGCCGGACGACGGTAGCGAGGATCTGTTTGCGCACTTTTCCGCCATCAACATGGGCGGGTTCAAGACGCTGAAGGAGGGCCAGAAGGTCAGCTTCGACGTCGTGCAGGGCCCGAAGGGCAAGCAGGCGTCGAACATCCAGAAGACCTGACACCGGGCTGAGCGGACGAAAAAGGCCGCCCGCAGGCGGCCTTTTTCGTTTCTGGGGCCTGGCGCGGCTACATGCGTTCGATCATCGCCTGGCCAAATCCGGAGCAGGAAACCTGCTTGGCGCCTGCCATCTGGCGCGCGAAATCATAGGTCACCACCTTGTCGCCGATCGCGGCCTCGATCGACCGCACGATGACGTCTGCGGCTTCGGTCCACCCCATGTGGCGCAGCATCATTTCCGCCGACAGGATTTCGGAGCCCGGATTGACGTAGTCCTTGCCCGCGTACTTGGGCGCCGTGCCGTGGGTCGCTTCGAACATGGCCACCGTGTCGGACAGATTGGCGCCGGGCGCGATGCCGATGCCGCCGACCTCGGCCGCGAGCGCGTCGGAGACGTAGTCGCCGTTCAGGTTGAGCGTAGCGATCACGTCATATTCCGCCGGACGCAGCAAAATCTGTTGCAGAAAAGCATCGGTAATGACGTCCTTGACCACGATGTCGCGCCCTGATTTAGGGTTCTTGTAGCTGCACCAGGGGCCGCCGTCGATCGGCTTGGCGCCGAATTCCTTCCGCGCGAGCTGGTAGCCCCAGTCGCGGAACCCACCCTCGGTGAACTTCTGGATGTTTCCCTTGTGGACCAGCGTCACCGACTTGCGGTCGTTGTCGATGGCGTACTGAAAGGCCTTGCGGATGAGGCGCTCGCTGCCCTCGATGGACACCGGCTTGATGCCGATCGCCGAGGTGTCGGGGAAGCGGATCTTGCGCACTTTCATCTCGTCGACCAGGAACTTGATCAGTTTCTTCGCTTCCGGCGTCTGCGCGGCCCACTCGATGCCCGCATAGATGTCCTCGGAGTTCTCGCGGAAGATCACCATGTCGACCTTGTCCGGTTCCTTCACCGGGCTGGGTACGCCCTTGAACCAGCGCACCGGCCGCAGGCAGACGTAAAGGTCAAGCTCCTGGCGCAGCGCCACGTTGATCGAGCGGATGCCACCGCCGACGGGCGTGGTCAGAGGGCCCTTGATCGAAACGACGTACTCCCTAGATGCTTCGAGCGTTTCTTCCGGCAGCCAGACGTTTTCGCCGTACACCTTGCAGGATTTTTCTCCCGCGAACATTTCCATCCACACGATCTTCTTTTTGCCGCCGTAGGCTTTCTGCACGGCGGCGTCGACGACCTTGAGCATGACCGGGGTGATGTCGACGCCCGTGCCGTCGCCCTCGATGTAAGGGATGACCGGCTGATCGGGCACCGACAGCGAAAAGTCCTTGTTGACGCGGATCTTCTCGCCGTTGGAGGGGACCTTGATGTGCTTGTACGCCATGGCTGCTCCTGCGCGGATCGGGTGGGTCTGAACTAAAAGATATATTATATAAGACTCCCCGCCGGCGCCGTCTGCCTCGGGGTGGCGGGGGGGAATTTACGCCCCCCTCGCTGCATTGCAAATCGACGCCGCGTGTCCCGGGGCTTGGCCCCCGGCGCGCGTCCCCGAGCCGCCGCCAGCCGCCTCGGCGCAGCGTTCCGGGCCGCGTGCCGGCACCGCCATGGTCGCGCTGATGTCGCCGACTGGTCACGGCGCAGGCGCGACCCGTCGTGCTCGGCCTGTCAACCGCGGTCGAGCGCGCGCGTTATTGGCGTCGGGCAGGCATTCCGCCGCCCAGTTGAGACCTTTCGAAAGGGAATGACCGATGAAGCAGTTGCTGACGATCCTCTTCGCCGCCCTGTTCGCTGCGGCGAGCATCAACGCCGTGGCCGCCGAGGAGAAGCCGGGGACCGGGACGGAAGTGAAGAAGGAAACCAAGAGCGCGAAGACCAAGAAGTCGACGAAGGCCAAGAAGTCGACGAAGAAGAAAGCCAAGCCGGCGGAGAAGGCCAAGCCCGCGGAACAGAAGTAAGCCGCAATCGGGATCGCGAAGGCAGGGCCGTGGCCCTGCCTTTTTATTTGTACCATCGCCCGATGCGGCTCCTTCGACTCGGCGCCCTTGTCCTTGCCCTGGCGGTTCTCACCGCAGGCTTGCGACCGGCGCAGGCGCAGCTGCCGGTCGTCGAACTCGGCGCCGGCATGCATCTGATCCACGCGGAACTCGCCGCGGATGACCCCAGCCGCATGCGCGGGCTCATGTTTCGCAAGTCCCTGGGGCCGAACGAAGGCATGCTGTTCGTGTTCGACGAATCGACGACCCATTGCATGTGGATGAAGAACACCCTCGTTCCGCTTTCGGTCGCGTTCCTGGACGAATCGGCGCGCATCGTCAACGTCGCCGACATGGTGCCGCAGAGTGAGGAATCGCACTGCGCGACCCGGCCGGCGCGCTACGCGCTCGAGATGCAGCGCGGCTGGTTTTCCGAGCGCGGCATCGGACAAGGGTTCGTCATTCGCGGCATCGTGCGCCCGACCCGGAAATGAAACGGGGCCCGCGCGGGGCCCCGTCGTCTGCGTGATGCGAACAGCGTCGACTACCGCTTACAGTCCGCCGTTTTGCTGTGCAACCATGCAGAACAGCATGGGAATGGACAGCAGTGTGTTGATGCGCGAGGCCTGGCCTGCCTTCTTGGCCGCAGCCGCCTTTTCTTCGGCGCTCGCCTGGACCATGCCGAGCACCTTCTTCTGATTGGGCCAGATGATGAACCAGACATTGAAAGCCATGATCAGCCCCATCCACATACCGAGGCCGATCGCGTGCACGCCATTCGACAGCGAGAGCGCGGCTACGATATAGCCGTTCATCGTTGCGAGCAGCAGTCCCGTCACGATCGTCGACAGCGCCGCCCAGCGAAACCAGAACAGCGCCTCGGGTGCGATCACCTTGCTGATCGCCGGCTTGTGCTCGTCGGGAATCTTCGGCATCGACGGTGTCTGGACGAAATTGAAATACCACAGCAGGCCGATCCACATCACGCCTGACAGGACATGCAGCCAGCGCATGAAGAACGTCCACCAGCTCATCTGGCCGAGGCTGCCAAAGGTGCCAGCGATGCCCATGATGATCAGCAGAAGAACGACACCTGCGGTGATCGTCCGTCCCAAGGACTGAAGGATTGCACCCATTGGCTCCTCCTGTGTTGTTGTGAATAGGTGTAAAAAAAGTCTAGCACAGCGGTTCGCGTCGGCATACGCACGACACGCGCAGGGATTTGACGCGTCGCGGGCTCAGAACGGGAAAAAGCGGGGCAGCAGGAACGCGTAGCTCGCCAGCATCAGCGCCAGCAGGGGAAGGCCGCCGCGCACGAAATCACCGAATCGGTAGCCGGCCGCGCTCATCACCAGCAGGTTGGTCTGGTAGGCCATCGGGGTCACATAGCAGAAGTTCGCCCCGAACATGATCGCGAGCACCAGGGGCTGCGGTTCGACCCCGAGTTGCGCGGCGATGTTGATCGCGATCGGCGTGCCGACCGCGGCGGCCGCATTGTTGGAGACGAAATTGGTGAACGCGGCGACCAGCAGCATCAGCAGGGCCAGCAGCCATTCGACGGGCAGACCGGTGGTGGCATCGACGAACGCCGCCGCAAGCCACGCCGTGCCCCCCGTTTTCTCGAGCGCCGCGCCGAGGGCGAGGCTCGAGGCGACCAGCAGCACGACCTTGACCGAAAGCGCCTGCGCCGCCTCTTCCCAGTCCAGACAGCGGCTGACGAGCATCGCCGCCACGCCGGCGAGCGCGGCGATCGAAATTGGCGCGAGCTTGAGGGCGGCGACGAGTACCACCAGCGCCAGGATGCCCAGAGCGAGCGGCGCGCGTTCGGTTCGCGGCAGGTCATAGCTGCGATCGAGCACGAGCAGCCGCGCGCGCGAGCGCAAGGCGGCAATGTCCTTCTCGCCGCCCTGGACCAGCAGGATATCGCCGGCGCGCAGCACCACGTCCGCGATGTCCTCGCCTCGGCCGAGTGCCTGCCGGCCGGCGCGATGCAGACCGACGATCGTGATGTCGTAGAGCTCGCCGAAGCGGCGGCTGCGCAGCGTCGCGCGGTGCAGCGGCGAACCCTCGGTCACGACGACCTCGGCGAGCCGCTGGTCTTCGGCGGTCAGGGGATGCGCCTCGTCCACCAAGGGCTCCGCTTCCTCGGGCTTGTGCAGCGTTGCGCCGAGCTGCTCGGCGAACTCGCGCAGGTCCTGCGCGTGCGCGACGACCGAGAGTCGGTCGCCGGCGCGCAGGGTCAGCGTCGGCAGGCGCGCGAGCTCGAGTCCTTCGCCACGTACGATGCGCCGCAGCCGCAGTCCGGCGCCAGCCTTTTTCTGGACCTCGGCGTATGTGCTGCCGTCGGCCATGCCGCCCTCGCCGATGTGCAGGACGGCGGAAAACATCTGCGGCGCGTCGTCGCCGATCGGTCCCGCACGTTCCGGAATGAGGCGCGGCAGCACCAGCCAGAGGTAGAGAATGCCGCCGATCGCAGCGATCGCGGTGACGTGGATGAAGTCGAACATCTCGAAGCGCGGCACACCGAGGTCCGCCGCAATCGTCACCACGAGCAGGTTGGTCGAGGTTCCGATCGTGGTGCCCATGCCGCCGATGAGCACCGCGTAGTTCATCGGCAGCAGCGTCCGCGTCGGAGAGCGCTTGGCGCGCAGTGCCGCGCCGACCAGGATGGGCAGCATCAGCACGACGATCGGCGTATCGTTCATCACGCCGCTTGCCGCGGCGCAGAGCACCAGAACGAGCAGCATCGCGGCCGCCGGACGCGCCTCGAGCAGGCGACCGAGTACGCGCGACGCCGGATCGAGCGCGCCGGTGACCACCAATCCCCGTCCGAGGATCATCAGCCCGCAGATCGCCACCAGGGCTTCGTGGCCGAAGCCGAGGAAAAAGTCCGTTGCCCGGACCGTTACGCCACCACGGGCGTAGGGGAACAGATAAAAGCCCGCGGTCAGCAGCACGAGCACCCCGAGGCTGGTGGTTTCGATCGGGATCCGCTCGCGCGCGAACAGCACGAATGCGGCGCCCGCAAGCACGAGCGTCGCGATGGCGTGCGGTTCGAGTGCCGCGGCTGTCACGTGCGCTCGGCGGGCGCGGCGCTCGACGGCGCCCCCGTCGCAAACCGCCCGGCGAGCGCGAGCAGCGCCGCCGGGTCGCTGAGGAAGAAGTTCTCGTGGCCGATCCGCATCGACAGGCCGGTGCGGTCCAGCACCGCGCGTATGCTCGACTTCAACTCGCTGACCACGACGGTCACCCCATTCTTGCGCAGGCCGTCGATCAGCGACGCAAGCATCTCGACGCCGGAGGCGTCGATGCCGTTGATTCCGGCAGCCGACACCAAGACCACCCGCATCTGCGGATTGCGCCGCTCCATTTGCAGCACGGCATCCTCGAAGTACGACACGTTGACGAACACCAGCGAGGCGTGGAAGCGCAAAACGCCGACCCGACCTTCCAGCAGCTGGCGGGTTGAATCGTTCAGGTCGTATTCCAGCAGCGTGGACACGGGATCGACGACATCCATGCCAGGGCGCATCCGCCGGTAGATGAACAGGCCGAGCGAGAGCAGGACGCCCGTGAAGATGCCGTTCTGGATCTGCGGCGCGAATGCGATGGTCGCTACGAAGGTCAGGATCGCGGCCAGTGCGTCGTCCCGGCTCGCGCGCCAGGCGTTGCGCAGGCTGCGCACGTTGATCAGGTTGGCGAGCGCCATCACGATGATCGCGGCGAGCACCGGCAGCGGCAGATGCTTGAGCAGCGGCGTGAAAAAGAGCACCGTCAACAGCACGCAAAGCC
>Ga0210067_1000002_pt1 | contig 31250 bp, 30 predicted proteins | sample RushMan_ThreeSqB_2_FD_185559 | JGI IMG/M metagenome (GOLD analysis project Ga0210067, IMG submission 185559) | Wetland microbial communities from San Francisco Bay, California, USA, that impact long-term carbon sequestration - RushMan_ThreeSqB_D2... | ecosystem: Environmental > Aquatic > Marine... | reverse complement strand
CAGCCATCCGGATGCCGTCATGAGCTGGGAAATCGTCGTCGGCCTCGAGACCCACGCGCAGCTGCGCACGCGCAGCAAGATCTTCTCGGGCGCGTCGACCGCGTTCGGCGCCGCGCCGAACGCGCAGGCCTGCGCCGTCGACATCGCGCTGCCCGGCGTTCTTCCGGTGCTCAATCAGGCCGCGGTGGAGCTGGCGATTCGCTTCGGGCTCGCCGTGGGTGCCACGATCAACCGCAGGTCGATCTTTGCCCGCAAGAACTATTTCTATCCGGACCTCCCCAAGGGCTACCAAATCAGCCAGTACGAGCGCCCGATCGCGCAGGGCGGCACGGTTCCGGTCATGTTGCCGGAAGGCGAGAAGCACGTCGCACTGACGCGCGCGCATCTCGAAGAGGATGCCGGCAAATCGCTGCACGAGGACTTCCACGGCATGTCGGGGATTGATCTCAACCGCGCGGGAACGCCGCTGCTCGAGATCGTCTCCGAGCCCGACCTGCGCGGCGCGAAGGAGGCGATCGCCTATGCGCGCGCGCTGCATGCGCTGGTGGTCTGGATCGGGGTGTGCGACGGAAACATGCAGGAAGGGTCGTTTCGCTGCGACGCCAACGTCTCGGTCCGTCGCGTGGGCGAAACCGCATACGGCACGCGCTGCGAGATCAAGAACCTCAACTCGTTCCGCTTCATGGAGCGGGCGATCGAGTACGAGGCGCGCCGCCAAATCGGCATCCTCGAGGACGGCGGGCGCATCGAGCAGGAAACTCGGCTCTACGATCCGGAGCGCGACGAGACGCGCTCGATGCGCAGCAAGGAAGAGGCCCACGACTACCGCTACTTTCCGGACCCGGACCTGCTCCCTCTGGTCGTGCACGAGGCGGACATTGCGCGCATCCGGGCGGCGATGCCGGAGCTACCGGCCGAGCGCGTGAAGCGATTCAGCGAGGCGTACGCGCTGTCGCCGGCGACGGCCGCAATTCTGACGAGCAGCCTTCAGATGGCAGACTATTTTGAAGCTGTGATCGCCAGCGCGGATCGCGAGACGGTGCGTCAGACGGTCAACTGGATCGCGGGTAGCGTCAGCGCGAAGCTGAACGCGCTTGGCATCGGGATCGAGGACTGTCCGGTCAGCCCCGCGCAGCTGCGTGGTCTCATTGACCGCCTGACCGATGGAACGCTCTCCTCCAAGCTCGCCAAGGAGGTCGATGACGCGATGTGGGCGGGTGAGGGAAGCGCAGACGAGATCATCGAGCGGCGCGGCCTGCGGCAGATGACCGATGTCGGCGCGATCGAGAAGGCCGTGGACGACGTTCTCGCCGCCAATACCCGGCAGGTCGAGGACTACCGCGCTGGCAAGCAGAAAGCGTTCAATTCGCTCGTCGGCCAGGTCATGAAGGCGACGCGCGGCAAGGCCAACCCGACGCAAGTCAACGAAATCCTGCGCCGCAAACTCGCCTGAGCCCGCGGCGGCACCGCGCCGCGGATCAGCCCTTCTTGTCCTTGCCCTTGTCGGGCTGCGTTAGCTCGAGGTAGCGCTTGCGGTCTTCGTCGTACTTGGCGTTGATCGCTTGGGCTTCCTTCAGCTTCGCGTCCCGCAGGCCTTGTTGGGCCTGCAGGTCGAACTCCGCGTTCTCGACGTTCTGCTTGAGCTCGTTGGGCGCCGGCTTGTCCTTGTAAGCCTCCATTTCCTTGGCGAGCGTTTCCTGGCGGGCCTTAATGGCGGCGATTCGCTGATCGACTTCCTTGATCGCCATGGCGTTGCCCTCGAGCGCACGACCGCGCGCGTCCTCGATGTCCTGGGCGCTCGTATAGGTCGCCAGCAGCGCGCGGTTGCGGCGCAGCTCTTCGCGACGCGCGCTCGCCTCTTCGCGGCGCTTTTTCTCTTCGGCCGCCTTGGCCTCGCGGTCGGCCGCCGTGCTCTTGGGGTCGATCCGTCGAACCACCATCCCTTGCGCGTTGAGCTGTTCGACGACCTCACCGATGCAGGCCCGTGGAATCGTCTGGCCATAGTATTTCTTGCCATCCGCGCCGACGCAGCGATAGGACACCCCGGTAGTCGACGGAGCCTGCGCGAATAGCGGCGGCGGCACTGCAAGCGCGGCGCCGACAATGACGGCGGCAAGTGAGCTGTGGCGTAGCATTGATCCTCCTGCGCGTCCCAACGACGAAGGCAATTCTAACGCCTCCAAGTATCGACACGTCGACCTGATAGAATCCGCGCCACCTCCCGCGCAGTCATCCAGATGCAATCCGCCGATCGCGCCTTCATCGCCGAAACGACCGCCAAGATGCTGCTGGAGGTGAAGGCGGTGCTGTTCTGGGAGGACAAACCCTTCATCTTCACCTCGGGCTGGGCGAGTCCCGTCTATATCGACTGCCGGAAGCTGATTTTCTATCCGCGCATTCGCGCGCAGTTGGTGGAGTTTGCCGAGGCGACCCTGGCGCGCGATGCAGGCTTCGAGCAGTTCGACGTCGTCGCCGGTGGCGAGACGGCGGGAATTCCCTACGCGGCATGGATTGCGGACCGCCTTGCGCTGCCGATGCAGTACGTGCGCAAGAAGCCCAAGGGTTTTGGGCGCAATGCCCAGATCGAGGGCGATGTGCGTGAGGGCGCGCGCACGCTGCTCGTCGAGGATCTGACCACTGACGGGCGCTCGAAGATCAATTTCTGCAAGGCGCTGCGCGAGGCGGGCGCCGTGGTCGAGCACGTCTTCGTCAACTTCTACTACGACATCTTTCCCGAATCCAAGAAGGTCATGATCGACTTGAACGTGCGCCTGCACTACCTGGCGACCTGGTGGGACGTGCTGGCGGTGGTCAAGCAGGGCGGTCACCTCGGCGCGAAGCAGATCGGCGAAGTCGAGAAGTTTCTCAAGGCGCCGGCCGAGTGGTCGGCCGCGCACGGCGGCGTTTCGAGCTTTCCGTCGTCCTGAGCGCCCCGCGTGCGGGTCCTCACGCTGAACGTCAACGGCATTCGCGCGGCAGCGAAAAAGGGCCTGTTTCGCTGGCTCGCGGCGCAGCGCGCGGATGTCGTCTGTCTGCAGGAGATCAAGGCGCAGGGGGCCGACCTCGACGCGACGATGCGCTCGCCGAAGGGCTACGCGGCGGCCTTTTCGCACGGCGAGAAAAAGGGCTACGCCGGTGTCGCGCTCTACAGTCGCAGAGCACCGGACGCGGTGATCGAGGGCTTCGGTGACCATGAGTTCGATTCCGAGGGCCGTTACCTGGAGGCCCGCTTCGGCAATTTGTCGGTGGTGTCGCTGTACGTTCCGTCGGGCTCGAGCGGCCCGCACCGCCAGGCCTCCAAGTTCCGCTTCATGGACGCGTTCCTGCCGCAGTTGCGCAAGCTCAAGCGTGCCCGCCGCGAAGTGATTTTGTGCGGTGACTGGAACATCGCGCACCGCGAGATCGACCTCCGGAATTGGCGTGCCAACCAGAAGAATTCCGGCTTTCTTCCCGAAGAGCGTGCCTGGCTTTCGCGCGTGTTCGATCAACTCGGATTCGTCGACGTATTCCGGCGGATCAACCCGCGTCCCGACCAGTACACCTGGTGGTCGAATCGCGGACAGGCCTGGGCGAAAAATGTCGGTTGGCGGATCGACTATCAGATTGCGACGCCCGGCGTGGCGGCGCAGGCCGTTCGCGAGTCGATCTACAAACGCAAGCGCTTCTCGGACCACGCCCCGCTCACGATCGATTACGACTGGGCGTGCGACTGAGGGGCCATGCGCCGCCGTCGACCGCGCTCAGGACAGGCCCGAATCGCGACGCTTGAACTGCATCACGCCCAGCCGCTGGCGTCGCCGGTCGAGCCACCAGGCAAGCGCGGGCAGCAGCGCGAACCCGCCCGGCACGATGAAACACATGAGATAGGGCGAGATGACCGACAGGCGGATCAGATGTTCGCGCAGCTCTGCGCGATCGACTGGCGTCCATCGCAGGTTGTTGCGGCGCTTCATGAGCAGCGGCATCAATCCCCTGACCTGCGCCATCTCGGACAGCAGGTGACGCCGTTCGCGCGCAGCCACTTCGAAGGCATAGAACACGATCCGCGGCCGGCGCGGCAGTGGTGTCTTGGCAGTCATGCGGGGGGCGTCGGTTCGCGCGTCAGGCCGATGTCGTTGGGCTGTTCGCGAGGCTACCGAGTTCGACCTCGCGCAGCAATCGAGACACGGCCGCGGACCGTTAGAATTCGTTAGGACGCAGGCACCGCATGCCGAATCACGCGCCACAGGGCATTTCCGCGGTGTTTCGCAGCCGCAAGATCTTCCTGCTTCTGCTGCTCGGATTCGCCTCGGGGCTCCCGCTGGCGCTCACCGCAGGCACGCTGCAGGCCTGGCTCGTGGTCGAGCGAATCGACCTGACCACGATCGGGCTGTTCGCGCTCGTTGGCCAGCCCTACACCTACAAGTTCCTCTGGGCGCCCCTGATGGACCGCTACCGGATTCCGTTCCTCGGACGGCGGCGGGGCTGGCTCGTGGTGACGCAGCTCGCGTTGCTGGCGGCAATCGCGTGGATGGGTAGTCTGTCGCCGCAGACATCGCCCTGGCTTCTCGCGGGGGTCGCGCTTTGCGTGGCGTTCCTGTCGGCTTCGCAGGACATCGTTTTCGACGCATACCGTGCCGACGTGCTCGATGCCGAGGCGCGCGGCGCCGGCGCCGCGGTCTCGGTGCTCGGCTACCGCATCGCGATGCTCGTTTCCGGCGGCCTCGCGCTGATGCTCGCCGATACCTGGCTCGGCTGGCACGGTACCTATCTCCTCATGGCCGCCTTGATGCTCGTCGGGCTCGCGGCGACCTGGCACGCCGATGAGCCGCCCGAGCCGGCGCGTGCGCCGCATTCCCTGTTCGAGGCCGTGCGCGAGCCACTGACCGAGTATTTCGCGCGCCACGGCGCGTGGGTCATGCTCATCCTGGTGATCCTCTACAAGCTGGGCGACGCCTTCGCAGGTAGCCTGACGACCGCGTTCCTGCTGCGCGGACCCGGTTTCTCGCTCACCGAGGTGGGCCTGGTCAACAAGTGGCTCGGCATCGGGGCGACCATCCTGGGCGCCCTGGCGGGTGGCGCGCTGATGGCGCGGCTGCGCCTGTATCGTGCACTGCTGCTGTTCGGCATTCTGCAGGCGCTCACCAATCTCGGCTTCATGCTGCTCGCCTCGGCCGGTAAGAGCCACTTCCTGATGATCGTGGTGATCGCCGCGGAGAATCTGTGCGGCGGCATGGGCACCGCCGCGTTCGTGGCGCTGCTGATGGCGATGTGCGACCAGCGATTTTCGGCCACGCAATATGCGCTGCTCTCGGCGCTCGCGGCGTTCGGCCGGGTCTATGTCGGTCCAGCCGCCGGCGCGATGGCCGCGAGCCTGGGTTGGGTGGTGTTCTTCTTCTTCACCTTCATCGCCGCGCTGCCGGGTGTGCTCATGCTCATCTGGCTGCGCAAGCGGGTCGAAGCGCTCGACGTGGCGCCGCACGGCTAGCGCGGGCGGCGCGTGCCTCGGGACGCCACTGGTAAGATCATTCGTCATGTCCGCCGCTCAAGCCGTGCTCGAGATCGAAGAGCCTTCGGGTGCCGAGCCCGCCGCGTCGGTCCGCGTGTCCGGCGAATGGACCTTCGGCGCGCTGACGGCGCGGCGCTACAAGCTGGCCCGGATCGCCGTGACGCTGCAGCAGCGTCCGGCCGAGGCGCTGCGCTGGGACCTCACGGGAATCACCGCGCTAGACGATGCGGGTGCGGTCTGGCTCGCGCGTGCCCTTCGATCGGCCGAGCGCGTCGACGTCAGTCCGCACCACCGGGTGATGCTGACCCAGGCGAGCGAGGGCCTGCTCGTCGAGCGCCCGGAGGGGGGCCTCGACCCGCTGGCCGGGGTCGTGCGCGTCGGGCAGGTGGCCATCGACTTCTGGTTGCACGTGCGCGACGGTACCGCGCTGCTTGGACAGCTGGTGCTCGATTTCCTGCGCTTGGTGCGGCGCTGGCGCGAGTTTCCGCTGCTCGAGTTGTCGGCGAACGTGTACCGCGCGGGCGTCTCGGCGCTGCCGGTGACGATGCTGGTCGGTTTCCTGATCGGCGTGGTGCTGACCTACCTTTCTGCGCTGCAGCTCAAGCGCTACGGCGCCGACCTGCTGGTCATCAACATCGTCGGAATCGGCGTGGTACGCGAGCTCGGACCGCTGCTCGCGTCGATCATTGCGGCAGGCCGTTCGGGGTCGGCGATGACCGCGCAGCTCGGGGTGATGCGGGTCACCGAGGAGATCGAGGCGCTCTCGGTGATGGGCGTATCGGTGACCGCGCGCCTGGTGCTGCCCAAGGTGCTCGGCCTCGCGATCGCCTTGCCGATGGTTTCGTTCTGCACGGACGTCGCCGCGCTGGCCGGCGGCGTGCTGATCGCGAAGCTCACGTTGGGTATCACGCCGGGAGCCTTTCTCGAGGCGCTGCCGCGCGCGGTCGAGGTGGTCAATTTCTGGATCGGCATCGGCAAGTCGGTCGCCTTCGGCATCGCGGTCGCATTCGTGGCCTGCCACTACGGCCTGCGCGTGCTGCCCAATACCGACAGTCTGGCGGCCGGCGTGACACAGTCCGTGGTGGCCTCGATTACGGTGGTGATCCTGCTCGATTCCATGTTTGCGATCCTGCTGCGCGATGTCGGTTGAGAGCGCAACGGCGAACGGCGCCGAGAACGTCGTCGAGGTGCGCAAGCTGCTGAACAAGATCGGCGGCTTCGTGCTGCACCGCGATCTGGATTTCGAGGTGCGCGCCGGCGAGGTGATGACCCTGGTCGGCGGTTCGGGCAGCGGCAAGACCCAGCTGGTGCGCGTGATCCTCGGCCTGAAGCGACCGAGCGCAGGCCTGGTTCGGGTCTTCGGCGTGTCCTGGGATGATGTGAACTACCGCCGCGTGCGCGCGGCGCGCGAGCGCATGGGCATGCTGTTCCAGAACGGCGCGCTGTATTCTGCGTTCACCGTGTATCAGAACGTCGCGTTTCCGCTGCGCGAGCGGGGCGGTCTGGACGAGGAGGCGATTCGCGCGATCGTCTACGCCAAGCTCGCGCAGGTCGAGCTTGAACCGAAGCACGCGGACCTGCTGCCGGCGAATCTCTCCGGGGGCATGGTCAAGCGCGTTGCGCTTGCCCGCGCACTCGCGCTTTCTCCGGAGCTGCTGATCCTCGATGAGCCAACCGCGGGGCTCGACCCCGATCGCTCGGACGCCTTTGTGCGCTTGATCAAGCGGATGCGCACCGAGTACCGCTTCGCGGTCCTGATGGTGACCCACGATCTCGACACCCTGCAAGACCTGTCCGATCGCATATCGGTGCTGGCGGACCAGCATATAATCGCCAGCGGCTCGATCGACGAGGTGCGCAAAGTGCCGCATCGCTTCATCGAGAACTTTTTTGGGGGGGAGCGCGGCCGGCGGGCCTTCACGGCGGCCTGAGCGCGGAACACGACTTTGGAAAACCGCGCCTACGCGCTGATCACCGGCGTTTTCGTGCTCGCCATCGCCGCCGCGATCCTGGTGTGGGCGAACTGGCTTGCAGGCAGCCCCGTGCAGCGGGTCCCGTACCGCGTGGTCTCGCTGCGACCGATCACCGGCCTGAACGAGCAGGCGCAGGTGCGCTACCGCGGGATCGACGCGGGACGCGTCACGACCATCCGGCTCGACAAGGCGAACCCGAACCGCATCCTGATCGGTATCGAAGTCGACAAGGAAGTGCCGATCACCCGCGGCACCTACGCGCAACTCGGCATGGAAGGTATCACCGGCATCGCCTACGTCCACCTGCTCGATGACTACAGCTCCCGCGAGCCGCCGGCCAAGGGCCGCGACGGCGTGCCCGAGATCCACCTTCGGCCGTCGTTCCTTGATGCGCTGTTCGATAACGGCGAGGCCGTGCTGCGCGATGGGCGGGCGCTGCTTACCGAGATGACGAAGCTGGTAAACGAAGAGAACCGGGAGCGCATCGGGCGCTCGCTCGCGCATCTCGAAACTTTGCTGGCGAAGCTCGAAGCGCAATTGCCGGGCTTCATCGAGCGCACCGACGAGCGCGTGCAGGCGTGGATGAACGAGAAGAACCGGCGCAATGTCGAGGGGATGCTATCGAATCTGAACGAAGCGACGCGCGACCTGCCCGCGCTGGTGCGGGACGCGCGCGCTCTGTCCGCGCAGGCGACCCAGCTCGCCACGGAAGCCACGGCGCTCGCGCGCGAATCGCGGGGCGCGGTAAACGACGTGCGCGGCACGACGCTGCCGAAGGTCAACGCGCTGGCCGACTCGGTCGAGCGCAGCGCGCGGCGCGTTGGCGAGCTGGCGGAAACGCTCGAGCAGAAGCCCGACAGTCTTCTCTGGGGGCGGGACAAGAGGCCCCCAGGTCCCGGCGAGGAAGGATTTCAATGAGCGGATCGCGGTCTGGCGGTGGCCTTGCTTTTGTATGCACCCTCGTACTCGCGAGCTGCGCGGGCGGCGGCGCCTCGAGCGTGCCGCTCCACAGCTACGACCTCGGCATCGAGACCCCCGCGACGAGCATGCCGGCGGTCGAGCTGCGCGGCGTGCGCGCGGTGCGGCCGTTCGACAGCACCGCGATGTACTACCGACTGGCCTACCGTGACGGTGCGGAACTCGTGGCGTTCGCCCAATCGCGCTGGGCGGCACCGCCAGGGGAACTCGTACGCAAGCAGCTCGCGCGCGCAACGCGCGCCGGGACGCCGCGCTGCGCGCTGGAGATCGAGCTGCAGGAATTCAGCCAGGTGTTCAGCGCGCCGGACGCGAGTAACGCGCAGCTCGAGCTGGTCGCCACGCTCGGTGTGCCTTCCGGCAGTTTAGAAACGCGCGCGTTGCGTCTTACGGAGGCGGACGCCGGATCGACGGCCGCACAGGGCGTGAAGGCGATGCAGCGCGCGGTCACACGCGCGATCGCCGAGCTCGTGCAGTGGATCGACGGCGTCGCCGGCTGCCGAGGCTGACGGTCGCCGCCGGACGTCAGGCCCAGGTGCAGCGGTAGACCGCGCGGCTGCCGAAAACGTTCGGCAGCAGGCTGACGGGACGCCCGGCGTGGAGGACGAGCCGCTCTTCGATCCGCGTGCCGAGCCGCCGGCACAGGTCCTCGAAGTCGGTCAGCGTGCACAGGTGCACGTTGGGCGTTTCGTACCAGGCGTAGGGCAGTTCCTCCGAGACCGGCATTCTTCCGAGCAAGAGCTGCAGGCGCGCTTGCCAGTGGCCGAAATTCGGAAACGAGACGATCACCTCGCGCCCGACGCGCAGCATCTCGCGCATCAGCTGTTCGGTGCGGTGGATGGTCTGCAGCGTCTCCGACAGCAGCACGTAGTCGAACGAGCCGTCGCGAAAGACCGAAAGCCCGTCCTCGAGGTTCATCTGCAGCACGTTGACGTCGTTCCTGACGCAGGCAACCACCTCGGCGTCGTCGATCTCGACGCCGTAGCCCGGTGCCTGGCGTGCCTCCCACAGGTAGCGCAGGAGCGCGCCATCGCCGCAGCCGAGATCGAGCACCCGTGCACCGGGCGTCACCCAGCGCGCGATGGCGGCGAAGTCGGGCCTTGCGGCGAGCAGCACCTGATCGGTCGCGTTCATCGGCTCAGCGCTTGATGTTCTCGAAGTAGGCGCGCAGCGCGCCGTGATAGCGCGGATCGTCCATCAGAAACGCGTCGTGGCCGCCGGGCGCATCGAGCTCGAGGTACGACAGGATCCTGCGGTTGTCGAGCAGCGCGCGGACAATTTCGCGCGCGCGCGCCGGTGCGAAGCGCCAGTCCGACTTGAACGACACCACGAGGAAGGCGGCCTGGGCACGCGCCAGCGCGGCCGACAGGTTGCCGCCGAACTCCGCGGCCGGGTCGAAATAGTCGAGCGCCTTGGTGATGCGCAGATAGGTATTGGCGTCGAAATACGAAGAGAACTTGTCGCCCTGGTAGCGCAGGTAGGACTCGACCTCGAAGTCGATGTCGAAGTCGAACCCGGGCACCCCGCGCCGCAGCAGACGGCCGAATTTGGCCATCATCGCTTCGTCCGACAGGTAGGTGATGTGCCCGATCATGCGCGCGATACGCAGCCCGCGCGTCGGGACCACGCCCTTGTCGTAGTAGTGCCCGCCGTGGAAGTCCGGATCCGTCGTGATCGCCTGCCGCGCGACCTCGTTGAAGGCGATGTTCTGCGCCGACAGCCGCGGCGTGGAGGCGATCACGAGCGCATGCCGGATGCGCTCCGGGTAGGCCAGCGCCCAGTGCAGCGCCTGCATCGCCCCGAGGCTGCCTCCCATGACCGCCGCGAAGCACTCGATACCCAGCCGGTCGGCGAGCCGCGCCTGCGCATCGACCCAGTCCTCGACCGTCACCACGGGGAAGTCACCCCCCCAGGGCCGACCGGTCGCCGGGTTCAGGCTCATCGGCCCCGTCGAGCCGTGGCAGCCGCCGAGGTTGTTCACGCCGATCACGAAAAAGCGCTCGGTATCGAGCGGCTTGCCCGGCCCCACGAGGTTGTCCCACCAGCCGAGTTCATCAGGGCGGTCGGCGTACAGGCCCGCGACATGGTGCGAGGCGTTCAGCGCGTGGCACACCAGCACGGCGTTCGAGCGTGCAGCGTTCAGCGTGCCGTAGGTCTCGTAGGCGAGCTCGAACGCGGGCAGCGTCGCGCCGCTGCGCAGCCGGAGGGGTGCGTCAAAAACGGCCGTTTGCGGGGCGACGACCCCCACGGAGCCGGACGGATGCTGCGGTGCGTTCACGTCTCGATCAGGCACAAAAAAACCCGTTCAGCTTGCGCAGAAACGGGTTCGCGGGCGACCGTCTCTTTAGCTGGATTTGTTACGCGCCCGCAAGCTGAACATCAAATCGGCGCAGACCGCAGTATAACCGACTACCCGACTACGCGGCGCGCGCGGCGCCGCGTGCGAGCAGTGCGTCGATTGCCTCGGCGGCGAGCCCGGCCTCGGCGAGCACTTCGCGCGTGTGCTCGCCCAGGCGCGGGGCGTGGCGACGGTAGCCCGGCGCGGTCTCGGACCACTCGGAGGGCACCTTCAATGAGCGCAGCCGGCCCTCGCTCGGATGCTCGACGGTCTCGAAATAACCGATCGCCGCGAGGTGCGGGTCGCGCACGATGTCATCGATGCTGTTCATGCGTTGCACCGGAATGTCTGCGCGCTCCAGAAGCCCGAGCCATTCCTCGGTACTGCGCTTACGCATCTCGTCCGCGACGAAGGCATAGGCGGCGTCGTAGTTCTGCGCGCGCGCCTCGTGCGTGGCAAAGCGCGCGTCGTCGCTCAGAAGGTCGCCGCGACCCACCAGTTCGAGAAACGCGCGCCATTGCTTGTCGTTGTAGATGAGCGCGCAGACGTAGCCGTCGCGGGTCGCGTACGGACGCCGGTCGCGCGCGAGCAGCCGCACGTAACCCGGACCGCCCACCGGCGGATCGAAGGTGTAGCCGCCGAGATGCTCGCCAAGCACCACCTGCAGCATGCCTTCGAACATCGGCACGTCGATCCGCTGGCCGCGGCCCGAGCGCTCGCGCCAGAACAGCGCGGCCATCACCGCGTTGGCGAGTTGCAGCCCGATCGTCCGGTCGGCCGTGATCAGCGGCGTGTAGCGCGGCGACTCGTTGCCCGCCGCCTGATGCAGCCAGGGGATCCCGGCGGCCCCCTGGATCAAGTCGTCGTAGGCCGGGCGCGCCGCGTACGGACCGCGCTGGCTGTAGCCGAAGGCGCCGACATAAAGGATGCGCCCGTTCACTGCGCGCAGGTCCTCGTAGGCGAGCCGCAGGCGCGCCATCGCCTGCGGTCGGATGTTGTACACGAGCGCGTCCGCGCCGCGCGCCAGCGCGAGCAGGGCATCGCGCGCGGCCGGCTGCTTGAGGTCGAGCGCCACCGAGCGCTTGTTGCGGTTGACGTTGAGGAAGATATGCCCCATGCCGGCATGGCGCTGCGGCCAGGCGCTGCGCATCACGTCGCCCTCGAGCGGCTCGACCTTGATCACGTCCGCGCCCATGTCGCCGAGGATCTGCGTGGCATACGGACCCATCACCACGGTGGTGAGGTCGATGACGCGAACCCCGTCGAGTGGTCCGGGCATGCTGGGGCAGGTCGCGCCGGTCTCGCTAGCCGTTCAGCTTCGCGATCAGATCGCGAATGCGGATCGGGTCGGCGCTGCGCAGCACGCGCTGCGTAAGCGAGCGCGTCTGCGCGAGATCGGTCTTCAGGACGCGTTCTTTGATTGCCAGAAGCTGCGTCGGATGCATCGAGAAGTTGCGCAGGCCGAAACCGAGCAGCAGCCGCGTCAGCATGAGGTCGCCCGCCATCTCGCCGCAGACGGCGACCGGCGTTCCGGCTCGGGTCGCGGTCTGGATCGTGCGCGCGACGAGCTGCAGCACCGCCGGGTGGAGCGGATCATAAAGGTGTGCGACGGCATCGTCGGTACGATCGATCGCGAGCGTGTACTGGATCAGGTCGTTGGTTCCCAGCGATAGAAAGCTCAATCGCTTCATGAACGCCGGCAGCGCCAAGGCCGCGGCGGGAATCTCGATCATCCCGCCGACCGGAATTCCGGCCGTGTAGCGCTCGCCACGCTCGTCGAGCTGTTCCCTGGCCTGGCGCAGGAGCGCGAGCGCCTGCTCGACTTCGTGCGGGTGTGCGAGCATCGGCAGCAGAATGCGCAACTGGCCGTAGGTCGACGCACGCAGGATCGCGCGCAGCTGCGTGAGAAACATCTGCGGCTCGGCCAGGCAGTAGCGAATCGCGCGCAGTCCCATTGCCGGATTGGGCATCACGTGGACGTCACCGTGCAGCGCCTTGTCGGCACCGACGTCGAGCGTGCGCAGAACCACCGGCCGCCCGAGCATGGCCCGCGCGACGTCGCGGTAGGCTTCGAACTGCTCGTCCTCGTTCGGCAGGTCCCGGCGGTTCATGAACAGGAACTCGGTGCGGAACAGCCCCCCCCCTTCGGCGCCCGCCTCGAGGACCTGATCGATGTCCTGCGGCAGCTCGATGTTCGCGTAGAGCTCGATCGGCGTGCCGTCGAGCGTCGCCGGTCGCGTGGTTCGCAGGCGCTTGAGCTTCTGGCGCTCGATCTCGAGCTGCGACTGGCGCAGCTTGTACTCGCGCAGAACGAGCGGGTCCGGATCGACGATCAGTACGCCCTGCACGCCGTCCACGATCACCAGCTCGCCCTCGCGGATCATGTGCCGGGCGTGGTGCAGGCCGACCAGCGCCGGAATCCCGAGGCTGCGCGCCAGAATCGCGGTGTGCGAGGTCACACCGCCGGCGTCGGTAACGAAGCCGCCGAAATGGTGGCGCTTGAACAGAATCATGTCCGCGGGCGCCAGGTCGTGGGCCACCACGATCAGGTTCTGCTCCTCCGCGAGCTGCGGCGCGGGCGGTGTGTCGGTTCCCAACAGCGCTTTGAGCACGCGCTCGACGACCTGCTGGACATCCGCCTTGCGCTCGCGCAGATAGGGATCGTCGATCGACTCGAACTGCTCGACGAGGCGCTCCATCTGCTGAACCAGCGCCCATTCCGCATTGCAGCGGCGCTCGCGCACCAATGCCCGCGGCACTTCCGAGAGCGTCGAGTCCTCGAGAATCATCCGGTGCACGTTCACCAGAGCGCCGAATTCCGCGGGTGATCCTGGCGGAATGTGCGATTCGATTGCCGCGAACTCGTCGCGCACCCGCCCGACGGCCGCGTTGAATCGCGCGACCTCGTCCTCCACGGCGCCTTCCGCAATCTCGTAGTGGCCGACCTCGAGTCGTGCCGTCGAGACGAGGTGGGCGTGTCCGATGGTGATGCCCGAGGACACGCTCGCGCCGTGCAGGACGAAGTTCATGCGTGCAGCACCGGACGCCCGGTTCTCACTCGCCTTCGCCAAACTTGTCGGAAATGAGTTCGCGGACCGCGGCCAGCGCCGCGTCGGCGTCGACGCCAATGGTTTCGATGGTTACGGTCGCGCCCTTGCCGGCTGCGAGCATCATCACCCCCATGATGCTCTTCGCGTTGACCCGCCGGCCGCCGCGCGACAGCCAGACCTCGGACTGGAAGCGGCTCGCGAGCGCGGTCAGCTTCGCCGAGGCGCGCGCGTGCAAGCCGAGCTTGTTGTCGATGGTCGCCTCAGCGCTTGGCATCGGAGCAGCAGTCGCCGTTCATGTGAATGACGCCCTCGGTGCCGCCCGAGCGCGCTTTCTCGACGAGCGACTCGAGCCCACCGCCACAGTACGTGAGCACGCGCAGAAGCATCGGCAGGCTGACGCCCGAGACGCCCTCGATGCGTCCCGGCTCGAGCAGGCGCGAAGCGATGTTGCACGGGGTCGCGCCGTAAATGTCGGTCAGCACCAGCACGCCGCTGCCGGTGTCGAGCGCGCGCAGCGCGGCGCGCCCGCGCGCGAGGATCGCCTCGGGATCGTCGGCGCCCGTCATGCCGATCTCGCGAACGTTATCGGGCGCGCGCCCCAGCATGTGGGTCGCCGAGGCGACCAAGGCGGCGCCGAGGCCGTCGTGGGCGAGGATCAGGACGCCGATCATGCGCGGCCTAGCCGCGCGGCCCGGCGGCCGCCGCCTCGAGCGCGCGGACGAACATGCCGGCGACGTCGAATCCGGTCTGGTCCTGGATCTCGCGAAAGCAGGTCGGGCTGGTCACGTTGATCTCCGTAATCCAGTCACCGATCACGTCCAGGCCGACGAGCAGGAGCCCGCGCGCCGCAAGCCGTGGTCCGATTGCCTCGACGATCTCGCGCTCGCGCGCCGTCACCGGCATCGCCACGCCGCGCGCGCCGGCGGCCAGGTTGCCGCGGAATTCGCCCGGCCGCGGAATGCGCGCGAGGACGTGCGGCACCAGCTCGCCGTTGATCAGGATGACACGCCGGTCGCCTTCGGTGATCTCCGGGATGTAGCGCTGCGCCATCACCGAGCGTGCGCCGCCCTGCGACATGATCTCGATGATCACATTGCGGTTGGCGTCGTCGGCGCGCACGCGGAAGACGTTCTCCCCGCCCATCACGTCGAGCCGCTTGACCACGACGTCCGAGTGCTCGTCGACGAAGGCATGGATGCGGGCGCTGTCGCGCGACACCAGCGTCGGCACCACGAACTGCGGAAACTCCGCGATCGCCAGCTTTTCGTTGTGATCGCGCACCGCATCGGGCGCATTGACCACGCAGGCGCCCTCGCGCACCGCCGCCGAGAGCAGCCAGGTGCTGACGACGTACTCCAGGTCGAAGGGTGGATCCTTGCGCATCAGTACGCCGTCGAACTCCGCCAGGCGCCGCTCCGTGACTTCATGCGGCCGGTGCCAATCGGCGTCGTCTTGCGCAAGCACGATTCGCGTCGCCTCGGCGACCACGCCGCCCGGCTGCCAGGCGAGACCCGTCTGCGCACAGATCGATATGCCGTGTCCGCGCGCCTGCGCGGCGCGCATCATCGCGACCGAGGTGTCCTTGTACGCCTTGAGCGTGTCGGGTGGGTCGATGATGAAAAGGAATTCCATCGATGATCGATGCGCAGCCGACTCAAGCCGCGCGCGCGGCCGACGCGCGCCACATGCTGTTACTTGACCTGCGAAGCCATGTATTCGATGGCGGCCCGGAGCTCCGCATCCGTCAGGCTCGGATTGCCGCCCCTGGGCGGCATTGCACCCTTGCCGGCAATTGCGAATTTCAGCATGCCGTCGATTCCGACCTCGAGGCGCGGCGCCCACGCCGCCTTGTCGCCGAGCTTCGGCGCATTGGCAACACCGGTGCCATGACAGGCAACGCAGACTTTGCCGTAGACCGCCTTGCCGTCGACAGGCCCGGCGGCGGCGGGCTGTGCCGCGGCCGTCGGTGCGGGCGCGGCGCCGGCGGCCGCCATGCGTTGCTTGTACGCCGGATCATCGGCGAACTCGACGTGGCCGACCGGCTGGATCCGCTTCGCGACGGCTTCCGGGGTGAGCGCCGCCGGGTCCGCGCTGGGACGATTGAGCACAAGCTGCAGCAGCAGCGCGATGGCGATGATCGGTACGAGGAACGCAAGCAGAACCGTCACGATCAGCTGCTGGGGCGTCTTGATGAAGGAGGAGTGCTCGTCGTGCTCGCTCATGCCTGCGTCCTGCCTGCGTCTGATGGAGGGAAAAAGGGATTTTACCGTCAAAGCGTGGGCCGCCCGCACGGCCCGCAGGGCGGGCGGGGTAAAATGCCTCCCGCCGCGCGCCCGTAGCTCAGCTGGATAGAGTACTGCCCTCCGAAGGCAGGGGTCGGACGTTCGAATCGTCTCGGGCGCGCCAGATTTCCTTGCCGAGGGACCGCATGAGCGACAAGTCCGTGAGCCGCTTTCCAGTTCCCGATCTCGCGGAATTGCCCGACGACGTTCGGGCGCGGATTCTCGAGGTGCAGGAAAAGTCGGGCTTCGTGCCGAACGTGTTTCTCGCGCTGGCGCATCGGCCGGATGAATTCCGCGCGTTTTTCGCCTACCACGACGCGGTGATGGAAAAGGACGGCGGCCTGTCCAAGGCCGAGCGCGAGATGATCGTCGTGGCGACCAGCGGGGCCAACGACTGCCAGTACTGCGTGGTCGCGCACGGCGCGATCCTGCGCGTACGTGCGAAGAATCCGCTGATCGCGGACCAGGTCGCAATCAATTACCGCAAGGCCGACATCACCGCGCGCCAGCGCGCGATGCTCGACTTCGCCTTCAAGGTGTCGCTTGCCGCGCAGGAGATCGGCGACGAAGACTTCGAACGGTTGCGCGCGCACGGCTTCTCCGACGAGGACGCCTGGGACATTGGCGCGATCGCGGCGTTCTTCGCGCTGTCCAACCGCATGGCGAATCTCACCAGCATGCGCCCGAACGACGAGTTCTACCTGCTGGGGCGCGTTCCGCGCGGCAAGTAGCTCCGGCATGCGCGTGCTGGGCATCGACGTCGGCGGCAGCGGCATCAAGGGCGCGCCGGTCGACACCCGCACGGGCCGTCTGCTGGCGCCGCGTGTCAGGCTGGATACGCCGGCGCCGGCGACGCCGGCCGCGGTCACGCGGTCGGTGGCGCGCGTCGTGCGCCGTTTCGCCTGGCGCGGACCGATCGGCTGCGGCGTGCCCGCGGCCGTGCGCGCCGGCGTGCTCCTCACGGCGGCCAACGTGCACCACGGCTGGATTGGCACGGACGCGCGTGCACTGTTCTCGCACGCGACCGGTCGCCGCGTGGCGATCATCAACGACGCCGACGCTGCCGGCTACGCCGAGATGACCTTTGGCGCCGGCCGTGGACGCACCGGGCTCGTGATCCTCGTCACGCTCGGCACCGGGATCGGCACGGCGCTGTTCATCAATGGCCACCTGGTGCCGAACACGGAACTCGGCCACCTCGAGCTGGACGGACACGAAGCCGAGGCGCGCGCATCCGCGAAGGTTCGCAAGCATTCGCGGCTGTCATGGAAGAAGTGGGCGCTGCGCGTCGATGCCTATCTGCAGGCGCTGCAGCGCTACTTCTGGCCTGACCTGATCATCGTCGGCGGCGGGGTGAGCCGAAAGGCCGAAAAGTTCTTTCCACGCCTGTCGGTCGCGGAGAACGTGGAGGTGGTTCCGGCGCAGCTGCAGAACGACGCCGGCATCGTCGGCGCCGCGCTTGCCTACGAGCACGCGGCGCAGCGCGGGCGGCAGCGGCTCGCGCTCGGGCCGCCGGCGGGCGTCAGGCCGCGACCGGCGGGCGGCGCTTAGCGAATCCCGTCGCGGATTCGAACGCGTGCGCGAGCTGCAGCACGCCGAAGTCGTCGCGGTAGCGCCCGACGATCTGCACGCCGACCGGCAGCGGTTGAGGGTCGTCGCTGAACCCCGCGGGCACCGAGATCGCCGGATGGCTCGCGGCGGTGACGCGGAAGCAGACCTTCATCCAGTCGATATAGGTCGTGAGCTTTTCGCCGTTGATCTCGGTGACGTAGGGTTGATCGACCGGGAACGGCGGCACCTGCGACACCGGTGCGAGGAGAAACTCGTAGCGCGTCATGAACGTGCGCAGCGCGTGGTAGACCTTGGTGCGCAGCGCCTGCGCGCGCGCGATGCGTGCCGCATCGAGCTTGAGGCCTTCCTCGATGTTCCAGATCACCGTGTCCTTCATGAGGTGGCGGTGCGTCTCGAGCAGCGGCGCGTACTTCGTGGCAAACGCGACCGCGCGCAGGACGTGAAACACCTCGTCGGCGCCGTCCAGGTCCGGTGTCGCGTCCTCGACAATGCAGCCGAGCGCCTCGAAGGTTTTGCGCTGCGCGGCGAGCACGCGCCGGATGCGCGGGTCGACCGGCAGGCCGCCGAGGTCGGGGCTCCAGGCGATGCGCAGCTTGCGAAAGTCGCGCTTGAGCGGGCGCGCGAACGCGCGCCCGGGCCCGTCGAGCGTCACAGGCGCGCGCGGATCGGGCCCCGCCATCGCCGCAAGGAGGAAGGCAGTATCCTCGACGCTGCGCGCCATCGGGCCGAGCGTGCTCATCGTGTCCCAGGCGTCGTCCGTCGGGTAGGCGGGCACGCGGCCCGGCGTCGGCCGAAAGCCGACCACGTTGCAGAAGTTTGCCGGGTTGCGCAGCGATCCGCCGAGGTCCGAGCCATCGGCGATGGGCAGCATGCCGCAGGCGAGCGCCACCGCCGCACCGCCCGAAGAGCCGCCGCAGGTCTTGGTCAGGTCGTAGGGGTTGCGCGTCGCGCCGAACACCGCGTTGAAGGTCTGGCTGCCGGCGCCGAACTCCGGCGTGTTGGTCTTGCCGATCGTGATCGCCCCCGCGTTGCCCAGGCGCTCGACGAGCGCCGCGTCCTCCTCGGGCACGGTGTCCGCGTAGATCGGCGAGCCCTTTGTCGTGCGGATGCCTTTGGTCGGCACGAGATCCTTGTAGGCGATCGGCAGACCGGCGAGCGGTCCGAGCTCGGCGGTGCGCGGCCGCGCCAGACGCCGGTCGAGCGCCTTCGCCTGCGCGAGCGCGCGCTCAGGCAGAAAGGTCACGATCGCGTTGACCTGCGGATTGACCCGCTCGATCTGTGCGATGGTCGCACGCATCAGCTCGGTCGCCGAGAGCTTGCGGCTGCGAATCAGACGCGCGAGTCTGCGTGCGCTGGTGAAACAGAGTTCGGTCACCGGGATTTCCGTCACATGAGAACGATGTCGTACTGCTCTTGCGAGTAGCTGCTTTCGGCCTGCATCGAGATCGGCTTGCCGATGAAATCCGACAGCATTGCGAGCGCGCCCGACTCCTCCTCGAGAAACAGGTCGGTGACGGCGTGCGAGGCGAGGATCCGGTACTCGCGCGCGTTGAATGCGCGCGCCTCGCGCAGGATCTCGCGCAGGATTTCGTAGCACACGGTGCGCGCGGTTCTCACCTCGCCGCGTCCTTCGCAGGTCGGGCAGGGCTCGCAGAGGACGTGTGCCAGCGATTCACGGGTGCGCTTGCGCGTCATTTCGACGAGGCCCAGCTGGGTGAAGCCGTTCAGCGTCATCCGCGTGCGGTCGCGTGCCAGCGCGCGCTTGAACTCTTCGAGCACGGCCACGCGGTGCTCGTCGCTGTCCATGTCGATGAAGTCGATGATGATGATGCCGCCGAGGTTGCGCAGCCGCAGCTGACGCGCGATCGCCTGCGCGGCCTCGAGGTTGGTCTTGAACACGGTGTCGTCGAAATTGCGCTGTCCGACGAAGCCGCCGGTGTTCACGTCGACCGTGGTCATGGCCTCGGTCTGATCGATCACCAGGGTGCCGCCCGACTTCAGGTCGACGCGCCGCGACAGCGCCTTCTCGATCTCGGGCTCGACGTTGTACAGGTCGAACAGGGGCCGCTCGCCCGTGTAGTGCTCGAGGCGCGTCAGAACATTCGGCATGTAGGTCTGCGCGAAGGCGAGAAGCTTCTGGAAGTTCTCCCGTGAATCCACGCGCACGACCGCGGTTTGCTCGGAAACGATGTCGCGCAGCACCCGCTGCGCGAGCGACAGATCCTGGTAGAGGAGCGCCGGCGGCTGTGCGCCCTTCGCGCGCGCGTCGAGGTTGCGCCAGAGGTGGCGCAGGTAGGCGATGTCGGCGGCCAGTTCGGCATCGCTCGCCGTCTCGGCGAGCGTCCGAACGATGAAGCCGCCGGCCTCGTCCTCGGGCAGCAGCTCGCGCAGCTTTTCGCGCAGCAGCTGGCGTCCGGTCTCGTCTTCGATGCGCTGGGAAATGCCGATATGCGGGTCCTGCGGCAGATACACGAGCATGCGACCCGCGATCGAGATCTGCGTCGAGAGCCGCGCGCCCTTGGTGCCGATCGGATCTTTCACCACCTGCACGACGACCGGCTGACCCTCGGCGAGAATGCGCTCGATCGGGCGGCCCGGCTCGCCGTTCGCACGCCGTTCGCCATGGATGTCGGCGACATGCAGAAAAGCGGCGCGCTCGAGGCCGATGTCGATAAACGCCGACTGCATGCCGGGCAGCACCCGTGCGACGCGCCCGACATAAACGTTGCCAACGAGGCCGCGGCTCGCAGCGCGCTCGACGATCAACTCCTGCACGCTGCCGGCCTGAAGCACCGCGACGCGGGTCTCCTGCGGCGTCACGTTGATCAGGATCTCATCGCTCATGCGCCGACTCCGCCCGATCGCGGGTGTCGATCATTTGCGCCGTTTCGTACAGCGGCAGCCCCATCACGCCCGAATAGCTGCCCTCGAGCGCGACCACGAACTGCGCCGCACGCCCCTGGATCGCATAGGCACCCGCCTTGTCGTCTGCCTCGCCGGTGGCGAGGTAGGCGCGAATCTCATCGTCGTCCAAGCGGCGGAAGGTGACGCGGCTGCGCGACAGCGCGAATTCGCAGCGCGCGGCGCAGCGCAGCGCCACGCCGGTGAGGACCTCGTGCGTTTTCGCCGAGAGCAGGCCGAGCATGCGCGCGGCCTCGGCGCGGTCCACGGGCTTGCCGAGGATGCGCCGGCCGGCGACGACCGCGGTATCCGCCGCGAGCACCGGGGCGGTCGCGAGCCCCGCGGCGCGGATTCGCGTCCAGCCCGCCTCGGCCTTTGCCCGTGTCACGCGTGCTACGTACGCCTCGGGCGTCTCGCCGGCATGCACCGATTCGTCCACCGTGTCGTGCCCCAGCAGCGTGTAGGGAACGCCGATTTGCTCGAGCAGTGCGCGTCGCCGCGGGCTGCGCGAGGCCAGGTAAATCGGGTTCGCGTCGACAGGGATCATGCGGGGCGGCTGAGTGTAGCAAAGCCGCCCCGTGGACCGGCCGCCGCTCAAGCCCGGTGGTACGGATGTCCGGTGAGCAGGCTGGCGGCGCGATAGAGCTGCTCGCACAGCAGCAGCTGGGCGAGCGCATGCGGCAGCGTGAACGAGGAAAGCCGCAGACGCAGGCTGCTCGCGCGCAGGATGCCGGCATCGAGGCCGTCGGCGCCGCCGATCACGAAGGCGACGCTGCCGCTTGTCGAGAGCCAGTCGCGCAGGCGCAGCGCGAACTGTGCCGTGGTGAGATCGCTGCCGTGCTCGTCGAGCGCGATGCGCAATCCGCCGGGGGGCAGCGCGGCGGCAATCCGTTTCGCTTCGGCTGCGAGCAGCTGCACCGGTCGCCGGCCGGGGCGGCGCGGCTCGGGCTTGACCGGGACGCGGCGCGTTTCGTAGCCGCGCGGCATGCGCTTGAGATATTCGGCGCAGGCCGTTTCAGCCCAGTGGGGAAGACGCCCGGCCACGGCAATGATCAGCAGACGGGCCACGCCGGCTCAGGCCGTGCGGCCGCGGCCGGCCCGGGGCGCCGCGCGGCGCGCGGCAGGCTGGCGCGGCGCGCGGCCTTGCGTGAGCGACTTCATCCGCACCGGCTTGCCGCCCCACAGCTCTTCGAGGTTGTAGTAGCTGCGCACCGCGGGGTGCATGATGTGCACCACCACGTCGCCCAGGTCGACCAGCACCCACTCGGCGTTCGCGCCGCCTTCGACGCCCTCGACGCGCTCGCCGAGGGCCTTGAGCTTCTTCGCCACGTTGTCGGCGAGCGCCTTCACTTGCCGAGTCGAATCACCGCTCGCGATGATCACGCGCTCGAACAGCGAGGGCATGTCCGACGTGTTGAAGACGACGATGTCATGTCCCTTGATGTCCTCGAGCGCATCGACGATCGCGCGCTGCTTTTTTCGGATGTCCATTGGGCTCAGCCGTTCTCCTTCACGATCCTTCACGATGCTTCACGATGCGCGGTACAGCTTGTGGCGGGTGATGTACTCGTTGACCGGGGCCGGCAGCCAGGCCGAGACGTCCTCGCCGCTCGCGAGTCGCGCGCGCAGCGCGGTCGCCGAAAGTTCGAGCGGCGGCATCTCGACGCGGATCACGGCACCCGCGGGGCGCTCACGCCAGCGGCCCTGCGCGCGCTCGGCGCGCGACGCGACTTCCACGTCGATCGCGGGCACCGGCGTCATGACCCCGCCGGGACGCGTGAACACGGCAATGTGCGCGACGATGAACAAATCCTTCCAGCGGTGCCAGCGATCGAGCTTGGCGAACTGGTCATCGCCCATCAGCAGCACGAGCGGTCGATCCGGCCCGAGCTCTCTGCGCAGCGCCGCCAGGCTGTCGACGGTGTAGCCTGATGCCCCCGGGGCCAGCTCGCGCTCGTCGATCGCGTAACGTGGATCGCCGCCGAGTGCGAGGCGCAGCATCGCCACGCGATGCGCCGCGCTCGCGACGGGCGCGTCCCGATAGCCGGGCTGGCCGGTGGGAATCCACAGCACGCGCGCGAGACCCAGGACGTCGAGCGCAAGCCGGGCGATGCGCAGGTGCGCCGCATGGACGGGATCGAACGTGCCGCCGAGAATGCCGATCGGCCCGGCCGTTCCGGCCGTACCGCTCTCATTCAACCGCGCACTTCTCCGTGGCCGAGCACGACGTACTTCTGCGAAGTCAGGCCCTCGAGACCCACGGGACCACGCGCGTGCAGCTTGTCGTTCGAAATGCCGATCTCCGCGCCCAGGCCGTACTCGTAGCCGTCGGCGAAGCGCGTCGATGCATTGACCATGACCGATGCCGAATCGACTTCGCGCAGGAAGCGTTGCGCTCGCTCTGTGTCGTCGGTGACGATCGCGTCGGTGTGCTTGGAGCCGTAGCGCTCGATGTGGTCGATCGCCGCATCGAGTCCTTCTATCACACGCACCGAAACGACCGGTGCGAGCCATTCGGTATGGTAGTCAGCTTCGGTCGCGGGCCTCGCATCGGGCACGAAGCGCCGGGTGGCCGCGTCGCCGTGCATTTCGACGCCCTTGGCGCGATAGATTTCCGCAATGCGCGGCAAAAAGGCGGGCGCAATCGCCTCGGCGACGAGCAGCGTCTCCATCGTATTGCAGGTGCCGTAGCGTTGCGTCTTCGCGTTGTCCGCGATGCGCACGGCGCTGTCCAGGTCCGCGCGGTCGTCGACGTAGACGTGACAGACGCCGTCCAGGTGCTTGATCATCGGAATGCGCGATTCGCGCATCAGGCGCTCGATCAACGCCTTGCCGCCGCGCGGCACGATGATGTCGACATATTCGTGCATCGTGATCAGCTCGCCGACCGCTGCGCGATCGGCGGTCTCGACGACCTGAGCGGCGGTTTCCGGCAGCCCGGCCGCCCTGAGTCCCGCGCGCACGCAGGCGGCGATGGCCTGGTTGGAGTGCAGCGCCTCCGAGCCTCCGCGCAGGATGCAGGCGTTGCCGGCCTTGATGCACAGTCCCGCCGCGTCCGCCGTGACGTTGGGGCGCGACTCGTAAATGATGCCGATCACGCCGAGCGGCACGCGCATGCGGCCGACCTCGATGCCCGACGGGCGCTGCACCCGCTCGCTGATGCGGCCGATCGGATCGGGCAGCGCGGCCACCTGCTCGAGGCCTGCGGCCATCTGCTCGATCGCCTGCTCGCTTAGCGTCAGCCGGTCGACGAAGGCCGCGTCGCGGCCCTGTGCCCGGGCATGCTCGACATCGGTGCGGTTCGCCTCGAGGAGCTGCGTGACCTGGGCGCGGACCTCGGCCGCCATCGCGCGCAGCGCCGCATTCTTGGTTTCGGTCGAGGCGCGCGCGAGCGCGCGCGCGGCCGCCCGGGCAGCCGCCCCGAGCCCGCGCATATAGGTGCCGACGCCGCTGCCAACGTCGGCCCGCCGCGCGTCAAGCGCTTGATCCATGGGCCAATTCTAACCCCATGCGTATGAACCCTTCCCAGGGATCGGCCTTCGCCACGCCCTTGATCGCACGGTCGATTTCAGCGGCGCGACGAATCGCACGATCGATCGAAGTGCGCGCCACGCGGCGCAGGCCCGCCCGCAGCGCGGCCTGGCGTGCGCCCCAAACGCGGTTCTCGCGCATGAGCTGATCGAGCGGCCGCCCCGCCTGCACGCCGTCCTGTACGCGCGCCAGCGCGCGCAGGTCCTCCGCGATCGCCCAGAGGACGAGCGTGGGTGCTTCGCCTTCGTTATGCAGTCCCGCGATGACGCGCGCGAAGCGTGCGGTGTCCCCGGCGAGTAACGCGGCCGACGCGTCGAACGCGTCGTAGCGTGCGACGTTCGCCACGGCCTCGCGTACCGCGTCGAGCGAGAGCGCACCGAGAGGCGCGAGCAGCGCGAGCTTCTGGACCTCCTGGTGTGCCGCAAGCAGGTTGCCTTCGACGCGATCGGCGATGTACTCGAGCACCTCGGGCGCGGCGCGCTGGTCCTGGCGGGCGAGGCGCGCGCCGATCCACGCCGGCAGTCGCGCGCGTTCGATCGGAAACACGTCGACCACGGTCCCGGCCCCCGTCAGGGCGCGAAACCAGGCCGACGACTGCGCCGTGCGGTCGAGCCGCGGCAGTGAAACGATCGTCACGATTTCCGGCGCGGGGCGCGCGCAGTAGGCGACGATCGCGGCCGCGCCGTCTGTGCCCGGCTTGCCGGAGGGCATCCGCAGCTCAACGATCTTGGCGCCGCCGAACAGCGACAGGCTCGCGCCCGCGTGGGTCAGCGCGCTCCAGTCGAAGCCGCGCTCGACCTGCAGGACCTCGCGCTCGGCGTGTCCGCGCTGGCGCGCCGCGGCGCGGATGGCATCGGCCGCTTCGAGCGCGAGCAGGGGCTCGTCGCCGTGGATGACGTAAAGCGCGCCGAGCGTCTTTGCGAGCTGTGCTTCGAGCTGCTCGGGGCGCAGCGCCATCGCCAATCGTGCGCGCGCTACTTGCGCTGCGCGGCCGCGAGTTGCCGCATCATCTGTTGCACCATGTCGGCTTGCATGTCGCGATACAGCAGCTCCTCCTCGGATTCCTTGGCGAGCACCAGGCTGTCGTTGAAGGTGATATCACGCACCTGCTGGAGCGTGGTCGTCGGCACGTACTCACCGCCCTTGGCATCACGCACGCGATAGCGCACGCGATAGTGCAGCCGGTACTCGCGCACACGACCCGCGCCGGTGAGGGAGAGGATCTCCTTTTCGCGCGCCGCCTCCAATAACTCGAGGACCGCCTGGGCATCCTTCGGCGAATCGACGACACGAGTGCTCGAGCCCGCCTGGATCGTGCGCTTGAGGTCGAGGGCGATGCCTCCGGAGGCGCCGGGCACGTAGATCGAGTCGAACGGCAGGCTCGAGGACCCGCGCAGCTGAAAGCCGCAGGCGGTAAGCGTCAATGCGAGCAGCCCCGCGAGCAGGCGCCGCATCACAGCACCACGTTGACGAGGCGCCCGGGCACCACGATGACCTTGCGCACCACGCGGTCCGCGATGTAGCGCTGGCCGATCTCGCTCGCGCGTACGATCGCCTCAAGCGCCTTCTCGTCGGCGCCCTTCGGTGCGCGCAGGTTGCCGCGGGTCTTGCCGCCGATCTGTACGACGTAGTCGATCTCGTCCTGCTCGAGGGCGCGCGCATCGGGCTCGGGCCAGGCCGCCTGCATGACGTCCCCACCAAAGCCGAGCGCATGCCACAGGTGGTGCGCGACATGTGGCGTGATCGGCGCGATCAGCCGCAGCAGGATCGACAGACCTTCCTCGGCAATACCCTGATCCGCGTCCGGCAGGCGCTCGAGCGTGTTCAGGATCTTCATGCACGCCGACGCGACCGTATTGAACTGGAATTTCTGCAAGTCGTAGCTTGCCTGGCGCAGGTTCGCGTGCACTTCGCGCCGCGCGAGCTTGAGGGACCCGTCAAGGGCTTCGGGCTGCGGCGCTTGGCCGCGCCTGCGCTGTTCCTGTGCGAAGCGCACGGCATAGGCCCACAGCCGGCGCAGGTAGCGATATGAACCCTCGACGCCCTCGTCGCTCCATTCCAGCGTGTTCGTCGGTGGCGAGGCGAAGATGATGAAGAAGCGCGCCGTGTCAGCGCCGTACTTTTCGATCAGCGCCTGCGGATCGACGCCGTTGTTTCTCGATTTCGACATCGTGCCGATGCCGTCGAAGGCGACGTCGGCGCCGTCGACGCGACGCCGTGCCGAGACGATCTTGCCTTTGGCGTCGCGCTGGACGTCGACCTCCGAGGGGTGCACCCACTCGCGCCGTCCCTGGGGAGTGTCGCGGTAGTAAGTCTCGGCGAGCACCATGCCCTGGGTGAGCAGGTTGGTGAACGGCTCGGCGACTTCAGAAAGCCCCTCGTCGCGCATCGCGCGCTGGAAAAAGCGTGAGTACAGCAGGTGCAGGATCGCATGCTCGATGCCGCCGACGTACTGGTCGACCGGCATCCAGTAATTTGCGCGCGCATCGATCATCGCGGCGTCCTGCCCCGGGCAGCAAAAGCGCGCGAAATACCACGACGAATCGACGAAGGTGTCCATCGTGTCGGTTTCCCGGCGCGCCGGCTTGCCGCACTCGGGACACTGCGTCGCGAAGAATTCGGGCCGCTTGGCGAGCGGGTTGCCGGTGCCATCGGGCACCAGGTCGGTGGGCAGCACGACCGGAAGCTGTTCGTCGGGCACCGGCACGTCGCCGCAAGCGGCACAATGCACGATCGGAATCGGGCAGCCCCAGTAGCGCTGGCGCGAGATGCCCCAGTCGCGCAACCGCCACTGCACCTGCTTCTCGCCCAGGCCCTGCGCCGCGAGGTCGGCCGCGATCGCATCGACCGCGGCGTCGTAGTCGAGGCCGTCGTACTTGCCGGAATTGATGCATACCCCCGGCTCGGCGTATTGCGGCTGCCACGGCGCCGGGACGTCGTGACCCAGCGGATGGCGGATCACCGGCTTGATCGGCAGCCCATAGGCCTGCGCGAACGCATAGTCGCGCTCGTCGTGCGCCGGCACCGCCATCACCGCGCCCTCGCCGTAGCCCATGAGCACGTAGTTCGCCACCCATACCGGGATGCGCTCACCCGAGAGCGGGTGGGTGCAGTGCACGCCGGTGGGCATGCCCTTCTTCTCGAGCTGGGCGAACTCGGCCTCGATCACTGCGCCGCGCTTGCACGCGTCGACGAAGGCCGCGATCTTGGGGTCGCGCGCGGCTGCCCAGGTCGCGATCGGGTGCTCCGCGGCCACCGCGCAGAAGGTTGCGCCCATCAGCGTGTCGGCACGCGTCGTGAACACCCAGAGCTTGTGCGCTTCGCCGTCGAGCGCGTAGGGAAAGGCGAGGCGCACCCCTTCGGAGCGTCCGATCCAGTTTTTCTGCATCAGCTTCACCTGCTCGGGCCAGCCCGGCAGGCCATCGAGCGCGGCGAGGAGCTCGTCGGCGTAATCCGTGATGCGCAGGAAGTACATCGGGATCTCGCGCTTCTCGACCGGCGCGCCGGTGCGCCAGCCGCGGCCGTCGATGACCTGCTCGTTGGCGAGCACCGTCTGGTCGACTGGATCCCAGTTGACGACGCCGGTCTTCTTGTAGGCGATGCCCTTCTTGAACAGGCGCGTGAACAGCCACTGGTTCCACTTGTAGTAATCCGGCTTGCAGGTGGCGAGCTCGCGCGACCAGTCGAGCGCGAAGCCAAGGCTTTTCAGCTGCTCTTTCATGTAGGCGATGTTGTCGTCGGTCCATTGGGCCGGCGGCACCTTGTTCGCCATCGCGGCGTTCTCGGCAGGCAGACCGAAGGCGTCCCAGCCCATCGGCTGCAGCACGTTGTAGCCGCGCATCCGGTAGGTGCGCGTGAGCACGTCGCCGATGGTGTAGTTGCGCACATGCCCCATGTGCAGCTTCCCGGAAGGGTAGGGAAACATCGACAGGCAGTAGAACTTCGGACGGGCCGGATCCTCGAGCGCGCGGAACGCGCCCTGCGCTTCCCAGGTGGCCTGCGCGTCGCGTTCAACGCTCTGCGGGTCGTAGCGCTCTTGCATGCCGGGGAAAGCTCTCGGGAGACAGGGAAAACGGAAAAACGGGAAATTATACGGTCCGCGCCGCGCAGCCGCGACGCCCCGACGCTAAAATGCGCCCTCCGTGTCGCTGCATCTCGAACACCTCAATCCCGAGCAGCTCGCCGCCGTCACCCTGCCCGACGAGCATGCGCTGATCCTCGCCGGTGCGGGGAGCGGCAAAACGCGGGTGCTTACCACGCGCGTCGCCTGGCTGGTCAAGGGCGGGCGCGTCTCGCCCGGTGGCGTTCTTGCAGTCACCTTCACCAACAAGGCGGCACGCGAGATGTTCACGCGCGTGAGCGCAATGCTGCCGGTGAACCCGCGCGGTATGTGGATCGGCACCTTTCACGGTCTGTGCAACCGCATGCTGCGGGCCCACCACCGCGACGCCGGGTTGCCGCAGCAGTTCCAGATCCTCGACACGCAGGATCAACTCGCCGCGGTGAAGCGGCTGGTCAAGTCGCTCAACGTGGACGAGGACCGCTTTGCGCCGCGCGAGGTGCAGTATTTCGTCAACGCGCGCAAGGACGAGGGTGCGCGCGCGGGCGATGTCGAGGTCTATGACGAGACCTCACGACGCCTCGCCGAGCTCTACGCGGCCTACGACGCGCAGTGCCAGCGCGAAGGGGTGGTCGACTTTCCCGAGTTGCTGCTGCGCAGCTTCGAGCTGCTCGTGCGCAATGAACCGTTGCGGGCGCATTACGCGAACCGCTTCCGCCACATCCTGGTCGACGAATTTCAGGACACCAACCGCCTGCAGTACCGCTGGCTGAAGCTGCTCGCCGGCGCCGGCGAGGGCCAGGGCGCGCGCCCGGGGCCGGGCGGCGCGGCCGTGTTCGCCGTCGGGGACGACGACCAATCGATCTACGCTTTCCGCGGCGCGAACGTCGGCAATATGGCGGATTTCGAGCGCGACTTTGCCGTCGCACACGTGGTTCGCCTCGAGCAGAACTACCGCTCACACGGCAACATCCTCGACGCCGCGAACGCGCTGATCGCGAACAACCGCAAGCGCCTGGGCAAGAATCTGTGGACCGCGGCGGGCGCGGGAGAGCCGCTGCGTGTCACCGAGGGTGAGTCGGATACGGACGAAGCGCGCCGGATCGTGGACGAAGCGCAGAGCCTGGCACGCGAAGGCCGGCGGCTCGACCGCATGGCGGTGCTCTATCGTTCGAATGCGCAATCGCGCGTGATCGAGCACGCGCTGTTTTCGGCGGGCGTCGCCTACCGCGTCTACGGCGGCCTGCGGTTCTTCGAGCGCGCCGAGGTCAAGCATGCGCTCGCCTACCTGCGCCTGGTCGCCTCGCCCGACGACGACAATGCGCTGCTGCGCGTGGTGAACTTCCCGCCGCGCGGCATCGGCGCGCGCTCGGTCGAGCAACTGCAGGACGCGGCGCGTGCGCAGGGCTCGAGCCTGTGGGGCGCAGCCGACGCACTGGGCGGGCGCTCGGCCCAGTCGCTCGCCGCGTTTCGCGCCCTGATCGAAGGCCTGCGCGCGGCCGCGGCGGACCTGCCGCTCGCCGAGCTGGTCGAGCATGTCGTGGCGCAGAGCGGCTTGATTGCGCACTACCGCAACGAGCGCGAGGGCGCCGACCGGATCGAGAACCTCGGGGAGCTGGTCACGGCGGCCGCGGGATTCGAGGTTGAGGAGCACACGAGCGGGCTCGAGACGGGCGAGGGCCAAGCCGAGGCGCCCGCGATCGACCCGCTCACCGCGTTTCTCACGCACGCGGCGCTCGAGGCGGGCGAGCACCAGGCGGGCGAGGGGCAGGACGCGCTGCAGCTGATGACCGTGCATTCGGCCAAGGGGCTCGAGTTCGACACGGTGTTCCTCACCGGCCTGGAGGAGGGCCTGTTCCCGCACGAGCAGAGCGCGCTCGAGAAGGACGGGCTGGAAGAGGAGCGGCGCCTCGCCTACGTCGCGATCACCCGCGCGCGCGAGCGGCTCTACCTGTCGTTCGCGCAGACCCGCATGCTGCACGGCCAGACGCGCTACAACCTGCCGTCGCGCTTCCTCGAGGAGATTCCAGAGGCTGTCACGAAGTGGCTCACGCCGCGCTACGCAGGGCAGCGCGCGCGCGAGGCGATGCGCGCAGCGTCGAGCGGCTGGGGCACGCCGCGCAAGTCGGCGTTCGGCAGCGCGGCGCCGGCCGCGGGGCGTGCGCGGCACGCAGGATTCGGCGCGGCGGACGAGGTCAACGGCTTTCGCATCGGCCAGAACGTCGTGCATCCGAAATTCGGCGCCGGGGTCATCGTCGACGCCGAGGGGCGCGGCAACGACGCGCGGGTGCAGGTGAACTTCGGCCGGGAAGGCGTGAAGTGGCTGGCGGTGAACGTCGCGAAGCTGCAGGCGGCCTGAGCCCGGAACGTGCCGCCGGACGCACGAGCGTCGGCGCGCTGTTCCGCGATCGCGCGCGTGCCTGCCGCGAGCGTACCGCGCTCGTCGACGGCACGCGGCGCCTGACCTACGGCGCGCTCGATGCGCGCAGCGACCGGCTCGCGCGGGTGCTCGCCGCACGTGGCGTGCACCTTGGTGACCGCGTGGCGCTGCTCGCGCGCAACTGCCTCGAGTACGTCGAGGTCGAGCTCGCCTGCGCCAAGCTCGGGGCGATCACGGCGGCGCTCAACTGGCGCCTGGCGGAGCGCGAGCTCGCGCACTGCATCAATCTGGTCGAACCGCGCGTGGTGATCGTGCAAACGGAATTTGCGCCGACCCTGGATCGGCTCGCCCTGCGCGCGCACGAGCGCATCGCGCTCGGCACGGAATACGAGACGGCTATCGAGCGCGCCGCGCCCGGCGCGTTCGAAGCCGCGGTCGATCCCGAGGACGGCCTCGTCATCCTGTACACCAGCGGTACCACCGGCCTTCCCAAGGGCGCAGTCATCAGCCACCGCGCGATGATCGCGCGCGGCCTGTGCTTCGGCGCCGAGCTGTCGATCCCGCCGGGCGACACCTTCGTCGCCTGGCCGCCGCTCTACCACATGGCCTCGACCGACCAGGCGTTGTCGACCTTGCTGCGCGGCGGCACGGTGATCATCGTCGACGGCTTCCAGCCCGGGCCGCTGCTCGACGCGATCGC
>Ga0210067_1000001_pt1 | contig 34569 bp, 26 predicted proteins | sample RushMan_ThreeSqB_2_FD_185559 | JGI IMG/M metagenome (GOLD analysis project Ga0210067, IMG submission 185559) | Wetland microbial communities from San Francisco Bay, California, USA, that impact long-term carbon sequestration - RushMan_ThreeSqB_D2... | ecosystem: Environmental > Aquatic > Marine... | reverse complement strand
GTCGCGCTGCACAATGAATCTAACATAGGCTCACGCCTGCGCCGCGCGCGCATCCGACGCGCGCGCGGCGTGGCCTTCCTCGCCGCAGGCCACCATGCCGCCGAGCCCTTCGGTCTCGAGCACCGCTGCATCGACGTGCCGAATCCGGTCCGGGGATGCGGCGACGGGCCAGGCGGGACTTCCGTGGGAGTTGCCAAGAGTCTGAAAATTTCAATGAGTTCAGAGACTTAGAAGCGAAAAGTTGGACTTTGCGGCGTCGCCTCACTATAATCGCGGGCTTTCGCCCACTTCCAGCCTAGGCCCCCATGAGTGACGCCAAGAAGCCCGACACGACGCGGCGCAACCTGATTGTCGCGACCGCCGCGGTCGGCGGCGCGGCAGGCGCCGGCGCAGCCGTCCCCTTCGTTGCCAGCTGGTTTCCCTCCGAGCGCGCGAAAGCCGCCGGTGCCCCGATCGAAGTCGACATTTCCAATCTGGCGCCCGGCGAGCTTGGCATCTACGAATGGCGCGGCAAGCCGGTGTGGGTGTTCAGGCGCGACAAGGAAATGCTCGGAAGCATCAAGAAGGACGATTCCAAGGTCTCCGATCCGAATTCGGAGCTCCCGCAGCAGCCGCCGTACGCGAAGAACGAGTACCGCTCGATCAAGGAAGAGATCATGGTGGTGGTGGGCGTGTGCACGCACCTCGGCTGCTCGCCGAAGGAAAAGGGCGCCGACGCGAAGGCAGAGATGGGCGCGGACTGGAACGGCGGGTTCTACTGCCCCTGCCACGGCTCCAAGTTCGACTTCGCCGGGCGCGTCTACAAGGGTGTGCCGGCGCCGACCAACCTGGAGGTGCCGCCGTATACGTACCTCTCGGAGAGCAAGATCCTCATCGGCGACGACAAGAAAGGGGCCTGAGGCATGTCTACCAGACTCATGGCGCTGTGGGCGTGGTTCGACGCGAGGATGCCCTCGGTCGCGCAGGAGTACAAAAAGCACCTCGCGGAGTACTACGCGCCGAAAAATTTCAACTTCTGGTACTACTTCGGCTCGCTCGCGATGTTCGTACTGGTCATCCAGATCGTCTCGGGCATCTGGCTGACGATGAGCTACAAGCCGGACGCGGCGCTCGCGTTCGGCTCGGTCGAGTACATCATGCGCGACGTGCCCGGCGGCTGGATCATCCGCTATATCCACTCGACGGGCGCCTCGGCGTTTTTCCTCGTGGTGTACCTGCACATGTTCCGCGCCATGCTCTACGGCTCGTACAAAACGCCGCGCGAGCTGATCTGGATCTTCGGCGTGCTGATCTACTTCTGCCTGATGGGCGAGGCGTTCTTCGGCTACCTGCTGCCCTGGGGCCAGATGTCCTACTGGGGCGCGCAGGTGATCGTCAACCTGTTCGGCACCGTGCCCTTCATCGGGCCCGACCTCGCGGTCTGGATTCGCGGCGACTACGTGGTGTCGGACGCGACGCTGAACCGCTTTTTCGCGCTGCACGTGATCGCGCTGCCGCTTGCGCTGCTCGGCCTGGTGGTGGTGCACCTGCTCGCGCTGCATGACGTCGGTTCGAACAACCCGGACGGCGTCGAGATCAAGAAGCTGAAGGACGCGAACGGCAAGCCGCTCGACGGCATCGCCTTCCACCCGTACTACACCGTGAAGGACATCGTCGGCGTGGTCTTCTTTCTGTTGATCTTCTGCACGGTGCTGTTCTTCGCGCCGGAGATGGGCGGCTACTTCCTCGAGTACAACAACTTCGTGCCGGCCGATTCTCTGGTCACGCCCGCGCACATCGCGCCGGTGTGGTACTTCACGCCGTACTACTCGATTCTGCGTGCGGTGCCGCCGCTGTTTTATTCGCAGTTCCCCGGCGTGCTGGCGATGGGCCTGGCGGTGCTGGTGCTGTTCTTCCTGCCCTGGCTCGACCGCAGCCCGGTCAAGTCGATCCGCTACCGCGGGCCGTACTACAAGATCGCGCTCGGCATGTTCGTGGTGACCTTCCTCGTGCTCGGCTACCTCGGCACCGTGCCGACCAACGCCTGGGGCCAGTTCGGGCCCTGGCTCGGCGAGGCCGAGCGCGCCACGGTGGTCGCGCGTATCGGCACGCTGCTGTACTTCCTCTTTTTCATCCTGATGCCCTGGTACACGGCGCGCGATTCGGTCAAGCCGGTGCCCGAGCGGGTGACGTGATGAATGTCATGAACGTCATGATCATGAGAACCTTGTCCGTGAAAAGACTGCTCGTTGCGCTCGTCGGCACGCCGCTCGTGGCGTTGACCCTGCTCGCCGGATCCACCGGCGTAGGCGCATCGGAGGGCGGCTACCGGCTCGACCCGGCGCCGATCGACCGGAACGACCTGGTCAGCCTGCAAAGCGGTGCGCGCACCTTCGTCAATTACTGCCTCAACTGCCACGGCGCGCAGTTCATGCGCTACAACCGCCTGCAGGACATCGGCCTAAGCGACGCCGAGATCAAGGACAACCTGCTGTTCACGGCCGACAAGGTCGGCGAAACCATGAAGGTCGCAATGTCCAAGGAGGACGGCAAGGCCTGGTTCGGCGTGCCGCCGCCGGATCTCACGGTGATCGCGCGCGCGCGCGGCGCCGATTGGCTCTACACCTATTTGCGCACCTTCTACCGTGACCCGAAGACGGCCAGCGGCTGGAACAATGCCGTGTTCCCGAATGTCGGCATGCCGCATCCGCTATGGACGCTGCAGGGCGAGCGTGCGCTCAAGATCGAGACGGTGAAGGACGCGTCCGGGCACGCGCACGTCGAATACGACTGGTCGACGCTGCGCAAGGGTTCGCAATCGGTGGTCGAGTACGACCGCACGGTGCGCGATTTGGTGAATTTTCTCGTGTACCTGGGCGAGCCGGCCGCCGAGTCGCGCAAGCGGATCGGCGTCGTCGTGCTCTTCGTGCTCGGCATCCTGTTCGTGTTCGCCTACCTGTTGAAGCGGGAGTTCTGGAAAGACGTGCACTGACCGGCGCCGCCAGCCGCCGCGAAGCCGGGCCCATGCCCGGCTTTTTGCTCTGACGCAAGGAAACGCACCATGATGCAACTTTATTCGGGCACCACCTGCCCCTTCAGCCACCGTTGCCGCTTCGTGCTCTACGAAAAAGGCATGGATTTTCAGGTGATCGACGTCGACCTGTACAACAAGCCCGAGGACATCGCGGTGATGAACCCGTATAACCGCGTGCCCGTGCTCGCCGAGCGCGACCTGGTTCTGTACGAGTCGAACATCATCAACGAGTACATCGACGAGCGCTTTCCGCACCCGCAGCTGATGCCGGCCGATCCGGTGATGCGCGCGCGCGCGCGGCTCATGCTGTTCAACATGGAGCAGGAGTTGTTCTCCCAGGTCGAGATCATGGAGGCGGGCAAGGAAAAGCAGATGGAGAAGGCGCGCGCCAATATCGTCGAGCGCCTGCTCGAGTTCGCGCCGATCTTCGGCAAGACCCGCCACATGCTCGGGGACGAGTTCAGCATGCTCGACGTGGCGATCGCGCCGCTCTTGTGGCGACTCGATCACTACGGCATCAAGCTCGGCAAGAGCGCCGCACCCTTGATGAAATACGGCGAGCGCATCTTTTCGCGCCCGGCGTTCATCGAGGCGCTGACACCCTCCGAGAAGGTGATGCGCAAGTAGCCGTCCGTTCGGGTGTTCCCCGTCGCGCCGCGGCGGGAGTACAGTGTCACCTGCCGATGCCGGAGATTCCGACCAAGCCGTACCTGCTGCGCGCCCTGTACGAGTGGTGCGTGGACAACGGCTATACGCCGCACCTGGGCGTGAAGACCGACGGCCGTACCCAGGTGCCTGCCGAGCACGTGCGCAACGGCGAGATCACGCTCAACATCTCGCCCACGGCGGTGCACCGCCTGCAGATGGGTAACGAAGTGATCGAATTCTCGGCACGCTTTACCGGCGTCGCGCGCCAGATTTCGGTTCCGATCGCCAACGTCTACGCGCTCTACGCGCGCGAGACCGGCCACGGGATGACCTTCGATGTTGACGTACCGAACGCGCCCAAGGCGGGCGTGCAGGCGAAGGCCGAGAGTGAGCCGGCATCGCATCCGGGTTCGTTGCTGCCTGCGGCGAAGAAGGATGCCGCGCCCTCGGAGCCGAACGAGCGGCCCGCGTCCACCGGTCCCACCGGTCCCACCGGTCCCACGAAGCCGCGCGGCGGCGGACGGCCGACGCTGCGGCGCGTTAAGTAGCACGGCGAGCCTTTAGAATCCCTCTCGGGCCGGCTTAGCTCAGCTGGTAGAGCAGCGGTTTTGTAAACCGTTGGTCGCGGGTTCGATTCCTGCAGCCGGCACCATGGACCACCCGTATGAGCGCAATCGATGCCGCCATCGTTGCTGCCTTCCTCGTCTATGTGATCGTCAATGGGCTGCGCGAGCGCGCGCGCGCCTCGGGCGGCCTCGAGCAGTACTTTCTCGCCGGCCGCAGCCTCTCGGGCTGGCAGGCGGGCATCAGCATGGCCGCAACGCAGTTCGCCGCCGACACGCCGCTCCTCGTCACGGGGCTGGTCGCGATGGGCGGCATCTTCGCGCTGTGGCGGCTGTGGATCTACGCGCTCGCCTTTCTCGTGCTCGCCTTTCTGCTCGCCGCCTGCTGGCGCCGCGCAGGGGTGCTGACCGACGCCGAGTTCGCCGAGCTGCGTTACCCGGGCCGCGGCGCGGCCGTGCTGCGGCTGTTCAAGGCGCTTTACTTCGGCACGTTCTTCAACTGCGTGGTGCTCGCGATCGTGCTGCTCGCCACGACGCGCATCGCCGAGCCCTTTTTGCTGTGGAACGCATGGCTGCCGGCAGGCCTGATCGACGCCGTCGAGCGGCTCTCCGCGCCCGTCGCCGGGTCGCTGACCGCGACCCCGCCCGGCGACCCGGCGTTCGCCGCGCGCGCAGCGAGCAATCTGATTTCGCTCCTCGCCATCGCGCTGGTGACGCTTACCTACTCGACCCTCGGGGGGCTGCGCAGCGTGGTGACCACGGACGTGGTGCAGTTCGCGATCATGATGGTCGCGAGCGTGATCTATGCGGTCGTGGTGGTACAGGCGGCGGGCGGGCTCGGGACGATGCTCGAGCGGCTGCACACGGCCTTTGCACACAGTACCGGCCCGGTGCCGATGACTGCTTCGCAGCTGCTCGCCTTCACGCCGTCGGCGGCCTACGACGTTGGCGCGCTGCTCCTCGCCGTATTCCTGCTGCAGTGGCTCATCCAGGTGAACGCGGACGGCACGGGCTACCTCGCGCAGCGTGCGATGGCCTGCCGCGACGACCGCGAAGCGAGCCGTGCGGCGGTAATTTTCACCTTCGCCCAGATCGTGCTGCGCAGCCTCGTGTGGCTGCCGATCGCACTGGGGCTGCTGCTCGTTTTTCCGCCCGACACGAGCTTCGGCGCGGCCGGGACCTCGGCCTACGTCGCGCAGCGCGAGGCGGTCTACGTGCGCGGTATCGCCGAGCTGCTGCCCGTCGGCCTGAAAGGCCTGATGCTCACCGCGATGATCGCGGCGCTCGCCTCGACCATCGACACGCACCTCAACTGGGGTGCGGCCTACTGGACGAACGACATCTATGCGCGCTTCGTCGCGCGATGGCTGGGACGAAAACCCACGGCGCGCGGCCTGGTCTGGGTCGCGCGCGGATCGAATGTCCTGCTGCTCGCGCTTGCGCTCGCGGTCATGACCCGGCTCGGCTCGATCAAGGCCGCCTGGGAGGCGAGCCTGCTGCTCGGCGCCGGCGTCGGCGTGGTGCTGCTGCTGCGCTGGCTGTGGTGGCGGGTCAGCGCGCCGGGCGAGCTCGCTGCGATCGTCGCCTCGAGCCTGCTGGTGCCCGTGGTGATTGCCTGGCTGCCTGAGCGCCTCGCGCTCGCGCGGCTGCTCGTCGTCGCCGCCGGCGCGACGGCCGCCGCCGTGGCCGCCTCACTGTGGCTGCGGCCGCTGCGGCCGCTGCAACTGGTCGAGTTCTATCTCAAGGTGCACCCGCCGGGCTGGTGGGGGCCGGTGGCGGAGGCCGCCGGCGAGGACGGGCGGCGCGCGCGCATCGCGCTGCGCGAGGGCCTCGTCGCGACGCTGCTGTGCGCGCTGTCGGTGTTCGGCCTGCTCGTCGGATTCGGGTCCTGGATGCTGGAAGCCACGCCGCCCGCCTGGTTTCCGTATCGCGCCGGCTGGATTACCGCCAATCTCGTCGTCGCGGTTGGGGTGATGCCGCTCTGGCTGCGCCACGGCGCGCGCGCGCGCTAACATCGCCAAGTCGCGACCTGCCACATCCGAGAGGGCGTCATGACCGACCTCGCCGATATCGTTTCCTCCGCCTTCTGGCGCGTCAATCCGCCGGACGCCGATCCGGGCGAGACACGCGAATGGCTCGAGGCGTTCGACGCGCTGCTCGCCGCCGAGGGGCGCGAGCGTGCCACCTTCCTGCTCATGAAGCTGCTCGAGCATGCGCGCGCGCGCCATGTACCGCTGCCGCCGGTGCTGAACACGCCGTACCGCAATTCGGTCGCGCTCGCCGAGCAGCCGCAGTTCCCGGGCAACCTCGAGCTCGAGCAGCGCATCTCGGCGCTGGTTCGCTGGAACGCGCTTGCCATGGTGGTGCGCGCCAACCGTGCGCACCCCGAGCTCGGCGGCCACATCGCGAGCTATGCCTCGGCTGCCGACCTGTTCGAGGTGGGCTTCAATCATTTTTTCCGCGCCGGCCAGGATGGCGATCTCGTCTACTTCCAGCCGCACTCGGCGCCCGGAATGTACGCCCGCGCCTTCCTCGAAGGGCGCTTGACGGAATTGCAGCTCGCCAACTTCCGTCAGGAAGTCGGCGGCGAGGGCCTGTCGTCCTACTGCCACCCCTGGCTGATGCCGAGGTTCTGGCAGTTCCCGACCGGCTCGATGGGCCTCGGGCCGATCGCCGCGATCTACCAGGCGCGCTTCATGCGCTACCTCGAAGACCGGGCCATCGCCAAGACTGCGGATCGCAAGGTGTGGGCATTCGTCGGCGATGGCGAGATGGACGAGCCCGAATCGCTCGCCGGGCTCTCGCTCGCCGCACGCGAGGGCCTCGACAACCTGGTGTTCGTCGTCAACTGCAACCTGCAGCGCCTCGACGGTCCGGTGCGCGGCAACGGCTCGATCGTGCAGGAGCTCGAAGGCCTTTTTACCGGCGCGGGCTGGAACGTGATCAAGCTGCTGTGGGGCGCCGACTGGGACCCGCTGTTTGCGCGCGACGTCGACGGCATCCTGCTGCAGCGCCTGCACGAGACGGTCGACGGCGAGTTTCAGACGTACGCCGCCACCGACGGGCGCTTCAACCGCGAGCAGTTCTTCAACAAGTACCCCGAGCTGCAGGCGATCGTCGCGCACCTGTCGGACGCCGATATCGACCGCCTGCACCGGGGCGGGCACGATCCGGTGAAGATCTACGCCGCCTACGACGCCGCGCTCAAGCACCGCGGCCGGCCCACGGTGATCCTCGCCCAAACCAAGAAGGGCTACGGCATGGGGCACTGGGGCCAGGGCAAGATGGGCACCCACCAGCAAAAGAAGCTCGACGACGCCGCGCTGAAGGAATTCCGCGAGCGCTTCTCACTGTCGTTGTCGGACGAGGACGTCACGCAGCTGCGCTTCTTCCGACCACCGGCCGACAGTCCGGAGATGCGCTACCTGCACGCGCGGCGCAAGAGCCTCGGCGGCTATCTGCCGGCGCGCGATGCGACTGCCCCGCGCCTCACGGTGCCGGGCAAGGCGGTGTTCGGGCGGTTTGCCGAGGGCTCGAACCAGCGCGAGCAATCCTCGACCATGATTTTCGTCCAGCTGCTCGCGCAGCTGCTGAAGGACAAGGCGCTCGGCGCGCGCATCGTGCCGATCGTCGCCGACGAGGCGCGCACTTTCGGCATGCAGACGCTGTTCCGCCAGGTCGGCATCTACTCGGCCGTGGGCCAGCTCTACGAGCCCGAGGACCACGAGGAGCTCCTTTATTACAAGGAGGCGAAGGACGGCCAGATCCTGGAGGAGGGCATCACCGAAGCGGGCGCGCTCTCGTCCTGGCTCGCAGCGGCGACGGCGTATTCGGCGCACGGCACGCCGCTGCTGCCGTTCTACGTCTATTACTCGGTGTTCGGCTTTCAGCGCGTCGCCGACCTGATCTGGGCGGCGGGCGATTCGCGCGCGCGCGGTTTTCTCGTCGGCGGCACCGCCGGTCGCACCACGCTCTCGGGCGAGGGGTTGCAGCATCAGGACGGCTCCTCGCAGCTGATCGCCTCGACCGTGCCGAACTGCCGTGCCTGGGATCCCTGCTATGGATACGAGCTCGCGGCGATCGTCGAGGATGGCGCGCGGCGCATGCTCGATGCCCAGGAGGATGTCTTCTACTACATCACCGTGATGAACGAGAACTACGTCCACCCGCCGATGCCCAAGGCCGCACACGAGGGGATCCTGAAAGGGATGTATCTGCTGCGCGGCGCGGAGAACGCCGAGCTGCAGCTCCTCGGCTCGGGCACGATCCTGCGCGAGTGCCTCGCGGCTGCAGAGGAGCTCGAGCGCACGCATGGCGTCGCGGCGAACGTGTGGAGCGTCACCAGCTGGTCCGAGCTGCGTTGGGACGGCATGCTCGCGCGCGGCGCGAGCGAGGCGGTACGCGAGGTGCGCGCAGAGCCCTCTTCAGCAAAGCCGTGGATCGCGCAGTGCCTCGACGGCACCCGGGGGCCGATCATTGCCGCGAGCGACTACGTGAGCGCGCTTGCCGATCTCGTGCGGCCCTATGTCCCGGCCGGCCGGAGCTACGTCGCGTTGGGCACCGACGGCTACGGCCGCAGCGATACGCGCGCCGCCCTGCGCAGCTTCTTCGCGGTCGACCTGCGGGCGATCGTGCGGGCGGCGCTCGCGGCGCGGGGCTAGATTGGGGTCAGACCCTAAATTTGGGGTCAGACCCCAACGCTCGACCGATGGCCGTCGATCATAAAAAGGGGTCTGACCCCAAATTTAGGGTCTGACCCCTATGCCGCCTGGGCCTTGATCTCGGCGATGCGCTTGGCGAACTTGATCACCTGCACGGCGAGGTCGACGCGGTCGTTCGGCGAGCGCATGACGGTCGGCGCGACGAGTACCTCGATGCCGCTCGCGCGCAGGCCCTCGGCCTGCTCGGCGTCGACCTGGTCGATGATGAAGCCATCGATCAGCTTGTAGTACCCCATCGCCACGCTGCGCGGCAGGGGCGCGTGGCCGAGCTCCTGCATCATCTTTGCCGCCGAGCCCTGCAGCGCGCCGCCGCCGACGATCGGCGACACCGCGATCACCGGCGCACCCTGCTTGCGCAAGAGTTCTTTCATGCCACCGATCTCGAGGATCGGCTGCACCGTGTGGTAGGGGTTGCAGGGACCGATGACGACCGCTTCCAGGTCGGGGGCGCGCAGCGCGTTGACGATCGCATCGGGAACCGGCGCTTGGGCGGCGTTGGCGTAGTGAAACCCGGTCACCACCGGTTCGCAGGCGAGCTCTGAAAAGTAGTCCTGGAACGACACCGCGCCTTCCCGGGTGAGGATCTGGGTGCGCACGCGCTCGTCGCTCATCGGCACGACTGTCGCCTCGATGCCGAGATGCTGGCAAAAGCTGCGGGTGATCTCGGAAAGGGTCCTGCCAGCCGCGAGCCCTTCGCTGCGCAGGATCGGCAGGGCGAGCGACTGGTCGCCGAGCGGAATGCGATCCGGCCCGCCCGCCATCTTGAGCATCTCGAACAGCTTGTAGGTTTCGCCCCGCGGTTCCCAGCCGGCAATCGGATTCTCGAGGCCGGCGAGCGCGTAGATCATGGTGTCGAGGTCGGGCGAGAACGCGAGCCCCACGTGCTCGAAGTCGTCGCCGGTGTTGACGATCACCGTGAGATCTTTCTTGCGCAGGCGGTACAGCCCGTCGGTGAGCTTCGCGCCACCAAACTGTCCGCCGAGTGCGACGACCGTTCCCATTGCCTGGCTCCGTCTGTCCGGCGCTGTGAATGGCTTGCATTCTAGCGGCTTCGTTCTGCCGGCTCGCCGCCTTCAACTGGTCATCTGGTCAAGGACTCTGACTTTGCGCGACGCGCAGCGCGCGCTCGAGCCCGGCAGAGAGCACGTGGAGCCGCCGCTCGCTCGCGGCGTCGACCCCCGCGGGATCGAAGCGCCTTCTCTGGTGCAGCTCGAGCGCCTCGAGCAGCTCAGCGCGCTCCGCCGGCTCGAGCGTCGCGCTGACGCGCACGATCCAAGGCCCGAGCGCCTCGTTCGGCGCGCGCGCGCCGCAGCGCTCGACGAGGTGCCGCTCGACCGCGTAGAACGCCGAGCGCGTGCCCGGCCAGCCTCGGGCGACGCTGGCCGCGTCCTTCCCCGCGCGCGCGGTGCGCCGGCCGCGCAGCAGCCGCCAGACGAGGATCGCGATCAGGGCTGCGAGCAGGGCGTAGGCGCCGGCGCCCGCTTCGAACGGCGCGCGCTGTGACCAGCGGAATCCAGCCCAGCGCAGCAGGTCGGAGAGGCTTTGCCAGAGCGGCGCGCGCTTTTCCTCGACGCCGAACCAGTCCGGCGGCGTGGTGTCGAGCTCGATCCAGTGCCCGTCGACCCAGGCGCGCGTCCACGAATGCGCGTGGCGCGCGCGCACCACGTAGGCTTGCTCGAGCGCGCTGTATTCCTGCACCGCGAACCCGGTTGCGTAGCGTGTCGGCACGCCGGCGGCGCGCAGCAGGAGCGTCGTCGCGGTGGCGAAGTATTCGCAGTGCCCGCTCTTCGTGCGCTCGAGGAAATCGCCGAGCGCGGTTGCATAGCCCGTCTGCGGCAGCCGCGCGTCTTGGAAGGTGGAATAGCGGTAGCCGGCGAAGTGCTCGCGCACACGGCGAACGGCTTCGCGCGCGGGGAGGCCGCCGGATCGATCCAGGCCAAGGCGTGCTGCGAGGCGGTCGATCGCCGGCCGCTCGGCGAGCGGAATCTCCAGATCATTGGCGGTCGGTGCGGCCACATCGTTGATCGCGCCGCCCGCCTCGACGACGTACTGCGCCCAGTCGCCGCCGATCGAGGCGCGGACCGTGCCGAGCGGGTTCGTCTCCAGGGTTTCGGCGGGCAGCTGCAGAACCTCGAGCACGCCGGCCGGCAGGGCGAGCACCGCCTTGCCCGCTTCCAGCTGGATCGCGATCCGTGCGGAGACCGTCGGGCGGCCCTGCGCGAGCCGCCACGTCGCCCCGCCCGCGGCGGGGGCGAGCGGCACGAGCGGCGCGTCGCGCGCCATCCAGGTGATGTGGTGATACTCGTTGAAGCTCGCGCGGTGCAGCAGCTTCAGGCGCGCGGCGTCCCCGTGCTTCGCGTAGACGCGCAGCACGATCGTGTCGTAGAGCTTGAGGCGGCCGATCGAGCCGATGTCGGTACGCGATTGGTACGGATCGGCGTCCATGCCGTGCAGGTACCACTCTGAAATCCAGTTCTCGATTTCCGCCTGCAGTCGCGTGAGGCCCACGTGCCCCGCGTAGCCGGCGCCGGCGCCGAACGCGAACAGCGCCGCCCAAAGCGCGATCGGCGCATAGCGCGGGCGCAGCGCGAAAAGCGCCCACGCCGCAAGCACCACGATCCCCGCGTAATAGACCGGGCTGCGATCGTTGGCGAGGCCCGCGGACAGCAGGATCAGCGCGAGGTAGGCGCCGGCGACATCGATCAGCGGGTCGTGCGCGTCGGGATTCCTGCGCTTGCGCTGGCGCATCGCGCGCAACAGCGCCGACAGCCGCAGTCGGCCCGCACTCGAGACGAGCTGGGCAAGTGCGATCGGCGCAACGAACGCCGGCAGGAACTTCAGCCCGGCGAGGATGCTGCGCGACACGCCCGGCGAGTCGCTCGAGGCCGCGCTGACTACGATGAAGCCGACGAAAAAGACCGTGCACAGATCCGCCAATCGCTCGTAGGACACGGCCTGCAGGTCGATGCGCCAGGGGCTGCGCGCGGCCAGCTCGAGGGTGACGCCGAGCGCGATGCCGAGCGCGAGCTGGCCGACCTCCAGCCCCCAGAAGGCGAGCGCGACGCCGAGCAGGAGCGGCGGCAGCTTCATCGCAGTCGAGCGAGGCCTTGCTCGATTCTGCCCGGATGCAGCGTGAGCACCTGGTGCGGCAGATCGGTCGGGACCGCGTCCTCGGCGCAAACGAGAAGCGTGCGCAGCTCCATTCCCGAAGCGGCGAGCGACCGCAGCAGCGCGGCGCGCGCTTCGTCCCAGTCGACGAACACCAGGATGCAGCTCGACAGGCGCGCGCGCTGCGCAAGCACCGCCGCCGCGAGCACCGTAAACGCTTGGCGCGGACCCGGCGCGACGCCGGCCAGGATTTCGAGCATGTGGTCGGCACGCAGCTGTCCGCGCCCCGCCGTGTACTGGTGCAGCTCGTCGGCGACGAACAGCAGATCGAGCAGGCATTCCTGGGTGTCGATCGTGTAGACGAAGGATGCGGCGAGCGCGACCGCGTCTTCGAACACCGCGTCCTCGCCCGTGGTGCGGCCGGTGTCGAGCACCAGCGCGTGGCGCTCGAAGAACTCGTCCTGGTACTCCTTGACGATCGGCTTGCCGGTGCGCGCGAAGCTCTTCCAGTGCAGCCGCTGCAGCGGATCGCCCGGACGGTAGTCGCGCAGTGAGACGAACTCCTCGGAATCGCCGACCGAGGTCGCGAGCGACACGCCACCCTGCTGGAACTTGCGTGCGCCTGGAAGGCTCAGCGCGGGCAGCCGGTAGCGCCGCGGCAGCGCGATCACGCGCGCCGGCAGCGCGAAGCGGCGCAGGGCGCGCACCATGCCGAGCGGATCGGCGCGGCCGAGGGTGAGTCCGGCGAGGTCGATGCGTCCGCGCCGGCGTGGCTCGAGTGTCAGGCGCACCGTGGCGCGCTCGCCCGGCGCGATCGCAGGCAGCGGCACTGCCCTCTGCGCGCGCGGCAGGCGCCGCTCCAGCGCCCAGCGCCAGCGGAAGTAGCCCATCTCGCGGTCGAACCAGTTGCGCCGCGCTTCGCCCGGCTCGCGCGTACTGCGCCACTCGGCGTAGCCGGGGCGCGGATCGTGAAAATGCTCCTCGAGGGACGCGCCGGCGAGGGCGCGCCGCCCGCGGTTGGTCAGCGTCACCCGGTAGGCGCAGGGCTCGCCGGCGGTCAGATAGCGCGGCAGCTCGCGCTCGAGCGTCGCGCGCGCGCGGAATGCCGCGCTGCCAGCGAGCGCGAGGCCGAGCAGCGCGGCGAACAGCGTGAAGGCCTGGTAGGTCGCAGTCTGGCTGGTGTCGATTCCGGCGAGCGCTGCGACCCCGGCACCGACGAACGCAATCCAGCCGACCGGCGTCAGCCGGGTGCGCAGCAGGTGATCGATGGCGCTGAAGAAGCGGAGCCCGAAGTAGACGAAACGCATCGCGTGCGCCGCGCGATCCGGGACTAAGCTGGAACCTTCGTCTCGCGCACGATGTCGGCGATCAGTGCGGCCGCGCTCGCGCCGGCGAAGCGGGCCTGCGGATCCAGCACCAGACGATGCGCGAGCACCGTCTCGGCGAGCTCCTGCACGTGCTCCGGGCGCACGAACTCGCTGCCATCGAACAGTGCCAGTGCCTTGGCGAGATGCGCGAGCGCGAGCGACGCCCGCGGCCCGCAGCCGAGCAGCACTTGCGGCGCGCTGCGCGTGCGCCGCACGATCTCGACGATGTAGTGGCGCAGCTCGTTCGCGAGGCGCACCGCGCGCACCCGCGCCATCAGCGTGAGCACCTCGTCGCGGCTCGCGACAGCGCCGATCGAGGCGAGTGGATGGCCGCGGTCCTGCGCCTCGAGCACCGCGACCTCAGTGTCTGCGTCGACGTAGCCGAGCGAAAGGCGCATCGCGAAGCGGTCCATCTGCGCCTCGGGCAACGGATAGGTGCCGCGGAACTCGACCGGGTTCTGCGTCGCGACGACGAAAAACAGCCCGTCCAGCGGCCGCGTGCGGCCCTCGACCGAGACCTGCTGCTCGGCCATCACCTCCAGCAGTGCGGATTGCGTGCGCGGCGAGGCGCGGTTGATCTCGTCGGCGAGCAGGATGTTGGTGAATACCGGCCCGGCGCGAAACTCGAACACCTGCTCCTTCTGATTGAACACCGACACTCCGAGCACGTCCGAGGGCAGCAGGTCCGGGGTGAACTGCACGCGCGTGAACTGCGCACCGACCGACGCGGCGAGCGCCTTGGCGAGGGTCGTCTTGCCCGTGCCCGGCGTGTCCTCGAGCAGCACGTGTCCGCCCGAGGCGAAGGCGGCGAGCAGCTTCCTCACCGTCGCGCTCTGCCCGCGCATCACCTTTTCGATGTTGCCCGCAATGCGCGCAAACAGCGCGCGTGCGTCGGAGGTCGACAGCGTGTCGGGGCTTGGCGCGTTCATCGACGCCAGTTTAACGAAACGGGGTCAGACCCCTGTGGATAAGTTCTCGCGCAGACGCTTGTCAGCGGACAACGATCTCGTGTTTCCGCGCATTGCCAGCGCCTTATCGGCAATGCGTGGAAACACGAGACAAAGCTGCCTTCGATCAGCCGCGCCGTGCGTTAAGTGCCCAACTGTCTCCTGGTGCTGCAAAGCGGCCAAAAGCAGCCGCATTGCAGCATCAGGAGATCGATGTCCGGTGACGAGGGCCGTCGCGCGTTCGAATTCTAGAGCGTCGCCGCGAGCTGCGCGCCCTCGAGCATTGCCCGCTTGGCGTCGAGCTCGGCGGCGAGCTTCGCGCCGCCGATCAGGTGCGCAGTCTTGCCGCGCGCGTCGAGCGCGGCGGCGAGGGCGCGGTTGGGCTCCTGGCCCGCGCAGACGATCACGGTGTCGGCCGCGATCAGGCGCTCGGCGCCGTCGACGGTAACGTGCACCCCGGCGTCGTCGATCTTGTTGTACGTGACGCCGCCGAGCATCTGCACGCCGGCGCGGGCGAGCTCGATGCGCAGTGTCCAGCCGGTGGTCAGGCCGAGCGTCGCGCCGAACGGCGTGCTCGAGCGCTTGAGCATCGTGATCTCGTGCGCGGGCTTCGTCGGATGCGGCGCCTCGGCCGCGAGCCCGCCGACGCGCGCCGGGTCATCGACGATGCCCCAGTGCGCGGCGAACGTCGCCGGGTCGCTTTGTGCCTCGCCGCGACCTTCAGCGAGATAAAGCGCGACGTCGAAGCCGATGCCGCCGGCGCCGAGGATTGCGACACGCTTGCCCGGCTTCACGCGTCCGGAAAGTACGTCGCCGTAAGCGGCAACCTTGGGATGATCGATGCCTTCGATGTCCGGCCGCCGCGGCTCGATCCCGGTTGCGAGCACGACTTCGTCGTAACCGGCGAGCTCGGCCGCGCTGGGCGTCGTGCCGAGGACGGTCTTCACGCCGGCGCGGCGCAGCCGCTCGGCGTAGTAGGCAACCGACTCGCCGAACTCGCGCTTGCCCGGGATCAGCTTGGCGAGATTGAACTGCCCACCGAGCTCTGGCGCGCGGTCGTACAGCATGACCGCGTGCCCACGCTCGGCGGCGACCGCGGCACAGGACAGGCCCGCGGGCCCGCCACCGACGACCGCGAGGCGCTTTTTCGTCTTCGCCGGCGTGTAGACCAGCTCGGTCTCGCGCCCGGCGCGCGGATTGACCAGGCAATTGGCGATGCCGCGCACGAAAATCTGGTCGAGGCAGGCCTGGTTGCAGGCAAAGCAGATGTTGATTCCGGCGCGATCGCCCGCCTTGGCCTTGTTCGCGAACTCGGCATCCGCCAGCATCGGCCGCGCGAGCGACACCATGTCGGCGTCGCCGCGCGCAATGATGTCCTCGGCGAGCTCGGGCGCATTGATCCGGTTCGAGGCGATGAGCGGGATGCCGACCGCCGCCTTGACGCGGCGCGTCGCCCAGGCGAACGCGCCGCGCGGCACGGCATGCGCGATCGTCGGGATGCGCGCCTCGTGCCAGCCGATGCCCGAGTTGAGAATGTCGGCGCCGGCGGACTCAACGGCGCGCGCGACGGTGATGATCTCGTCGCCGGTCAGCCCGCCTTCGACCAGGTCGAGCACCGAGAGCCGGTACTGGATGAGGAAATCATTGCCGCAGCGCGCGCGCGTGCGGCGCACGATCTCGGTCGCGAAGCGCATGCGCTGCTCGAGCGGCCCGCCCCATTCGTCCGCGCGCTGGTTGGTGCGCAGGCAGAGGAACTGGGTGATCAGGTAACCCTCGGAGCCCATGATCTCGACGCCGTCGTAGCCGGCCTCCTGCGCGAGCAGGGCGCCGCGCACGAAATCCTCGATCGTGCGCTCGACCTCTGCCGCGCTGAGCGCGCGTGGCGTGACCTTGTTGATCGGCGCGCGCAGCGCCGAGGGCGCGACCGCGTTCGGGTGCTTGCTGTAGCGCCCGCCGTGCAGCAGCTGAAGGAGAATCCGTCCGCCGGCGTCGTGTACCGCCTTCGGGATGACGCGATGGGCGTCGCGGTCCTCCACGTCGATCATGGTCTCGCGCGCCGGGCTGAGGTTGCCTTCCATGTTGGGCGCAAACGCACCGGTCACCAGCAGCGCGGTGCCGCCCGCGGCGCGCTCGGCGTAGAACGCGGCCAGCTTGGCATGCCCGCCCGGCGCGCTCTCCAGGCCCGTGTGCATCGAGCCCATCAGGATGCGGTTCGGCAGCGTGAGCTGCCCCAGCTTCAGCGGCGCGAACAGGTGTGGATAGTGCGGATTGGCAGTCATGGCGCTTCCGGGATCCGACGAGCCCCGGATTTTGCATGAATTCCGAAGCGCCGCCAGCGCGACCAGGCGCACGCTGTCGGCGGCTGTCATGACGCGCATGATCGCCCAGACGCGGGGCCTGCCTGCGCGCCATTTTCGGACCTTGCGCCGCGATGTCCGGAAACGGCTAGCAGAGCGCGCCGCGCGCGGCCATACTGCGTGCATGACGCTCGATCCGCACACCTGCTACCGCGCCATGCGCGCGCGCGACGCGCGCTTCGACGGGCGCTTCTACGTCGCGGTGTCCTCGACGCGGATCTACTGTCGCCCGGTGTGTACCGTCAAGCCGCCGCGGCGCGAGAACTGCCGCTTCTATCCGAGCGCGGCCGCCGCCGAGTCGGCCGGCTACCGCCCCTGCCTGCGCTGCCGGCCGGAGCTCGCACCGGGCAACGCGAGCATCGATGCGACCACGCGCCTGGCACAGGCGGCGGCGAGCCTGATCGAGGATCGCAGGCTCGAGGACGACCGCCTCGAGACGATCGCCGCACGCCTCGGCATCACCGACCGTCACCTGCGGCGCGCGTTCCGCGCCGAGTTCGGCGTCTCGCCGGTCGAGTTCGCGCAGACCCAGCGCCTGCTGCTCGCCAAGCGATTGCTGACCGACACCGCGCTGCCGGTGACCGAGATCGCATTCGCGAGCGGCTTTGGCAGCGTGCGGCGCTTCAACGCGCTGTTCAAGGCGCAATACCGGCTGCAGCCGGGCGCGCTGCGCCGGGTTGCGCCGGGTGCGGCGGCGCGCGACACGCTCGATTTCGAGCTTGGCTATCGGCCGCCCTACGACTGGCCGACGCTGAGCGCCTTCCTTGGCGCGCGCGCGATTGCGGGCGTCGAGACGCTCGATGAGGGCGTCTACCGGCGCACGGCACGCATCGCGCTCGACGGTAAGGAGCACTTCGGCTGGCTCGAGATCGGTCCGTCGAAGAAGAAACCGGCGCTGCGCGTTTCGGTCTCCGCCTCGCTGGCAAAGGTCCTGCCGCCGGTGCTCTCGCGCGCGAAGGCGCTGATGGACCTCGCCTGCCATCCGGCCGAGGTCGCGCGCGCGCTCGGCCCGCTTGCGCAGGCACATCCCGGACTGCGCGTGCCGGGGGCGTTCGACGGCTTCGAGGTCGCGGTGCGCGCGATCCTCGGCCAACTGATCTCGGTGGCCGCGGCACGCACGCTCGCCGGCCGCTTTGCGGCGGCGTTCGGCGATCCGCTGGCGACGCCGTTCGATGGCCTGAGGACCGTGTTTCCGAACGCCGAGCGCATCGCCGATGCCTCGCCCGCGCAGGTGGCGAAGCTGGGCATGCCCTCAGCGCGCGCGCGCAGCGTGATCGCGCTCGCGCGCGCCGTCGCCGGCGGCCACCTCGAGCTGGTGCCGAACGCAGACATCGAGGCGACGCTGGAAGCACTGCGCGCGCTGCCCGGCGTCGGCGAATGGACCGCGCAGTACATCGCCATGCGCGCGCTGGCCTGGCCGGATGCGTTTCCGCACACCGACCTCGGCGTGATGCGTGCGCTTGGCGAATCGAATCCGAAACGCGTGCTCGCCGCCGGCGAAGCCTGGCGGCCGTGGCGCGCATACGCCGTGATGCACCTGTGGCACTCTCCGCGAAAGGAATGACCATGCACAGCTACGACAGCTACGCCAGCCCGCAGGGGCGCATCATGCTCGTCGCCGACGAGGCAGGCCTCGCCGGCGTGTACTTCGAAAAGCAGAAGCACTTCCCCGCGCAGAGCAAGGACTGGCGCCACGATCCCCGCAACCGAGTGCTCGCGCAGGCAAAGCGCGAGCTCGAGGAGTACTTCGCCGGCAGGCGACGGCGCTTCGACGTCCCGCTTTCTCCGGCGGGCACCGCGTTCCAGAAGTCGGTGTGGAAGGCAATCTCGACCATCGGCTTCGGTGAAACCATCAGCTACGGCGAGCTCGCCCGCCGCGCCGGCGTGCCGCGCAGCGCGCGCGCCGCGGGCGCGGCGACCGGGCGCAACCCGATCGGCATCATCGTGCCCTGTCACCGCGTCGTCGGCGCCGACGGCAGCCTCACCGGATACGCCGGCGGGCTCGGTCGGAAGAAGGCGCTGCTTGCGTTGGAGCGTGGGGAACGCGATCTGCTGAGCGCAGCGTGAACGGGGTCAGACCCCCTTTTGGAAGAACGACGACCACGGTGATCTAAAAAGGGGTCTGACCCCTATTCGGTTGCGAGCGCTTCCAAATAAGCCTCGCGATCGATGTTGCCGCCGGAGGCGATGACCGCGAATCGCTCGCCCTTCCTCTCGGGATCCTTGATCAGCGCCGCGAGCGCGGCGGCACCGGCGCCTTCCACCAGGTTGTGGGTGTCCTGGAAGAAGTGCCGCATCGCGGCCCTAACCTCGTCGTCGGTGACGCGGACGATGCGCTCGGCGCCGGCGCGGATCGCCGCGAGCGCCTCGGGCACCGGCACACGCACTGCCATGCCGTCGGCGAAGGTGTTCGCCGACTCGGTCTCGATCGGCCGGCCGGCTTCGAAGGACCGGGCGTAGCAGTCCGCGTGCGCCGAGACGACGCCGATGATGCGCGTCGCGAGGCCGAGCGCGTCGCGCCAGGCGATCAGGCCGCAGATCCCCGAGCCGCAGCCGATCGGCGCGTAGACCGCGTCGAGCGCCGGGGCTCCGGCATAGAGCTCCATCGCGTAGCTGCCGACGCCGGCAACGAGGTCGGGCATGAACGGCCCGACGAATTCGAGCCCCTGTTCCTCTGCGAGCGTGGCAGCGTGCAGGCGCGCTTCGTCGAAGTCGCGTCCGTGCTCGATCAGCTCGGCGCCCCAGGCGCGCATCGCGGCGTTCTTGTCGCGGCTGTTGCCGTGCGGCACGACGATCACGGTGCGCACGCCATGCCGCCGCCCCGCGTAGGCGAGGCTCTGGCCATGGTTGCCGCGCGTTGCGCTGACCACGCCGGCCAGCTTCGGGCGCTCGCGCTTCAGGCGCTCGAGGAGCACCAGCCCGCCGCGCAGCTTGAACGCGCCGGTCGGGGTGTGGTTCTCGTGCTTGACCCAGACCTCCGCGCCGACGCGCTGGCCGAGCAGCGGCCAGCAGTACTGCGGCGTCGGCGCGAGCACCGCGTGGACGACGCGTGCCGCGGCCTCGAGGGTCGCGCGCGTCGGACCGAGCGACGGCCGCGCCGTCATCCCTTCGGCCGCTTGTCGACCACGCGCTTGGCCTTGCCGATCGAGCGTTCGATCGCGCTGATTGGCACGACGCGCACGTCGGTCGTCACGCCGATCAGCGACTTGATGTTGTGCTGGAGCATCTGCGCGGCCGCGTTCTTCTGCGCTTCCGGCCAGCCGTCGGCGTCCGGGGTCATCTCGACCAGAACCGCGAGGTGATCGAGCGGGCCTTCCTTGGAAAGCTCGAGCAGGTAATGCGGCGCGAGCTCGGGCTGCTTGAGGATCTGCTCCTCGATCTGCGAGGGAAACACGTTCACGCCGCGGATGATCAGCATGTCGTCCGAGCGGCCGGTGATCTTCTCCATGCGGCGCATGGTGCGCGCGCTGCCCGGCAGCAGGCGCGTCAGGTCGCGGGTGCGGTAGCGGATGATCGGCAGCGCTTCCTTGGTGAGCGAGGTGAACACCAGCTCGCCCTGCTCGCCCTCGGGCACCGGTTTGCCGGTCTCCGGGTCGACGATCTCGGGCAGGAAGTGGTCTTCCCAGACGGTGAGCCCGTCCTTGGTCTCGATGCACTCCTGCGCGACGCCGGGGCCCATCACTTCCGACAGGCCGTACAGGTCGATCGCCGCGAGGCTGGTGCGCGCTTCGATCTGCTTGCGCATCTCGTGGGTCCAGGGCTCGGCGCCGAAGATGCCGATCTTGAGCGAGCTTTGCTTCGGATCGAGGCCCTGGCGCTCCATCTCGTCGGCGATCGCCAGCATGTAGGAGGGCGTCACCATGATGATCTCGGGCTTGAAATCGGCGATCAGCTGCACCTGGCGCTCGGTCATGCCGCCGCCGAGCGGGATCACTGCCAGGCCGAGCCGCTCGGCGCCGTAGTGCGCACCGAGCCCGCCGGTGAACAGGCCGTAGCCGTAGGCGACGTGCACCTTCATGCCCGGCTCGGCGCCGGCGGCGCGAATCGACCGCGCCATGACATGCGTCCAGGTATCGATGTCCTTGGCGGTGTAGCCGACCACCGTCGGCTTGCCGGTGGTTCCCGAAGACGCGTGGATGCGCACGATCTTGTCCATCGGCACGGCGAACATGCCGAAGGGATAGGTCTCGCGCAGGTCGGCTTTGGTGGTGAAGGGAAACTTCGGCAGGTCGGCGAGCGTCCTGCAGTGCTCGGGCTTGACCCCGGCGGCGTCGAACTTCTTGCGATAGTGCGGAACGTTCTCGTAGGCGTGATGCAGCGACCACTGCAGGCGCTGCAGCTGAAGCTTCCTCAATTCTGCGAGCGGCGCCTTTTCGATCGCCTCGAGCGGAAAGCCCGTCATGTGCCGTCCTCCACTGTCATCGTCCCTGGTAGCGGGCCTTGCGTTTCTCCTTGAAGGCGCGCACGCCCTCGCGGAAGTCCTCGGTGGTGCCGGCCTCGCGCTGCAGGTCGCGCTCGAGATCGAGCTGGCGATCGAGCGTGTTGCCCGCCGAAGCGAGCAGCGCACGCTTGATGAGGCCGTAGCTGCGCGTCGGACCGGCGGCGAGCTTCTGCGCGAGCGCTTCGGCTTCGGACATGAGCTGCGCGTCGTCGACGCAGCGCCAGATGAGACCCCAGCGCTCGGCATCCTCCGCGCTCACCGGATCGGCGAGCAGCGCCATGCCTGCAGCGCGCGCAGCGCCGGCGAGGCGCGGCAGGAAATGCGTCGCTCCGGCGTCCGGCACGAGGCCGATCCGCGCGAAGGCCTGCAGGAACGCCGCCGAGCGTGCCGCGAGCACGATGTCGCAGGCGAACGCGAGGCTGGTGCCCGCGCCCGCGGCGATGCCATTGACTGCGCAGACGATCGGCTTTTCGAGCGCGCGCATGCGCCGGATCAGCGGGTTGTAGACGGCATCCAATCCCGCGCCGAGATCCATGGGTGGCGCATCCGGACCGACCTCTCGCTGGTCGAGATCGGCGCCGGCGCAAAATCCGCGCCCCGACCCGGTCAGCAGCACCGCGCGGATCGCGGGATCGCGCTCGGCCGCCTCGAAAGCCTCGCCGATCGCAGCGAGCAGCTCCGGGTTGAAGGCGTTCAGCTTGTCGGGGCGGTTGAGCGTCTGGCGCTGCACCCCGGCGCCGACCGAAACGAGTAACGCCGCCATGGTTTGAGCTGCGAACGAGCGATAAGGGGACGCGCAAAAGCTTACACCAAGGCAAGTAGAATCCGGACATGACCCGCCTCAAGGTTTACGCGCTCGACGGCGTCACGCCGGTCGTCGATCCGCAGGCGTACGTGCATCCGAGCGCGGTGCTGATCGGCGACGTGTTCGTCGGGCCGCGGGTCTACATCGGACCCTGCGCCTGCCTGCGCGGCGATTTCGGGCGCATCGTGATCGAGGCCGGCGCCAACATCCAGGACAGCTGCGTGCTGCACGCCTTTCCGGACCGCGACCTGCTGGTCGAGGTCGACGGCCACATCGGCCACGGCGCGATGCTCCACGGCTGCATCGTGCGGCGCAATGCCCTCGTCGGCATCAACGCGGTGATCAACGACCGCGCGGTGGTGGGCGAATCGGCGATCGTTGCGGCGAGCGCCTTCGTCAAGGCCGAGTTCGAGGTGCCGCCGCGCACGCTGGTCGCCGGCATCCCGGCGCGCGTGGTGCGCGCGCTGACCGAGCCCGAGCTCGCCTGGAAGGTCGAGGCGACGCGCGGCTACCAGTGGCTTGCCGAGCGCTGCATTGCGAGCCTGTGCGAGACCGACGCGCTCGACGCGGCCGACGCGGCGCGCGCCGCGCAGCGCATGCCGACGCGCGAGGGCGTGCTGCCGCTTGCGGAAATGAAGCGCAACGTGAACAAGGCGCGCGACCTGCGCGACAAGGAGGGTTGAAGCGATGGCCGAGACGGCACTGCTCATCATCGACATCCAGAACGACTACTTTCCGAGCGGCGCCATGGCGCTCGAAGGGCCCGAGGCCGCCGGGCGGAACGCGGCGAAGCTGCTCGCGGCATTCCGCGCCAAGCACCTGCCCGTGTTTCACATGCGGCACCTGTCGGTGCGCCCGGGCGCGACCTTCTTCATTCCGGACACCCCGGGCGCCGAGATCCACCCCAGCGTCGCGCCGGCGGCGAACGAGCGGGTGATCGAGAAGAACTACCCGAACAGCTTTCGCGAGACCGCGCTCGAGACCCGGCTCGAGGCCGCGGGCACGCGCCACCTGGTGATCGCCGGGATGATGACCCAGATGTGCGTCGATGCCACCGTGCGCCAGGCCTTCGACCTCGGCTACCGCGTCACGCTGGGGGCCGATGCCTGCGCGACGCGCGACCAGAGTTTCGGCGGGCAGACCATTCCCGCGGCGCAGGTGCAGGGCGCGTTTCTCGCTGCGCTCAGCGGGCTGTACGCCAAGGTCGTGCCGGTCGAAGAAATCGTTCAATCCCTCCAGGACAAGTAACCATGGCCTACGAATTCATCCACGCCACGACGCGCGGACGCGTCGCGCTGATCACGCTCAATCGCCCGAAGCAGATGAACGCGCTCAACCCGAAGCTGATGCAGGAGCTGGGCGAGGCGCTGTACGGCGTCGACGCCGACGACGGCGTCGGCGCGATCGTCATCACCGGCAACGACAAGGCCTTCGCCGCGGGCGCCGACATCGCGGTGATGAAGAACTACAGCTACATGGACGCGTTCCGCACGAACTACATCACGCGCGACTGGGAGCACATCCGCAGCATCCGCAAGCCGGTGATCGCCGCGGTCGCCGGCTACGCGCTCGGCGGCGGCAACGAGCTCGCGATGATGTGCGACATCGTGATCGCCGCCGACAACGCGAAGTTCGGCCAGCCCGAAGTCAACCTCGGCGTCATGCCGGGGGCGGGCGGCACGCAGCGCCTGGCGCGCTTCGCCGGCAAGGCCAAGGCGATGGACCTCTGCCTCACGGCGCGCATGATGGATGCAGTCGAGGCCGAGCGCGCCGGGATCGTGTCGCGCGTGGTGCCACTCGACAAGCTGATGGACGAGGCGATGGCGGTCGCCGACAAGATCGCGGGCTACTCGCTGCCCGTGGTCATGATGATCAAGGAGACCGTCAATCGCGCCTACGAGACCACGCTGTCCGAGGGCGTGCACTACGAGCGGCGCATCTTCCACTCGATGTTCAGCCTAGACGACCAGAAAGAAGGCATGGCGGCGTTCGTCGAGAAGCGCAAGCCCGACTTCAAGCACCGCTAGGACAAAAAAGCAAAAAGGGGGTCAGACCCCTGTGGATAAGTCGAATGGGGTCAGACCCCTTTTTATTGCCGAGGGCCAACAGTGATCCAAAGGGGTCTGACCTCAACTTATCCACAGGGGTCTGACCCCAAGATCAACCGCACCGCGATCCTGATGCTCGCGGCGCACATCCTGTCGATGCTGGGCTTTTCGACCTACGCGGCGCTGCTGCCCGAGCTGAGCGCGCTGTGGCGCATGTCGAACGCGGAAGCGGGCATCGTCGGCGGTGCGTTCTTCATTGGTTACGTCGGCACGGTGTCGTACTGGACGGCGCTCACCGACCGTGCCGACGGGCGGCGCGTATACCTGATCGGCAGCGCGCTCGCGCTCGCCGGCGGCGCCGGCTTCGGCCTTGCGGCAACCGGCTTTGCGAGTGCGATGGCTTTTCAGGTGCTGCTCGGCGCGGGCGTCGCCGGAACCTACATGCCGGGCCTGCGTTTGCTCACCGACCAGGCGAGCGGTACGGCGCAGAGCCGCTACGTCGCGTTCTACACCTCGTTCTTCGGTATTGGCACGGCGCTCTCGCTCGCGCTTGCCGGTTTCGTCGCGCCGGCGATGGGCTGGCGTGCAGCATTCCTGCTTTCGGCGGCCGGACCGGCGCTCGCGGGTCTGCTCGTGATGTGGGGCGTCGTGCCTGCCGCGCACAGGACGGCGGCTCGGGTCGCGTTCTCGCTCGCCACGCTGTTTCCGTTCGGCGCCTGGCGGCGGGTGCTGTCGAACCGCGCCGCGGCGGGTTACGCCCTCGGCTACGGCATGCACTGTCTCGAGCTGTTCGGCTCGCGCACCTGGCTGGTCGCCTTTCTCGCGTTTTCCGTCGGGCTGCACGCGCCGGGTGCGAGCTTTCCATGGAACGTCGCGGCGATCGCCGCGGTCATCAACATCGCCGCGGTACCGGCCTCGATCGTGGGCAATGAAATCGCGCTGCGCATCGGCCGGCGCCAATGGATCATGCTCGCGATGGCCGCCTCGGGCCTGTGCGGCATCCTGCTCGGTTTTTCCGCGCCGTGGCACTGGATGCTCGTGTTCGTGATTACGCTCGTCTACGCGATGCTCGTCATGGCCGAGTCGGCGACGCTCACCGCAGGGATGGTGGCGGCGGCGCCGGCCGATTTGCGCGGTGCGGCAATGGGCGTTTATTCGCTCACCGGCTTTGCCGGCGGAATGCTCGGCCCGGTGGTCTTCGGCGTCGCGCTCGATGCCGCGGGCGGCGCGCGCGCGGCAGCGGCCTGGCCGATTGCCTACGCGGCGATCGGTGCGGGCTGCATTGTCGCCTCGCTGGTCGCCTGGCGCACCGCGCGCTAGGCCGCTCAAGTAAACTGACGCCGTTTGGCTGCGTCTCGGAGGAGGGACGATGGACCGCATTTGGCTGAAGAGCTATCCGCCGGGCGTGCCCGCGGACATCGACGTCAATCAGTACGGCTCGCTGGTCGCGTTGTTCGACGACTGCATTGCGCGCTTCGGCGATCGCCCGGCGTTTCACAGCATGGGCAAGACGATCACCTTCGCCGAGCTCGAGCGTGCGTCGCGCAGCTTCGGCGCGTTCCTGCAGGCGCGAGGCTTCAAGAAGGGCATGCGCGTCGCGATCATGATGCCGAACTGCCTGCAGTACCCGGTGGCGATGTTCGGCATCCTGCGCGCCGGCTGTACCGTGGTGAACGTCAACCCGCTTTACACGGCGCGCGAGCTCGAGCACCAGCTGAAGGATTCCGGGGCGGAAGCGATCGTGATCCTGGAGAATTTCGGCCATACGCTGCAGCAGGTGCTGCGCAACACGCCGGTGAAGCACATGGTCGTGACGTCCCTGGGCGAGTCGCTCGGTCTGAAAGGGCTGATCGTCAACCTCGTCGTGCGCCACGTGAAGAAGATGGTGCCGCCCTACGCCCTGCCGGGCGCGATCACGCTGACGCAGGCCTTCGCCGAGGGCGCAGGCAGGCCGCTCGCCACGCCGCCGCTCGGCCATGACGACATCGCGTTCCTGCAGTACACCGGTGGCACGACCGGCATCTCCAAGGGCGCGATGCTGACGCATCGCAATATCCTCGGCGCGCTGCTGCAATACAAGGCCTGGATGAATCCGGCGATGACCGAGACGCCGCCGATCATCATCACCGCGCTGCCGCTCTATCACATCTTCTCGCTCACCGTGAACTGTCTGTCGATGCTGGTCGAGGGTGGCTGCAACATCCTGATCACCAACCCGCGCGACATTCCGGGATTCGTCAAGGAGCTCGCCAAGCACCGCTTCACCATGATCACCGGCGTGAATACGCTGTTCAACGCGCTGCTGCACAACCCGGATTTCGCCAAGCTCGATTTCTCCAGCCTGAGGCTCGCGCTCGGCGGAGGCATGGCGGTGCAGCAGGCGGTGGCCGAGAAATGGAAGCAGGTCACCGGTGTGCCGCTGCTCGAGGGCTACGGGCTCACCGAGACCTCGCCCTCGGCAACCTCCAACCCGCTCAACCAGACCGAGTACAGCGGCACCATCGGCGTGCCGCTGCCGTCGACCGACATCACGATTCGCGACGAGGAAGGCAAGGACGTCGCCCTCGGTCAGCCGGGGGAAATCTGCATCAAGGGCCCGCAGATCATGGCCGGCTACTGGCAGCGTCCCGACGAGACCGCGAAGGTCATGGACGCGGACGGCTACTTCCACAGCGGCGACATCGGCGTGATGGACGAGCGCGGCTTCATCCGCATCGTCGATCGCAAGAAGGACATGATCCTGGTCTCCGGCTTCAACGTCTTTCCGAACGAGATCGAGCAGGTCGTCGCGATGCATCCGGGCGTGCTCGAATGCGCCGCGATCGGCGTGCCCGACGAACACTCGGGCGAGGCGCCGAAGCTGTTCGTGGTGAAGAAGGACCCGTCGCTCACCGAAGCGCAGCTGCTCGCGTACTGCAAGGAGCAGCTCACCGGTTACAAGCGGCCGAAGCACGTCGAATTCCGCAGCGAGCTGCCGAAGACCAACGTCGGCAAGATCCTGCGCCGCGCGCTGCGCGACGAGCCGAAGGCGGCCTAAGAACGCATGAACAGCCAACGGGGTCTGACCCCTTTCCGGGGTCAGACCCCTTTTTCTTTTCGAAGTTATCCACAGGGGTCTGACCCCTTCTTGACCCCATCATGATTCCCGGAAGCCTCGGAAAAGGCATCGCCTGGATGCTGCTCACCGTGCTGGTGTGGGCGCCGATGTTCCCCACCGCGAAGCGCGCGCTGGCCGTGGTCGACGCGTTCGCGTTGAGCTCAATTCGCTATGTTCTTGGCGGAGTGATCTTCATTGCCCTGGTGGCGGCGATCGAGGGTCGGCGCGCGCTGCGCTTCGGCGATCGCGTCGTCCCCGCGATCGTGCTCGGATTGATCGGCATTACCGGCTTCAACACCTTCGTCTGGGGCGGGCTGACCTACGCCCGGCCGGAGCACGCCGCGATCATCATGGCGATCCAGACCCCGCTCACCGCGCTCCTGGTCTGGGTGCTGCGCAGCCAGCGCCCGGCGAATTTCACGCTCGGCTGCATGGCGCTGGCCATCGTCGGAGTGCTGGTCGTGGTCACGCGCGGCGATCCGGTCGGCGCGATGGCGAGCCTGGGAAAGGGCGACGAGCTGTTCGGCGACATCCTGGTGTTCTGCGGCGCGCTTTGCTGGGTGACCTACACCATGGGCAGTGGGACATTCCCGGGTTGGAGCTCGCTGCGCTTCACGGCGCTGACGATCATTCCAGGCGGCATCGGCCTGCTCGCGGTGAACGCGATCGCGCTCAGTGCAGGGATCGCGGTGATGCCGAGCGTCGCTGCGGTCGCGTCGATCTGGCCGAAGATCGCCTACTTCGCGCTCGGCACCGTTGTTCTTGGGGTGCTCGCCTTCAATTCGAGCGTGAAGCACCTCGGTCCGCTAAACGTGATGCTGATGCTGAATATCATCCCGGTGTCCGTGTTCGGCATCGAGGCGGCGCTCGGCCGCGCGTTCGCACCGATCGAGCTTTTCGGCGCGGCGATCGTCATCGGGGCACTGGTGGCGAACAACCTCTACCTGCGCCGGAGATGAACGGGGTCTGACCCCTATTTCCTGCTTATCGCGGCTTGAGCACCAGGCGCCTCACCCCGCCCGCCTCGATCGCCGCGCGCGCAGTGCGCATCGGGATGTACTCGCCCTTCGCCCAGGCGTTGCTGAACGCAGCGTAGTCGGGCGAGAGCGGATTGCCTGATTGGCCGCCCGAGTGGATGAACAGCGACTTTTCCAGGTCGCTCAGGTCGTAGATCGCGCGCAGGCTCGCTGCGTGGCGGTTGGCGAAGGGCTCGGCGTCGTCGAAGAAATTGCTTCGTCCGACGTTTACCGTGTAGGCGTCGCCCATGCTCGGCACGATGATGTCGAACCAGGGCGCGAGCCACCTCTGGCGGCCGAGCGGGCGATGCTCATGCACTGCGGCGTGCGCCGCGCCCCAGCGCCACTGCCCCAGGTCCGCGCCGAAACGGCGGCGCAAGTCGGCAAGCGCCACCTCGAGAGAATTCGCCAGCAGCTCGGCGCAGGTTTCGCGCGTCGGCGTATTCACGTCGTCGCACCAGCGCGACTGTCCGTCGCGGTCGGCGAGCACGTTCGCGACGAAAATGGCGCGCGGCTGCCAGTTGAGGCGGAAGGCATCGCCCAACTCGTCGGCGTAGATCGCGCGCGTCAGCTCGCGCCACCAGGCGACGACGATGAGCGGCTCGGGCAGGTTCTTCGCCATCGTGCCGTCCCAGGCGGCGATGCGCGCGAGCGCGCGGCGCGCGTCTTCGCTCCTCGGCTGCGTTGTCTTCAGGTACGGCAGCAGCGTGCGCACGGCGAGCGAGGCGGCATCGGCCTGCATGCGCGCGAAGCTGGCGATCGAATGCTTGGGCTGCGCATCGAGCAGCGCCTCGATGCGGTGTGCGCGGAAAGGCGGCTGCCACTCCGCGGTGATGAAGTGCGCGTAATCCGGCGGCACGATCTTGTTGTTCGCGGTGACGATGGCGCCGGTGCGCGGATTGAGCACTTGCGGCAGCGCGCCGAAGGGCAGGGTGCCGTCCCAGTCGTACTTCGCAAGCCAGCCGGGGGCGGGCGCAAGGCCTTTCAAGTCGTTCTCGGGCTTGCGCACCGGAACGCGGCCGGCAGCGATGAAGCCGATGTTGCCGTCGACGTCGGCATACACCATGTTCTGCTGCGGTGCGTTGTAATCCTCGACGGCGGCGAGGAACTCGCGCCAATTGCCTGCGCGCGCGAGCTTGAGCGCGCTTTGCATGCTGCGGTCATCCTTTGCGAGCGCAGTCCAGGAAAACGCGAGCACATGCCCGCGCGGCGCAACCTCGCCAGCGCTGCGCGACACCTCCGAGATCACCGGCCCGTGCCGCGTCCTGCGTACCGCGAGGCGGACGTCCTCGGCGCCGCGCACGCGGATCGTCTCGATGCGCGTCTCGAACGTCCTCGGACCATCAGGCGTCAGGTACTTGCCGTCGTTCACGAGCTTTTCGATGTAGAGGTCCTGCACGTCGGGCCCGGTGTTGGTGAAGCCCCAGGCGATTCGTTGGTTGTGTCCGAGCACGATTGCCGGCACGCCGGGCAGCGTCGCGCCGATCGCGTCCAGCCCGGGCGCGACCAGGTGCGCGAAGTACCACACCGGCGGCGCGGTGAGCCCGAGGTGCGGATCGTTCGCGAGCAGCGGCTTGCCCGAAGCGCTGCGCTCGCCGCTGACCACCCAGTTGTTCGAGCCCGCACCCTCGATCACGTACTCCGATGTCGCCGCGGCAATCTGCTCGGCGCCCTTCGCGAGCCGGACCGTGTCGACGCCGAGCGCGCGGTAGAGCTCATGCAGATCCGGAATGCGAGGCGGCGCCTCGCCCGGATAGGGCGGCAGGAACTCGTTGATGCGCGCGACCGGCAAATTCTTGGCCAGCCGCATGCGCAGCACTTCGTTCTTCCAGTTGCCGCCGAGGTCCCAGGCCATCATCTTGGTCCATGCGACCGAGTCGACCGGCATCCACGGTTGCGGCGTGACGCGCAGCAGCCAGAACTCGGGCGGCAGCACCGGGTCGGTGGCGAGGAAGGCGTTCACGCCCGCGGCGTAAGCGTCGAGCGCGTTGTGCGTCTCGGCGTCGAGCCCCTCGAGGCTCGCGCGCGCTGCGCGCGCCACGCCGATCGTGCGCAGGAACTTGTCGGTCTCGAGTGCCCGCGGACCAAGCACTTCCGCAAGACGCCCGGCGCCGATGCGGCGGTTCATCTCCATCTGCCAGAGTCGGTCCTGCGCGTGCACGAAGCCGAGCCCGAACATCGCGTCGTCGATCGAGGCCGCGTAGATGTGCGGGATGCCCCAGGCGTCGCGCAGCACCGTGATCTCGGACTTGAGCCCGGCGAGGCGTAGCGTGCCCTCGACTTTCGGCAGCGAACCGCGCAGATACGCAAAGCCGCCGGCTGCCGCGGCTGCGGCGAGCAAGACGAGTACACCGAGCGCGCCGAGCAGCCAATACAGCAATCGCATCTGCCGAGGATACCGTTTCGTCCTGTCGGCCGGAAATGCGGCGCCGCCGCAAATCTGTTATAACCAGCCAGTTACATTGGTTTTGTGGAGGGCTTTGAGTGCTCTACAGCCTGTACGAAGCGCAGCACGCGGCGCTCGCGCCGATGCGCCTGATGGCCGAGTTCTCGCGCGGCTGGTTCGGCAATCCGTTCAGCCCGCTCGCGCACCTGCCCGGCTCGAACCGCATGACCGCGGGCAGCGACCTGTTCCTGCGCGTGACCCAGCGCTACGAAAAGCCCGCCTGGGGGATCGACGAAACCGTGATCGACGGCGAGGCCGTGCCGGTGTCGATCGAAGTCGCCCAGGAAATGCCCTTCTGTCGCCTGATCCATTTCCGGCGCGAGCTGTCCGCCTGGAAAAACGATCCGCGCGTGCTCGTCGTCGCGCCGCTCTCCGGGCACCACGCCACGCTGCTGCGCGATACCGTGCGCACGCTGCTGCCCGACCACGAGGTCTGGGTCACCGACTGGGTCGACGCGCGCATGGTGCCGCTCGCCAAAGGGCCCTTTCACCTCGCCGATTACGTCGATTACGTGCGCAGCTTCATCCGCCTGCTCTCGCCCGAGGTGAACGTCATGTCGGTGTGCCAGCCGACCGTGCCGGTGCTCGCGGCGATCGCGCTGATGGCCGACGCCGGCGAGCAGTTTGCGCCGAAGACCATGGTGATGATGGGCGGGCCGATCGACGCGCGGCGCGGCGTGACCCAGGTCAACAACCTCGCGACCAAGAAGCCCTACTCCTGGTTCGAGCAGAACCTGATCGACCGCGTGCCGGCGAAGTATCCCGGCTACATGCGTCGCGTATACCCCGGCTTCATGCAGCACCTCGGCTTCGTCGCCATGAATCCGGACCGCCACCTCAACGCGCACTGGGACTACTTCAACCAGCTGCTCGAGGGCGACGACGATTCGGCGGACAGGCACCGCGATTTCTACGACGAGTACAACGCCGTGCTCGACCTGCCGGCCGAGTACTACCTCGACACGGTGAAGACCGTGTTCCAGGACTTCGCGCTGCCCAAGGGGCGCATGTTCGTGCGCGAGACGCTGGTGCGGCCGCAGGCGATCACGCAGACCGCGCTGCTCACCATCGAGGGCGAGCTCGACGACATCTCGGGCTTCGGCCAGACCGAAGCCGCCCACCAGCTGTGCAAGAGCATTCCGATGGCGCGGCGTGAGCACTACCGCGTGCCGCGCGTCGGGCACTACGGCATCTTCAGCGGCCGCCGCTGGCGCGAGTTGATTTATCCGCGCGTCGCGGAATTCATTCGAAAATCAAACTGATCAGGCGCGCTCAGGCGGCACGCGGGGGGCTCGGCGGACCTCGCGGCGCGGCCATTGCACGCCCGCTGTCAACTGTTCGCGCGCGAGGGCGTTATCGAGATGCGGGCACACGACCCCGTGGAGGGGGCGCGGGCCGCGTTTCTAAACGACACCTAACGACCTCAGGAGTAACGGACATGAAAAAGACCGTCGCAGTGCTGTGCTTCCTCTTTGCCACCTCGCCGCTCGCCCTCGCGCAGGACAAGGCGAAGCAACCGAGCGCCAAGCAGAAAGCGCAGCAGGAACGCATGAAAAATTGCAATGCCCAGGCGAAAGACAAGACGGGTGATGAGCGCAAGAAGTTCATGAGCGTCTGCCTGAAGGGCGGCAGCGGTGCGCCTTCCGGCAAGAAACAGGAGCAGAAGTAGCGCCTGAACGCTTGCGCCGTGGCAGCGAGGCCCAAGAGAAAACCCCGTTCAGGCGGGGTTTTCTTCGGGTTGTTGAGGCATCCGATGTCTGGGCCGGAGTGGCGAGCGGCTCCGGCTGAATGATCGCTGAGTGCGCAACCTCATGCCGTGAAGGCCATGCTGGGGTGTGCCCACCTTCTTGTCTTTCGCGCGCGATTCCGGTGCATCAATTGGCAGCGCTTCGCCTGTTATTTATCGCGTTGTCTGATCGCCGGCGCATGGGCAAATTCGACTAACCCTTTTGTCTAGCTTACAGGCGCGCAGCCGCGGAGTAGATTTCCCTGCGAGGGGGATTCAGGATGGTACAGGCCGCTGCAATGTCGCTGCCTGCGCGGGTGGCGCACGACGCCGCGCTTAGCGCGGAACAATTCGTCTGGCTGATCGGCAGTCTGTGCAGGCTGCATCACCTGCCGTTCGATGGCGCGTTGCTGCTGCAGCAGTTCCCGCCGCCGCACGATCGGGCGCAACTGTTCGAAGCGCTGCGCGCATTCGGTTTTCGCGTCGGATCGACGTCGCTTGCCAACAAGAAGCTGGAAGACGTGCCGCTGCCGTTGATCGCATTCCTGCGCCCCATCGCCGCGGAGGGTGAAGCGGGGTGGAGGGCTGCGCCGGGCCTCATCCTCCGGCAAAAGGGCGACCGAATCCTGTACATCGAGGCGGGCAGCGAAGCGCCGCGTACTCGGCTGCTGCGCCACTTCGAGGAGTTCTTCGAGCCCGAGGTCATCCTCGTCGCGCACGCGGGCGCGGCCGAGGAGCCGCTGCGCGGCTTCGAAGAGACTAAAAAGCCATTCGGCTTTCGCTGGTTCCTGCCCGCGCTCGCCAGGCACCGCGCGATCTGGCGCGACGTGCTGGTTGCGTCGCTGGCGCTGCAGCTGGTTGGCCTTGCCACGCCGCTCTTTACCCAGGTTGTCATCGACAAGGTGATCGTGCACCACACCGAGAGCACGCTGATCGCCGTCGGCGCCGGCCTTGCCATGTTTCTCGTTTTCAGTGCATTGATGGGCTGGATGCGCCAGTACCTGGTCATTCACACCGGCAATCGGGTGGACGCCGTGCTCGGCAGTGCGGTGCTCGCACACCTGTTCAAGCTGCCGCTGGCGTACTTCGAGCACCGCCAGACCGGGGTCACGGTTGCCCGGTTGCAGGGCGTCGAGACGATTCGCGAGTTCATCACAGGGGCGGCCGTCGCCTTCCTCCTCGACGCGCCGTTCCTGGTGCTCTTTCTCGCGGTGATGTTCTGGTACAGCTGGCAGCTCTCGCTGATCGCCGTCGGCGTACTTGCGGTGATCGCCGCCTTGAGCGCCTTGGTCACGCCGCTGCTGCGCGAGCGGCTGAACCGCCAGTTCATGCTCGGTGCGCGCAACCAGGCTTTCCTCACCGAATACGTCGCGGGCGCCGAGACGGTGAAAGCCCTGCAATTCGAGCCCTCGCTGGAGCGCCGCTACGGCGACTATCTCGCCGGCTACCTCGCCGCCGGGTTTTCCACGCGCAACCTCGCCAACAGCTACAACACGCTGGTGACCGCGCTCGAGCAGGCGATGACCATCGGCGTCCTCGTGGCGGGGGCATTGCTCGTCATGCGGGGCGACGGTTTCACCATCGGCATGCTCGTCGCCTTCCAGATGTTCGCCAGCCGCATGGCGCAGCCGATGCTGAGGATTGCCGGGCTGTGGCAGGAATTCCAGCAGGCCAACATTGCCGTCAAACGACTCGGCGACATCATGGACGCCCCCGCCGAGCCCTACATGCTCAGCCCTTCGCGCGCCGCCGTATTAAAGGCTGGCGCGATCGACGTCCGCAACCTCGCCTTTCGCTACAGCCAGCGCCACCCCGAGCTCTATACCGGCCTGTCGTTCTCCATCGAACCCGGAACGCTCGTCGTCGTCAGCGGACCCTCGGGCTGCGGCAAGAGCACGCTGGCCAAGCTGCTGCTCGGGTTCTACCAGCCGACCGACGGGCGGATTCTGCTCGACGGTCGTGATGTACAGCAGCTCTCGGCGAACGAGCTGCGCGCGGCGTTCGGCGTCGTGCCGCAGGAGACGACGCTGTTTTCGGGGACGGTGTACGACAACCTCGCCATGGCGAGCCCGCATGCCGGTTTCGACGAGATCGTCGTGGCCTGCAAGCAGGCGGAGATTCACGAGGTGATCGAGGGACTTCCGCAGGGGTATCGGACTTTGTTGGGCGAGCACGGGGTGGGGTTGAGCGGCGGGCAGAAGCAGCGGCTCGCCATCACGCGGGCGTTGCTGAAGCGGCCGCGGGTGTTGATTTTTGATGAGGCGAC